>Ga0233431_1001003_pt1 | contig 53434 bp, 48 predicted proteins | sample SI_118_April2016_FD_179867 | JGI IMG/M metagenome (GOLD analysis project Ga0233431, IMG submission 179867) | Seawater microbial communities from Saanich Inlet, British Columbia, Canada - SI_118_April2016_200_MG | ecosystem: Environmental > Aquatic > Marine > Inlet | place: Canada: British...
ATTTCTTCCCGTAGTTGTTTGTTTTCTTCTGCCAAGTCCATCATGCAATCATTTTACCCGTTTCGTTCCTTTTGGGAACCCTTCTTTTTACCCATTGCTTTTTGCCGTGACACCTGTACAGTTACGAAAATTATTCATATAACGAGGCAAATTATGACAGACTACTCAAATATCGGTATCGGTCTTGCTTTTGTAGCAGGCCTGGCATCTTTCTTATCCCCCTGCGTGTTTTCGCTGGTTCCGGCCTATATTGGCTATCTGGGCGGGCGTTCAGCCGCCGCTGCTCAGGATGGCAAAGAAAATCGCTGGTTGACCTTTTCACACGGTCTGGCCTTCGTATTAGGCTTCAGTATTGTATTCATTCTTCTCGGCGTTGCCACCTCTGCGTTGGGCGGCCTGCTCTATGATGTACGCACCTGGCTCGCCAAAATCGGCGGTCTTGTGGTGATTGTCTTCGGCCTGCACATGACGCGCATCATCCGCATCCCCTTCCTGGAGTATGATCTGCGTCCCCAGAGTCAGCCCGACCGCCAGCGCGGCTATTTTTCATCGGCGCTGATGGGCGTTTTCTTCTCAGCGGGCTGGTCGCCGTGCGTTGGCCCAGTTCTGGGTGCTATTCTCACCCTTTCGCTCAGTGGCGGCTCCATTATTCAGGGTGTCTGGTTGCTCACGGCCTATTCCGCCGGGCTGGCAATCCCCTTCCTTATCGCTGCATTGGGCGTTGGTTGGGTTGCCACGGTGCTGCACCGCTATGGTAAAGTGATGCATTATGCTGAAATTGTCATGGGTGTGTTGCTCATCATCGTCGGCGTGATGCTTTTCCTGGGAACTTTTGAGCAACTGGCTCGTTTCGGCGTCTTTATTGATTTTGGTTTATAAAGGACACGTATGCGCAACGCTTTAACGCTGATTGCCGGTTTGATCGTTGGGGTTGGAATCGGCTTGTTGGTAATAGGATTATTCACTGATGAGGATTCCCCTCGGGTGAGCGAAAGTCTCGACCAATCAGCATCCGCCTTGACCCTGGCCGTGGATACTCCTGCCCCGGACTTTGAGCTGGTTGCCCTCACCGGGGAGTCAATCCGGCTCGAAGATTTGCGCGGTCAACCCGTCCTAATCAATTTCTGGGCTACCTGGTGCGCGCCCTGCAAGCTGGAAATGCCCGCCTTTCAGGATCGCTACGAACAGTACGCTGGAGACTTGCGCATCTTGGCCGTGAATTTCGACGAGCCGCGTGCAGATGTACAGGCCTTTGCCGATGATCTCAGCCTGACTTTTGACGTGCTGCTGGATCCCGGCGGCGAAGTTCAGCGGCTGTATCAGGTGCGCGGCTACCCCACGACCGTGCTGGTGGATGCCGATGGCGTGGTACGCGTGCTGCATATTGGCCTGATGACAGAAAACCAATTGGATCAGTATTTATCGGAACTCGGTTTATGACTCTCAATATAACCCTGTATAGCCGTGACGGCTGCCACCTGTGCGAGCAGGCCGAAGACGATCTGCGCGCCCTGCAAACTCAATACCCGCATAAATTAGCCATCCTCGACCTGGATGAAAATCCTGAGCTGGAAGCGACCTACGGTTTCGAAATTCCCGTGATCGAAGTTGGCCCCTTCACGCTCAAGGCCCCCTTTGATCAAAAGACTCTCGCGGTAACTCTGGCCGCGGCCCAGGAGCGGCAAGCATACTACCAATCCAGCGGAGATGCGGCTTATAAAAAGCGCCGTGCCCGCGGTAGCCAAATCTCGAAAGCCGACAGGTTTGCAGCCTGGTTTTCGCGCCGCTATATGCTAGTATTCAACCTGTTTATCTTTATCTACGTTGGCCTGCCCGTGCTGGCGCCGGTGCTGCTCAACGCGGGTGTCGAAACGCCTGCCAATGCGATCTATCGCCTGTATGGCGGCCTGTGCCATCAACTTTCCTATCGCTCAATCTTTCTGTATGGTGACCAATGGGTATATCCACGTGCCGCTGCCGGGCTGGATCAGTACACAACTTTCCATAACGCCACCGGACTCGATGAATTGGGTTTGCTTGAAGCGCGCGCCTACCAGGGCGAAGAGGGCGTGGGCTTTAAAATGGCTTTATGTCAGCGCGATATGGCGATCTATGCGGTCATGCTGGTATTTGGCCTGACTTTCTCACTCACTGGTAGAAGATGGAAGCCCTTGCCGCTGTGGGCCTGGCTATTATTTGGCCTGGTTCCCATCGGGCTTGATGGCGGTACGCAATTGGTCAGCATGGTCTTGAATTCCATGCAGGGTTCATTATGGCAAACTTTGGCGGCTGCTTTTCCGCTGCGTGAGAGTACGCCGTTTTTGCGCATTCTCACCGGTGGCTTATTTGGCCTCACCACCGCCTGGTTTGGCTACCCGTTGGTTGAAGAATCGATGGGTGAAACCCGCGTCCTGCTGGCGAAGAAATTCGCCCATCTTGCTGAAAAATAAACTTCAATTTCCAATAAGAAAAAATCCGCGAAAATCTGTATGGGTCAATAGTAACTTGAACAGCGAAACCATCGTGGTCATTCCGAGCGCAGCGAGGAATCCCTCTGAAGCGGGTTGATTCATTACTTGCATAGGCGCTTTTCAACATTCCGGCTAAGGGATTCTTCACTCCGCTGCGCTCCGTTCAGAATGACGCGTGCTCAAGCTTTTTGACAACTACAAAATTCGCGAAAATCAGCCTAATCCGCGTCATTCGTGTCCCATTTCTGTGCCGTAGGGTGCAATTGGATAGTAGAAAAAGTTACAAATGCCCTTTCACCAAACCAAATCCATTCTGTATTACACTTTTGATATCTTCGATGCTGCTATTACCCAGGCCGTTTTCACGCGTCAGGGTGGCATCAGCCCGATGCCATTCGCTGCCCTCAATATGAGCATTTCAGTGGATGACACCCCAGAGAATGTTGACGAAAACCGGGGGCTGGCTTTTGAAGCGCTGGGGCGCGAACCGGCGTCGCTCTACGATGTCTGGCAGGTACACGGCACCCATGTTATTTGCGCCGATGCCCCGCGGCGCGAGCCCCCCATCAAGGCAGATGCCATTTTGACGGATAATCCCGCTGTGACGCTGTTCATGCGCTTTGCCGATTGCGTGCCAATTTTGCTGCATGATCCGGCGCGCGGGGTGGTGGGGCTGGTACATGCCGGTTGGCAGGGTACAGTCTCGGGGGCGGTGCGCGCCGCCGTAGAAAAAATGATCGAGCGTTATGGCAGCGCCCCTGCAGATATTCGTGCCGGAATTGGCCCCTCCATCGGCGCGCATCATTACGAAGTCGGCTCCGAAGTTGTGGCGCGTGTCGAGCAAGCCTTTGGTGCGGACGCTGAGTCACTTTTACCGCGGGATGCAGGCGCGGTACAATTTGACCAGTGGCAGGCCAATCGCCTGCTGCTCGAACAAAGCGGCGTTACACAAATTCAGATTTCTGGCCTGTGTACCGCCTGTGATACTGACAACTGGTATTCACATCGCGCCGAAAAAGGCATCACGGGCCGCTTTGGCGCTCTGATTGGTCTGAATGTCTGACGAAAGACAAAACGCAATGCTGCGAAGACGCAAGAGCGCAAAGAGACTGACAATTTATTTTTATAATCCTTTGCGTTAAAAACTACCCTATGCCTGAACTTACTGCTGACAAAATTCGCCAAAATTATCAAACCGTGCTCGAACGAATGACAGTCGCCGCGGCCCGGGCCGGGCGTGATCCGGCTGAAATTCGCTTGCTCACGGTTACCAAAGGCCATTCGGCCGCTGTGATTCGTGCCGCCTACGCAGCGGGCGCACGCGATTTTGGCGAGAATTATGTTCAGGAAGCCCTGTCAAAAATGGTTGAACTTTCGGCGTTGGATGCGCGCTGGCACATGATTGGTCATGTGCAAAGCCGCAAGGCGCGCGATATTTCTCAAAGTTTCTCCTGGATGCACACCCTCGATAGCCTCAAGTTGGCGCAACGCTGCGACCGTTTCGCAGCGGAGAGCGGGCGAAGACTGCCAGTGTTGCTAGAATGCAATGTCAGTGGGGAGGCTTCCAAACACGGCTGGCCGGTCTGGGATGAAAGTTGTTGGCCTGCTTTTGTCGATGAACTGCATCCTGTGCTGGAACTGGAGCACCTTGAATTATATGGACTGATGACCATGCCGCCCTACGATCCCGACCCGGATGCCGCGCGGCCCTACTTCCAACGCCTGCGCCGGTTGCGCGATTTTCTGGCGGGGCAATATCCTCGGCTCAATTGGCATGAACTTTCAATGGGTATGAGCCATGATTTTGAAACTGCTGTTCAGGAAGGCGCGACTATGATTCGGGTTGGCACTGCGATCGTCGGCGCGCGCGATTGAGGTTTGTTATAATCCTCTGAATTGATTCAAGTTTATTTTATTCAATCATCATTTCGGGCCGAAGGTGAGAAATCCCTGAATTCGGTGTGAGGAGTTTTTTGTGGTTTATATTGCTCAAGCAGTAGATTTAATTTTTCGGTTGTTAGGCCTGTTGGTTTTGGTGCATGTAATCCTTTCGTATTTCATGTCCCCCTTTCATCCTGTGCGTCAGCAGCTTGACCGTATTGTGGAGCCGATGCTGGCGCCCATCCGGCGGGTGGTCCCGCATGTGGGAATGATTGACTTTAGTCCCGTGATACTACTGATTTTGTTACAAATCGCTGGTAACATTATTGTGCGTTTGTTGTTAACATTCTAAAGACGTTAGCGAAATATTGGCAGTGATAGCCTGCGGATATTTGATTAAAGGGAGTGGGTATGCCCAATAGAAAATTTCATCTGCACAACGGAAAGAAGGGCGCCGCACTGGGGATTCGAATTGTGCCGCGTGCTAACAAAAATGAGATTGCTGAAATTATGAAAGATGGCACGATTCGCGTGCGCCTGCAAGCAGCCCCACAACAGGATGAAGATATTAATAGCTTGTTGGCCGAATTATTATCATCGGTATTAGATGTCTCGATTGATCAGATTGAAATCATTGCCGGCCAAAGCGGGCGTGATAAATTAATTTCCATCGTGGATATTGATGCTACGAGCGTGCAAAAGAAAATAGCAGCCAGTTTATAAACAAGTAATTATTCAGATAAAAAGGCGTGACAGTTCTTGTTGTCACGCCTTTTTATTTTGTTTATCCCAGGCCATATTTCATCAAGGGGGGCAATTCTACGCCAGCCGCGGCGAGATGCCAGAGCATATCGTAGGCTGCTTGCTGGAGATCGGGATCGTTTTCGCTCAGATACGCGTGGTAAATCATCGGGAAGATTTTTTCATAGCCCAGTTGTTGTAGATATTGCAACGCGGCAAGCTGTTCGTCGGGATTGCCTGTAGAGACCGCTTTGAGCAACATTTGCAGGGCCGGTTCGCCCGCGCTGATCCCAGAGCCTTGTTCGGCTGCGAAGGAAATCAACCAGGGCAGCGATTCGGGCGGTTGCAGCGGCTGTGGAACACGCGGGTTGCCCTGGCGTAATTCCTCATAGGCCTGCGTAGCTGCATTTTTGACAACCCATTGAGCGTCCTCGATTTGCATCTTTTCCAGAATATCCATTGCCCAGGGTTGGTGCACGCGCTGTAGCCCGTAAATGGCTGCCCGGCGTACAAGAATATCGTCTACTTGCACCGCTTCTCTCAGGGTGGGGTGACCTTCTTCGGGATGATTCGCAAAGGCCTCGGCGGCGGCGCGGCGGGTATCTTCGTTGCCTTGCAGCAGGGCGCTGGCGAGCGCTTCGAGAGCAGGGGGTGTGCCAATTAGCGCCAAGGCAAGGCAGGCTGCCCGGCTGACGCTGGATAGATCGTTAACCAATGGAATGAGTAGATCAACAGCCTGTAGATCGCGTTGATAACCGCTGCCCAATGCAGCCAACTGACGGGTTGTGGTGTGTGGCGCTTTGAGCAAATGCCTGAAAAGTGAGGCAATATTAGGATCGCGGGTAATGGCGAGTGCCGCGAGAATGCGCCCGCGCAAGGGAAGCGGCAGGCTTTCATTGCGTAGATGCGCAGCGGCTTGTGCCAGAACATCGCGCTGCCAGGGTTGGTTGGATTGTATTTCCTGCAGCCACGCGGCGGCAATAAACGATCCATATTGCAGGGGATCGTCCTGTTGGGTAAGGATATGGTTGACTTGGGCGCGAATATCCTGACTGGCGGCGGCAAAATGTATGGCAATATTTCTGAGTAGCCACTTTCTCTGCGTATAGACATTATTGTCGTGGCTTTTTCGGAAGAATTGGGCCGCGAGATAGCCCTGGATGAGTGGGTGGATAAACCCCAGGCGGTCGCCTGTTCTTGAAATCAGCAACCCACTTGAACTTAAGTCCGGGAGCACGCGCGGTAGGGTGATATCCTTTGGGGGTGGGCCATCTTCATCCCGATGCTCATCCTCACGGGGCAGATCGGCAATCATTCCGGCCAGAACTTCGCGCGCCCAGGTTTGGGCCTCGTTGATGGTGAAGGCGGGCTTCATCGTCAGGATGGCTTGCCCGGCGAGACGCTCCAGCGCGGCGTATCCTTTGGCAATATCTACCGACATGCGGCGGATATATGCTTCCAGCGAGTCGCTCAGCGAGGGGCCGCGCACATCACCGGCGTAGGTGGCCCAGGTTTGCAAGGTGAATTCTAGCGGGGTGGCGGCTGAAGTGCGGTGCAACAGCCAGCCATTTAGCAGCAGTGGGTCCACAGGGCTGTAGTTCTCGTCGGTTTCTTTTTCGACGTGGCGCTCCCAGAGTTGCCCCCATTGTTGAACAAACTGCGCTTGCTGGCGGGCATCCCAAACCGCCATCGACAGAGGGACAAAACCCAGCGCAGGTAACATGCCAAGATTGGTGGATGCTGCACTGACTACAAATCTCGTATTCGGATAGGCTTGAAGAATTTGCTGAATATATTGCAAGGTGGCTGTGAGTATAGCCGGGGGGAGTTCGTCGAGGCCGTCGATGAGCAACAACGCCCGCTCACTGGCAAGTGTATTTTGCAGGAATTTTGGCAGGCGCGACTGGCTCAGGGTGGAGCTGTATTGTGATACGGCGGGCAGCAACGCCCCGGCGAGATGCTCCTCAGTAGCTTCAATATCAAGGTTGGCCGCGTGAACAAAGATGGGCGTGCGCTGTTGCAGGTCAGGGTATTGAATTTCACCCCGCAGCACGGTCGAAGCCAGATGTGCCAGCGCTGTAGTTTTGCCGCTCCCGGGCGGGCCAATGATAGCAAGGTTAACGCCGCCTTCCAGTGCTTCTGGCAACGTCAGGCTAGGCGCGCCGTAAGCCGTCGCCAATTCGGGGATTTCGGGCATCCATGGGATGGTTGCGCTGGCAATATCTTCGGTGAGTGGCTCGCCGCCCGGACGCACGGGTAACTGGGGTGCCAGTACGCGCGGAGTGATGAGAATTTCGTCGAGTGAAAAGATGGGCGCTGCCAAATGCAACTGCTGAACATATTTGAGGGTATCGTTGTACAGTCGCTGGTGGCTGCTGGATTGGAGTTCTTGTTTTGTAGTTTGAAATTTCTTTTTAAAAAACTGGACGAGTTCTTTCCAGTGAGGCCGCACGGTGACGATCAGCCACCAGAGCAAACTTGCCGCGGCGAATCCGAGCCAAAAAGAGAGCCGGTCTATGCGTATTGTGCGTAGAAAATTGAACATTTATTCACTCCGCATATAGAATACGCTCGCAGGAATGGCAGTGAGTAATCTTGCTGGGCGAGCGCGCTTGTTGGAAGAGTGCTGATGCCAGCGTTGATCCACAGGCCGAGCAGGTACGATCTTGCACTTTGGCTGCGCCGACCCCCCCACGTTTGATGCGGATCCTTTCATATGCCTCGAGATCAGCTGGTTCAGCCCGGCTGGCTTGAGCCCGACGCTGTGTTTCAAGCGCCTGGATGCTGTTTTGGTGTTGGTGCTTTTCTTCTACCAGCGCAGCATTTCGTTTTTCGGCTTCGGCGAGCGCCTGATCGAGCAAATTCTTGGCTTGATCGCGCACATCTTGTGCTTCATCAAAATTGAGCATGGCTTCAAGCTGGCGCTCTTCGATCGTATCCAGATGGCGCTTTAGCGCCGCGATTTCATCTTGAATATCGCCTAACTCTTTCGGATTTCTGACTGTGCCGCCGTACAGCAAATCATTCGATTGTTTAATTTTATCGCGCTGCTCTTTTACAATTTCTTTGGCCTTCAATAAGGCTTTGTGCACGGTTTCAAAACTCCCCTGTGCAGCCTGGGCTTTTTTTCGTCCGGCGATAACGGCCTTGTCGTCTGCAAGCGCTTTATCAATTGCGGTGATACGGGCGCGATGCTGGTCAAGCTGGCTATCAATGATTTGAAGGTCGTAGAGATTCTTGGGACGGCTCATGGAGGTTCCTTGGTTTGGGAAAACGCAACTACCTGTCTTTGAGATTATAGATGTGGTTGCGCCGGAAAGCAAGGGAGATGCTAAAATAGCGTTATGCGCGCGCCCAAGCATTCCACGTTCCCGTTGTTGATTGTTCTAATCGTCATCGCTGCAATTTCGCTGCCCTATCTCTACGCCTGGCGTGCGGGCGGCGCAGCCTATCAATTTGCCGGTTTTTTGATTAATCCTTTAGATGGAATCACCTACATCGCCAAGATGTATCAGGGCTGGGAAGGGAACTGGGTTTATAAGTTGGCCTACAGCGCGCAGCCCGGAGTTGGCGCGTATATCAATTTGTTTTATCTTACCCTCGGGCATTTGGCGCGCGTACTAAGGCTGCCGCTTCTGGGGGTCTATCACGGAACTCGGCTGCTCGGCGCGCTATCCCTGCTTGGGGCGTTGTGGCGTTTTTACGGCGCCATTTTCCCGACATCCGAGGACGAACGCTTGCGTCGCGCTGCCTTCGCGCTCGCCGCGCTGGGTTCTGGTTTGGGCTGGTTGGCGTTGCCTTTTGGCGCGATTACCTCCGATTTTTGGGTGTCCGAAGCGTTTCCCTTTCTGGCCGCGTATACCAATCCCCACTTCCCGATCAGCCTGGCTTTGATGCTGGTCTTATTGACGCCGTACGAAAATATGCGCTGGCAAAATCTGGCGATTGCTGTAATCGCGGCGATATTGCTCAGCGTGATCAGCCCCTTTGCTCTGGTGGTTGTGTTGATTATCAGTGCCGCGGTCTGGCTGCTTCAGTGGATTCTAACGCGCAGTGCCGATTGGCGCGCCGCGCTGCGATTGTTGGTGGTTGGCATATCTGGCTCGCCGCTGCTCTTGTATTACCTGTGGGTGGCGCGCACAGACCCGGTGATTGCAGCCTGGAACACCCAAAATATCAACCCTGCGCCGCCTTTGTGGGATTTTTTTATCGCCTTCGCGCCGGTTTTGCTTTATTCGTTAGGGGGTTGGTGGATAAATGCCAAGACGTTGAAACGCCAGGAAGTCAATCCGTTGCTTCGCTTCCCGCATTTAATTCTTGTCTGGGCTGTTCTTGGCATTATCCTCATCTATTTGCCGATAGGCTTTCAGCGCCGCTTCATTTTTGGGCTGTGGATTCCCTGGGCTGCGCTGGCGGCCTGGGGCTTGGAACAACTTGCCAAGCACGGGAAAAAGTCATATCGTTTCTGGACGCGCTGGATTTTTGGGCTGGCAATCCCGACAAATATACTGGTTATTGTGATTGCCTTCTTCGGGGTGCAGACGCATGAGCCGCGTTTTTACCTTACTTTCGACGAAGTTCAAGCCCTCGCCTGGATTGAAGCCAATACCTCACCCGACGCGTTGATTCTGGCCTCCCCGGAGATGGGGGCGTTCATCCCGGCCTATACCGGGAGGCGCGTGATCTACGGCCATCCCTACGAAACGGTCAACGCCGCCGCCGAGCAATCCGCCGTTGAGCAGTTTTTCGCCGGGGAAATTGGCGAAGAATTTCTTGCCGCGCGTGGCGTAGATGTGATTTTCTACGGCTCGCGCGAACAAAATCTCGGCCCGTTATCGCCTACACAATCCGCCACGCAGCAATTTGGCGATGTTTTCATCCTGACCACATTGCCATGAATGACAGGAAAACCAATCGCCAGGAGGAACGCAAAAGTTCACAAAGAACTCCCTTTGAAAATTTCTTTGTGCTTCTTCGTGTGCTTCGTGGTAAATGGTTTTTACTATTGCCTCTATTCCTTTTTATCCCCGGCCTGAGTGGTTTTCCCTACCCATCTCCCGCCGCGCTTTATTCTGACATTACGATTTCTCATTACCCCAATGCCATCTTCTTTCGCCGCGCTTTGCTCGAATACGGCCAGATTCCGCTCTGGTCGCCGCAGATTTTGAGCGGCTATCCCTTTGCCGCCAATCCATTGTCCGGATTGTGGTATCCCCCGGGCTGGCTGGCCTTTCTCTTACCCCTGCCATTGGGCTTTAATTTTCTGGTGATAGTGCATTTACTCTGGGGTGGCCTGGGCATGACGCGCCTGTTGCAATCCGAAGGCATTAAACCGCCTGCTGCGCTGCTTGGCGCAGTGACCTTTGTTGCGATGCCCAAGCTCTTTGCCCACTACGGCGCCGGTCATCTGACCCTGCTCTACGCCATCCCCTGGACACCCTGGTTACTGTTGGCGCGCCGTCGCTGGCAGTCCGCGCCAGTTTTGGCGCTCATCTTCCTTGCAGATCCGCGTTGGGCCGCCTATGCCGGACTACTTTGGTTTGCGTATAGTCAGTTTTGGGTTGCGCCATTGAATATGGTCAACGCGCCGAAAAATAAATCTGTGTTCATCCGCGTTTATCAGCGGTTGAAAAATTCACTGCTTCAAATCGCTGTTGCTGCCATGCTTGCCGCGCCGCTGGCCTTGCCCCTGCTGGAGTACACGCGGCTTTCCACGCGTGCCAACTTGGCCCGCGCCGATATCTTTACCCAATCGCTGCCTCCGGCGCGTCTGTTGGGCCTGCTCTTCCCTGCTTTTGGTGGCAGCCACGAGTGGATGCTTTACTTCGGGGCTGGGGCATTGGTGTTGGGCCTCGCTGCCCTGATATTCCGTGTTGGGCGATTTTGGGGCTGGGTTTTTGCCGCGGCGCTGCTTTTCTCGTTGGGCGAAAATTTACCGCTGTTGCCCGCACTGGCACGTATCCCTGGCTTCGATCTGCTGCGCGTCCCGCCGCGGGCGTTATTCATTGGCGGGATTGCTGCCGCAGCATTGAGCGCCCATGCCGTCGATCATCTTCTGCGCGGGAATTTGGATGTAACGCGGGTGCGGCGGCTGGTACTCGCCCTGACAGGGTTATGCGCTTTCAGCGGGATGCTCGTTCTGGGCATTGGGCGGCTGACAGGTCAATGGGCGTTGAATTTCCTGTGGGGGATGGGCGCGCTTTGGGTGGTTTCCCTTTGGGTGTTGGCCGGACTTCGGAGCTGGTTACCCGCCCCGGCCTGGACTGTCGGCCTGCTCTTTTTGGTGATTCTCGATACGGGTGCCGTCAATGCCTCGGTGCTGAGTTTCCGCCCTGCCGACGCCGTTATCCCAAACCCGGCGGCTGAATTTCTGGCGGCGCAATCGGGCGATTTTCGCATCTATTCGCCTTCGTACAGCTTGCCGCAACAGAGTGCCGCGTTTTATGATTTATCGCTGGCCGATGGGGTGGATCCGCTGCAATTGCGAGTCTATGCCGAATTTATGGCGCAGGCCAGCGGTGTGCCCGCTGATGGCTACAGTATCACTGTGCCGCCCTTTGTCGCTGATGCCCCGGCGCGTGCCAATGCCAACTTTATGCCTGATGCGGCACAATTGGGTTTGTTGAATGTGCGTTATGTCGCCGCTGAGTTTGATCTGTCGGCGGCCGGGCTGAAGCTGGTTGCACAATTTGATGAGACGCGTATCTATGAAAATGCGCTGGCTTTGCCGCCCGCCTGGATAGACCGCGCCGATGGGCGAGCCAATACGGAAGTTGTGGCCTATACCCCCAACCGGATTGAAGTGCGTGCGGTTGGCCCGGGTTGGCTGATTCTCTCGGAGATGAATTACCCCGGCTGGCAGGTTTGGGTCGATGGCGAGCGCGCTGAGTTGGAAGCCTACGCCGATGTGTTGCGCGCTGTTTCATTGGAAGCGGGTGAACATAACGTGCGTTTTGTGTATCGACCGTTGAGCGTTTATCTGGGCGTGCTAATTTGTGCTATTGGCTTGCTGGTAATGGCAAAATTTCGATATGAGGAGGCGCGGAAAGTATGATGAGCATAGCATTTTTGCGCGGTTACCCTCGCTGGTTGTGGATCTTTGCGCTTAGCGCGCTGGCGCTGACTACCTTGCCCTACCTGCTGGGATATGCTTCTCAGGGCGCTGAGTGGCGTTTCAGCGGTTTTGTCTTTGCGGTTGAAGATGGTAACAGCTATATTGCCAAAATGCTGCGCGGCGCGCTGGGAGACTGGCTTTTCCGCACCCCGTACACTGCTCTGGAGCAGCGCGGCGCATTGGCATATCTGCCCTTTTTATTGTTAGGCAAACTCAGCGCCGCGCCGGGCCAACATGAGCAATTGGTTGCGCTCTATCAGCTATTCCGCTGGGCGGGTGGATTGCTGCTTTTTATGGCCTTATACGATTTTATTGCGCTATTCATTGCAGAAGAATATTGGCGGCGCTGGGGCGTGGCGCTGGCATCGCTTGGAGGCGGTTTGGGCTGGTTGCTGATTCTGATGGGGCGCGGTTTTTGGTTGGGGTCGCTGCCGCTCGATGTCTACTCCCCGGAAGCGTTTGGTTTTTTGATGCTACTAGGATTGCCACATTTGCTGGTGGCGCGCGCAATGCTGTTGTGGGGGCTGGTCGTCTATCTACGCCCGGAGCAACTACCCTGGAAAGCGGGCTTGTTGTGGTTGACGATGGGGCTGTTCCAGCCGCTGCGAGTGCCTATCGCGTGGGTTATTATTGGCTCTCACTGGCTGCTTTTGAGTGCGCGTGGATTATGGCGGCAGAACCGGACCTTGTGGTGGCATTGGGCGCGGCGCGGAATGTGGGTGAGCGCAATATCTGCCCCGATTGGAGTGTACACATTAGTTGCTTTCAGCCTCGATCCGGTGTTGCGCCAATGGGCGGCGCAAAATTTAATTCTCTCACCCCACCCGTTGCATTATCTGGCGGCTTATGGCTTATTATTCCCCTGGGCGTTGTTGGGCTTGCGGCAAATCTGGCGCAAATGGACTGAATCGGGCGCTTTACTGTTTGCCTGGACTCTGGCGCTGCCGTTCTTGATTTATTTTCCTTATAATTTGCAGCGTCGTTTGGCAGAGGGTTTCTGGGTGGTATGGGTGATCTTGGCGCTGATTGCACTGGATAAGAAAGCATCGATAGAGAGCGCAGAGACCGTTGAGAGAAGCCAGACAAAGCGCAAAAACGCTGCATTCTCCGTAGTAAGATTTTTTGCCAGCGCGAAAGCGGGAAGCCAGTTTATTTTTGGGTTGACGTTTATTACGACATTGATTCTCTTCCTGGGTAGCTTGCAATTCGTTTTGCATCCCGCCGAGCCGCTCTTTCGTCCCGCTGCGGAAGTTGAAGCGTTGACGGCGTTAAATGCGCTTGCCCCTGCCGATAGCGTCGTTCTGAGTGCCTTTGAAACCGGGAATATTATCCCAGCCTACGCCCCGGTTTATGTGGTCATCGGTCATGGCCCGGAGAGTGTGGGGTTGGCCGAATTGAAGCCGCGTGTGGATGCGGTCTACGCAGCCGCGACAGAGGATGCCGAACGCCGGGCTTTGCTGGACGAATTCACCGTCGATTATATTTTCTGGGGACCACACGAGAGCGCCCTCGGCGACTGGAATCCGGCTGAAGCGGATGATCTTGAAATCGTGTATCAAAGTGGCGCCTACGCGATATTTGCAGTTAAACAAAAGTATGAGAGATGACTTGATTTGAACATACTCACGTGACATTCGCGTTTTACAACTCGTTATGACTATTAAGAAACTCTTCCAACTGCCTTATCTCCCCATCACACTCGCTCCGATTGCCTTGTTCTCGCCATTGCTCTTTGGCGGCAAAGTGCTATTTTGGGGCACGCCGGGCTTGCAGTTCATGCCCTGGTGGACATTTGCCTGGGAGACCCTTCTCGATGGACATCTGCCGCTCTGGAATCCGCTGCTCGGGATGGGCGCGCCGCTGCTGGCAAATTATCAGTCGGCATTGTTTTACCCGGCCACCTGGATATATCTGCTGTTTTATGCGCTCGGCGGCCTCAGTGCGATGGCCTGGGCGCAAGCGCTGGTGCTGACATTGCACCTGATCTTATCCGGCTGGGGGATGGCGAAACTTGCCCGGCGTCTCGGCTGGGATCCATTGGCGCAATCTGTGGCCGGGCTGGCGTATGCCCTTTCGGGCTATCTGGTGGCGCGTGCTTGGTTTGCCAGTATCAACGCCACGGCGGCCTGGCTTCCCTGGGCATTGCTGGCGGCCTATGCGGCAGTCGAGCGGCCCTCCCTGCGCCGCTGGGCGCATCTCAGCCTCGTGCTGGGTGTGCAATTGTTGGCTGGTCATGCGCAGACCGCCTGGTATACGTGGCTGCTCACCGGAGCGTGGATTCTCTTTTGGGCCTGGACGCGCGCTGACAATCTCCGACGTTGGCGCGCGGTGCTTAAGGCCGCGGGTAGCTATCTGCTGGCCGGGCTGGGCAGTGCGGCGCTGGCCGCGGTTCAACTGCTGCCCACCGCCGAATATCTGCTGCAATCGCAGCGCGCCACCGCGGTTGACGCCGAATTTGCGCTCAACTATTCGTTTTGGCCGTGGCGCTTTATCACGCTGATCGCTCCGAATTTCTTTGGCAACCCTGCTCACGGCGATTATTGGGGCTATGGCAATTTCTGGGAAGATGCCGTGTATATCGGGTTGCTGCCGTTATTATTGGCATTGGGCACGCTCGCGCGCCGACGGGTAAAAAACAATAATGAGCAATCGCTAATCGCCAATCTTCAATTGTCAAGCGTATGTTTTTTTGCTGCTATCATTCTTGTTGCCTTCCTTCTCGCCCTCGGTAAAAACACCCCTGTTTTTCCCTGGCTGTATCAACATATCCCGACCTTCGATATGTTCCAGGCGCCGACGCGCTTCTCTTTATGGGCGGTGGTTGCGCTGGTGTTGTTGGCTGCGCTGGGTGTGCAATTTTGGCGCAGACCCGAGGGCCGCGGCCTGTATTGGACGCGTTTGGGCACGGCGGGCGCGTTTGCTGTCAGTATGGGAGCCGGGCTGGCCTATTTTAATATGGGCGCAGTCAGCCCTACCTTCATCCGGGCTACGGCGCTGGCGGGCCTGTGGGGTCTGGGGGCTGGGGCGCTATCGCTGACCGCGCCGCCGCATACCCACGCAGGCCGCACTCGAATCTGGCAATGGCTGGTCGTTTTGTGGATTACCGCGGATTTGCTTTTTGCCGGATGGGGCCTCAATCCTGGTACCAATCCGGAGTTTTATACACACTCCGTCCCGGCTGTGGATGGGCGTATCTATCTTCCCGCCGAGCAAGAATACGCCTTTAAGTACGAACGCTTTTTGCGCTTCGATACTTTTGATTCTGGTGAAAACTGGCTCGACCTGCGCGCCGCCCAACTGCCTAATCTGAACTTGCTCACTGGGCAGGCATCGGTTAATAATTTTGATCCCTTTGTGCCGGGGCGCTATGCCCGCTGGATGGATGCGCTGGAGGGGTTGGATGCCAACTCAAAAGAGCGCATACTGAACTTGATGGCGGTGGCTGCCACTGAGCAGGTGGTCGCGGAACGCGGCTATAGCGTGAGTTTTGCGCCCCGAGGTTTGGTCAGCCGTTTTAGCTGGGTGCCGTGCGCTGTGCCCGCTATAGATGCAGAAGATGCCTGGGCGCAGACCTTTTCTGGCGAGATCAACTTTGGGGATACGATTGTCCTTGAAGGCTTGGAATCCGCCCCGAGCCGCGTATGCGATTCCACGTTGGGGCAGGTGACTCTCGAAGATGAGCACCCCAATTTTGTGCAATTTTCCATTAAAAGCCGGGCGCCCGGCTGGCTTTTAATGGCCGATGTGTGGTATCCGGGCTGGCGCGCCTGGGTGGATGGCGAGCCGGTTGATGTGTTGCAAGCCAATTATCTGTTTCGTGCGGTTGAAGTACCTGCGGGGGCACAGCGCGTCGAATTCAGGTATCAGCCGCTTTCATTTTATATTGGCTTCTTCGTGAGCGTGTTTGCCTGGGTTGGGCTTGGTTGGAAGCTGCGCTCAAGTCGTCAAAAATCCGTTTGACCAGAAAAAACTCATACGGTATAATCACGCTTCGGCTTTAAAGTAGGTGTTCAGCAAACTCTGAACCACAGAATTGAATTACAGAAGTAGGTAATGTATTATGCCCAAACGAACGTATCAACCCAAAAAACGTCGTCGAGTCCGCGTGCATGGTTTCCGCTCTCGAATGTCCACTCGTGGAGGGCGCGATGTTCTCAAGCGTCGTCGCGCTAAAGGCCGCTATCGCCTGACGGTGAAAATGAACGAGCATGTTAAGAAAGTTAACTGGAAGAGCTAACCCGCATTTGGGCTGGCTATCACCTCCGCCACTGGTGCAGGGGTGAAGCGCAAATTTCGTCTGACGAAGGCAACTGATTTTGAGCGGGTGCGGCGTTCTGGCAAGTCCTATGCCCACCCGCTTGTTGTGTTAGTTATCTCTCCTAACGAGCTTCAAATTTCCAGATTTGGCGTTTCAGCGAGTAAAGCGGTGGGCAATGCTGTCCAGCGCAATCGGGTGAAACGCCAGCTTCGCGAAATTATTCGCAGCGAAATGGGCCATATCTCGCCGGGTTGTGATGCGCTTGCGATTGCCAGAAGCAAAATAACTCAAGCCAGTTTTGCGGAAATTCATCAGGCGCTTGAGCATTTGCTCACGAAGGCTGGCCTGATTTCTATTGAAAACACCAATGTCAACTGACTTTTATTTGAACGATACAGGGCCACTAGATGCAGGACCGCACTTAAATAGTGAAGAACCGCGTTTGCGCGATCTGCCATTAACGCTTGGAAATCTCCCGCGTGTGCCGTTGTTGGCCTTCATTCGTTTATATCAGATGACGCTCTCGCGCGCCTTGCCACCGAATACATGCCGCTTTTATCCATCTTGTTCGCATTATGGATACCAGGCGATCTACAAATATGGCGCGCTGCGCGGCAGTTTGATGGCGGTGTGGCGCGTTTTGCGTTGCAACCCTTTCAATCCGGGCGGCGTTGATCTGGTGCCATGAGCGAATACTAATATAGTGTGATTGGAGGCGATCTCCTGACATACTATGATTTCAAAACACAATCTAAAATATGAAAACAAAATCAATCTTGACGATCCTGACCTTGTTAATTCTTGCGATTGCCTTGAGCGCGTGCACCGGGGGGCGCACTGTAGTTGCTTCGGGCTGGGCGAGCGTTGTAGCCGATGAGGATACAGCTTATTTTGCTTACAATAATTATGTGTACGCGATAAACCTGGCAAACGGCAGCGAACGCTGGCGTTATCCCAACGAGCCGGACGCCGCGGTAACGTTTTATTCCACGCCCGCGCTGACACCGGACGGGCAGTTGGTTATCGGCGGTTATAACCACACGTTGTATAGCCTGGATCCGAAAACCGGAGCTTTAAACTGGACTTATGACGAATCTACCGGACGCTATATCGACAGCCCGTTGATTACAGCGAATGGAATTTTTGCCCCATCTACGGATAAAAACCTCTATGCGATTGGCTTCAACGGTTTACCCCTGCGCGAGCCATTTGCGACCGAAAAAGAGCTTTGGGCAACCCCTGGAACTGATACGCAGTGCGAATGTATGTTTGTACCCTCAATGGATCACCGCATTTATTCGGTGAATGCGACAACCGGCGTACAGCATTGGGTTACGGATGATTTGGGCGGCGCTATCGTTGGCACGCCCGCGTTGAGCGAGGATCGTATGCTGTATATTGGCACGTTTGCCAATACGATGATTGCTCTCGATGCCGACAACGGCGGTGAACTCTGGCACTTTGATGCGCAAGACTGGGTCTGGGGTGGGCCGGCGATTAACGGCGACGCGCTTTATTTTGGCGATCTGAGCGGTGCTTTTTACGCCCTCGACCGCCAGACGGGCGAAATGCTCTGGAAGGTCGCACCGGGTACGGGTTCTATCGTGGATACGCCCCTGGTTGTGGATGACATGATCTACTTCACCGCTGAGGAAGGTCTGCTGGTGGCGGTTCAAGCGGATGGCTCGATTAGTTGGCAAAAAACATTTGAAGGCAACACCTATGCCAGCCCGGCTGCCGCTGGAGACCTGATCCTGGTCACAACTTCCCAGCCCGAAGCATTGGTTGTAGCTTATGATGCCAACGGTGCCCAAAAATGGACGTTCTCAGACGCCGGCGAGTAATCATAAATAATTAGCGAAAAGCCACAGATGAATGCGGATAAAGAAAAGACCAAAAATCCGCGTTGATCTGTTTTCATCCGCGTTTTTCTCAAAGGAACACGATTATGTGGGATTCTTTCATCAGTATCATGATTAATATCCTGCTCTATATTTATGCTTTTATAGGGCAGAACTTTGGCATTGCCATCATCTTGTTCACTATTCTCATTCGGTTGGTGCTCTACCCGCTGAATGCGCAACAGGTCAAGCAGAGTGGCGCATTGCAGGATTTGCAAAAATCAAAAAAATGGCAAGAAATTCAGAAAAAATACAAAGACAACAAAGAAAAACTTGCCCAAGAGCAAATGGCACTTTATAAGGAAATGGGCGTCAACCCCTTTGGCTCGTGCTTGCCAACCTTAATTCAGTTCCCGATCATCATTGGCCTGTATCAGGCCATCATCCGCGCCCTGGCTGTCAGTCCGGTGCAGTTGCTCAATCTCAGCCATCATATCTCCGGCGGGGCAGACCTCATTCCGCTCAACAATCATTTCTTGTGGATGGACCTCAGCTTGCCCGAAAAAGACTTTGGCTTGGCAATTGCCGGTTTTGGCATCCCGATTTTGGCAATTGTCGTCGTCGTCACCAGCTATCTGCAAACCAAATTGATGACCCCGCCGAGCACTGGCAGCGCCAATGATCAAAGCGCCCAGATGACCAAAGCGATGGGTTTATATATGCCCATTTTTATGGGCTGGCTGGCGTATAGCTTCTCATCAGGTTTGGCGTTATATTTTGTTGTCAGCAACCTGGCTACGATTGGGCAATATGCGCTCATGGGACGGCTCGATTGGAATAATATTCTGCCTCAACGAGCATCAAAATAATAGGGAGAAAATTCATGTCGGAAAAACACGCTACCCTCGAAGTCATCGCCCCATCGATAGACGAAGCGATTGAAAAAGGTCTTTCCGATTTGGGCCTTGTCCGCGCGGCTGTGGATGTAAAAGTGTTGGATGAAGGCAGTACCGGTTTATTTGGATTGGGTTCGCGACAGGCGCGCATTATGCTGATTGTCAAGGACGATGCGGAACCTGTACCCGCGGCGGTTTCAGCGAAAGAAGCCGATACCAGCTCCTCGACAGAATCTACCGCATCGGTCGCGTCATCCGAAGATCAAGCATACACTTTGCAGCTCGTCCATGATATATTGCGCGATCTGCTCGACAAAATGCACCTCGAAGACACCAAAATCGACACCTATCTGGGCGAGCCTTATGGCCCCCTCGACCGCGTCCCCGTGCACGCCGATATTTCAGGTGATGACCTTAGCGTTTTAATTGGCAGCCGCGGCGAAACGCTTGAAGCATTGCAGTATATCGCCCGTCTGATGCTCGGCAAAGAGCTGGAGCGAGCCATGCCGCTGGTAATTGATGTCGAAGGTTTTCGCCAGCGCCGTTCGCAGCAAATTAGCCGTCTGGCGCGGCGCGTGGCTGAACAAGTCGCTCAGACTGGCCGCAGCCAATCGCTGGAACCGATGCCCGCCAATGAGCGTCGGATTGCACACCTGGAATTGCAAGATGACAGTAGTGTATATACCGAGAGCGTTGGCACAGGCCGCAATCGCAAGGTTGTCATTTACCAGCGTAGTTGAAATCAGATGACAGGTGTCCACCAGAGCCTGTCGCTTTTTTACCGAGCAGGGTGTTTGCGTGGATCCCAGGCGCACACCCTGCTTTGCTTAACTCAGGTATAATTTAGCCATGCTCCGCCCTCCCAGCGTTGAAGCCATTGACTATTTGATTGTTGGGCATATTGCGCTCGATATTACTCCGCATGGTTTGCGCCTCGGCGGTACGGCAGCGTATTCGGCATTAACCGCCCGGGCATTGGGCCAGCGTGTCGGGCTGGTGACTTCTTGGGGCGCTGGCGAGCAATTTGGTTTGTTGCTTGAACGGGGTGTGCAGATTCTTAGCATCCCCGCAGAAAAAACAACCATCTTCGAGAATATTGCCACACCCCACGGACGCATCCAGCGGATTGAAAGCATTGCCCAGCCCCTTACACTGGATGTGATTCCTGCCGAATGGCGCATTGCGCCGTTGGTTCATCTGGCGCCGATTGCGCAGGAAATTGAACCCGAAATAGCCAACGAATTTCCAGAGAGTTTGGTACTGGCAACGGTGCAAGGTTGGCTGCGTCGGTGGGATGCCGCTGGGCATATTTCGCCCGCCGATTGGCGTAATAGCCTCCCGGCGCTACAGAAGAAGGGCGTGATTGTGATGAGTGAGGAAGATGTCCAGTACGACGAAGCAGTAATTGCCGCAATGGCCGCTGAAGCTCACCATCTTGTAGTGACTTGTGGTTCTTCTGGCGCACGCGTTTTTATTGCTGGAGAACAGTATCCAATCGCGGCGCCCTCGATTGCGGAAGTAGATGCTACGGGCGCTGGCGATATTTTCGCTGCTGCATATGCTATTCATTACCAGCGCACGCAAGACCCGTTTGAAGCGGCAGTGTTTGCGAATCGATTGGCGGCAGACTCGGTGACGCGTTGCGGTTTAGCGAGTATTCCCCTTGAAGTTTGAAGATGAAGGCTTCCTGTTCACGGTAGCAAAAACCCAAAAGATAAAAAGGTGTACTGTATGGGATTGATTTACGCAATTGCCAACCAAAAAGGCGGCGTTGGCAAAACTACAACAGCGATCAACCTGGGGGCTTTCCTGTCGGAGAATGGACAGCGAGTTTTATTGGTGGATATTGACCCGCAGGCCAATGCCACCTCCTCGATTGGCGTGGACAAGGAGAATATCAAAGGCGGCACGTATGAAGTCTTGATCGATAAGGCTGCCCCCGAAAAGCTGATTCTGCATAACCCGCGTCTCCATATGGATTTACTTCCAGCAAATCCCGGTTTGGCAGGGGCGAGTGTAGAACTGGTGGATGCAGAACATCGTGAACAACGCCTGCGTTCAGGATTAGAAAAACTGAAGGATAAATATGACTATATCCTTATCGATTGCCCACCTTCATTGGGTCTGTTAACCATCAATGGGCTCGTGGCGGCCAACGACGGCGTGATTATTCCGGTGCAGTGCGAATATTTAGCGCTGGAGGGGTTGGGCCAGTTGGTGCAAACGTTGAATCGTATCCGCAGCACGGTTGCCCCGCAACTCAAAATTCGCGGTGTATTGATGACCATGTTTGACTCGCGCACCAACCTTTCGAGCGATGTTGTCGAAGAAGTGCGCAAATATTTCCCCGATCAGGTATTTGATGCCGTTATCACGCGCAGCGTTCGCCTGGCTGAAGCGCCCTCCTATGGAATTCCAATTTCGCTCTACGATCGCAACTCGGCAGGCGGGAAAGCCTATCAGGCGGCAGCCAAAGAATTGCTGACTAAAGATCGTGTGGCGGTTCCGGCCAAATTGTAAATAGAACCGAAAGTAGCTCGTCTGCCAGATTTTTTAGGACAGACACTTTTTTCGGAAGGATTGTTGAAAGGTGCTGAATATGACATCTCCACGTAAACGCTCAGGCCTGGGTAAAGGTTTAGACGCGTTGATTCCGATGGATGCGCTACCGTCTGCTTCGGTGGATCTCGCCGCGGGGGTAGTTGAAGTTCCGGTGAGCCAGATCAGCCCCAACCCTCGTCAGCCGCGCGTCCACTTCAAGCCAACTGGAATCGCCGAGCTGGCTGCATCCATTCGTGAACACGGCATCATCCAGCCGCTAATCGTTACCCGCGATGAACAAACTACGGGTTATATTCTCGTTGCCGGAGAGCGGCGTTTGCTGGCTTCCAAAGAAGCGGGGCTGGAAAAAGTGCCCGTGGTGGTGCGCGAGGCCACCGATCAGCAGCGATTAGAGTTGGCGTTAATCGAAAATGTGCAGCGCGCCGATCTCAGCCCGCTGGAAACTGCCGATGCCTACCAGCAACTGGTGGACGAATTCGGCCTGGCGCACGCCGAAATCGCCGAGCGCGTGGGCAAAAGCCGCGTGGCGGTGACCAACACGCTGCGCTTGCTCAATCTGCCGCCCAGTGCCAAACAAGCCTTGCTGGAAGAAAAAATCAGCGAGGGCCACGCGCGGGCGTTATTAGCCCTATCTACATCGCAAAGCCAGGCCGCAGCCTTGCAAACCGTGATCGATAAAAAACTCAGCGTGCGCCAAACCGAGGAACTGGTCCGTAAATTGAGTGGAGAGAAACCACCCCTGCGCGAGCGTCCGGTGCCGCCGCCGGAAGTGGTTGAACTCGAAGAGCGTTTGCGTTCAGCCCTGGGCACAAAAGTCAGCATGAAGCACGGCAACAAGGGTGGCACCATCACCGTGCATTATTATTCCAATGAAGAGCTGGATGCATTGCTGATGAAATTTTTGGGGGATTAATACGCATGGTGAAAATTCTTTATAATGCGGATATCTATACCCTGAACCCGGAGATGCCGCGCGCTTCGGCGATTGCCATCGACCGGGGCGTGATTCTGGCGCTGGGGGATGATGATTTACGGACTCAGTTTGGGGCTGGCGCGCAAACCCAAAACATGGGCGGCGCCCCGCTGATCCCTGGCCTGACGGATGCGCATATTCACATGCAGCATTACGCTCAAAGTTTGCAATATGTCGATTGTGAAGTTGACTCCCTGGAAAAATGTTTGCAACGTGTCGCCGAGCGCGCCGCGGTTTCCGCGCCTGGCGAGTGGATTCTGGGCCACGGCTGGAATCAAAATAATTGGGGCTTGCCCAACGAAGGCGGGTTCCCGACTGCCGCACAGTTGGATGCCGTCGCCCCGCAGCATCCAGTCTATCTGACGGCGAAGTCGCTGCACGCGGGTTGGGCGAATAGCGCCGCGTTATGTGCGGCAAAAATTAGCGCTCAGACACTCAACCCTGAAGATGGCGAGTTTCAACGCGATCCGCACGGCGCGCCAACCGGGATATTATTGGAAGGCGCGATGACCTTGTTGGCGCGGATCATTCCTGAACCTTCGGGCGATGAACTGGCCGAGATGCTTTTGCAAGCGCAAGCGCAGTTATTTGCGTTCGGAATAACTGGAGTACACGATTTCGATCGCCGCGCTTGTTTTGATGCTTTGCAACGGCTGCATCAACGCGATGCGCTAAAATTACGCGTGGTCAAAAATATCCCTGTGGAAGATTTGCCCTATGCCGTTGGCCTGGGTTTGCGCTGGGGTTTCGGCGACGATCGGCTGCGTATTGGCGGCGTAAAGGCTTTTGGCGATGGTGCTTTGGGGCCGCGCACAGCGGCGATGTTACAACCCTATGAGGGCGAAGCCGAAAACCGCGGTATGCTGCTGCTCGATGCCGAGCAAATTGTTGAATTCGGTCAGCAGGCGGTTGCCAATGGTTTGCCGCTAACCATTCACGCAATCGGCGACCGGACGAATCATGAAGTGGTGGATGCCTTTGAAGCCCTGCGCAAATACGAAAAAAGTTTGGCGCATAGCCATCCGTCTCCCGACCTCCATCCCCCGTCGTCTTTGCGCCACCGCATTGAGCACGTGCAAATCATTCACCCCGATGACGCTCCTCGTCTGGCTGAATTGGGCATTATTGCATCCATGCAGCCAATTCATGCCACTTCAGATATGTACATGGCCGACCGTAACCTGGGGCAGCGTGCCACAAATGGCTATACCTGGCAGGATCAGTTAGCGTACGGGACGGTATTGGCCTTCGGCTCCGATGCACCGGTCGAGTCGCCGAATCCGTTTTGGGGATTGCATGCCGCCGTCACCCGCCGCCGCCGGGATGGCAGCCCTGGGCCGGATGGCTGGTTCCCCGCGCAGCGCATCAGTCTTATAGAAGCCCTGCGCGCCTATACCTTCGGTGCGGCCTACGCAGCGGGGATAGAAGATCGCCTGGGAGTACTCGCGCCGGGTTATCATGCCGACCTTCTGGTGTTAGAGACAAATCCTTTTACCTGTGAAGCGGACGGGCTGCACGAAATTCTACCCCTCAGCACCATGATTGCCGGTGAATGGGTGTATTCGGCTAAATAAAACGGAGGCTATTTTGTCGAGCTTTCATCCACCCCGAACAGGTAAGCGTAGATCAAACTCATCACAACCATTTCACCCCCCTCTTCCAATCCGCCCATAATTTCATAAACTAGCTGTGTATCAAAAATCCGCCGGATGCCGATGTGCAGCAGATCAACCCCTAATGCAAAAACCATCAACAGGGCGAATAACCACAGCAACGTGCGCGTAACGGACTGCTCTTCGGGCGCGCTTCTTCGGTAGCTTATCCCTATAAAAAGCATTGTTGGAATTCCGATCATTAGATAGAGAGCCAATTCCCCCAGCTTGACTTTGTAGGCCAACGGCCAGTCGAAGGGCATTAAATTGGTGCTCAGGCTCCCGGCGATACTCTCATGAAACGTCATTACGTTATTGAGCAAAATGAAGCCAAACAGTAGCAGCCAAACGGAATAAACTATTTTTCGTCGCCGGATGAACAAATAAACTAAAAATACAACAATCCAAACCCCTTTGATGTCCTGATAAATTTCGGCATAGCCTTTGTTCTGCTCAAGCGAGAACAAATACGAGGAAACCAGATTGGTGCTGAATTTAAGAATGTGGGCAACGATGAAAATGGCATCAATCAGTAGCAGCGAGAACAGCAGACGATATTCTTTTTTCTCAAGATCGATGCGCATAATTTTGCTGCATCCATTGGTTGTATTGTTGCTGCTTGCGGATTTTAGCCACCCACTCAGCGTTGGCGAGATACCAGTCTACAGTTTTTTCAAGCCCGCTGACAAGCGCTTGCCGCGGCTGCCAACCCAATTCCGTGTGGATTTTGCGCATATCAATTGCATAGCGCCGATCGTGCCCGGGGCGGTCGGTGACGTATTCAATCAACTGCGCGTGGGGTTTGTGCGGCGAAGCAGGCAAGCGCGCATCGAGGATGTTGCACAACGTTTGGATAATCTCCAAATTTGTGGGTTGGTTGTCGCCGCCGACATTATAGTCTTCACCGATCCGCCCCTGGCGCAGTACCAACGCAATCGCCTCGCAATGGTCTTCCACATAAAGCCAATCCCGAATTTGTTGCCCATCCCCATAAACAGGCAATGGCTTACCTTCCAGCGCGTTCAAAATCATTAGCGGAATCAATTTTTCGGGGAATTGGTGTGGCCCGTAATTGTTGGAGCAGTTGGTCAGTGTGGTTGGCAGCCCGTAGGTGTGATGGTAAGCCCGCACCAGATGGTCGCTGGCGGCTTTAGAAGCCGCGTAGGGCGAATTAGGCTGGTAGGGCGTGGTCTCGGCGAAGGGAGGATCGTCCGGGGCGAGAGAGCCAAATACCTCATCGGTGGAAATGTGATGAAAGCGCGCCTGCCCGGAAATCCATTTGCGCTCGCGCAGCCAGAAATCTTTAGCCGCTTCCAGCAAGGTAAAGGTGCCCACGATATTGGTTTGGATAAATTGCTCCGGTCCGAGAATCGAGCGATCGACATGCGATTCGGCGGCGAAATGCACAATCGTGTCAATCTCGTGCTGGCGCAGCAAATCGTCAACCTGGGCGCGGTCGCAAATATCTCCCTGAATAAACGTATGCCGTTCTTCGCCGGGCAATGCTTCGAGATTCGCCCGGCTGCCGGCGTAGGTCAGTGCGTCAAGATTAATAACCTGTAAATCAGGTTCGTTTTTCAGGAGTTGGCGCACGAAATTTGAGCCGATGAATCCGGCGCCGCCAGTAATGAGAATGTTTTTCACAGCGTTTCCTTATTTATTCATGCAAAGTAGATTTTTGTCCGCACGCCAATGGCCTCAACTTGCGAACGAATTTCGCGCGCATAGAGCGGATTGAGCAGAATTATACCGTCAGGCTGGTATTTTTTGAGCGCGTTGGGGGAAATAATTTCTTGCCCGGTGCGCGGGATGAATAAGCCTTGTTTGCGGGGATTGATATCTACGATGAATTCGATGGGAGGGTTTTTATCAAAGGAATTCAGGAAGGTTACGCCCTTGGAGCCAGCGCCCCACAGGACAACTTTTTGAGCTGATTCTGCGATATGATGGATTTTCTGCCCCCAGTGGGCAACCTTTTCGGCGCGGCGTTGCTTGAAGGTGGCAACCAATTCCCGGGCGAGTCCGCTTTGAGGAGGAGAAGGCGCGGCAAAAGCCGGATTTCTCTCAGGGTGTGCTTCAAGCGCCAGGAACTGTTTTCCATAAACTTCATCCAGCCGCATGACGGAGAACTCACCGCGCTCGAAGATATATTGCAGCGAAGTCGGTGTAAAAAGCGAAGGATGCTCGTAGATCACATCCCAGATACCCAGATCGCGCAGCGTGTAAAGCGCATTGGGCACTTCGAAGAAAAGCGGGGTGTTGGCCGCGCGTACCAGCGCCAATAATTCGGCAGGCGCGGCGAGATGCTCCAGCACATGGCGGCAAACAACAAAATCAATCGGCAGAGTGAGATGCGTTGCGTCAAAATAACCGCGCACAAAGTGCAGATTTTCTGCAACAATACCTTGTTCAGCGTCATAGGCTGGATCAAAACCGCGGCCGCGATTTTCGCCCAGATCGCAGATTAATTTGAGAAAATCCCCGCCACCGCAGCCGATTTCAAGAATATCCTTGTTGTGCAGATTATGCCGCTGAATGAGTTCTGCCGCGATACCGTGGGCATATTCCCGAAAGCGTGCCGAATGGAAGAGTGAATTTTCATACTCAGGGTCGTAGGCAATCAATGCCTCGTCAAAGGCGCGATTGAAAATATGGCTGCAGTTTTCGCAGTAGACCAGGTCAATCTCCCCGATGGGCGCGGTCAGCGCAGCCGCGCGGCTGCCGTACAGACGATTACAGTGGACAGGCGTTTCCTGGATGTGCAGAATCTCGCTATACGTTGGGTGTTCGCAAACCGGGCAGTGTGTGAGCATAGGGGTTATCACAGAGCGCACAATATGTAGAATCTATCATAAAATTCGAAATAGATATGCCAATAATACAAATATATTGTAGCGGTCAACATGATTTTGAACAGTCTTGTCATTCCGAGCAAAGCGAGGAATCCCTGTGGGGTTGAGTTTATTCGAACCCGCATAGGCAAAGAATGATGCAGCGTACCAGGGATTCTTCGTTGCTTCGCTCCTCAGAATGACATATTCTCAAATCTATCCAAATAAATTTTCGGATAGACAGTTATTATTTCTCTGTCATCTGAATAATCTAAAAAGATGTTGTAATCGATAGAATATCAGGAACCAGCCCCAGAGTTTTCAGGCTTTGTCGAATTTCGGGGATGTAAATTGGATTTAGCACAATTACCACATCGGGGGGCGAGTCTTTCAGGTCTTCCGGCGCAATGATTTCGTGCCCGCTTCCGGCAGTGAAGGTGCCACGTTTGTGCGGGTTGATATCTACACAGTATTCAATTTCGTTACCGATGCCCAGCGTGGTGAGAAAAGCGACTGCTTTCGAGCCGCCGCCCCAAAGCATTACGCGTTGGCGCTGGTGTTGTTTTTTGGCCAGAAAATTTCGCCAGCCAGATAAGCGCCGGGCGATATGTTGTTGAAAGAAAGTGACCTTGCTGCGCGGATTGTTTGCAGGTTTAGCGAGGGTCGGGATCGCGGGGGTAGAAAGCCTGGCCTCGATCATCAGGTATTGGTTGTCATAGGCGCGCTCCAGGCGCAGCACTTCAAATCCGCAGCGTTGGAAAAGATTTCTCAGCGAGTTTGCCGTGAAGTAGGAACAGTGTTCGTAATAAATATCCCAAAAGGCGATTTCCTCGAGCACGCGGTTGGTATCTGGCACCTGGAAATATACTAACGCCTGTGGAGAATTGGTCAACGCGGCGCGCACCATATCCACAAATTCAGCCACATTGCCAATATGCTCCAGGGTCATCTTGCAGATAACAAAGTCGGCGTGGTGATGAGCATACTGTTCGGAATAAAAATCTCTTATAAAGCGAATCTTCTCGCTGTGAGCCACGCGCCCAGCCTGATGAGCAGGATCAAACCCCAGGCCGCGGTTTCCGCCCATCCCGCAAATTTGACTGAGAAATTCCCCCATGCCGCAGCCAATCTCGATGATTTCTTTTCCGCGCAAATCGTGGCGGTCAATTAATTCTTGCGCCAATTGGTGGGAAAAATGGTCGAATGTGGGCGAATAGCTCTGTGTGCTTTCATATTCGGCGTGATAATTTTGCAAAGCCGGATTATAGGCCGTATTGAAGATGAATCCGCATTGTTCGCAAAAAGCCAGTTGGATTGCCCCGGTTGGGTACTCCAGGGCTTCTTGCCGACTTTTGTGCAGCAATACGCTGTGCGTGGGTGCGCGCTCAACGCGGTAGAAGATCTGTGTTTCTGTGGAGCGGCACGCCGGGCAATTGTTGGCAATTTGAAGATGGGTCATTTGGCTTGTAAAATTTCATCCAAATAGTGGTGGGCTTTAGTCGAAAAATAGGGACGCATGAGTTGATATGCACCCAGCGCAAGTATTCTTTTTACTCCTGTCATCTTCAGGGCGCGGTTTTTATACCAATACATAGATCGCAGCATTCCGGTGGCGCTATACAAGGCGTTGAAGCGCCGGTCCAGCGATATGTCCGTGAAATAGCCTTTGAAGAATTGTTCTCGCAGTCTTCGTAGGTAGGCTTGCGGCAGCAAAAACCCGAAGCTGCTGATTAGTGTTTTTTGAACATCAATATCGGTAAATAATTGTAGAATATCAAAATACAGCGGCCTACGCTCCCGGAAACTTGGATCGAAATCCAAAACGATTACTTGTCCATTGGACGATAAGAGAATATTGGTGAGATGAAAATCACTGTGTGTTAGTGTGTAGTAGACTGGGCAGTCCTTCAATGCCGATAATGCTGCCTTGAATTTTTTCTTCAGGGATTGCATATCTCCGTGTGAGACCTGAATTTCTGCGATTTGACGGAAGCGCATTTCCAGATGTTCGGATAGATCGCGCGTGTCAAAAGGCTGCAATTGCACGTCGCCCAAAGCTTGATGGTAGAGGCGCAGCCACTTTCCGGCGAGATGAATTGCTTTTGCGAAACGCTGGCGGATGTTTGGAAAACCCAGGCGCATATCTGGCCGGTAAAGGATTTTGCGAAATGACACAACAGCTTCTACTTCATGCATCACAATCGCGTTCCAGCGCGGTAAATAGGCGATGGCCTGAATATAACCAAGTTGAGGGTCGTCTTGATCGCGGATGGCTTTCGCCATCACTTGCAGGGCTTCAAATTCTTGTTGTGCGGCGAACCTTAATTCGGTATCCTGTATGGCCGCTGGCAGGTCGCTGCGTTCCTCATAGTCCTGGATTTTAGCGCGTATGCGGACAACTTGCCAATTGGAAAGCATTACATCGTATAAAAACGCGTATGAAAAAGCATAGCGGATTGTGATTGGGGCAAGGCGTACCAATTGGGCTTGCTCTCCAAACCAATCGGGTATTTGCTGGCAGAGGGCGTTGCTAAGTTGCTGGATGATAATCTGTTCGTCAGAGTTGAGCATAAGTTTTCAGGGCAGGGGGGTGATTACAATATCACCAAACATAGCATCAATATGATGGGCGACCAGAAGAGTGGAGCCGTTTTCCGGAGCGAGCGCTAAGCAAGAACTTTGCGCAGCATATATTGTGATCGGAAAGTTTTTACCAGCGTTAATGGCGCTGTCTCAAGAATTTCTTGCACCGCTCTTTTTACTGGATAGTCGAATTCTTTTCCCCAGGTGTAATCGTCACCGGAAATATATCCGCCGGGTTTGATTTTTGGAAAATACTGCTTGAGGTCTTGCAAAACATGTTCGTAGGTATGGTTTGCATCAAGATATACCCAGTCGAGTGTTTCGTCAGAGAGTTGGGTAACAGCTTCATGCGAAAAGGCTCTAATTACTTCGACATTGGGCAGATCGCCAAATTGCTCTTTGATTTGGGTGAACATCTCTTCATAAGCCGGTTGTTGATTGGCGATGACTATAGATTTTTCCGAAGCGAAAGCTGGTTGAAATTCCCAACAGTCGATTAAATATAATTTTGCAGGCTGTGTATATTTGAGTATCAAGCTGCTAAATTCACCCTTCCAAACCCCCACCTCTGCACAGACTGCGTTTTTGGGGAGACTTTTGAGCAACAACAGGCGGTTTCTGGCTCTTGTTCGGAACAAACGATGGTAAAGGTTTTTCCAGTGCATATTTTTCATCAAAGGCTGGCTCTTTTTGGTGTTGATTATGGCAGGGGGGCTACTTCCAAATCGCCAAAGACAATATCGGCGTGATGGGCAACAAGGAGCACGGAACCGCTGCGTGGCCCCGAGTCGCCCTGAATGCCTTTCAGCGTCCATTCTTCAGGCTCGGAGTGGTCGGCTTTCCAAAGTTTGAGTTGATATATCTGACTATTTTCGGATGTTGTTTCAACGGCCATGCGTAAATAATACCATTCACCTAATAATAAATCGATTTCTTCGGCCACATCTAGAGTAGTATCTTGATACCCTCGCAATAATAGACGTTCATCTTTCCCATATAAATCCCATTTATACCAGACGGCAGCGCCCGAATCCCACCATCCACAGCGCGGTTGTTCACATTTCACAGGTTCATCAGAGTGTCCATTCCAGCGCATGATTATCCCGAAACCGGCTCCGTTGCTGGAAGAGTCCATAGGGTCAATGCTGTAAACGATAAACGGTACAAGAATTTCAATATCTTGCCAGGTTTGGTCCCCCAGAGCGACTACCCGGTCGTAGCTAATTGTTGATGGCTGAAGCCCGTTTTCATTGAACTGCCAAAGGCCATCAACGACTTGGACTGCATCACTTAGCTGTGATATTGAATCCCAGTTGATCGAATAGGGTAGCGCCCACGAAATTCCGTTGGTAAAGTCAATCTGGATCGCTTCAACGAATTTGTTTCCGTTTCGATAAGAAGCAATTACATCAACCTGATTTTTTCCAGGCTTTAACCAATCGATGGAAATCTCGATATTAAAGTCACCTTTGCATGCCAGCCGTCGCTCATCTGGACCTAGATTGATAGTGTGTTCTTCGCCGCTATTCAATGAGTAGGTCAGCGATGCAATTTCGCCTGGATTATGAACACGTCCCAAGATATTAGCCCAGCGTTGGGGTTTGCCAAGTTGCCCGAAAAGTTGTTGCGAGCCATACCAAATATGGATATCGGATCCATTTTCTTTCATCACAGGAATAGTAGTTAAACACCCTGGGTCAGGGATTTCGCCTACTAGCTTGTCAAGCTGGGGGAGTGACAACAAGCCAGCCAGAACCGCTATTATGATTAGAGAACGTGCCATCGGATGTGGTTTCATTATCGAGAGAAGGCTATCTCAAAGAAATCCAGCATACGCTGACTATACTCTTCGGGGACAACCACCGGGCCGCCGACATGCCAGGCGTTGTCGATATGCCAGATTTCGGCATTTGGCCCCACGATGGCCGCATATTTCTGGCTGACGCGGCTTTCAAAATCATCCAGGCCGCCAGCGATGATGACCATTTTGATGTGATTGAATTCAGGCAGTATTTCCACAAAACTGGGCGGAGCTGAGCGACGAAAGTGAACTTGAGCCATTTTCAGGATCATGGCGTTAATTACGGTGGCAAATTTTTCGCCAAGATTTTCTGCTTGGGGGAAATCGGCAATTTGCTGCGCCTGAATGCCATCCAGCCACATCGCGTGGAATCGCTCCGGCGCGAGATGGGCAGCGTTGAGGGCGATATGCCCCCCACCGGAGAGTCCCACGATGCCAATTTTAGTAGAATCAACCTCCGGGTGGGATTCCAGGCCGTCGAGCACAGCCAGCAAATCGGGGCCTTCAACCCAGCCCATTGCCACCACTTCGCCGTCCGATTCACCCAACGCGCGTTGATCGTAGAGCAGCACGCCATAACCCGCCTGAATGAATTGACGGGCGTGCCAGGCGGTTCCGGTGCGATCGCCGTGCGCGCCATGCAGCAACACAATCACCGCTCCGGTTATTTCCTGCGGCGGCACATACCAACCCGACAGCATAAGGCCGTCGGCGGTTTGGATGTGAATTTTTTCATATTCTGCCGCGCCGTAGTCCAGCGGTGTTTCACAGCAGATGGAGTGATGATTGGGCAGTGAATTGGTATAAACGTAGGCGTAGGGGCCGAATATAAGCATGGCCAAAGGGATCTCGAGCAGCACGAATAGTAATACTCGCCGCCGGTAAAGCCAATGTTCGGCGTTCAGGTGGCTAAAGAGTAGTTCTGCGCCAGCGCCCAGTACCAAGCCAGTTATCAAGCCCACGAGGACACTGATGCCGGGACGAAAGATATAATAACCAATCAGCGCGCCAAAAATTGAGCCAACCAGAGCGTTGAAGATGGGAAAGTGGAGTTTTTGTTTCATAATATCTTTGCTGTCTTGACTATTGAGCTTTGTTATCGAATATCAATGCGATTATTGTAGAATCTCTGGTTCAGGAATGGGGATAATAAATTTGCCGCCGCGGGCGCGATATTCGCTTTGTTGCTGAATAATCTCATCAGCAAAGTTCCAGGCCAGCAGCAATACAAAGTCGGGTTGATCTTCGAGCAGGTATTCCACTGGACGAATGGACAGATGATTGCCGCCCATGAAACGCCCGTGCTTAAACGGATTCAAGTCTACGATGTAATCGAGATGGCGTTTGTCGATGCCACAGTATCTCATCAGGGTGGTGGCTTTGGCGGCAGCGCCATACCCGGCGATGCGCTGCCCCTTGGCACGCAAATCTTCGAGCAGCGGAATCAGCTTTGAGCGAATCCCGCTTACCCCGGCAGCGAAATCCGCATAATAGGGCAGTAAACTTATCCCGGAGCGAACTTCATCGGCCAGCAATCCTTTTACTATTTCCGATGGCGCGGGATGATGCTCCACAAACAGCCGCAACGAACCGCCGTGTGTGGGCAAGCGGCGCACATGGTTGATGTTCAACCCGTGGCGGCGGAAAAGCCGATCAAGCGCCGTGACAGAAAAGTAGCATAGGTGCTGGTGGTAGATCGTATCGAACTCGAGTTTTTCGATCAGGTCAATCAGATAGGGAACTTCGATGACGATCACGCCGTTGGTTTTGAGCAGTGTTTTCATCCCGGCGACGAAACCGTTCAGGTCGGGGACGTGCGCCAAAACGTTGTTAGCAAGAATCACATCAGCTTGCTTGTTTTTGGCGCGGAGATGCTGCGCCAGCTCGAGGGTGAAGAATTCGCACTCGGTAGGGATGTCCGCCTTTTGAGCGGCTTCTGCCGGGCCTTGCGCCGGGTCAATACCGAGCACGGGAATGCCATGCTCAATGAAATTTTTCAGCAAATAACCATCGTTGCTGGCAAGCTCAACAACGAGACTATTGTGATTGAGTGCGCGGCTCTCGATGAGTTCGAGGGCGTTGGCGCGGCAGTGGGCCATCCAGCCCGGTGAGACGGATGAAAAATAGGGATAATCCTGGCGGAAGAGAATCTCGGGGTCAACGCTGACGCCAATTTGCACCAGCGCGCATTGCGGGCAGAAGTAGAGCGTAAGCGACGCGGTAAGTTCCGGCTCGGCGAGTTGCTCGGCGGTTAGCAGGCGGTCGGCGAGAGGCGTTTCGTCGAAGTCGATGATTTCGTGCAGGGAGTCAAATCCGCACGAGCGGCAGGTGGGAGGATGTGAGGGCATTTTAAGAATAATCCATGAAGATTACGAAGAACCACGAATATTTTTAACGCAAGGGCGCAAGGATGCAAAGCCGCCCAAGGTTTTTTGTAGTTTTTCTTTGCGTCTTTGCACCTTCGCGACTTTGCGTTAAATCCAGCGCAGATTTTCATCGAGCAGATCATCGGCGATGAGTTGGCGAATGTGGGCGATGCGTTTATAGCGCGGGCCTTCAAATTCGGCCTGCTGGATGCCGACGCGCTGATAGGCTTCGTAAAGTTCCAGCGCGCCACGGCGAATGTCCCAGGCGGGTTGGAATAGAGGCAGTTCGCGTTGAATCAGGTCGCAGTTGACACGATAGGTGCGTTTGTCCGGCCCGGCGCCGGGGGCGTATTCCACGCGGCAGCCGGGCACAGTTTGGGCGACAATTTCGGCTACATCGCGGATGCGGTAGCTCTCGGCGCTGCGCCCCACGTTGAAGGCACGGTTGTATATTTTTTCAATTGGAGCTTCAAGAATCGCCAGAAATGCGCGCGAAATATCTTCGATATGCACCAACGGGCGCCAGGGCGTTCCATCGCTCTTCAGGTAGATCAGGCCGGTGGTGTCAGCCCAGGCGACGAGGTTGTTCAGCACCAGGTCAAAGCGCAGACGCGGCGAGACACCGTAGGCGGTGGCATTGCGCAAGAAAGTCGGCGAAAAATTCTCGTCCGCCAGCAGCGCGACATCTTGCTCAACGAGCACTTTGGAGCGACCGTAAGGCGTAACCGGGTTGAACTCGCCGCTTTCATCGAGGGCTTCTTCTCCAGCGGCCCCATAAGTGCTGCACGAAGATGAGAATAGAAAGCGTTTGACTCCGGCGGCCTTTGCCAGTTCTGCCAGCCGCACCGAAGCACGGTGGTTGATTTCATAGGTCAGCGCCGGATTGAGATCGCCTAAGGGATCATTCGATAGACCCGCCAGATGAATCACCGCATCAAAACCTTTGACATCATCCAGTTCAACGTCGCGGATATCCTTGAAATTATTCAGCACCTGCGGAGAGAATTCGCCAAAGGTGCAACGGGCGTAGAGATCGCTATCCAAACCGCTGACTTCATGCCCTGCAGCCAGCAGCATGGGGGTTAAGATCGTGCCAATATAGCCAAGATGTCCGGTGATGAGTACGCGCATGGTTACTCCTATTATTTATCGCAGAGAACGCGAAGCGCGCTGAGAAAGAATAAAGAAAAACTCTCTGCGCTCTCCGCCGCCCGGTATTTATATACCATTAGTCCCAAAGTTTCCAGGGAGCTGCTCCGGAATTCCACATATTTTCGAGGATATATTTCTCGCGCAGCGTATCCATGCACTGCCAGAAAGAGCTATGTTTATAAGCCATCAGTTGACCTTCGTTGGCGAGCCGTTCAAGAGGTTCTTTTTCCCATTGTGTGCTGTCGCCTTTAATATAGTCAAAAATATCCGGTTCCAGCACGAAGAAAGCGCCATTGATCCAGCTTTTTTGTAGTTGGGGTTTTTCGGCAAAAGCTACAACGCGATCATGATCCAAATCTAGTGAACCGTAACGCGCTGGGGGATGGACGGCAGTCACCGTAGCAAGTTTACCGTGGCTGCGATGAAAATCTACCAGCGCGGCAATATCAATATCGGCCACTCCATCGCCCCAGGTGAGCATGAAGGTTTCATCCCCGATATAGGGCTGCAGCTTTTTGATGCGCCCGCCAGTGAGTGTATTTTGGCCGGTATCCACTAGTGTTACACGCCATTTGGGCAAATTATTTTCGGTGCTTTCCACGCGCCCGCTGCGAAAATCGACCGTCAGATTACTGCCATAGGCGGCGCGCTCGACGAAATACTTTTTAATCATCTCGCCTTTGTAGCCCAGTGCGATGACAAAATCATTGAATCCGAAGTGCGCATAGATCATCATGATATGCCACAGCATCGGGTGCTCCCCGATCTCAACCAGCGGTTTAGGGCGAATCTCGGTTTCTTCGGCTAGCCGCGAGCCATAACCCCCGGCCAATATGGCAACCTTCACAGGGTGGTTTCCTCATCGAGATGTGAGATCACCACCGGGTCAAATTCGCCGCCATGTCCCTTTTGGGCGAACATCTCTTGCCCAAGTACCAGCTCTTTCCAGATCAAAAAGTGAGCGCTTTCCAGGTGCGCTTCACGCGCTTCAGCATCACGATAGATTTCGTACAGTGAAAAATGAGCCGGGTCTGCCTGATCCTGCAGAATATCGAAGCGCAGGAAACCAGGTTCGGTCGACATACTGGTGCGGACATTCTCAATAATCGCAGTTTTATAGGCCTCGATGTATTCAGGCTTAATATAGTGGTGAAACTGAAAAATGAGCATGGTTCTGCCTCCTGAACAGGAATTAAAGTCTTTTCAAAAACGGCCACAGAATTACCTTGAGAATATCCTTTACCAATCCGGGCGCATTCCAGGCTGCCCATTCGGCGAGATACGCGTGGCAGCACAGGTACTCTAATGCGCTCATCGTTACACGTTGGAGCGATTGGTGATACTCGTAGAGCCAGCGCCACCGGCTGAGTTGTAGGCGCCCCTTTTTGTTGGGATCAAACCAGGCTATGCGATCGCGGTAGGATGGATAGGCGCGAATAGAAACATTATCGTGGTCGCGGCGCAAAAATAGATATTCGGGTATTTCGAGAATATGGCCGCGCAAGCTTAATTCGGCCAGCAAAACCATGTCTGAGGCAACAAAGCCGCCAATTAATGGTGTTTGCGCTAAAATATCGCGGCGCATGACGCCGAAAATGGGGTTGCAAGAACGAGGTTTTCGATAAAGCCTCATAATACTGCGATAGCGCTTGCAAAGACTGTAATCGAAGAAGTCCAACTCGTCGGGATAGTGTCTGACGAATTGGCCGTCTTTGTCGATGATGGTTGTGCGTGGATACGCCAAAATAGCTTGCGGATTTTGATCGAGCGTTTCGATACACTGCTCAAAAAAAGTTGGCGCACAGATGTCGTCGTGGGCTGCCCACTTAAAATAAGGGGCTTTAGCCAATTCAAAGACACGATTATAATTCCAGGCCGCGCCTCGATTGGCAGCCTCGCGAAAATAGTGGATGCGATGATCGCCTGCAGCATAGGCTTTGCAAATGGTCTCGGTTTCGTCGGTAGATGCGTTATCCGATATGACCACGGCGAAATTATCAAAGGTTTGCGTAAGAATCGAATCCAGCGCTTCGGCGATAAACTGGGCGCCATTGAATACGGGGATTCCAATTGTGAGACGGTGTTTCATAAATGCGCAGTGAAGCTCGGAATTCAGGCTATAATTATGTTCAAAGTCTTATTGTTGCGGAGAACGGCATCCCGTATATTTAGTTCCGCGGCTTTAAAATAGAACACGGATGACGCGAATCAGGCAGTTTTCATAGTAAAGAAATTCTAGTTTAGGATACCATAACATTTCAGGAAAACATCCTATGCATTATAAAAATCAGACTAAAGTACCAGCTTTTATCGTAGCGATTGTAGCCTTGTTAATCCTGGCCGCGATCGCGGTGTTCGTGTGGGCCATTTACGACGCGTATACCCAGGAGCCTGCATCTCCTCTACCGATTGTTCAGGGAGATGGGCCGTATCTGACCGAAATGCCTGCATTCACGCCGACTCCGTATGCTTTTCAAGGACAGACATCTATTCAGTTAACCTGGTTTTCCAAGCCGCCCTTCGATGAAAATTTACAATCGCTGGTTGAAAATTATGATCTTTTGATCCTCACACAAAAAGACGAAGCTGCTCTGGACGAATTGCGCGCTTTGGGATATTCAAAATCTGTCCCGCAATATTTTCGTCTGGATGCGATCAACGATCCGGGTTCCTGCACCGATGAGCCACCCGGGAATCAGGTGGCCTATTTAGCGGGCGATTTTTGTACGATTAGCGAACAGCACCCCGACTGGTTTTTGCTGGACTCGCGTGGGCAGCGAATTTTCGAAGATACGGGGTATTATCTGATGGACCCGGGAAATGCTGAGTGGCGTCAATTCTGGCTTGAGCGCGTCGAGTTGAGTCAAACCCAAAATGGGTGGTTCGGTGTTTTTCTGGATAATGTGGACGCCAGCCTGGGGCGTGTGCAAAAACATGCTGTGATTCCCATGCGTTATCCCAATGATGGGGCTTATCAAGCCGCCGTTGAGGGATTTCTGAAATATATTTACGAGGGTTATTTTCACCCTCTGGGCAGGCCGTTGTATGCCAATATCGTGTCAAACCGTGGATTTGGTACCTGGTATAGCTATCTTAAATACCTCGATGGCGCCATGGATGAAGGTTGGGCGCTGAATTGGGGTGATGAATATTTTTCGAAATCCGAATGGGAGGACCACCTTACGCGTGCAGAAATCACCCAGGCAGATGGCAAGATCGCTTTACTGGTTTCTCCCGGCGACCGCCAGGCGTTGTTGCGCCAACAATTTGCTTTAGGTTCCTATCTTCTGGTTAATCATGGGCGCGCGTATTTCCGCTATTCGAATTCGACGGCTTATCGTGAAAACTGGTTGTTTCCGAATTATTATTACGACCTCGGTGTTCCGGTTGGGGTTCGCTATCCGGAAGGCGATCTTTGGCGGCGAGATTTCACCAAGGGGTCAGTAATTGTGGACCCGATACAGCACACGGTTGAATTCATTCTGCCTTGAGCGCGGCGAGAATATGTTGTCGAATGCGGTTGCCTACCTGATCCCAATTATAGCGATCTTGTGCCAACTGGTAGCCAACCTTGCCAAAGCGGGCACATTTATTCGGGTCGTTGAGTAAATCCGTTAACGCGCCGGCCAACGCGCTAACGTCGCCGGGGGCAACCAAATAGCCGTTTTTGCCAGGGATGACAAAATCGGGGATGGCACCAATTTGAGTGGCTATGATGGGCAATTGATAGGCCAGCGCTTCGATGAATACGGCTCCAAAAGGCTCTTGTTTTGTAGGCACACAGAAAATATCTGCCGCGCGGTAGTAGTCTGGCATCTCTGATGATTGCACTCGCCCAACCACTCGAATTTTGGGATGCGTAATTTCAGGGTGCGCCCCCACCAGGGTAAGCCGCGCACCAGGGTGTTTTTGCAAAACCAGGTTGAAGGCTGCCAGCAGATCAGTGCCACCCTTGCGTTCCCAATCGATTCCCACGAAGAGAATGTGCATATTAAAAACGCGTTGTTCGATTACTCGCTTTTCGTCGAGCGGGATATTGCTGCCGCCGTAAACGCAGAAAATTTTCTTGGTAGGGCAGGCATATTGCTCGATGAGCGAGCGCGAGATATTTGTGCTGCGCGTAAAAATGAGGCTGGCGTTGGTATAAATTTCTTGCTCGCAGCCAATCCACGCTGGGGCGAATAAATCTTGCTGGGCGAAGTCTGGATAATTCAGATTTTCAAGATGGGTATGATCCGTATAGATAAAGTGGGGAGTTGATGAGGAAGCAGTATCAAACAGGGATTGTAATTGAAAAGAAAACGCGTAGGGGCCGTTGTTTTTTAGAATCGATTTCGCATAGGCATTGATTTTCTTAAAAAGGTATGGCGTGCGCAAAAATGATTCTCGAAAGCCAAGCTCCCCGCGCAAGATGCGAAAACCATAATACCGGATGACCACAAAGATATTTAGGATTAGGAGCATCTTACGAGCGCGCAAAAAATCCATGAGAGTGAAGACTTCCAGTACATATTCCGGAAAGTGCTTTTCGATCACCTTAACAATGCTCTTATCGATGGGATGTGTGTCCCAAACTCGGAAAAGCGCGATTTTTTTCATTGCATCAATTATTGCTCGCGAGAAAAATACGAAAGTCAGTTGGATAGGATCGGTGTTATAGAAAAGGTGGGTGCGGGGAGCTTTGTCTCCCACACCCACCTTGTGCTATTCCACAAAATGGACGAAACTGGTCTTGTTTATGCGTTCTGTCGACGTTGTCGCCACCAGCCAGAAGCCGCGATGGCGATCACAATTAATATCAGAACCAGAACACCGGCCATGGTGGGCAATATCCACGGCGCGCGGCCTTGTACAGGGGTTTCTGGCATGAGATCGGTGAGCGCGGTTTCTTCAGCAGCATCTCCCGCTTGGGGAACTTCATAGGCAGCAATTTCACGAGTGTCGGCGCTGAGAATTTGGTCGTTGACGACAATTGAGAAATTACCAGCCAGGCCAGTGCGCAACTCGGGGTTGCTGAGCGCGTCTCCGGCTAATTGCAAGCCAGTGACGTTGCTGCCCAGCACAGCCAGAAGCACATGGTCGGCGTTCCAGGGCGATGTGATGATTTCAAGGTAGCCCACACTGCTGCCCGTCGGGATGCGATAATCCACTTCCAGTACATTTTTTGTGATGGTGTTGCTGTTCATATCCAGCGGAGCCGGTAGCGCGCTGTTGACTTCACTGAGCAGCGCCAGGGAGGAGGGCAAACCTACGAGAATTAGATTCCTGCCGCCGAGAATTTCATCGGGAACAGAATCAGCAAAGGCGGCTGATAAATCTGTAATTGCAGGATCAGCTTGATTGCCAAGATCGAAGGCCACTTTTGCGGCTACTTCCCAGGCTGCGGGGTCGCCCGCCGGAACGATGAGGGCGGTCGAGCTGAGCAGCGGATGCAGCGAATAGGGGGCCGGATATGTATCCAAACCGAAACTTTGCGCCGTGGAGACGACTTGAGGGCTGGTCGGGATATGAAGCGTGCTTTCGGGCCAGATGCGCACCCAGGTGCTGCCGAGGCGCGGGTCGATACAATAATCTTGAGGAATTAGCTCGGCGCTGACGCGAACTTTATTGTAGCCCGGATAGGTTGTTGTTGGCGGAATATTGATGCGTATCTGGTTATAGTCGGCATTGTCATCGTTGAATTTGATGCTGCCAATATCTTTGCCATTCATGGTGACAACCATGCCCGAAAGATCGTAGTTCATCAATTTGGAGTGACTGAAGAGCAAATCGAGATAAGCGTTATTGTCCAGAACTTGTCCAGGGGGCAGATAAAACTCGTATTCGGTGACGCTATAGCCAACGCGCCAGAGTTTTCTGTCGGCATAGCCCAGATCGGCAAAAGTCTGATCGAGACGTTGTTCGATATTGGCTGCGGCCGGGGCAATATTGGCAACGATGACAAAATTTTCCTGGTCGCCAGTTAGAATTTGACCCGAACTGACGGCGGCAGCCGCTTTGAGTACACCCATATCGTCAATGCCGGTTGCCAATAAGGCGACGTAGTTTGAATTCCACGGAGAAACGGCCATCTCGATGATGCCATCGCCGGTCTGAGCGCCTTGTGAACCCAACGCGCTTTCGCCCGGCTCCACGGGGAAGGCAACTGAACCGAGCAAGGAAAGACTTGCCGGTTTGCCCACGAAAATGAGATGATTTTGCCCTAATTCGTCGGGGGTGACCTGACTATTTGAGCGCAGCGCTAATTCAAGGCGACCGCCAGTAAGCGTACCAAAACCACTGGCGACGGTAAAAGCTGCCTGTAATTCGCTGATGCTGGGATTGTCCGGGACAATGAGTAAAGCTTGATCGGGCAAGAATGAGTTTTGGAAAATCGGCCGAGGTAACAAAGCCAGATCGGTTGTCGGGGTGTTGATCGTATGTGGGAAATTGAACAACGAATAGGGGTGAATAGCAACCCGTGTGCGCAGGTCAAATTCGTCGCAACTTCCACCGGCATCCAGTTCTACAATCAGTTGGTGATCTCTTCCGGGTTCCAGTGCCTCAATGGTTTCCAGCGGTATCGGGATCGTTACCACGCGTTCGCCACTTTGTTCGAGCAAAATTGTGTCGAGAACCTGGTCGTTGAAAAATACCTGCAACGACCCATCGATTGTGTTCTCTAATTGCGCTGCCAGCGTATCAGCGGCAGAATCTGCCGTAGCGCCGACTGCGTTTTCACCCACGGTAAAAATTTTGATCGCCAAACGGACTTCACCGGCCTGGGTTATTTCCCAGTTGGCTGGCAATGAAAAAGTATAGGTGAAGGTGTCGAATGGTCCGTACAGCACTTCTTCGGTGTAATCGAGCAGATTGAAATAAATCTCGTCTCCGCTTTGAACTGTGGGAAGGTCTACTTCCTGGGCAGGTTCATCTGCGGGCGGGGGTTGATCATCCTGCGCATAGGCAGGAGAAATCAGAAATGTAATCACAAGTATGGCGGAGGTGAGGGCAAAAAGTTTCTTCATTTGTCTTTCTCCTTAAAAAATTGGCAGCCCTTTTGTACAATAATTATCCACCACTCTATGCGATTATGCAACAGTCCTTTGGTACGCTTCTGCGATACTTCGGATCATTTGTTGGCGTGAAAATGCGCTTTCCACGTGCTGGCGACCACATTCGCCCATGATTTTGGCGTGGTTGGGGTTGGCCAATAGTTGTATGATGGCATTTGCAAGGGCAGGGGCATCATTTGGTGGGACGAGCAGCCCGGTTTTACCGGGAATTACAATTTCGGGAATACCCATTACGTCGGTGGCTACCACCGGCAGGCGGGCAGCCATGGCTTCAAGGATGGTCAGTGGGAATGCTTCCCAATCTGATGGTAACACAAATAAATCTAACGCGCCCAGCAGCTCAGGAATATCGTTACGCTTTCCGGGGAAGTGCAGGATTTTTGTCAACCCAGACTCAACTGCCAGCGATTTTGCGGCGGTCATCAGCGGGCCGTCGCCAACCCAGATGAAATGAGCCTGGGGAAGCCGGGCGTGAATTAACGCTGCAGCCTGAACAAAGAGCAAGGGATTTTTTTGCCGACTCATGCGCCCCACCGCGCCGACCAGCGGCACATCCGGTGGAATATTCAGGTCGTCTCGCGCAGCAGCTTTTTGCACCGGGATATCAAAGGGAGCTGTGTCAATGCCGCTATGAATGGTGATGAACTGTTCTGTGCTGCCGACCCGATAGCGTTGGGCTAACACAACTTCAGCGTGCGCCACGGCAATGATTTTACTGGTCAGCCAGCGTGCCGCGCCGCGCTCAAAAAACGCGATTCCCCGCGCCGCGAGCGAATGCGCGCCCGCGTGAAATGCGAAACAATGCGGAGAATAGATCGCCGGAATGCCTGTGCCAATCGCCGCCAACCGCGCCATAAACCCCGGCTTGGAGGCATGGGCATGGATCAAATCAAAATTGCCTCTCCGTATCTCGCGCCTCAAGCGCAGCAAAGCACGCAAGTCGGAGAGCGGAGCGATTTTGTAACGATTCATGGGGATGCTGAAAGCTGTCACGCCCTCGATTTGCGCCAACTTCGCGGCCAAAGCATCTCCACCTTCGGACATGCAGGCGAATGTTAACGCAAATTGGGTTTTGTCCAATCCCGCTGCCAGCCAGCGCAAATACTCGCCTACACCGGCAGTCGATTTCCCGATTTCAAAAACGCGAATTTTCTTTGGGGTCATAGGGTTTTCGTGTAAAGTTGCAGCGTTTGCGCGACCATGCGCTCCAGCGTGTACTCGACCTCGACGCACTGTTGCGCCGCTTTGCCCATCTGGGCGATTTGCACCGGGGCTTCAATCAGACGCAGGCAAGCATGAGCCAATGCAGACGCGTCGCCAGCGGGCACCAGCCAGCCGCTCACGCCGTTTTTTAGCACGCCGCCGATGCCGCCGACCTGGGTTGCGACAACCGGCTTGGAGGCCGCCATGCCTTCGAGCAGGGTTAGCGGCAGACCTTCGCGCAGGGAAGAGAAGACGAGTATATCCAGGGCTTGCATGGCGGCGGGAATCTCTTCGATGAGACCGGTGAACACTACCCGGGGGCGGATACCTGCTGCCTCAGTTTGACGTTCAAGACTCGCTCGGAGTGGTCCATCCCCAACTAACATGAACCAAACTCGGGGGTGTGATTCCGCAATTAGGGCCGCGGCTCGTAAGAAATCGCTGTGCCCTTTGTCGGGGACCAGCCTCCCGACCGCCCCCAGGAGCAACGCATCCCGTGGGATATTATACTGCGCCCGAAAATGGCTGCCCACTTTGGGCCGCGCGGCGAATCTCTGTATATCAATTCCATTCGCAATGCTGATAATTTTTTCCGGCGGCACGCCTGTCATGCGGATGTGATACGCTTTGACCTCATCTGAAACGGCTATCAAAATATCGGCAAAGCGCGCCGTGGCGCCGTAGATGCGCCCCAGCGGAAATTTTGCCGCCCAGGGGTCTGTGCTATGCAATGTGGAAATAACCCGCCCTGCGTTGCCCATGCGCCCCGCCAGCCGCCCGTGGAGATCGCTCTTGAAGAGGTGGGTGTGAACGACATCCGGACGGAGACGGCGTACAAGTTGGTACATGCGCAGCAACAAGCGCGGATCAACGCGCCACCGGTGCGGCAGGCGATAGAGGTTGATGCCCATGCGCCGGAAGTCGTTCTCCAGCGGGCCGGGGGTGCAATAACCTATATGGATTTCGTGTTTCGCCGCGAGCACGCCTGTAGCCAAATTGCGCAGCAAAACCTCTGCTCCGCCGACTTTAAGGCTGTCAATGAAATACAGAATTCGCATGGAGCAACTCTTCATACAGCGCCTGGTATTTGCGCCCGACAATCTGGATGGCATAATGCTCTTCGACGCGCTGGCGCGCTTTCTGGCCGAATGTGTGTAAGCGTTTTGGATTTTGGAGCAGCATGTTGAATGCGCCGCTGAGATTGTGCGGATTGCCTGGTTCGACCAGCACGCCGCAGGCGCCATTTTGCAGCATTTCGGCGGCGTTGCCAACGCGGGTGACTACGCAGGCCAACCCGCTCGACATGGCTTCTAGCAGCGCGTTTGACATGCCTTCTGAGACGGAGGGCAGTACAAAAATATCGCTGGCGGCCAGATACGGGCGCACATCACGGATGTTGCCGACGAAGCGCACCTGCTCGCGCAATCCCAATGCCAAGATTTGCGCGGCCAGCGCCGGGCGGTCGGGGCCGTCACCGACCAGCAGTAAAAAAACTTTGGGGCGGGATTGCGACAGCGTGTGGAAGCTCTCGATCAGCAATGGCAGCGATTTTTGCGCCTCAAGACGGCCAATAAAAAGCAACACAGTTTTCCCGCTCAGACCGAGTTCAGCTTTATGGAATTGGCGATCATCTGCGGGTTGGAATTGCACGGCATCAACGCCGTTGTCCATGCGCTGCACGCGTTGAGGGTCAAAACCGGCGTTCAATAATTCAGCGTGCATGGCTTGATCCAGGGCGATAAAACGCTTGCCCCAACGCCGCAACAAGGCTAGTTTGACGCGCCCGCGGCGCGTGGCTTGTGAAACCTGTACGTCACCGAATTCGCCGCTGTTGCCAAATTTGACGATCACCGGTTTGCGCAGCAGTTTTCCGGTAAGCGCGGCAGCAATCGCCGGGGTGAAGGCGAGGTGCGCATGGATAATATGATAGTCGCTGCGCCGCTGCCAGAGCTGTCGCATAGTTCCAAACAAAAAACTGAGCGATTTTAGCTTACCCGCGCCGCGCGGCTGGATGCGTTGCACCCAAAAACCGTCGCGCGTTTCATAATCTGGCAAGCCTTGCGTGCCGCGAGTGATCACGCCGACGATAAGCCCCTGCCTGACCAGTTGCATGGAAAGTTGTTCGGCCTGTCGTTCGCCGCCGCCAACCTTGAGCGGCGGGAATTCATTGACCAGCATCACAACGCTGAGGTTTTCTTTCATGATATAAACTAACCCGGAACCAAACAGGTTTTTGCCACAGAGAGCATAGGCGAATTCCGCCAATATTTCCTAATTTTTTATTCGCGATTTTCGTTCATTCGCGCAATTCGCGTTGAAATTGTGTTGTTTAATGCTGCTCTGGCAGCGCCCAATGATCGCCAAGCCATTGGTTAAACTCGGGGTCAGTGGTAGGGGTGTTGAGTTCGCCTCCCCAGGGGTAGATCGTGATTTCTCCGAGTGTAATGCCGCGGGTGGTGTCATAAATATCGATACGGGCAAAATCAAGCCCCTGGCCGAGCGTTTCTGCCGCAGCTACGATTTCATCCAGGGTTTCGGGTCTCTCAGGAAATGGTACAGGGGGTTTCTCAATATGTTTAGGAATATCAAAGGGTTGCCAGTTGGCATCCACAAATACGCCTTCGACCATATTGTGCAGCGGCGAATCTTCATTGATGGCGATGACCTTGCCATTGAATGTAAAACAACGATAATCAATCAATACATCGCCAACGCGCGGCATGAGTAATTCTTCAACAATGATACGGGGCTTGATGTGTTGGTATGCCCACTGGCTTTTTGAATAGATCGAATTCAGCCAGGTTTTGCAGAATTGGATACAATCATTCTGCGTGATGATGTATTTGGACATATCGCGGTTGCCGAGGTCTTCACCACTTTTGTAGTAGTAAATTATGCCTTCTTTGCAAAGGATATTCCAGCCGCAGCCGTGGTTTGCCCGGATAAAAAAGTTTTCGGGCAGCGTGTCGAAGGGGATGCTATCGGGTTGCTCGGTGACGTAGTACAACTCGGCTGTGCGGATGCCGCGCGCCTGGGCATAGTCTTTCACCGCATATTTGTCTTGAATCTGGATAAAGAGTGGATTGCGGTCGTGCTTCATGCGCCAACGAACTTTCCAGGCTAAATCTTTGGGTGAAAGATGCAGGGTATCGGATAAATTTGCGCGATATTGTTCCAGGTGCGAAGATGCACGTTTAATTAAATTGAGAAGTTTCTTCCCGCTCATTATTTGTCTCCCGAAATACGGCTCGTAATAGTGCCACAATTTTACCGCAATAAATTGCGGACGCTTCGATCGTATTGGATGGCTTCGTATGTGTCAAGCAGGTATTGTGTCCATGCCAGGGCATTGTGCTCACGGGCAACGTAAACCATGCCAGCTTTGCCGAATGCGCGCCTTTGATCGGGGTCGGATAATAATTGGGCGAGTGCATCTGCGATAGCTTTGGGTTTGTGAGGGGGCACGACCAATCCGCGTTGCGCGTTCACGATGTGGGCAATATCACCGACATCGGTGGCAACAATCGGCAAACCCGCGGACATAGCCTCCAGGATTGCCAGGGGCAGGCCCTCCCAATGCGAAGAACTGGCAAAAATATCGGCGGCTTTCAACAGCGCGGGCACATCCTCGCGGTTGCCTAGCAGCCGGGCGTGGCCGTGTAAGCCGCTGCGCTCAATCTGTTGCGCCAGATCGTCTTGCAGGAACCCTTTGCCAGCAATCGCCAGAAAAGCCTCCGGGTGTGTTTTTCGCAGAATTGCAAAAGCAGATATTAAATCTTGATAACCTTTTGGTGGTAGTAAACGCCCTACGGCGATAATCAGCGGGCGTCGGGCATCACCGGATAATGCCGCGCGCAACCGGAGGCGCGCCTTGGGCGCAATCTCTGGAATCTCATCGACAGGGTTAAGTAGAATTTCAATCGTTTTGGACTGGAACCTGGCCTGATGCACCTGCGCCACCGAATGCCCCACAGCAAAAACTTTGTGCGCAAAATTTTGTAAGGCCCAGGTTTCCAGTTGATATCGTTTGGGGTTATGATGACGCGGATCTTCGCTGGTTGAGTGCAATGTGCAAACCGATGGGATTCCCATCAGCGATCCGAGCACAGCGCCCAGGATATTTGAGCGCGTCAGATGGGAGTGGACCGCATCAAATTTTTCGCGCCGTAAAATGCCCAATAAGGCCAGGTTTTCTTTGGGGCTGATCAAGCGATCACTTTCCAGCGTAAAGACAACCGCTCCCTGGTCTTCGAGGCTTTTTTGGATGGTGGAATAACCCAGATTGATGACGGCAAACTTGTGCTGGATAGAACTTTCGGTATTGATTTCCCTTAAAGCTTTGGCGAACGTAAGAATTAGCGTTTGCGCGCCCCCCACCGTCAGGCTGTCGATCATGTGGGCGATATACATAATTATTCGGCTTTCTCGGGTGAACAGAATGAATACGACAGGCCTGGCGCGGGCTTGAGCAACGTCCGGCAATCCGGTTTATTTAGGTCTTTGTCGGCCCGCGCGGCGGATTTGCCTGATCCGCGCCGCGCCATCAAATCTTGCAGCGCGCGATACTTTGTTGTGCCGAGGACAGTCGAGATGAGCAATTTAAATTTTTCGCCGAGTTGTTCAAAGGGGGAATATAAGAAAGCACGTCCGAGATAGCCAAGCCGCCTGATACGCGGCGCGTTACGGGAACGCAGATGCCAGCTTCGCTCCAGCGCCCAGCGCGCTTTGGCTCGTCCTTGCAGAAACAGGCGTTGGATTCGATGAGGATATGCCCCAATTTGCGTCAGGGCGATATTTTCCAGATAAGTGAAGCGCTCCCACATGCGTTCGTGTGAAATATTGCCGCTATGCCAGCGGTAGATAATGAGCGGTTCGGGGATGAAACCCATCTCAAGCTGTTGCAGGATGCGCATCCACAGTTCCCAATCTTCGCCCCAGTGCAGGGATTCATCGAAGATGCCGACCTGCTCGAAGAGTTCGCGGCGGAACAGGGTGGCCGACGGGTTGCCGACAAAGTTGTGGATCAGAATCTCCGGGGCTTTGTCTTTGCCTCGAGGGATGCCGCGTCGTTTTACAGTCCACACATCGGAGTAGGTATTCCACCACCAGCTATGGGCACCTACGAGCGAGTCCCGCGGCCATCCTTTTAAATAATCCGCCTGAACCTGCGTTTTATGGGGCAGCCAGATGTCGTCGCAATCCAAAAAGGCGATCAGATCCCCGCTGGAAGCCCGGATGCCGGTATTGCGCGCCGCGCCCGGCCCCTGATTTTCTTGCGTGATGAGTTGGATACCGTAACCAGAGAAACGCTGGATGACGGTGCGCGTGGCATCGGTGGAACCGTCATCGACGATGATGAATTCATCGACGGGCCGCGTTTGCGAAAGTACGCTGGTAATCGCGTCGCTGATGAATGCCTGGCAGTTATAGGTGGTGATGATCGCACTCACGCGGGGATGATCTAACCGTCTCACAGGGATATGCCTTTATTTCTGAAATGCGCCGCGTAACATGGATTTGCTCTTGTGAATCAAAGTTGGGTCAAGCCAATAAACAATTACGATAAAAACACCCGCCCCAAGAATTATGGCTGTGATGAGTTTGGGAATATCGGAAAAATTGGGGATTAGATGCAACGGCAGGATGGCAGCCCCCATGATGATGGCGCCCCAAAACGCGGGCGAGATGGTTTTGAATACCTGCCACAAGCCGAAATTGACGAAGCGCCCGGCGACCACCGTATCGAGGGTGACTTTAATAAAGGCCAGCAGCACATGCCCCAGCGCGACGCCAACAATACCCCAGCGCGAGCCGTACCATAATATCGCGATGGTTAGCGGCAGTTTGATGAGGGCCAATTTGTTTAGAATATCGGGCCGGTTGATGGCTTTGTAGAGCACGCCGGGAATATGCCCCAGCGCGCCAACCATTACGGCGATGGCGATCCAGCGCATAACAGGAATCGAGGCAAGCCATTCGCTGGAATAGAATATGCGAATAATGGGAGCTGAAAGGATTGCCAGCCCCACGCCCGCAGGCAGAATTGCCAGCGATGTATAACGCAGGTAATTGCGGTAAACGCTGCGTAGTTGTTCTTGATCCCACTGCAGGGTTGAGAGAATGGGGTGGGCAACCCGGTCTACACCCAGGTTGATGGTGCGGATCACCAATTCGGGCATGCGGTAGGCCAGCGTGTAGTAGCCCAATGCTGCAGCACCCAATACCCGGCCTACTATCAAATAGTCTACATTGTTGAGCAGCACACCGATAAAACCGATGGCCACAATATGTCCGCCGAAAGTGAGCATTTCTTTGGATACCTGGCGATCGAAGACGCGCGTAGGCCGCCATTTGCCCAAGATCCAATTCAGAATGACAACGATAAAAGCGCTGACAATTTGCCCCCAGATCAGACTCCAAACGCCAAAACCAGCCCAGGCGAGCACAACCGATACCAGCCCTTTACTAAAACTTCGGCTGAAATCGGGGATGATTTTGATTTTGAAGCGCAAATTCTTTTGGATATGCGCTCCGGGGATCGCGCCGAGCGCGTAAATTGGCAGGGTGAGTGCAATCACGCGCAATAGCGGCGTTACTGCTGGTTCGCTAAAATAGGCGGCTGCGAAGGGGGCTGCCACCCAGGCAAGGAGATAGAGCACAATGCTCAGAATTGTGCTGCTGTAAAAAGCGATATTGGAGGCTTCTTCAATGCGATCTTTGCGGGAAATGATGGCGGTGCCCATGCCCAGCGTATTGAGTACATCGAGATAATCGATCACAACAGTGGCGTAGCCGACCAGACCAAATTCTTCGGGCAGCAACAAGCGCGCCAAAATGATGGTCGTGGCGAAAGAGAGCAGTTTACCGATGATAAAAGAAAGATATGACCAAAATGTCCCCTGTATGGCTTTTTTCTTTACAAAGGCCGAACGCGTGTCAGCTTCCGATGTCATGGTGGGGAATTAGGATTTTTGCGTGGCTACTTTTTGAACAGCGATTTCGTTTTTCGCCATTTTAGGAATCGCCATCGCAATGCCAACGATTAACCAGAAATATCGTTGGTAGGCATCATGAATGAAAACCGATGCCAATAAATAACCCAGCAGACTTACCCCCACCGCAGTTGCCATATCGGCTGTGTCGCGCAGACCTTGTGCTTGAAGATTTTTAGCGCTCCAATAGATATCGCGCAAAGTGATAATCACAATTGCCAGAAAAAATATTAGTCCGACAATGCCGGTTTCAGCGAGAATTTCAATATATAAATTATGCGCTGAGCGTTCGGTTGCGCGCGGATCAAGACCCACCTGGCGCGAATAGGCCTGATAATGAATCGGGTAATTATCGTAGCCAACACCCAAAACCGGGTTGTCCAGGAACATATTCCAACCGACCAGCAGTTCACTAGTGCGCCCGCGAACGGCTTCGTCCTCGCGCAGGCTGCTGCCGGAACCCGGCAGGAAAGATAACATCGATTCAAGACGTTCAGTATATTGTGTAGGGATAAATTGAAATAGCATCACCCCAAGCATTAACAAAATGAGTAAATTTTTCAGATTTGGGGTGCGGTAGAGTAACATCAATCCGATGACCGCCACCAGGGTGACGAATCCGCTGCGCGAGTAAGTCAGTATCACTGCGGCCACCGTCGCTCCAAACGCCCACACGGAAAGAATCCGCATCCAGCGATTTTTCTCGTGCCAAACCCGGTCCAGCGCCAGTGGAACCAGCACTGTCATGATTAACGCGTAATAATTAGGGTCGTTAATCGGCCCGCTAACGCGGTTCGTGCTGGATGCTCCGACGAGAACTGCCGCACTGGTTTGCGCAAAACCGAAGTAATTATTGCCGTATGTGCCTGTGGCATATTGAATAACCGTAAGTGTCCCCAAGAAAATACCTGCAATCAGCAAAGCCCAAATAACGCGCCGAAGTGTTACGGCGCGTTGCAAAAGAATCACGACTACAACCACAATCATTGCGTTCTTGATATACAATTCGAGGGCATCTTGTGAGCGCTCTGGGCTGGCGGCGTACAAAATAGATGCGAAACCTACTATCCCATAACCGGCGAGCAGCGCTAAAGCACGTTGCCAGCCGTTGGGTTTTTCGTTATAAGCAATCCAGCGCATCAAAATTGCGAACAAGAGCAAGAAGACAAAAGATTTTGTTACCGATGGCGCCCCGTGGAATACAATGGCAATATCGGAGATATTGGTGTACACCATAAATGCCAGCACCAATAGCCCCCATTCGACGCGCGCCACAGAAACAATGAAGGCGAAAGCGCCGATGATGATTACAAAAAGTTTGAGCGTATCGGGAGTAGTGAATACAAGAAAACCAGCACCCACGCCTACGCCAATCCCAATCAGGGCATACATGATCTGAAGCCAGGGGTTGGATTGGTTGGTAGAAGAGACGTTCACAGGGCGACCTCTCGCGTGGGTGCTGGTAAATGGGCGTGATTTGCCATTGGGGCTAGAACCCGATCAATGCGCGCGTCTTAAACAAGATCAAACCACTTTCATCGTGTTCCGCTTCATCTAGAGCGCCTTCGGCGCGTTCAACGAGAACCGTAGCTCCGTCGCCTTGTAGGCGTTCCCCAATGCCAACCTTGGGGCTAAGTAATATCACCTCGCCATCATGGCTAAAACGCATGGGGGTCGAGAGCGCCATCTGGACGCGGCCAAGCGTGCTATATGCTGCTTTTCCGGGTGTGTCTGGCAACATAATTGAGAAGGTAACATCATCCCAACGGCCGATAATATCATTTCCGCGTAATTCTTTTCGCATGATTGCGGTAATTTGGCGCAATAGTTGTTGAATGACCGGCTGCGGCAGAACTGTCAAATAGTTGCTCAGGCCATCTAGCTTAACCAGCCCCAGTGCAACCAGGATATCGGGAGATTTTCCCGTGAGCGAATCAAGCTGATCGGTGAAATAGCGGCGGTTATATGCCTGGGAGATGCCGTCAACCTGTGTCCGTTCCAGTAGCGCTTCCAGGGGTGTGCGTAACTGTTCTCGAACAATAGCCAGCACGGCGCCAAGCAATAGGCCCAATGTGAAAGCCAGGGCAGCATCGCGCACAGGCTGTGGGCGGACTGGCTTTATGGGTTGCGTGGCTGCATCCAGAATATCAATATCGTAAACTGTGTAGAGATCAGAAATATATTCAACCGCACTCTGGCTGAGGCTATTGGCAAGCACAGTTACGGTTGCCGGATTCGGCCCCTCCACGGCGAGCTCAAGAATATTGGCATCCGGAAGCACCACCGTAAAGTATTCATAGTCGATCATACTTTCAATGCCGAGGCCCATTTTTGTAAGCGTGTTATTGTAGACTGTTCCGCTATTCAGAATTTCAGCGTATGTGCCTACAATTGAGCGTTTGTCCAACGCGACCAGGCTGCTAACGATCTGGTATTGATTTTCATCCCCGATGGCTTCAATATTGGGGCTGACGATGAGCAGCGTAGAGGCGCGGTAGATGGGGGTTGCGAAATAGACAAACCCGAGCGCAATAATCAACGCAGAAAAGGCAGTTAAAAAAATTATCCACCAACTACGCCGGAGCATTTGGAGATAAAGGCGAAATTCCATTGACCGTCCTCCTGATTACTTGTGTAGTAATCTTAATAAAATATAAAAACTGTATATCTGCTAATAATTATCTCACTGGATATATGTGACAGATATAAGAAAAAGGTACCACTACATCGAACCATTCCACCAATTCATTAAATGTTAAAAAATTGGCGCTTTCTTGCTTTTCGGATTGGCAGTGAACAATGGCCACAAAGTGATTTCAATAAGCGCCTTCTTGCTGAAGAACCGAAAAAAGCGTGCGAACGAATATTTGAATATCCAACCGCAAGCAACGTCGCTCGATATACGTGATATCCATCCGCAGGCGCTCATCAAATTCCAGCAATTCCCGCTCGATGAGCAGTATTCAAGGAAGAAAAGACAAAACGGAAGAAAAAAGTCAAAAAGAGCATATTTCAAGAGCAAGCGAAGCAAAGTAACAAGCTGAAATTAGGGGAATAGCCGC
>Ga0233431_1001009_pt1 | contig 53227 bp, 37 predicted proteins | sample SI_118_April2016_FD_179867 | JGI IMG/M metagenome (GOLD analysis project Ga0233431, IMG submission 179867) | Seawater microbial communities from Saanich Inlet, British Columbia, Canada - SI_118_April2016_200_MG | ecosystem: Environmental > Aquatic > Marine > Inlet | place: Canada: British...
CCCCTTCCCAACCCCCCCCCCCCCCCCCTTCTCCCCCACATTCCGCACCACCACTTCCCCCGTCTCCGCCGCAATCACCTCCACATCTCCCTCTGTTCGCAGCATCAACAAAGCCTTCCGCAGCACCGCCTCCCCTCCCTCCATCATCAGCGAATAGTTCACCCTCCCCCGGGCAATCTCGACCACCCCCGCAAAAATCGGCACCTCCTCAAACTCCCCGCGCGCTACCGAAAACCCCACCTTCCCACCCTTCCCCTCAAAGCTCCCAGCCGCCAAATAATCCCCAACAATCAACCCCATCGCCCGCCGCCGACTCCGCAGCTCAACCAACTTCAGCCCGTCCATCCTCCGATGCGCCCAGTCCGGCGCCATCAGCGCCGCCAGCTCCCCCACCACCTCTCCCTTCCCCACCCGAAACCGCTTCTCCCTCCGACTCAAAACCAAATCGTCGGCCACCGCCCACCACGGATCGAAGAAATGCCGGTTGTGATACACCGTCTTCCCCGTCCCCCGAAAGACGATCCCCAGCCGATCGTCCACATCCACCCACCCCGGATGCTCGTACACCCGCACCACGTCGCTCCCCGGATCCGCGTCCACAAACCCCTCGAACCGCTCCACCCCCGCCGGCGTGTACAGCCTCCGAAAGCCATTGCAGTTCCCCGCGATCCCCCCAAACTCCTCGTTGACGATCCGCAGAAACCCCTGCTGCACCTTCTCTACAGTTATCGCCTCCGTCGCCGTCAGCCGCTCCCACGACAGCGACCGTCCGTCTGGCAGCCCGGCGAACAACACCTCCTGTCGCACGCTCCCCTGCGCCCGATCCATCACCAGCGCCGCCGCAAACCCCTCGTCCTGCGCGTCCACCCGCAGCGAAACCTCCTCCTGACTGTCCGGCCGCCCCTTCACCTCCACCGACGCCAAAAAGGAATTCGAAGCCGGCGCCACCGTGTAGATCCCGTCCCGATTGAGCGGCAGCACCATAGGACAGTTGCGCCAGGCGAACGATGTCTGCCCCCGCCGGTGCCGGTGAAATACAAAGCCCGAGTGCGGGTACACCCGCACTCCGCGCAGCCTCTTTTCCAGCGCCTCATCCGAAACCGGCTTCGCCCCATCCCCGTAGATCCGGTGCAACAAATAAGTATATGCCGACCCGGCGATCACCGACTCGCGCACGATCAGCGGATCCTGGACATCGTGAACCGACTCGGCGATCGCCCGGTCGTACATCCGCCCGTCGTTGCCCGCCTGCCGCCCCTCCAGCGTCGTCAGCGCCCACCGTTCCAACCGCGCCCCGTCCGCATCCTTCAACAGCGTCGCCGCCGCCGCGTGACTCCCGTGCCCCGGGTACGGAAACAGATACGGCCAGTCCATCCCCTGCACCGGGTGCATCGCCCCCATTCGGTCCGTAGTCAGCTTGAGCTGGTCGTAGATCTTCTGCCGATTGAACAGCGCGTGCTCCGGCAGCTTTCTCCCGAACGCCCCGTAGATCACCCCCAGGTGTCCGGTGAAATTCACCGATGATCCGGTGTAGTTCGGGTGCACCCAGCCATGGTTCTCCGCCATATAGTCCGGCAGCGCCGTAAACGTCCGCCCGGTCAAACCCGCCACCGTCTCCTCCCCGGCGAACATCCCCTTGTCCTTGTTGTCCTGCGGCGTCGTCGCCGTCGAAAACATCCACCGCCTGGCCGTCTGTGCCCACACCTCCGCCTCCGGAGCCCCCTCCAGCAGACATTCCACCCCGGCCAGCCCGCACGACGTCCAGCCGTTCTCCTCCATCTGCGTATCGTAATACACCCCGCTCTTGGGCGCCATCTCCCCGAACCGAGCCGCGTAGTCCAGGTGCACGTCCACCAGCAGCTGCCACGTCTCCTCGTCCACCAGCTCCTCCAGCAGCAGCGCCACCAGCCCCATCCCCGCGATCGTCGTTCCACACTGACTCTCCCGGAAGAAACCCAACCCCCGCTCCCCCCACTTGGTGCCGCAGTTCTCCGGCCGCCCCAATCCCTTTTCGGGCCGCACGCAGTCGGCCGGCCCCGCGTCGTGCGTAAAGCAGAGATAGCGAATCCCCTTCAGCGCAATCCGCCGCAATTCCTCCCGCGAGCAGCCTCCCCGCCGCTCGTCGTACTCCGGAGAACTGGCCGCCAGCGCAAACGCCAGACTGCCGTTGACCGTCTCGATCCCGTACCAGTGGCAGCCGCCCAAAAAGTGCCCGCAGTTCGGTCGCCCGGGCCAGTCCTCGAAGTACTCCAGCCCCACCGGAATCCACTTCTCCAGCACCTGCAGATAGCGACGGCTGAGCGCCGTCTCCCGGGTGCGCAGACGCGCCTGCCGTTGTTCGGTCAGTATCTCGGGTAGCATATCCTCTTCCTTTGTCACGCGGTGATCGGGTGTGTATCTTTCCAGAATCTAACCACCTCTTCCTCCTCCCCCAACCGCGCCTATGTCGAAAGACAATTTCCGCCGCCTCAACTTCCCCCGCCAGTACGAATTCGACGTCCGCGTTCAGGACGGCGCCACCGTCATCCTCGACCCCCTGCGTCGCAAATACGTCGCCTTCACACCCGAGGAGTGGGTTCGCCAAAACCTGATCCAGTTCCTCATCCACGACCGCGGCTGCCCGGGCGGACTCACCGCCGTCGAAAAGAGCTTCAAATACGGCCAGAAACCATTCCGCGCCGACGTCGTCGTCCACGACCGCCAGGGACAGGCCGTGCTCATAGCCGAGTGCAAAGAACCCTCCATCCCCGTCGGCCGCGACACCTTCGAACAGATCGCCAACTACAACCGCGTCATCCGCGCCCGCTACCTCTTCGTCACCAACGGCCTCACCCACTATTGCTGCGCCCTCGACCTGGACGAAGGGACCTACGACTTCCTGGAAGAGCTGCCTCGATACGAAGAAATGTAGCGCCAAAAGCACTCCTTTTCACGAGCATTGTATTTCATTATTGCTTTCATCAGCAAATTTAATTATTTATCATTATGTAATTTTGATTTTTATTAAATATTTATTTATAAATTACTTATGCCATTTTATGATTTTCCGATAAATAGACTTATATCTCGTCTAATTTCGGCTATTCTTCAGCCGGGATGCAAATCAGCCGGAATCCCGCAAACTTCCCACATCTCCAATCCGTCAAATTTTCTCATCCCCAGGCTCACACTTTCCCATCTAGCGATTTCTATATGGACAGAGGAGAATTTTCCGCCGAAATACTTCCTGCCCGCATACGGCCAACCCGATGCCGGCCTCTGCACAGGCAGAGTTTGCAGAAATTCGTTCCGGGTTTATACGACCAGAAGCCGTCTCTCCCAAGTTAACTGGAAAACTCGGAAATTAAATAAAGTAGCCACCCCTTTTCAGTCGCGATATATTCTCATGATATTAAAGACACCATCAGCTCTTTTTTATGGACGATATTCGCACCCATGTTCCATTACTTCTCTCTATTCCGCATTCCATCCATTCTGTTAATCGCCCTTCTGCTCGGTTGCGGAGAACAGAAAAAACCGACGTCCCCTCCTCCAGAATCGCCGCTCGATACACCCGACACAGAACAACCCGTCATCAGCGAACCGCTCGCCCTCCCGCAACACGGCGATCCGTTCACCGCAGAACTGCCCAATGGCCAGTCTATGGAGTTCGTGTGGATCGAATCCGGCTCGTTTTACATGGGCTACGATGGCCCTAATGACATGGAAGACCTGACCTGGAAACGACCGGTCGCCATCACCAACGGATTCTTCATCGGCAAATACGAAATCACCCAGCAACAGTGGGAGGCGGTCATGGGCCCCGGCCCGTGGCACACGAGAAGATTCCCCGACCCCGACTATCCGGCTCTCTACATCTCCTGGGATAAAACGCAGGAATTTATCCACGCCCTGAACGCAGCCGCGGGTGACTCCCTCTATCGCCTGCCCACCGAGGCCGAGTGGGAATACGCCTGCAGGGCCGGCACCAATACCCGCTGGTCCTTCGGCGACGATGAAGACCTGACCTACGACTATGCCTGGGTCAAACAGAACTCCGGTTCCCATCCTCATCCGGTCGGCACCAAGCTTCCCAACCCCTGGGGTTTATACGACATGCACGGCAACATCTGGGAGTGGTGCCAGGATTTCTATGCCGGATTCGACTATTTCTATCAGGCCCCCTTCATCGACCCGCCCGGTCCCGCCGAAGGCACCCACCGCGTCAAGCGCAGCGGCATCTTCAGGGTGAGTCCCTGGAATGTCCGTTCCGCCATGCGCAAGTTCCATTTACCCGACAGCCGGGTCGAAATTGGCGCCCGCCTGGTGCGCCGCTACACCGGCACGGACGATCGACCGCCTGTCGCCCTCATCCTCCACCCTTCCTATGGCACAATCCTGGAAACCGGCGATCCCATCACCCTCTCCGGCATGGGCCTCGATCCCGAAGACGGCGAACTCACGGATTTGCGCTGGCGCTCCAGTATAGACGGTCCGCTTCAGGTCGCCGCAGACGGCTACCTCGAAAACCTCTCCATCGGCGACCACACCATCACCCTCGAAGTCATAGATAGCTGGGGGGCGAAAAATATCACCGAGATCACCCTGACCATCAATCCCTGACCGATCGCGGCCTCTTCCGACTCGAATAAAGTGACGCGATCCAGATCGTGAGCCCTCCCGTGAACCGATCCGACGAGTTTTTTTATTCCCCGGTTCACGTTTCCCCTCCTCCCGGCTCCTATACGACAAAAGCGCGGAGATCTCCACTCACTCACTCGCCTCTCATCCGCCAGGGAGAACCCATCATGTCTCTTCCCATACGCTGGAAAAAAAACCGTCGTCTCCTCGCCGTCGCCGCCCTGATCCTCTGCCAATCCGTACTCCTCCAGGCATTCACCGCACCCGAACCCGCCTGGGGCAGTTCCGACCAGCAGCCCCGCACAGGCGGCATCGTCGCCCCACTCAAAGAGAAGATCGAAACCGCCCTCTCCCTGCTCTCCCAACTCCTCCCCTCCCCCGCCTACGCCGTCGAATCAGCCTGGAGCACCAGCCGCGAAATCAACCAGGGAGACGAAACCATCGGCCACCTCGAAGCCAGCATCGAAAACGGCTGGCTCCACGCCCGCCGCCTGGACGCCAACCGCGAACCGATCTGGCACGTCGTCCTCGCCCGCGCCACGGCGGCTGCACCGCCTACGCTCAAAACCGGCCACCTCCTCGAAGTCCGCCACGCCGACGGCCGCTACTTCGTCCGCGACCTCGCCGGCCGGGTTAGCGCCGCCTGCGAAAAACCGGAGACCGATCCCATGTCCGGCGTCGACCTCACCCACCTCCCTTCCGCCGCTACCCAGAGCTCCGGCCACTCCGGCGGTCTACAGCACACCAGCCTGAGTCAAGACAACTGGATTTGGATGATCGTCGGCCACCAGGACCGCCCCTGGCAGATCGCCGTCCGCATGAGCCCCGACATCCTGGTCCCCGAAACCGAGCGGGTCGGCGGTTCCAGCATCGGCCTGGTCGAATTCCAGCGCGACGACGCCACCCTCACCTACGACGGCGAAACCCTCCAGGCCCGCTACATCACCATGGACGAAACCCTCCGGGAATTGAGCCGCCGCAACCTCCAGGCCGGCACCCTCCCCCCCGAAATCGACGCTGAACGCTGGCTCAACCCGCCCACCAAAACATTCAAAGAGCGGACCTTCCCGGTCAAAAAAATCGGCTACCTCCGCGACCGCGTCATCCTCCTCGACTTCTGGGCCACCTGGTGCACCCCTTGCGTCGCCAAGCTCCCTTCCGTACAGAAACTGCACGAGAAGTACGCCGATCGGGGCCTCGTCATCATCGCCGTCCACTCCGCCCAAAACGCCGACCAGATGGACAGTTTTCTACAACAACACGACTACACCTTTCCCATCCTCCTCGACACCGGAGAAACTCTGAAGCGCTACGGCATAGAGGGCATCCCCCAATACATTCTGATCGGCAAAGGCGGCAAACTCGTCTCCTCCGGCCTGCGCACCCACCTCCCCAGCGAAGAGGAGATCGAAAAACTCCTGGCCGCCTCCGGATCGTGAGCACTCCCATGAATCCATCCGCCGATCACACCCGCGACATCGTCGACCGCTACGGCGATCTGGTCCTCCAGGTCGCCTGGCGCGTTCTGCCCGACGCCGATGAAGTCAAGGACATCTACCAGGAAACCTTTCTCCAGTATCACGCCGTCGTCAAACGCGGCGAAACCATCCACTACCCCAAAGCCTGGCTCTGCCGAACCGCCACCAACGCCGCCTTCAAGCGCCAGCGCCAGCGCCGCCGCCAGTCCCTGTTCGCCGACGATACCGCCCTGGAAAACCATCCCGATTCCAAAGCCGCCAAGGAGATCGAACAGAATCTCCTTTTGAACCAGGTGCGCCAGCTGGCCGCCGAACTCCCCGAGCGCCAGCGCCAGGTCTTCGTGCTGCGCAACTTCCAGGGGATGCCCTTCGCCGAAATCGCCGCCCAACTCGACTGCACCGAGCAGACCGCCCGCGCCAGCGAGTACAAAGCCCTCAAGAAAATCCGCGCCTGGATGAACGACAGCTGGAAAGAGACCGAGGCCTGAAATGATCGACCGCACCCAATTCGAAAACAATCTGAGCGACTACATCCGCGGTGAACTCTCTGCCGATGAACACCGCGAAATCGACGCCTACCTCAACGCCCATCCCGAAGCCCTGGAGTCGCTCCAGGAACTGCGAGAAATCCTCGGCCTAACCGCGCAGATCCACGCCGACAAGCCGCCCGCAAATCTCCTGCAAGAAGCCCGCTCCGAACTCCTCGACCAACTCGCAGAACCGGCGCCGACCCGATCCCGCATACTCAGCCTGATCCCCCGTCTGCGCCTTCCCCGGCTCCCGCAGACCGCCTACATCTCCGGCCTGGCCGCCTCCATCGCCATCGTCGCCGTCACCCTCCTGTGGCCGGGCTCATCCTCGGAGGTACTGGCCGACATGATACAGAAATGGAAGCAAGTCACCTCCCTCCGCATCGAGGGTTGGATCATCGACGCAGAAGGCACGCGCACCCCCTATCGCCAGTGGCTGCAGGCTCCACACACCTTCCGCGCCGAAATCGGAGCGGGAGACCGGCAGCGCACCGTCCTCGTCGTGCCCGGCCAGCGCCAGATCCGCGACCGCGACGGCATCCTCTACCGCGAACCCCTGCCCGACGACCACCTCCTCAGTCTCGGGCAAGCCGCCTCCTATCTATCCGCCTATTACGAGAGTGAAAGGTCTCGGGAACACGCCCACGAATTCACCGAAGAGGACCTGGGCGAAACCGTCCGCTATACCCTCTGGCATTCCAGAGGCCTGGGCCACGGCCCCTCCGACTTCAAGCACCAGATCGACGTCGACCCCAACACCCAGCTCCCCCTGGCCACCCGCGTCTTCCAGCGAGTCGACGGCCAGTGGCTGCAGATGAGCGAACTCCACTACAGTGACTACGACCGTCCCATCCCTCCGGAGACCTTCCAGATCGATCCCGAAGAGGAAACCAGACCGATCGACGCCGAAACCGAGCTGGCCCTCTGGTTCGAGCGCGCCATCTCCCCCCAGTCCGCCCACGTGCCGGCCGTGCACGTGCCCGTGGCGGAAGTCGACCTGGAATGGCTCGACTCCCTCACGGTGAAATCGCGCGGCGTCCGCGCGGGATACCATCGGGGCGCCACCGCCGGCGTCGCCCGCCAGGAGTTCGTCGACTACCCCCTGGGCGAAATTCTCCGCCGCATGACCGGGCATATCGTCGAGGACTCCCCCCTGGCCGAGAAGAAGCTCTCCCTGATCGCCACCTTCAAATACGCCCTCCCCTGGCAGCGGCGAATCCAGCCCCTCCTCGCCCATCTCAGCCTGGAATACCAACTGGACGAACGCGAAGCCTCTCGCACCCGCTTCATCTTCACCCAGGATGGCCGCCACCTCCCCCCCAGCCGCCACCGCTTCAGCTTCTCCCGCGTCAAAGGCAACCTGGATATGGGCTACGAATTCAACTTCGAGCGCACCCCCCTCCCCAGCGTGATCTCCAACATCTTCAACAACTGCCCCGACACCGCGTTCGACGCCGAACTCGACACCCTCGAATACGCCTGGGATGGCCCGCCCGAACGCAACCCCTTCAAACGCGAAGTCGATCTGGAATTCAGCACCAGCTCCGGCGATTGGGAGGAGAGCTACCAGATCCTGCGCGAAAACTTCGGCATCAAACTCAGCCAAACCGCCGAAACCATCACCCATCCCATCCTGAAACTGCGCCCCGCCCAACCGTAGCCGATTCTCGACTCAAACTGGCCGGAGCCGCCACCTCGCCGGCAGCTCCGGCCAGTTCCTCCCCTACCGCGAAATTACTCTCCTCGGCTACCTCCACGCCGGAAATTCTCGAAAGGATTCGGAACCTCCCCCCTCCCTCCGATCTGCCCTGACGCGGCGAAACAACCAAAAAAATCAGTAGCGACTATCTATCAGGGATACTCTCTCCGTGCGGCAGTCCTGGGAATATTATCAATTGACATTGTACTACCCGACTCCTTACAATGGGCTCAGTTCTCCCCTCCCAAAAAAACCGGAATTCCCCGCCCTGATCCAGTGAGCTCGAACAGGATTCTTAGGTAGCCGCCATGTGGATTCTGATCCGTAAGGAAATACTCGCTTATCTACTCACGCTCCGTCTGAGCGCAGCGCTGATCTTCACGATCACTCTCGTGGTCATGACCACCTTTATCGGCAGCCTCGACTACTCACAGAGGATGAAGTCGTACTACAAAGAAGCCAAACAAATCAGCGAGAACCTGGATAACGCCACGACCTATCGACAAGTCTATCCCAACATCGCCGTCCGCCCCAAACCCCTGTCCATCTTTGGACGAGGAGTCGATCGCTCCATAGGCTCCATGCTCTATATAAGCACCTCCTACATTCCCACCTCTCCCAGCTGGCATGGTGGCACCAACGATAGCCACCTCATGAAGATCCTGATCCCCATCGACTTCACCATGGTCGTCACCCTGCTGCTCAGCTTCTTAGCAGTAGCGCTCGGTTTCGACAACATCTGCGGAGAACGGGAAAGAGGCACCTTAAAACAGATATTGACCAACGGCATCTCCCGCAACCATATCGTATTGGCCAAACTCCTGGGTGGAATCCTGACACTAACTATTCCTCTAACCATTGGATTGGTATTCGCCCTGCTCATCCTGATGGCGAACCCGGATATCTCCTTTTCACCAAACGACTGGGTTCGGCTCGGTATATTTTACATCCTCTCCTGCCTGTTTTTGAGCCAGATCTTTTCCTGGAGCTTCATGGTCTCCTGTTTTACCCGGAATTCGTCCACCTCTCTGATTATATGCCTCTTTACCTGGCTCATCGGGTCCGTGGTCTACATAAACGTGCTGCCTTCCTATTCCCGGCACGCAGTAGAAGAGGAGCCGGTGCAGTTATTCCGCAATCGGAACGACGATAATTGGGCGGCATACGAACGGCAAATGGAAGAGTGGGAAAAAAAGAACCCGAGTCCGGGAGAGGCCTACCTGAAGGGAATTCAACACGGCGGCTACCTGCGCTACGCCCACCCCAAGGGATACGAGTGGCTGCAAAAACGCAATGCTTACAGCATCGAAAGATTGATGGAATTCGCCGAAAAAAGATACAAAGCGCTGTGGGCCCATCAGGTAGCCTTTGCTCACCAGGCATTTCTGGTCGATCGCTGGTCGATCCTCTCCCCCTATACCAACTATCGTACCCTGACCTACCAATTGGCCCGAACGACGCTGGACGACAAGTTCTATCTGGTGAAACTCGGCCACCGCTATCGCCAAACCTTCATCGACTACCTGCGCGGTAGGAACGCCTTTTCCAGCCGGCGCTGGTTCAGCGACGACCCGGAAGACCAGGAACCCATGATCCTCCATCCCGGGGAAGTCACTCCGAAAATGCTGACCGCCGACGCTCCCTTTATGAAAGAACGCATGGTCTGGGTCCAGGATCAGGAAAAAAAAGCAGAGCGAGATCCGCGGCGAAAACTGGACTTAAGCGGATTGCCCAGATTCGATATCACCAGCGAGCGATCGCTGGCGCAGTCTCTGATCGTTATGACTTCGGGATTGATCGTCCTGGTGCTTACCCTGGGGCTGAGTATTCTGATCAGCATGTATAGATTTCAAAAATACGACCCAAGCTAACAGAGGCCTTTATGGGCATCATCTTTCTCCATCAACTACACGACCATCTCAAGTCACTCCGCTTCCAGGTCAGCCTGTTGCTGCTGTTGCTACTTTTCAGCCTGAACGGTCTGATTTTCACCTGGTCTAAACAGCAGCAAATCACCGATGATGCGACTATTGTCTCTGCAAACAACAGAATCTACGAACGGGCCGAAACAATTTCGCAAGCCGTTCAGGAGTACCGGATCTTTTCAAATCGCGCCGGAATCGAGTTTATCGCCGAGGGGGGCACCAGCTGGTTGCACGATGGGATGTGGTTTCATCTAGGCATAGAGGAAGAACCGCCCAACTCCGGTCGTTTCCGGAGCGATAACAATTGGATGATCCGCTTCGAAGAAGCCGACTGGGCGCTCATTGTCCGCATAGTCCTCTCCTTCGTCTGCATCGCTCTCGCCTACAATACCGTCTCCAGTGAAATCGAGCAGAGCACATTGAGCCTGGTCTTTTCCAATCCCCTGTCTCGAGGGCGCTATCTTATGGGCAAATTCCTCGCCCACCTGACCGTTTTACTCGTGAGTATCATACTGTGCAGCCTGGTGAGCCTGCTCATCCTCTCGCTCAACCGAGCGATCGAGTTGGATTTTGTAATTTTTCGCAGCTATTGCCTGTTCTTACTCGGAACCCTCTTTTATCTTTCTTTCTTTCTCTTACTCTCCATGGGAATATCTGCCCTCTCCCGCAACTCTGCCTCTTCGCTCGTTATACTCATCATGTTGTGGGCACTGCTGATCGTCATCATTCCCCAAACCTCCTACATGATCAGCACACAGCTTATAGAAACGCCGGGAGCCTGGTGGGAGACGTACTTCGATCCTTTTAATGACGCGCGAGAAACGCTCACTAAGGAAGGTGTTAGCCTGCGGGGGAAAGATCTGGGCGGTGTAGATGGCTACGCCATAGAGAAAATCTATGCACGTCGTATGAACGAAATTGAAAAACAGCAGCACCAGTTCCATAAAAACAACATCCAAAAGACCATCTACCAGTATCAGGTCGCAAAGGCTATCAATGTGCTGTCACCCGGCTTCGCTTTTCAGTACAGCGTGGAATCCTTACTGAATACAGGAGAAGTTCGCTACCAGCACTTGCTAAAACAGGGTTGGAACTATCTGGCGACATTGCGCGATTTTCTGCGTGCCCGAGATGCGGTTGACCCAGATTCCCCTCACGTACTCTTTTTAGCCGATTACATGTCGACTATGGAATTGGATGCCAACAATATACCGCGCTTCAAATACCAGCATCCCCCTTTATCCGAGTCTATTGTGGCTGGAATAATACCATTAATCGTCCTCATACTGGACACGGCAATCGCTTTTTTCTTTGCTTTCTGGTGCTTTAATCGAGCTGAAATAGCAGGCTGAAAAAACCGCAACATACGAGGCCACGGCATAGTGAGTTACACCTATTTGGAAAAACAGACTGCGCTCATCGTCAAACTGGCAATCATTCACCTGCTGACCGCGCTGCTACTCAGTAGCTGTAGCAACTCCACGCCTAAAGAAGAGAAACCCAAAGACTTCACCTGGAGCATCCAGGACACCACCGCCACCCTCCTCCTCCCCGGGGGCACCGAGATCCCCTTCACCTGGTGCCCACCCGCGACCTTCACCATGGGCGACGACCAGCATCCCACCCGAACCATCCTCCCACACCATCCCGCGCACAAAGTAACCCTCACCCGCGGCTTTTGGATCAGCCCACAGCCGGTGACGCAGCAACAGTACCTCGCCCTGTCCGACAAAAAAAAGGCGGCCGGAGCATCCTCCGCGCCGCAGACCGCGGTCACCTGGTTCAACGCCCGCGACTGGGTTGAACTGTTGAATACAAAAAACGAAAAAATGCGCTTCCGCCTGCCCACCGAAGCCGAGTGGGAGCGCGCTTGCCGGAACGGCCGGGAGGGGGCGGATCTCTTCGAATGGACCCACGACTTCGCCGCCCCCTATCCCTCCTCTCACACAACCGATCCCCCCGGCCCCGAAAGCGGCTCCAGAAAAGCCCTGCGCGGCCAGGCCGATTGCGTCGCCCGCTATCAGTTCGAGCCCGAACTCACCTGGTCCCGCATCGGCTTCTGCATCGTCGCCGCACCGGCCCCGCTCACTCCCTCTTCCCCCGCCCCTCCTTGATCCCCTCCACCCTCCACCCTCCACTCTCCAGCCGCCGCACCGGCAGTACCGGCCTCCCGCCCCACAGCCGCGGCCTCAACCATCCCTCCGTCTCGACCAGATCCCCGAATCCCGGCACCATCGCATCCCGATCCACATCCAGCACCCGTATCCCCCCCTCCTCCAACGCCCGCACCGCCACCTGATCGGGCCACCCGCGCAGATCCCCAAACTCGACGAACCGCCCGCTCCACCCGGGCAGCGTCAATCCGATCCCGGCTGCCGCCCCGATCACTCCGTCGTTCGTCCCCCCGTGCCCGGACAGATGCACCCCCGTCGCCGCACGCATCGCCGCCGCCTGCGTCACCCGCCGCACGCAGCATTCCCGTCCAAACGCGATCAATGCCTCCGTCGCCCTATCCCCCTCAGCCATCACGCACAGCCCCGGATCGCTCCCCTCGATAAAGTGCTCCTCGATATGGGCGACCCCCCGCACCGTCAGCTCCTCCCGCATCCCCACATCCTCCGTTTCCACCACCACACAGGCCGCGCTGTTGTTAGATGTATAGGGAATTCCCTCCAGCCGCGGCAGCTGCTGCCTGACCACCCCCCATAGCCGACACCCCTCCGGCAGCTTCTCCCCAAACCAGCGCGCCAGCTTGCCCGTCCCCCGGTCCGCATCCTTCGTATCCGTATCGTCGAAGCCAACATATATAAACATCGATCATCCTCTGAAAAACCGACCTGTGTCAGATCACCCCGTACGCCTTCAGCTTCCGTATGACCGAGGGAATCAGCAGACTCCCCGCCACCCCGAAACCGATCGCCGCCGCCGATTCCAACAGCGCGTGCTGCACCGCAATCGGTCTCTCCATCCCCACCAGACTGTCCATGATGAACGTGTGCGCGAACTTCGTCGCCGAGGCGATCGCCGCCGTCAGCGCCACCAGCAGATAGCTCTGGAACAAACCCGGAATAAATAGAGCGACCACGTCCACGGCCACCGCCGGCAAAATGAACTTTATCGGTATCAGCAGCCCCCCCTTCCCCAACCCGAAGACCATCGCCATCAAACCGGCCAGAAGCCCGCTGAAACTCGCCGCATACGGCCGCTTCACACACCCCCGGGCCAGCAGCAGAAAGAACATCGTAAAGAACATCGAGTGCCCCGAAATATGGAGATGCAGTCGCAGCGCCATCCGCGTCACCAGAATAAAAACCGCGCAAAACCCCAGGAACAATCCGTCTTTCAACGGCATCCCTTTCTCGCCGCCGAGTGCACCATTCTCTTCGGGCATATCTTTCTCCAGTTTCGCTACTGCAGATATTGCGGCAATACCTTCCGAGTCTCCCGCAGATTATAGGGGTCGGCGGATGCCCCGGAGCGGCGCCCATGCTGGAGCCGTTATGTCCACAGCCCTTGCGCACTCCATCAGTAGGCCGCTTAAGGTGCCGACAAGGTCACACAATCGGAATCCAGAGAATCACCCTCTTGCAGTTTTTGCGAACGCAAAAACTGCCTAGGCGCCCATCAGGGCGGCCGGCGACCTGTGGGCGTTGCGCAGGGGCGTCCGTCGACCCCGAGCGCTAACCCGGTACGAATTTCTGCCTGGCCCCACTACTTTCCCGGCCAATACGTCCGCCCCTCTGCGCACCCAAAATCCCTCGCCCTGGCCGCCAGCGCGATCTCCGCCGCCAGCGCCAAACTCTGAATAATCGCCGGCACCAGCACGCAGTGGACCAGATCCGGCCAGTTCCACGGCCTGAGCAGATCGCGGGGCAAAATCCTCGCTCCCCGCAACACCTGTGCCTCGTGAATACTCCTGATTTCGCGTATCACCAGCGGCATGAAGCGCATGCTGGTCGACAGCACGAATGCCGTTTTGTACGGAAGAACCCGCCCCAGCGTCCTCGCGATCTCCGCCGCCGGCACGCTCTGCACAAAAACCATCCCCGGCCAGAACGCCAGAAACAGTTGAGCGGAAGTCCGCAGACCGGGCCACACCCCTTCAGTCCCGAAGCGGATCAGATAGAGACCCACGATGACCGCTGTCTGCCAGCCGGCCAGCTTCCCCCCCTCCCTCCACGGGAAGCGCCCCCTCGGACAAAACGCCAGCCCCAGCAACAGCTCCGCCAGCCCCAACCCCGCCAGCAGCCCCACGCTGCGCGCCCCGAACGCCAGCGCCGAGAGACAGACGCATATCAGCAGCTTCCACCCCGGCGGAATCCACGCCCCGATCCGGTTCTCTTCGAATCCACCTTCAGCCATACCAAATCTCCTCCTAGCCATCCTTCACCTCCCCGACAGATCCAGTATCAGCTGCAGTCCGTCCGGCGGCGACCGCCGGTCGTGGGTCGACCAGACGACCGCCGTACCCCGCTCCTCGCTCGCCGCCTCAATCAACCCCAGCACCCTCCCCCTCCGCTCCGCGTCGAGCCCCGCAAACGGGTCGTCCAGCAGCAGCAACTCCGGTCCCGGTGCCAAAACGCAGGCCAGGGCCACCAGGTGCTTTTGGCCATAGCTGAGCTTGTGCGGAGAGCTGTCCGCCAGCCCCTCGATACCGCACCGCACCAGCGTCTCCCTGACCCTCTCCTCCCACCCTTCCATCCCCAGCCGCTTCAAGGTAAAGGCCACCTCTTCCACAACCGTATTCTCAAACAGCTGCCGGCCGGTCTCCTGAAACAGACAGCCGACCCGGCCTCTGAGCGCCTCCGGGCGCGGCTCCGCCCCGAGGATCCTCACCTCCCCCCGGGTCGGGCGCACAAACCCGGTCAGACACCTCAGCAACGTGGTCTTTCCCGCCCCGTTCCGTCCGCAGACCGCCATCTGCTCCCCCCGCCCCAGCGCAAAGGATAGCTTCCCCCAGAGAGACTTCCCATCCGCAAACTCCACCGCCAGCTCTCGAACCCCTACCGCCTCCTGCCCGGAGCCGCTTCCCGGCACAACCGGAGAAATCCGGTGGGCCTCCTCCCCGAAATCCGGTCCCCGCAGTTCCACTCGCTTGGCGTCCAGCCGCCAGAAGCCGTCCACCACCCCCTCGACCCACTCCGGACGGTGCTCGCACAGCAAAAAGGCGATCCCCGCCTTCTTCAGCTCCCGGACCGTCTCCAGCAACAACGCCAATCCCTCCGGATCCAGCTGCGCGGACGGCTCGTCCAGAATCAGCAGATCCGGCTCCATCGCCAGTAGCCCCGCCACGATCAACCGGTACTTCTGGCCCATCGACAGCCGCTCCACCGGCGCATCCAGGCGCTCCTCCAACCCCACCCGCACCAGCGCCTCTTCCACCCGGGCGGGCATCAGCTCCGGCTCCACGCGCAGATTCTCCAGCCCAAACGCCACCTCCGCCCCCACCGAATCCGCCAGCAACTGGGTCTCCGGATTCTGCAGCACCACCCCCACCCGCCCATTCGCCGGAAAGGCGATCTCCCCCACCTGCCTCCCCCCGGCCAGCAGCCCCTTGATCCCCTGGATGAGCGTCGTCTTCCCCGACCCCGTATCCCCGACCAGGCAGTGGCACTCCCCCGCCCTTATCTCCAAATCTACTCCCTCGAAGACGAACCCCTCCGTATCCGGATAGGCGTATCCGTACCCCTTCAGCTGCAGAATCGGGTCACCCACGCCGCTCAGAACGGAATCCGACAGCCGCCGTACGCCACCCGCCCCTCCTGCGGCAGGCCATAACTCTGCTCGTAATTCTCGTCCAGGAGATTGTCCACCCCCAGCTCCAACTCCAACCTGTCCCCCACCAGCCGCTGCCTCAATCGCACCGCCACCACCGTGTAGTCGTTGAGCGACTTCTTCTCCCGCGGCGGCTCCCCGTCCCTGTCGTAAAACGACTGTCCAGCCACCCGCATGACCGACAGATAGGGCATCAGCCCAAACGACAGCCGACCGGATCCCTCCAGACCGACCTTGTGCCGGGGCCGGTGCTGTAGTTCCTCCCGATCGCTGCCCGGGGAACGGTTCTCCGTATCCATAAAGGCGTACGATCCCCGCAGCAGCAAACCACCACCCAGCCCCTTCTCCACCGCCAGCTCCACTCCTCTGAAGCGATATTCCTGGAAATTCTGATAAAACTCGGTCTCGTCCTTCTCGATAAAGTCCAGCGCGTCGATCGAGAAACCGGTCACCGAGACCAACCCACCCGAAAAAGACCGCTCCACCCCCAGCTCGTAGTGCAGGCTCCGCTCCGCCTGCAGACCCGGATTGCCGGCGCTGACATCGTACAGCTGTCGGATCGAGGGGAAGCGGACCTTCCTGGCCCAGGAAACCTTCAAACGCGTCTGCTCCGACAGATCGTACCAACCCCCTGCCAGGCAGGAGAAGTCGCTCTCCATCTCCTCCCCGTCCTGGGCGTGATACGCACCCCCCAGCACCACGCCCACACCCTGTGCCGGCCACGCCTCGTACTGCAGGGCGGCCGAGTAGACCCGCAAATCCTGCTCCTCGTCGAAGTCGCTCTGCTTATCCCCTTTTGCCACCTCGAATCCCGCGCTCTCCCAGCCGTCGTTTTCCCCCATCAAACCCAGCGTCGCCACCCCGCTCTCACCCATCTCCCGCTTCACCTGCAAACTGACGCCGGCCACCTGCGTCGCCGAATTCGCACTGCTCGCTCCCTTGACCGCCTGGGTGCCGTAGCTCGCGTCGTCGTAGCGATTTTCCACCATCTCCAGCCGGTTTGCATAGACCCATCCCCTGAACGCAAACGGGCCGTCCGTGGCGTGACTGAACGCCGCCTGCACCCCGTACCCGTCCATATCGTCCACCCGGTCGTACTTTGCCTTCTGCGCAAACGGATCGTTCTTGTCGTAATTGCTCACCGGCGGCACTCCATTCTCTCCCTGCAGCCGGTTCACCGTCAGGCCGATCAGGCTCTTCTCCGACCGCGCATAGCGGACGCTGGCGAACAGGTTGTGCCGCTGCAAGTCACTGTTGTTCCGCGCTCCCCCCTCTTCCTCCTTCGTCCCCTCGAAGCCCCCCGCCAGCGGATACTCTTCCCTGTCGCGAAAATCGCTGCTGGCAAAGACGCTCCACTTTTCCGTCCCTCCGGACAGTATCATCGTCCCTTCGTGTGCACCCCCTTCCCCTATCCTGCCCGCCACCGAGCCCTGTATCCCCTCGATCCCTTTCCGGGTGATGACGTTGATCACACCCCCATTCCCACCCGGCCCGTACAGCACCGATCCGCCGCCGGTGGTGAGCTTGATCTTCGCAATCTGCTCCACCGGGATCGTCGTCGGATCGAACTGGGCGTCGTAGGTATCGTTGATCGGAATACCGTCGAGCAACAGCTGCACGTGCCGCGTCCTGAACCCCCTGATATCGATGCGCGGCGTCCCCGATCCTCCTACCCTGACGTGCAGGCCGGGAATCAGCCGTATCGCCTCGTCCAGACTCTGCGCCCCGCTGGCCCGCAGTTCCGCCGCCGTAACCGTCCACACCGTGCTGATCGTCTCCACCCCGGCATCCCGCTTTGCCGAGACCACCACTTCTCCGAGTTCGTACAGGGAAACCGGCTCCTCCTGAGCCTGCAGACTCCCCCCAAAGACGCAAAACCCTGCGCAATAGAGCATGGCACAAAAAAAACACTGCCTCATTTCATCATCCTCCAAAAAACGGCAAGCCGAAAATTCCCGTAAATATATGATTATAATTGAAATACTTACTTTCCCAGAATCCTCCTTTGCACACCAACCCCGCCCTTCCTCCCATCCCTACCATTACCCCGCAGATGCCTTCCCCGCCCCCACCGTCTCCATCCGCCCCGTCCGTTCAAAACTGTATCCACTCACCCCCCGGGCCGCTGCTGCCTGCAGATCCTCCATCACAAACTCCAAAAAACCGGCCACCCGCGGGTGCGCCGCAAACGGCAGCGGCATAGCCAGCTTGTACGATTCGGTGTCCAGCTCGACGAAGTCCAACCCGCACAGCTCCCCCGCCAGCTGCGTGCCCATTCCCACATCCGCCTCCCCCCTGCGGATAGACAGCGCCAACTCCAGATGGGACGAAAACGGCCCTATGCGCTCAAAACCGGAGGTTTCGACCCCCTCCCGATCCAGCAACTGCTCGGTCAACCGGTGCGTCCCCGACAGCGGCTGCCGCTCGGCAAACCGGAGCATGCTCCCGGACAAATTCTCCAACCCGCCAATCTCCGGATGCCGTTCCCGGTCGAAGATCAGCCCCTGCCGCCGCTCGAACAGAGTGACCAGGTAGCATCCCTGGCCGGCCGTAGCCTTCTCCACCTGCTCGTTCTCCACGTGGCAGCCCGCCAAATGCGCCCTTCCCCCGCTCATCGCCGACAATCCCGCCAGGCTCCCCACCCGCGCCGACACCACCGGCACCGCACGCTCCTCCTGAAAATGCTCTGCCGCCCTCCCGAACAGCCAGTCGTCGCTCCCCTGCACCACCACCAGTTCCTCCAGCACCGCACCCATCACTCCAGTCGTCGGATAGACCGTATTCTGCTCCACCCACTGATCGACCAGATGCCGGGGAAACAGCCACTTCCCCGAAACCCGGGCCGCCGGCAGCTGCCCTTTGGAGACCAGATCGTACACCTTTTTCTCGTTGAGCCGCAGATACGCCGCCACCTCTTTAGTAGTCAGATATTCGGCCATTACGCCCTCCTCTCCCCAAGTGCGGGAGACCCAAATTCTATAGCTTCTTTGACAAGGAGTCAAGAAAAAAAGAGACAATTAGTTACAAAAAATTACCTCCTGAGATGGACCCATCCACTTACCCGGAGTGCACCCTCCCCTCAATCACCTCCTCAACTCACCCCGGGTCCGTCTCGCGCGACCCGAATTCAGCGCGGAATCCCAGCTCTATTGCAACCTTCCTCCTTAACCGCTACTCTCACTCTATCTCCCCGATCTCCCCCTCTTCCACGCGGAACTCCCCGAATTCCATCCCCTCTTCCCGCTCGATCTCCACTCTCCCAATACCCATTCTCGTCCCCTTCCCCAGCGCCACCCTCTCAATCTCCCCTTTCGCATCCACCCGCACCCAGCACAGTTCCCCTTCCAATTGCAGCCCCCATTCGGGCTGAATTGCCACCTTTGGAGCATGCTCCATATCCAGCACTACAATCAAATCGCGCCGCCCATCCTCCAGCACCACCTCCAGGGCCACATGCGCACTCCCCAATACCCCTCCATCCTCCGTTTCCAGAGAAAGTCTCGAAATATTGTTTATACTCGACTTACCTTCATACGGCTCCAACACCCCCACAAACGTCGACGCCAGCGGATCTTCCCCCTGACGTCGCATCATCAGCCGCGGAATCCACGCCTCCGCATTCTCCTCGTCGTATCCCAGCGACACCCACGCCTCCGCCACAAATGCTCCCGTCTCCTTCGTCAAATCCGTATACCGCAGATGCACCTCCTCTCCGGGTCGCACCCCGTACCGGTCCTCTATCTTCCAATCCGCGCTCCATCCCGGCGCCACCAGATCCTCCCCGCGGAAATTCCGCATCTGCGTCCCATACCCGTACTCCTCCGCCTCCCTCAGCACCACCCCCTCCACGGCTATCTCCCCGAACCCGCTGTGCAGAAACCTGGCGTGGTCCGTCCCACCCACCACCCGGAACAAGTCCATCACATACGACTCCTCCTCCGAAATATCCACCAGCATCGCCGTCCGCTCGTACCGCTCAATCCCGTACAGCTCTTCCGCCGCCACCCGAATCACCTTGAACCACTCCCCATCCCCCCACAGCGTCGTTTTCCCGGCCCCGTCCCGCTGATCCACCCCGTCCACCACCACCGTGTTGTGCCCCGCCGTCATCTTGTACCAGTTCGCCCGCTCCGAGTTCCACCCCCCGAACTGCACCGGCGGATACCCGAACTCCGGCAGCAGCTCCATCCCCCGCGCGAACAGGCCCAGGTTCATCCCGTCCCGGTGACAGTGCCTCCCTCCCGCGTCGTAGTGCAGCCACAGCGCCCGTTTGTGCTCCCCTGCTCCCGAGCGCAAAATCCCAATGTGCCACTCCTCCTTGTTCACGCTCCCCACATTCGACTTCTCCCCCTCCTTCTCGATAATCGCTGCCACTTCCGCCTGAAACGCTTCCGGATCCCCGCAGAACAAATCGTGCGGCAACCCCTCCGTGCTCCCGCCATTCCCCTCGTACAGCACCTGGACGAACGCCGCCTCCCCGGTCAGCTCGTACATCCTCCACATAAAGCTGAACATCGACGCCGCCAGACCGGCACCGGCCGCAAACGGCACCCCTGCGTACCGGTCATACGGCCGGGTAAAACCCCCGCTGTCCCCCACGTGTGGATAGAACCTCCCCAAACAGCGCGTGTCCACGTGAAAGCGAAACAGATCCCGCAGCTTCGGATGCCGCCCGTACACCTCCCCCAAAAACCCCTCCTCCAGCCGCCCGAACAACCCCAGGATCTGCGCCACGCTCTGCGGTCCGATCGTCCCGTACCCGGCCAGCCCCTTCTCCCCGGTCACCCCGTCCACCGCAGTGGCCGCGCCGATGATCTCGTCGAGCAGTGCGTGCACCCGCTCCCGGTTATCCGGCCAGCTCAGCACCGTCTCCATCACCAGCAGCGCGTTCTCCTGACGCGGATAGTTCGAGTGGATCTTGTCCGCATGCTCCAGCGCCTCCCGCAAGATCCCCCCCTCGATATTCCGCTGCACATCCGCGAACATCTCCTTCCGGTTCTCCAGGCCGTGCTCTGCCGCCTTCTTCCCCAAAAACGCCACCAACTCCCCATCCTCCCGCAGTCCCTCAAACACCCGGTCGTACGCCTCTGCCAACTCCCGCGTCTCCTCACACGCATCGTGCCACGTGGACACGTACCCCGTGCTGTGCGACCGCTCGTACGCCAACCCCTCTTTCTCGAAATCGAAGCTCCCATACAGATCCGCCACCCGATCCAGCAGTACCCCCACCTTGTGCGCATAACCTCCTTCCCCAGTAAGCACATACGCCGCCGACAGCTTGTTGATCCCTCCCAGCACCAGCTGCTTCCACTGCCCGTACACCAGATACGCCCCAATAAACCGCCAGCGCTTTTCCCCCTCCACAAACCCCTCCCCATCATCCACCCCAAACCCACGCAGCGGATCTCCCTCCTCCGGATGCTCCTCGTTGAACAACAGCGCCCGGTCCGCCCGCCCCGGCTCAAACACCCCCTGCTCGTCCAACCCCGACCGGTGATATGCCGCAAAGTCGTTCTTCGGAAAAAACTCCCGACAGTGCGGACAGCGCACCTTCCACGGGTGCGCCAGCGCGTCGATCTGCCAGGTGTACATCGGCGTCTCCCCCCGACAGGCCGGGCAGTGGCCGCTCGACCAGACCATCCACGAGCGCGTGATCGTGTGCCCGAACATCATCCCCCACAGCGCTTCATCCTCGAATTCCAGCCAGGGTCGCGCCTCCTCCACGATCCCGTCCCGCATCTCCGCCGCCCAGCCGAACCGCTCCACATTCTTCCGCACCCGCGCCACCAGCTCCATCGGATAAAACGCGCTGCCACTCTTCTCGCCGTTCTGTGCCATCTCCGCACTCCTCTCTGTTCGCAACAATTCGGAGCAACGCCCCAAGTACTAAGAAAACCGACCTCCGTGCGCCATCGGAAATCGGATTTTTTTCTTTAACACCCCTCTACGATCCATTCGAGAAACTGCACCCCAAGACTTTCGAATAAAGTCGTCCAAGATATAATAGAGAACATGACGACAGTAAAACCCTACCTGCTACCCTTGATCGGCCTCCTTCTCCTGACCATACCCCCGGCATACGCTCACAATGGCGCACTGGCCATTGCCGCACCCCTCAGCGGCATTACCATCGACGGCGATCTGTCGGACTGGCCCGAAGACCTGGAGCGCTATCCCATCAGCATGCCGGAATTCGGAGTGCGGCCTCGGAATGCAGAGGACCTACAGGCCGCCTTTCGCCTCGGTTACAACCTCACAGAAAAAGCCCTCTACATCGCAGTAGAAGTGCAGGATGAGTCTGTCGTCGTCCTGCCGGGAAGCAGAACGTGGAACAATCAGGACGGCTGCGACATTCATATCGACCTGGAACACCGCGACGACCAATCCCCGGTGCGCCAATACGCCTTATGGGGCGATGCCCGCAATGTCTTCGCCTCTCCGGGCACGGTGGGGCATCTCGAAGATGCTCAGATGGAAATGAGACGCCTCCCCAATGGACACCACTACGAGTGGAGGGTGGACCTGAAAAAGATGGGCGGAGGCGTTGTGGAACCGGGCGCGGTGCTCGGTCTGGATATCGTCGTGATAGACCAGGACGCGGATAGCTCTTATTCCTGGCTCGCCCGAGGTCCAGGCGCGGACAAAGTCCGCTACTCCAGCAGGCTGGGAGATGTCATCCTGGGGGCTGAACCGGCAACGCTCGGACAAGTGCAGGGCCGGATTTTGTGGCGGGGAGAGGGGGTCAAGCGGGGCAAAGCCGTCATCCACTCCCACAATCCGGCCGGGTTCAGAATCGTAGTTGGCGCCGACGCACAGGGATTCTTTTCGGCCGAGATACCGGCCGGCTCCTACAGCGTGCGCGCTTTGGGCCGCGGGGATAAAATCCCGCCGATCGATCTGCAGATACAACAAAACGCGGGGCAGGAGGTGGAACTTCTCCTGCCCCCACCACAGGGATACATCGTCGCCGCCGGTCGAGGTCGGACGGCGACGGCCGGCCCCGGACTGCGGCAGAATCTGTGGCAAACCTTCGGAGTGCCGGATGGGCTAGCCGCCGCAAACGTCCACGAGATCATCCAGGACCACCGTGGCCACCTGTGGATCGGCACCAACAATGGGCTGAGCCGCTACGACGGCGTGACCTTTACCACCTTCACCACAGCGGATGGACTACCCCATAACAACGTGCACGTATTGCTGCAGGATCGGGAAGGCAACCTGTGGATCGGCACCAGCGAAGGGGTGAGCCGCTACGACGGCGAGACCTTCAAAACCTTCACCGCAGCGGACGGACTGGCCGACGACTACGTGCAGGCTCTGTTGCAGGATCGGGAAGACAATCTATGGATCGGCACCGGCCGTGGAATCAGCCGTTACGACGGTCGGCACTTTGCCAGCTTCGCCATGGAGGATGGACTGGTCGGTAACGAAGTGAGCTCCATACTGGAGGATCGGCAGGGCAATCTGTGGATCGGCACCGGTCGCAGAATATTGCGGGGTGGCAACGGAGTGAGTCGATACGACGGCAAGACCTTCACTTCCTTCACCACAGCAGATGGACTGGTCGATAACGAAGTGCACGCCATGCTGCAGGACCGGAAGGGGAATCTGTGGATCGGCACCAACGAGGGAGTGAGCCGATACGATGGCCGACAGGATGTCGGCGAGGCCTTTACTACGGTGGCCACCCTTGCCGAACTGGGTCACCCTCTGGTGACCGATATCCTGGAAGATCGCCAGGGATATTTGTGGTTTACCACAGGCAGTCCGGGCCGCCTCCCCAGCGGCAAGGGCGGAGTGAGTCGATACGACGGCAAGACCTTCACCCGCTTCACGATCGAAGATGGACTGGCGGACAACCAGGTGATAGAAGCGCTCGAAGATCGCCAGGGATATCTGTGGTTCGGCACATCGCGCGGCGGCGTGAGCCGCTACGACGGGGGCCGCTTTGCCGCCTTCACTGTGGCAAACGGACTGATCGATGACGATGCCCAGGCACTTTTCGAAGACAGCCGGGGACGCATATGGATCGGCACCAGCAACGGCGCGAGCCGCTACGATGACCAACAGGATGTTGGCCGACAGGACCTCGACGCCACTTTCAAAACCTTCACCACCAAAGACGGGTTGGCCGACAACGACGTGCGGACCTTTCTGGAAGACAGCCGAGGACACATCTGGATCGGCACCAGAAAGGGCGTGAGCTGCTTCGATGACCAACAGAATGTTGGCCAACAGGATGGCGGCCGACAAGATGGCGGCAATGTCTGCAAAACCTTTACCACCAGAGACGGGCTGGGACGCGGCGCCACAAACGCACTTCTCGAAGACAGCCAGGGACGCATATGGATCAGCACCGGCAACAGCGTCAGCCGCTACCACACCCGACAGGATATCGACCGACAGGATGGCGGCACCGCCTTCACAACCTTTACCGCCAAAGATGGACTGGGACGCGGCATCGTAAAAACACTGCTGGAGGATGACCAGGGGAACATCTGGATCGCCACCGGCAGAACAGTGACCCGCTACGACGGGGCGAATTTCACCCGCTTCACGACCGAAGATGGACTCCCGAGCAACAGCGTGCACACCCTTGCGAAGGATGGCCAGGGGAACATCTGGATCGGCACCGGCAACGGCGTCAGCCGCTACGATGGCCGACAGGACGTCGGCCGACAGGACGTCGGCACGGGCTTTACCAACCTGACCACCGACGATGGCCTGATCGAATTCACCGTAAACACCATTATGGAAGATCGCCAGGGCCACCTGTGGCTGGGCACCCCCAGCGGCGTCAGCCACTACGACGGCCAGGTCTTCCAGAATATCTATCGCCACGACGGCCTGATCCACCCCGAAATACGCGCCCTGCTCCAGGACCGCCGGGGGGATATCTGGATCGCCACGGCGGGTGGCGTGACCCGCTACACCCCGAACCGGACTCCCTTCCCAGTGCACCTCACCAAGGTGACGGCCGATCGCGAATACGGCCCTGTCGAGCGCCTCTCTCTACCCGCCTCCCAGCGCTATCTGGCCTTCCAGTTCTCCGCCGAGCGCCTGTCCCACCGGGCGGAAGAACTGATCTACCGCTACCGCCTGGAGGGCTATCAGACCGACTGGCAGCAGACTCGCACAGGGCGCGCCGAATACCTGGATCTGCCCCCGGGCAACTATACCTTTGAAGTGCAGGCAATCGACCTCGATCTGAATTATTCAGCTCCAGTGCAGGTGATCGTGACCGTCTTGTCACCCTGGTATAAAGATGGGGGGAAGGTTGTCTTGCTGAGCCTGGCGCTCGCCCTCTTTGGTTATTTTTCCTTCGGGTCGAGCTGGCGCTATTACCGACAGCGACAGGAGGCTGCCCAATTGCGTCTGCAGATGCAGGAGCAGGAGCACCAGGCACGCGCCCAGCTCGAGGATCAAAACGCCCGGCTCGCCCTGGCCAAAGAGGAAGCCGAGCGCGCCAATCGAGCCAAAAGCAGCTTCCTGGCCAATATGAGCCACGAAATCCGCACCCCCATGAACGCCATCCTCGGCTACGCCCAGATCATAGAAGCCGAAGCACAGCTGGATGACCGCCACCGCAAAGCGGTCGAAACCATCGGCCGCAGCGGCGAACACCTTCTCCGCCTGATCAACGAAGTGCTGGACCTCGCCACCATCGAGGCCGGACGACTGGAACTCAGACCGACCGACTTTGATCTGACCGATATGCTGACCGGCCTGGGAATGATGTTCGAGCTGCGCTGCCGGGAAAAGGAACTGGCGTGGGTGATGGACGGCTTTGCCGAACCGGTGCAGGTGCACGCCGACGGGGCCAAACTGGGGCAGGTGCTGATCAATCTGCTGGGCAACGCGGTAAAATTCACCTCCATCGGCCAGATCCGCTTCAAGTTCGCGGCGCAGGGCCAGGACCGGTATTACTTCGAAGTGTCCGACACCGGCCAGGGCATCCCCGCAGAGAAACAGGCCACCATCTTCGAGCCGTTCCAGCAGGCAGAAGAGGGCTGGGACAAGGGTGGCGCCGGCCTGGGCCTGGCCATCTCCCGGCAGCACGTGGAGCTGATGGGGGGACAGCTGAGTCTTAAATCCACGTCTGGAGAGGGTGCCCGCTTCTTCTTCACCCTGACCCTGCCCCCCGCTCAAACGCAGCCGGAAACCGAAGGGACGATTCCATGGACCCAGGTCGAACATCTGGCCGCGGGCTTTTCCGTGCAGGCGCTGGTCGTCGACGACCAGGAAGCCAATCGAGACATCCTCGCACAGATGCTCACCCGTATCGGCGTCCAGGTGGAAACCGCCGAAAACGGTGCCCAAGCCCTGGAGCAGATCCGCCAGCGCATGCCCGATATCCTGTTTTTGGACATCCGCATGCCGGTCATGGATGGCTCCCAGACCCTCCGTCACCTCTTCGATCAATATGGCCGAGGGGCAACTAAAGTGGCGGCGGTAACGGCGTCGGTATTTGAACATCAGCGGCAGGAATATCTGGAAGCGGGTTTTGACGAGTTTATCAATAAACCCGTGCGTGTCGAAGAGATCTATGCCTGTCTGGTCGCGCAGTTAGGAGTGGAATACGACTACGCCGCAGTGAAGGAAACCCCGGTGTCCGACGTCGTAGATTGGACCGATGTATCTCTGCCGCCACCCCTGTACGCATCTCTGGTCACTGCAGCGGAGGAGCACAGCATCACGCAGTTGCAGGAGCACCTCCGTTCGCTGGAAGGATTGGGCCCCAAAGGGCAGAGCCTGGCGGCGCATTTGCGCCTTTTGGAAAGTCAGTACGATATGGATGGGATCAAAGCGGTCCTGCAAAAAATCGATCAATCGTGAGATACAATGAGTATGGATAGGAACGGAATGGATCTGACCGGCGCCAAGGTCTTGCTGGTGGACGACCAGCGCGAAAACCTGGACCTGCTGGTCGACATACTGAAGCCGGAGAGATACGACATTCGCGTGGCCCTCAACGGCGCTGTGGCCCTGGATCTGGTCCGCCGCTTCGCCCCCGACCTGATCCTGCTGGACGTGATGATGCCGCAAATGGACGGACTTGAGGTTTGTCGGCAGTTGCAGGCGAATCCGGCCCTGCGCGACACCCCCGTAATCTTCCTCACAGGACGGACCGAGCTGGCTGACGTCGTAGCCGGTTTTGAGGCCGGCGGGGTGGACTACATCCCCAAACCGTTCCGCGAACAGGAGCTGCGCATGCGCGTGGCCACGCAGCTGCGCCTCCGTCTCTCGCTGCAGGAATTAGCGCAGAAAAACCAGATTCTGGAAACCGAGATTGCTCACCGAGAGGCGCTGAGTGAAGAGCGAGATCAACTGGCCGGACGGATATCGCTGATTTCGGACGAAGAAGCCAGACACTGGGGCATCGACGGTTTTGTGGGGCAGAGCCAGACCCTGGGGAAGATTCTCGGCGAGATCAAACAGCTGCGACAGGTAGACACCACCTCGGTGCTGATCACCGGCGAGAGCGGCACCGGTAAGGAATTGGTGGCGCGCGCCCTGCACTTCGGCTCCGCTCGGGCGCAGGGACCATTCGTGCCGGTAAACTGCTCAGCCATTTCGCGCGAGCTGGCCGATTCCCTGCTCTTCGGCCACGTGAAGGGGGCGTTTACCGGAGCGGACCGGGATCGAGTGGGCTATTTCGCCCTGGCCGAAGGGGGCACCCTGTTTCTGGACGAGATCGGCGACATGCCGCTGGAACTGCAGGCCAAACTCCTGCGCGTGCTGGAGCAGAGAGCGGTGCTGCCCGTGGGCGGAAACAGGGAAAAAGCCGTCGACGTGCGGGTGCTGGCGGCGACCCATGCGGATCTTGAGGCGCAGGTGCGCGAGGGACGATTTCGCCAGGACCTCTTCTTTCGCCTGGCTGGATTCCCTGTGCAGGTTCCGCCCCTGCGAGAACGCCGGGAGGATATCCCCCTGCTGGCGCAGCACTTCGTGGAGATGTTCGCCATCGAAATGGGCGTTACTCCCCCGTCGATCACCCCTGACTCCCTGGCTCTCCTGACCGATTATGCCTATCCGGGCAACGTGCGAGAGCTGAAAAACGGTATCGAACGAGCCCTGATCGAAAGTGGCGGCAAGGATATCCAAAAGCAGCACCTGCACCTGAGCGCCGATGTCGCAACGCCTACCGCCTCTTCCTCAACTCCTTCGTTTGACGATCTGCCGCTGAATCTGGAGCGAGCCGAATGGACGCTGATGCAACGGGCGCTGGCCCAGACCAAAGGCAACGTAGCCAAAGCGGCCCGACTGCTGGGCATCAATCGCACCAAGATCTACCGCCGCATGGCCGCTGAAGGTGAGGAAGATTTGAGCTAAAAATGGCCCCATAGAGCCTTTGAGATAAGCTCATAAAAATGCCGCAAGTGTTTCTATATGAACACTTGCGGCATTTTTATGAGCTTTGTTTTTAGTTTTTAATATTTTGTAAATATTTGTTTTTAAACATATTGTAAAATAAATTTTACTATGGCATCAACTTTGCAATATTGCTCCTGAGAAAAATGCTTAACACACTGCCCGCAAGGGCAATATCGAGAAATGGAGCATGCCTTATGCGCATTTTTGACCGGATAGCTCTGACGCTGGCACTGACAGTATCAGGGGGTAGTTTTGTAGCAAACGGTGCGGCTTATGCCCAGCCGACAACGGAAGACGCCAAGATCGTGGCGGCAGATGGAGCTGCCAACGACGGGTTCGGCGGTTCCGCCATTTCGGCCGACGGCGATCGCATGGTCGTCGGATCCAGAGGCGATGACGGTCTGGGCAGTGCCTACATATACGAGTATGACGGCAGCAGCTGGATTCAAAAAGCCAAAGTGCGAGACGCATATAATGATGGAAAGTCTGGCGACTCTTTTGGAGGTTCGGTATCCCTGTTAGGGGATCGCCTCCTAGTTGGCGCGCCATTGGATGATCCCCCCTGGGGCAACCAGCATGGAAACTGGGGCAGCTTTCATTTTTTTAAGTATGACGGTAACTCCTGGAATCAAGTGGACGGTTTCATTCCTGCATTCGATCCACCAGACTCTCGATTCTACCGAGATGACCCTCAAATGGGATTTCGCCCGGCGAACTCGGCATTCAATTCTCGAGTTGGTGCCCCAATCGCACAGTCGGGGAATCGCGCCATAATCTCTGCACCCGGCAACAATCAGTACCGGTATAACGGCGCAATTAATCAAGTTTCCGGTGCAGGTGGTGCGTGGATTTACGAGTATGACGGCACTACCTTTCAGGAAACGGCCTGGTTGAGTATCAACGAGTGGTATCCGTACCAGGAGAATTTCGGTCGCAGCGTGGCCATGGAGGGGGATCGTGTTGCGGTCGGAGCGGTGCCCGCCTGGTGGCATGGCAATACGACAGACTCTGGTTCTGTCTATGTCTTTGAGTATGACGGCAACGACTGGATTCAGACTGCCAAACTCAAAGCTCCATTCGGCGAGGAGGCGGGACAGGATGGCTTCGGTACTTCTGTGGCGCTCTCAGGCGATCGCCTTTTTGTCGGCGCCATGCAACATGTAGGTAGTTATGTAACTGAAGAAGGCAGTGTCTATATCTTCGATTATAACGGCAGCACCTGGGATCCAGTTTCCAAGCTGCAGGCCAGCGATGGAGCAGATAATAATCGTTTTGGGGCCCCTTTATCTACAGAAGGAGACCGGCTCCTCGTCGGCGCGTCGTTCGACGACGATCCGGGTTCGGCATCGGGCGCTGCGTATCTGTACGAGTTCGATGGCGCAAATTGGAACGAAACGAAACTGGAGGCCAGCGATCCGGCGGACGGCGACAGGTTTGGCGAAACAGTATTCCTGACCGACACCCGCGCCTTTGCCGGCTCCATCGGCGACGACGATCGCGGGTCGAATTCGGGCAGTGTCTATGTCTTCGATTTGGACGGCAGCGCTCCCCCCGTTTCTCAGTCCATCATCTTCGAGGACTTCTCCGACCTGTCTCCCTTTCACCTGAACGGCAGTGCCAACGGCGCCGTAAATACCCAGGGGGACGATGTCTTGCGCGTTACCCCGGCGGTGGGCGGCCAGGCGGGTAGCGCTTTTCTGCTCGATCCGATCTCTCTGGTCGGTGACGCCGCTTTCAGCGCTGCGTTCAGTCTTCAGATAACCAATCCCGGACCTGGCATCTACAACGACGGCGATGGTCTTGGTGCTGATGGCATGGTCTTTGTCGTAACTCAGACACCCAATGCGGTGGGCCTTGTGGGTGCGGGCATTGGGTATCAAGGTATTCCCAATAGTATCGGTGTGGAGTTCGATACCTGGAATAACAGCCCTTCCAACGCCAACTTCTATTACCCGGACAACTATGGGGACAACACGGGCAACCACGTATCCATCAACGTGAACGGCAATATCAGCAACCCCATTGGCTACGCCGACGTAGGGGAAGCCAGGCTGAATGACGGCCAACTCTGGTATGCCTGGGTGGACTACAACGGTCAGACCCAGACCCTGGAAGTGCGCCTGTCCCTGTCGTCGGAACGACCGGCAGCACCCCGCATCAGCGTGGTGAGAGATCTGGCTTCGACATTGGGAGACGATGTCTATATCGGCTTCACATCCGGAACCGGCGGCGCCTATGGCAACCACGACGTGGTCGGACTGCAGTTCAACAACGAATACGACCCGGTCATCGACGTACCCGGCCCCACCAATAACCCGCCGCTGGCCAACGCCGGTGTGGATCAGACGATCACCTGCACTCCGATCACTGGCACCGACGTGACACTGGACGGGTCGCTTTCGTCCGATCCCGACAGTGATCCGCTGAGCTATTCGTGGCGCGAAGGCGGCGTCGAGATCGCCAACGGGGCCAATGCCACCATTTCCCTGGCACCGGGCGTCCACACTATCGACCTGGTCGTCAACGACGGCACGGAAGATTCCGCGCCGGATCAGGTAATCATCACCGTGGTCGAAGATGTCACACCGCCGGTAGTAACGCTCAACGGCGCGGCCGAGCTGACCATCGAGTGCAGCATCGGCACATACACCGAGCAAGACGCCACAGCCCTCGATGAGTGCGATGGCGCTTTGACGGTGAGCACCGCTGGCAGCGTTGACACCAGCACGCCGGGTGACTACACCCTCACTTACACCGCCACCGACGCGGCCGGCAACAACGCTCAGGCCACCCGCCTGATCCACGTGGTCGATACCACCCCGCCGGCGATCGCGCTAACGGGCATCAATCCTCAGATCCTGGAGTGCAGTGTAGACGCCTATGCGGAGCTGGGTGCGACAGCGTTGGACGCCTGCGCGGGCGATCTGACCGCCGCTATTGTGATCGACTCCAGCACCGTAGACGCGAGCGCGCTGGGTGATTATACCGTGACTTATACAGTAACCGACCCCGCTGGTAACAGCGCCCAGGTAACCCGCACGGTGACAGTGGTCGATACCACGCTACCGGAGGTGCTGGCAGCTCTCAATTCCGTGGAAGAGCCGAAGAGCAGCAAAAGCGGCAAAAGCAGTAAAAGCAGCAAAAGTGAGAAGAGCAGCAAAAGCAGTAAGAGCAGCAAGCACTACCAGGTGATGGCACAGGCCACCGATATCTGTGATGTCTCTCCGGTAGTGACGGCGTTGATCAATCAGCCGCTGACGGCTTCTGATGTCATCACCAAGATCAAGTACAAGGAGTCCAAGAAGGAAAACAAGATCGAGATCAAGATAGGCAACAAGATCGAGGTGACACTTCGGGGCCCGGACGAAGCCGTGCTCCAGGGGTTGCTGAATGATGCCATTGCTCAGGGTGGCTTCCCGGTCTCCGACGGCCAGGTGTTGAAGCTGAAGTCGAAGGAACTGGACGAGGGCAGCAAGAGTGAGAAGAGCAGCAAGAGTAGCAAAAGCGAGAAGAGCAGTAAGAGCAGCAAGGAGAAAGATCCACGCGATGGTCATTACAAGTATGAGTTCGACCTGGATCTGACTCTGGAGGAAGTGGATGGGATTTCGGTTCGCATGATAGTGTCTGCAGTCGATGCTTCTGGTAATGCGACGGAGCCGGTAGAGATAGAGTTGCCATCGAGCATCGCCCCGGCAGCCAAGCTGGCGGTCGAGCAGAAGGTGCTGCCCGAAACGTTCAAGCTGGGCAACTATCCCAACCCGTTCAACCCGAGCACCACCATCGCCTATCAGCTGCCCAATGCCGGCGAAGTTTCGCTGATCATTTACAATGTGATGGGTCAGCAGATTCGCGTCTTGGAGCAGGGATTCAGAGCACAGGGCGTATATGAGGTCGAGTGGAATGGTCGCGACGATAATGGTCAGACCGTTTCCAGTGGGCTCTATCTGTATCGCTTCATCAGCGCTGATGTAGCCGAGACCCAGAGAATGACACTGCTCAAGTAAAGCTTCTGGGTAGTATAACAAAAAGGGCCCGGCGTCAGTTTTCGCCGGGCCCTTTTTCTATTGTCTCTTTCCAGCCTTCATGATCGCCATCAATAAGCGACTCCTCTTGGCCAGCCGATCATCCCCCCCAATAAACCCCTCGCCGATGGGGAACTATCCGCTTTGCCCCTCCACGATCACATCGACGCGAGCCTCTTGCTCTCGACCCATATATCCGAGCAACGCATGGATAAAGAGCACAATGCCCCCCATCTCCATCCCCTCCTCAACGGCAGTCCAGAGATTGTAGGCGAGCGTATTCAAGAGATCCTCGTCCGCATACCAGTCGGTCGACATTTCCACCCCGACCGCGCCTCCTATAAACACGGCACCCGAGACCACAAAGAGCCACCGGGTTTGGGCGGGCAGGTGCCACAAAAACCTGAGATACAGCAGGCCAAAAATACCGGCCGCAATCCCCCCGGGAATCGCCCAGGAATAGTCGACCATAATGTTGAGAGTTTCGTGGAAACCGGCAATCTCATCCAACGAAAGAGCCGCAAAAGCCAGCGAGAGCCCATACCAATACCGAACCCATGGATCTCGATCAACTCGCTTGCGTTGACTGATGAGAAATAGCAAAACGGACGTCAACAGCAGCGCACTCGTCGAATACCAGGTGGGAATACTGTCTTCCTCATCCACGTCAAATATCTGCCGCAGCGGCCAGGGCACCTCGCTCCATTCGTAGTGCCAAATCTGCAGCGAACAGTGGATCGCCAGGAGTCCGACCACGAGGATAGTTAAGCCTCGAACCAAACATCCGATAGATAGGTTTAGCTGATAGTATGGTTCGGTCTTGATGGCCGACTTTTCCTGCATAAGAATGTGTCTCCGGTCTGCTCCCCGTTCCCGCAGGTAGATTGTAGCAGAATTCTGGGGGTCGTGCTTTGATAGATTGCTCGAAGCCTTGTTACTGCTCCAGTCGAATGTCTGAATGTACCGTTCCCCCCAATCTTATCAATCCCAAACCGATCTGAGCAACGGGATTCAACATAAAGAGGAAGAACTCGGCAGAACACAACCAGGCCCTTCCTCTTTTTTGTATGAATCCGTACTTACCCCTGCCGCCTATAAACCAGCAGTGCAGCATCGGGCCGAGTCGTAAGGGTTATGCCGACCCCTTCCTCCATCAATACCCGACCGGTCGCCTGCCATGGCTCGTCGACATCGACATCGACATCGACATCGATAATAGTGTAGCAAGCATCCGCATCCAGACCGCGAATCTTGAAGGACACCGACTCATCGGCACACTCCGAACGACGGAACGCCTGCACAACCCCAATCCCCTTATCCGGCCGGTCGAACTGCCACGCCATCCACTGATCCTGTCCAAGATTACACGGAGTCAACGGATAGAAATCCCCAAAGAAGCACTCCCGGACCGACAGATACTCCTTCATGAAACGCTGCAGCATATCGACGTCCAGCCCCTCCTTGCAATCGGCCGGTTTCCCCGGCCAGCCTACCATCATCGCCGGTGCATACGCACTGCGCATGGCATAAGCTCCCATCCTCACGAGCGGCGCCACCGCACCGTGCAGCGGAATCCAATGGGATAGCCCGTAGGTAAACGTCTGGCTGGTGATCGGATCGAAGTCCATGTTGGCCTGGCAGTCGCTGCGCCAGAGCGCCACGCTGCGCTTGATCGTCTCGATATCCAGACGCCGACCGCCGGTTGCACAGTTGTCGATCATCAGCTTCGGATCCTTCTCCAGCAAACCGTCCCAGAACGCATAGCAGCCCTCCACGCAGCGAATCTGGTTGATCCCCTCGCGATCGGGACCCTCTTCCACCGGCCAGGTGGGAGTCCCGTCCTGGCGAAATACATCCACACCGTGCTCCCGGGCGACTCCCGAGAAGTAGTCGATCATAAACGCGTTGACCTCGGAATCACAATGGTCCAACCAATAGAACACATTGTCTCCATACGCCGGATCCGTGAACGGCTCCCCGAGCCACTCGGGATGTTCCAGACCGATCTCCACCTCGGGATCGAGACTCTCGGGCACCAACCACAGCAGAAACTTCATCCCCAACTCATGAACGGCATCCGCAAGCGGGCGCATGCCGTCGGGAAACAACCGGCGATTCGGCACGCGGTCTGACTGCTGGTTGACCCAGGATTTATCGATGTCGCCACCCCATCCGGCGTCGACCCAGTAGCACTCCAGAGGCAGATCGTTTTCCACCCACCACTGCGCCTCGGCGATGTGATCATCGCAGTTCATCCACGCACCCCATACCGCAGAAGTCAGCAGGCCTGCGAACGGCTTGCCACCCGGCCGCGGTGAGTAATACTCCAGCAACAGTCGCCGCCACTGATTGTGTCCGTCGATCCGATCCCCTTCCCAGAACAGCACCAGATTGCGCGCCCCGCGAATCTCCTCCCCCGGCCTCAGCGCGAGATGGATGCGATCCATACCGATACGCATCCGCAGCAAACCCCCATCCTCACAGGTGAACGCCCCCACCCACGGGCCGGACCACCCGCAGGTCGCAATGATGCCTCCGCCTCCGGCAGCCACGTTGAAAAACGGCATATACTCGACGGACGGGCTGCCGCTCGGTCCTTCCATACACGTCTTCACCCCGTGCGAATGCAGACCGAGCGGCGATCCCTTCGATACCGGCTCACAAAGCAACTCGTAATCGTTGACCTTGCTGTCGCTGCCCCTGGAATGATAGACTCGAAAACCATCGGAGCCACCGCTATCCACGACCATGTCGATCGGCTTGAAATCCTCGATGATCGGCGTATCCACATCCCCTTCATTGCGACAGTAGGTGATCCACTCGACCGCATCGTATGCCGTGTACTCGATCGCCTCACAGCGAACCACCAACCCGGTTCTCAAATCCCGCCATGTCAGCAAGTGACGCACCCGGCCGGCGTCAAGATCTTCCCGGTCGACAGTTGTCCGCCAGCCGGGAAGGAGATCGGCGGAACGGCTCCCACCATAGGTGAACGAGAACGGACGATCCCGAGTGCCGGCACCAAGATGTTCTTCGATCCATGCGCGTGTGACGGACATAGTCTGTCTCTTTCGCAGATATACTCAGTACTTCACGAAAATGGAGAGGGGATCATAATTGGACCAGATTTCGGATTTATCGAGCGAGCCACCCCCGCCTATGCCATCCCTTCTTCTCCGCTCAGCGCGGAACTGTCCACGGCTACTCTGGATCATTGGCACTACCCCACTTGAGGCGCCCCTGGCCGATCGATTCAGTAGTAACCGGCTCGTCGATATTCCCTTTGAAGCCGGGAGGAAGAGACGCTTTGTTCTCTTTGACCCATAGACGAGCCTCCTCTTCCCCCTTTATCCATACCAGTACAGCCTGCACCAACTCCGCGTTGCCCGAATGGAGAAAATCTGCTGCCATCTGGTTACTACCGTATTTTTGCAGGATGCTGATGAGAAAGGACTCTGAGCCCCGCTCTCCCCTGGCGATGTACAGCGGGTACACAGACCTGGCCGCATCCTTGCGAACATCGGAACGTGGATCCTCATTCACTACCTTGCTCAAAACCTCAATAGCACCTGTGTCACCCAGCTTCAGAAGAGCATCGACGGCGCTGTTCCGCACAGAGGGATATCGATCGTCCAGCGCAGTTCTCAAAACGGGGACTGCGCGTTCAGCCCGCAGCTCCCTCAATGCTCCGGCCGCCGCCGAACGGACGTTGGGCACGCTGTCCTGCAGAGCTGCGATCAAAGGATCGATAGCGCGCTCGTCTTTCAATACACCCAGAGCCCGTGCGGCGTGAGCCCGTAACTCCTGTTTCCGAGATATTTGTAGAGCATCGATGAGGGGAAGGACAGCCCTGCGATCACCGCTGGCACCCAGGGCATCGGCCACCTCCACGTAAAGCCAACTGGTCCCTCCTTCCCGGAGTACTGCAATCAGGGGCTCCACCACCCGGGGATCCTTCTTCTTGACCAGTATCTTTGCAGCCTCATTCCTGAGGCGGCGGTTGTTGAATGGATTTTCGTCCATGAGCACGGCGATCAGTGTCTCGGTGGCGCGCGCATCCTCAATCTGCCCGAGAGCTTGAAGAATCACTGCCCCTCGATTTCGATCGCCACGCCAGTCCTGATTCAAGGCGGCAATCAACGGTTCCACCGCACGCGAATCTCCGATTTGCCCCAGTGCCAGCGCGCACCGACCGAAGACGAAGGGATCCTCATCCTGCAGCCCGGCAATCAACACCTCGAGCGAGCGCGGCTCTTTGGCGATCCCCAGCACTTCGGCCGCCGTAGCCCTCACAAAAGGCTCCTCATCCCCCACCGCCGCTATCAAGAGCTCCGGTGCTTCCGACCCCCGCTGCCGGAGCTCTCTGGCCGCTTGCACGCGGATATCGGACTGTTCGTGCTTCAGGGCGGCGATCAGATCCGCGATGTACCGACGCTCGTAGAGCCTCGCCTGCGCCATGCTTCCGGATGAATCCACTCTATCCGGGAAGTAGTAGGCCTTTGCTTGTCTTTCTAATTCCTCCTTCGCCCACTCTGTCCATTCCCGTGAGTGAGAATACACCCTGGTGCGGATATCTTCGGGGAAGATGGCGTCTATATCCCGCTCAAACGCACCTTCTCCTTCCTCTGGAATCCGATGATAAACCAGAGGCAGACGCCCCTCCCGTTGCTGCACGATCAACGCCAGTTGAAGCCCGCTGCCCGACCCCTCCATCAATCTCCCCTGCGGCAGATAGTGCTCCTCCAGCAGATAGTATTCCTGCAATCTACTCCGCATGTACACGATCGTCGTTTCCTCTTCCCATTCCCAGCCCATGACGTCGAAGACGCCGAATACGACGCCTCCAAAAGAGGAAATCCCTCCACTTTCGATCAGGTAACTGCGGACGAGTTCTTTATCGATATGGGGAGGAAGATCCGTTCGGGTCGGTAATTCTCCACTACTTCCCATTGAGAAAAGCAATGACCCCAAAAAGGCGAAACGGGAGAAGGCAGATAATCTTTTATACACTTTGTGTCCTCCCCTCTTGGCTACAGTCTCCGTCACCGCGCACAGATTTCATAGCCGCACCCCGGCTGCGTGGCGAATTCCACATACGCCTGACCAGGCACAAACGCGACCACCGAATCTGCCCCTTCACTCTCGACGACGACCTCGCGATGCGGCCAGGGATTGGCCACTCGGCACAGGCCCCCCAGGCGGGATAAGATCCGCAAGTCCTCAACCTGCCCATCCGCAGTGCGTACCGCCGAGACGAGAAACCCACCCTCGGCTGCAAAGTTCTCCATCGCGATCTCCCCTTCCGGGGGCACGCACGGAAAGATGTGAATCGACTGGTAGGAGACCAGAAAGTTCTCCGGCTGCAACGTGGCTCTATCCTTCCAGACACCCAGCCGGTTGCGGATGCAGCTATCCATGTACCCGCTGTGCGGCTTCCAGATGCGCAGTTGCTGCATAGTCCGCCGCGCCAGCGTCAGGACCTCCGGAGCGCTGTCCAGACCGACGTCGTCCCCCCAGAACACATTCGCGAGGGGAACGGGCACGTTGTATTCAATGGGCGGCGCCCCGGCCACATCCACCCACACCGGCCCTTCATCCGTCTGGCAAGTCGGATAGGGTACCAGTCGCACGGCTGCCCTGAGCCACTCGGCCGCCTCTCCGGTATCGACGCCGAGGATCTCCGCCGCCTCTGCCGCCGCTTTGAAAAGATACTTCACCAGCGTCAGCGCCGAGAGGCAGTCCCGGTTGCGCTCGAAATCGGCCGTCAACCCCCAGTGCTCCGGCGACACGGTTGGAACGATGTGCAGATAGCCGTCCTCTCCCTCGCTGAGGTACGCCCGGCAAAACCTGGCGCAGGATTCCAGCACCGGCCACGCCGTTTGCCGCAGATACTCCACATCGCCGGTGTGCCGGAAATACAGCCACAACGGTTTGCTCACCAGACCGTTCAAACCGATATCCTGCTCCCAGGTCAGGTTTGCGTGACAGATGCCGCGGGTGCGCAGTGGAAAATGCACCAGAGGGTACATACCCCCGGGCAGCCCGTATACGTCGTGGGCGTTCTCTTCCACCATGGGGAGCAGATTGCGGACCAGTTCACAGTACGGCAACAGCTCATCCGTCTGGCCGAGAATCAACATCGACTCGGCGCGCAGCTCGTTGAAATGGAAATCGTTGTGCCACAGCCCGGCATCCTGGAACCACAGCTTGGTACCCAGAACCGTGCACAACGGCACGTCGCTGTAGTAGCCATCGGGCCGGCGCAGACGCGGCAGGACGATCTCCGGGGCCAAGAGCTGGAAGTCCGTCCCGACGCGGACCGACGCGCGGATCTCGCGCCTCGCCTGCGCACGCTCCTGGCAACGCTCGGACAGCAGGGCATCCGCACCGAGCCGACCCGTTTCGCGCAGCATCTGCATGGCGGCGGACGCAGCATCGAGGTCATCGTGAGTAGTGGCGATGGCGGCCAGAACGGTAAACCGCTGGGGAACTTCGACCAGCGTTGCCGTGGCAGCAGCCCCCGGCGACTCATTTATGGGCGTGTACCGTTTGATAATTCCGTGATCGACCCGACCCTCTTGAGGCGCCCATAACGGCGTCCCCAGATGGCGGACCCCTTCGCTACACTCGACCTGGACATCCGCCCCCAGCACCATCCCCGCCACCACGGCCTGAAACCCATCGGGGAAAGTCATCTCGGGAGGAAAATCCTGGGCGATTCCAAACCCCTCACTGTCGCTGAATGCTCGCGGCGGCGCCAGCGGCTCAAAATCGCCGCTTCGCTCAGATCCCAGAGATTCATTGAGCGGACTCTCCGGCGTCAGCGTGTCGCGATGACGCCAGACGCGGACCCACAGATCACCTGAGACAAGCCCCTCGCTGCGGCAATCCGCCACCACCAGCGAACGCGTCAAGCTGACCCAGATTTCAGCGTCGAGCCGCCCCGCGGAACTCACAGCCGATAGTTCGATCACCCCGTCCGGACGCCTGTGGGCGCGGGTTGCAGTTGCGAAAGGACAGCCGAGGATCACCTGTCCCCCCGGCTTGGGACACGGGAACTCATAGCGGCCGTACAGATCGTAGACAGTATGGTTGTCCTCCGGGGCCACTTCGGCCAGCCGATCCGCAGAAGCCAGCTCTTTGATCCGCGCCATGGTCACCAGCGGCTGGCGCTCGGAAAACCAGCGGCGATCCCAGATATCGGCGCGGCCCAACGAGAGCGTCGGCTGGGTGGCCGGTCCCCACAAACGCAGACCGACGATGTCATTTTCCAGCGTCAGCGCATCGTACGGATCGGGCGGAAGAACCTGGTAATCGCCATTGTCTTTGGATTCGTTCATCTTCTCTCACTCTGGTGACGATCAGAATGGGGTTACTCCATACGACGTACAGCTGAGGATGCAGTCGCTTCCATCTGCACGCAGTCGGATCTGCTACGGGGAAGGTAAACAAAAAAACTCCCCGTCGGCCAGTGGTCGGCGGGGAGTTGCTGTTGTGAGTCGGCTCTACGGGGTGCGTGCCGGAATCCAGTCATCCCATGCTACGGATGGGGCGTTATCGCGATAACGGTAATCTGGCTCCTCTCGGGACCGTAATACCAGAATATTCTGTAGGCTGCCGGAGTGGACTGTTCGGCATACGCCTCGAATACCTTCTCTCCGCCGGGCCCCTTCAAACTAGTGAATTCATGGGTTTGCAGGCTGTTGTGTCGCAGACCGGCCGCCAGGAAGCGAATTGCCTTGGCCACAGCCTTGTACCGCTTCTGCAGTGCCCGATCCTCCCGCAATTTGTCCAATTGCTGTCGGGCCTGGTCCGTCAGAAGAATCTCAAACATCTACTACAATTCGTCGAGATCGAGCCGAGAAACTCGGCCCGCAGAGGCATCCTCCAACCCCTTCTGCACCGCCTGCAGCGCTTCTCTATTTTGGAAGAGCCACGCCTCGGCAGCGGGAATTTCCGTGAGCGGTTGGAGGAAGAACTCACCGCGGTTGTTTTTGTAGATCCGCACCCTCCGGGTGTCTTTGAGCAGACCGCCCAGAGTAACCCGCTTGCGGTCATCCACCGTGTGGGTGGCCACTTCTTCGAACTCGTCGTCAATTCTGACAGTTTCTCCCATAACCTTTTCTCCTTGTAAAGGGAATATAGTTTATTTCCCATTATGGGTAAACCCCCTCAACCCATTACGGCCATGGAAACAAAGAAGGAGAAGCAAAAAGCCCCGCCGGAATTCACCCGACGGGGCCGCGACCTCATCTCATCACTCTCAATTCGGCTGTTCGCCGTCTCTGGTTTACGCCTCTTCGAGCACCTCCTCGAGCGGGATACCCAGGGCATCGGCCGCCCCCTTGCCATAAGCCGGATCGGCCTTCAGGCAGTTGCCGATATGGCGAACCTTGATCTCGCGGGGCGCATCCCCCATGGCCCGGCCCGTGTTGGCACACAGCACCTCCTGCTGTTCCGAACTCATCATCCGGAAAAGCGCACCGGGCTGGGAGTAGTAGTCGGCATCCTCGCGATGGTTCCAGTGATCGGCCGCCCCTTCCAGGCTCAGCGGCGGCTCCGAAAAATCCGGCTGCTCCTGCCACTCGCCGTAGCTGTTCGGTTCGTACCCCAGCGTGCCGCCGTGATTGCCATCCACCCGCATCGCCCCGTCGCGGTGATAGCTGTGAAACGGACAGCGGGAGGCATTGACCGGAATGAGATGATGGTTGACCCCCAGCCGGTAGCGCTGCGCATCGCCGTAAGAGAAAAGCCGCCCCTGCAGCATCTTGTCCGGAGAGAAGCCGATACCCGGGACGATGCTGGCCGGATTGAACGCCGCCTGCTCCACCTCGGCAAAGTAATTCTCCGGGTTCCGGTTCAATTCGAGCACACCCACGTCGATCAGCGGATAGTCGGCGTGCGACCAGACCTTGGTCAGATCGAATGGATTGAACGCACACTCGGCCGCCCCCTTCTCGGGCATCACCTGGATCTTCAGATCCCAGCGCGGGAAGTCCCCCTTTTCTATGCTCTCGTACAGATCGCGCTGGTGACTCTCCCGATCCTTGGCGATGATCCCCTCCGCCTCCGCATCGGTCAGATTGCGGATTCCCTGCTGCGTCTTGAAGTGGAACTTGACCCAGTAGCGCTCGTTATCGCTATTGATCATGCTGAACGTATGGCTGCCGTACGCATTCATATGGCGGTAGGAATAAGGGATACCGCGATCGCTCATCGTGATCGTGATCTGGTGCAGCGCCTCGGGCAACGAGGACCAGAAATCCCAGTTGTTGTGGGCGCTGCGCAAATTGGTGCGCGGATCCCGCTTGACCGCGTGGTTGAGGTCGGGAAACTTGATCGGATCCTTCAAAAAGAACACCGGCGTGTTGTTGCCCACCAGGTCCCAGTTTCCCTCCTCGGTGTAGAACTTGATGGCGACACCGCGGATATCCCGCTCGGCATCCGCCGCACCGCGCTCCCCGGCCACGGTGGAGAAGCGCACGAAGAGATCGGTCTTCTTGCCCACCTCGGAAAAGATCTTGGCCCTGGTGTACCGGGTGATGTCGTGCGTAACGGTAAAGCTGCCGTAGGCTCCCGATCCCTTGGCGTGCATCCGCCGCTCGGGGATGACCTCCCGGTCGAAGTGGGCAAGCTTCTCCAGAAACCAGGCATCCTGCAGCAGCATCGGTCCGCGCGGTCCAGCGGTCATCACATTCTGGTTGTCGGCGACGGGTGCGCCGGCGTTGTTGGTCAGCTTCTTCTTCTCACTCATCCTGTTTCTCCTTTGGTATGCCCTCTAGCTGGATGCCAGAGGAAGTTAGTTTATCAGGACCTTAGATCAGTTCGGGTATTTTTTTATATACAGCCTCCTCAAATTGATATTGTGCATGTAACTAAGCAAAATATAATAAATCCCATCTGTGAAACTGTAACTTTTCGTAGTACAAGATCGGTTGTTATTACTTTAGAATTATTCTTATATAAGAATAATTCTTATTAGAAGATCAAAAAAAACACCCTGCCATATCTCCTAAGACCCATCTGTCTCCCCGGATTTCTCCAGACATGCGCGGCACAGACCCCGCAGTTCAGCGTGCAGTTGGTGGACATTGCCCCAGTTTTCCATATCCACCGGCAGCGACATCCCATCCACCTCTGGCCAGTAGAGATCCTGGACCGTGTCGCAGCGGACGCATACCAGGTGATGGTGCCGGTCGAGGTTGGCATCGTATCGGCTCCGCTCGTCGAGCACCTCCACCCGGGTGATCAGACCGTGCTCCTGGAGAGTGCCCAGCGTGCGGTACACCGTATCCAGCGAGACGGTCGGCATCCGCACCTTGATGCCGTTGAAAAGCGTTTCGGCAGTGGGATGCTCCTCGCTGGCAGCCAGTTCTCGAAAGATCTCCAGCCGCTGAGGAGTTATCTTCAGACCTTTTTGTCGGCAGACATCCACAAACCGCTCGAGCCGCCCCTGGATCTGCTCTTGAGAAATATCGGACATGAATCTATTGTCTTTCTAAATACGATTAATTCTTATATAAGAAATATAAGCAATTGTGCGCCAAAATTCAAGTTCTTCCCGCCTGAATGTGAAGATTCCGGAAATTAGGGGGGCCTTCAATATCATTACATCAGGCACGCCGGATCATACCGACAATCCCGGTACGCCTCGACCATCGCCCGAAAATGCGCTTCCGGCAGATCCCCGGGTAAATTGTGCACCCCCGCAAAGATATACCTCCCGTTCGCGCTCAGCGCCCGGATATTCGCTTTGACCGCCTCGTAAACGACATCCGGAGCAATATTCGCAGGCAGATCCACGGCATCGAAGACACCGCCGAAAAAAATCAACCGATCCCCGAACCGCTCCTTCAGTCCTGCCGGCTCCATGCCGTTGGCCGACGTCTGCACCGGATTGTAAATGTCGACACCGCACTCGATCAAATCACCCAGAATCTCGTTCATCGACCCGCAGCTGTGCAGATTGACCTTCATCTCGGTGATCTCATGCCATCCGCTGAACAGGCGCTTGTAGTGCGGCTTGTAGATCTCGCGCCAGAGATCCGGCCCCATGGTGATGCCGCGCATATCCCCCATGTCATCCGCAATCCCCAGAATCGCGCAGTACACCCCGATCGCCTGGTCCAGCTGCTTGAGCTGGGCCAGCGCCGCATCCACCGCTTTCCCGAGAAATTCGTGACACGCCTCCGGCTCGGAGACCATCCGCATCCACCACGATTGAATACCACCCGCCTTGTGCTGCAGGTCACCGATCATCTCTCCGCAGGAGATGCTGTAGTCCATGTTCTCGTAGAGCCATTTTGCATCCTGCTCCAAACGCGAGAGCAGCTCCTCGGGCAATTCGTGAAGCGGGTTGAAATCGTCCGGAGACGGATTCTCCATATCGTCGAAGCTCACCGCCACCCGTTGCCCCGCTGGCGGATCGAAATACAACCCTCCGGGCGGACACATGTTACCTCCCCACCACCACGTCCCATCCGCATCCCGCCGGAACTCCCAGTCATTGGCCACCTGCAGATCGATATCCCAGATGTGCAGCTGCTTCCATTCCCCTACCGCATCCGATCCCCAGAACCGGGAGGGACACATCCTCGAACCGAGCAACACGATATCCCCCTCAACCGCCTCGAGCACCGATGGCTCGAAAATCGCGTTGTTCATAAACGTGCAAACGCGATTGCTCGGATCATCGATCCCCAGCACATTCTTCAACTTATGGTAGGCGACATTGTGCAAACCCGCCGTTTCGCAACCGCCCAGACCGTTAGGAATCCGATCGACCGATTCGCCGTTCAAAAAAGCTCGCATTCGTTCGCGGGGCGTCATTTGCTCTCCATCTCAAAAGTCAACGATCTGTCGCTCAACGGCGTGTACCCGTCCCCCCCAGATCAGCCGACTCAACCAGTACCCAGAATCGACCGTAGCTTGGTCGTGAGTTCGGGGCCGAGTCTATCGTCCGCTTCCGCTTCGGCCAGGATAGAATCCGCATCCATCAGGCTCAACTCCCGCGACCAGCACCTGCGCGCAACTCTCAGTACGACCTCCTGAAGCTCCGGCTCCACAGTCAGGTTCTGCAGTCGCGCCCTGCGATACGCCATCTGCACCTCTGGGGTTGCGATCATCTCGCTGAAACTCGACAATGCCTTCCCAAACCCCGCGGACAGGTCCACATCGGGGATCGAATGATCGCCAAGATCATCGACGCGATAATGCTCGTGCACGAGCTCTCCATTTGCCGCGATCTCCAACGTCGCAATCGTCTGTACGGTCTGGCGACAGATCGCATTGCCGGAGGCGATGGCGCCCGGGTTGAGCAGGAGGACACCATCCACCCACTGAGCCATCGGTATGTGAGTATGGCCGTACACGTAGATGGAAGCGCCATGGCGCTTGGCCTGCGCTGCGCACCCCCTCAGCTTCGGCTCCCATTCGTCCGACTTGCGGGATGCCATCTCGGCGGCCCTCTCGGGCTGATGACTGTGGCAGAGCAGCACCCGACGGCCAGCCAGTCCCAGTAGCTGCTCGTACGGCAACGCTACGGCTGCCTCCTCTGTTTCGTCGTTACCATGTACGGCTACGACCGGTGCAATCGAACCGAGCGCATCCAGTACCCATAGCTCGCCCACATCCCCTGCGTGCAGGATCAGATCGACCCCGGAGAAATGCTCCTCCACGAGAGATGGAATCCGTGGCCATCTCTCTGGTATATGCGTGTCCGCAATAAGACCGATACGCAGAGTCATGAACTTCCTCTCTCAGCGGAGCATCGCCGGCACACTAATAGAATCTCTCGGAGTTTTGTCGAGATGGGCTTTCAGTACATTGTCGGATATTTTCATAGCCAATCTGTCAGCGGCCAACTCATGCATACTGCCGTTTCAGAATCTCATCGACGAGAAGCAGGACATCTCGATAATACTTGTCGTGTCTTATTGATTCCGCTGCCGGCGCTCCGCTACCCGGGGCGCTCTCACGGCACGGAGAGCCACTCCGTCACCTCGGGGCGCCCGTACACCGCTCCGCCCGTCTTGACTTGCAGATTCGGCCGAATCTGCGCTTCCCCCGCCCCGTGCGTGTGCCCGCAGAGTACCGTCACCCGCTTTTCGGGTAAGCGCGCCATCACATCCTCCAGCACCTCCCCCACTGCCCGGCAGCTGAAATGTGGCAAATAGTCGTCGTTCGAAATCTCCCCCTCGTGCCAGCAAGCCCCCCTGAACGGAGGAACGTGCGTGAGGACGATGGCGTGTTGGTGCGAATGTAGAGCTTCCGCCAGCTGACCCTCCAGGACCCCTGCGGCCTCGTCCCCCAATTCGTTGAGTTTCCGCAGACGCGCCTGCGCATCCAGATCCCGCAGTTCCTCGATGAGCCAGTAGTCGTTCAGCTCCACCCTGGAACGGGCAAACTCCCCCAGCCGTCCATCCGCCCACCCATCGTGTCCAATGAGCGCGGTTTCCGCAGTCAACTCGACGGGCCCGCACCGGGACAGATAGTGCAGCCAGGGCGATCCCGCAGCCAGTTCGCTCACCTCCCGCCGCACCCCGGCTATCGAACCCCGGTAGAAGTCGTGGTTGCCCAGCACGAAGTAGATCGGCCGCTGCAGCCGATCCTCCAGAAATCGCAGCAACAAAACGACATTCGGCGCTTCCCCGATATCCCCGCCGATGAGGAGCCCGTCCACCCCACCCGAGATGATCTCCCGGACAAAAGCCTCGATCCCCTCGACCTCGAGAAAGTTCAGATGAATATCCGTCGTCCACGCCCACCGCTTCACGGCGCTCCACTCTCCTCCGGCAACGCGGAGGCGAACTCCTCCCGCCGCACCGTGTCCGCGAACAGGAGTTCGGCGCTACCCTCCATAAGAATCGTATCCCCGTTGGCCTTCAAATCGTCCGTCTGCCTGACCTGCGCCAGACCGATTCTGATTTCGTTCATCTCTTCTTCTTCGGCGTGATGAGCACTGAAACGTTCACACCCCTAACCCGCGCGGGGATCTCTCGAAGCACAAAGAGCGTTCTCCCGTTCGCTTCATCAAACCTGTAAACGCTACGCCACCGGCCCGTACCCCCCGACCTCGGCCAGCGCCACATCCACCTGCTCCAGTTCCCCGTTGATTGCCACCGCCAGCAGGCTCGCCTCCTCCAACTTATCCTCCGCCTCGTCGTAGAGCGGCTCCGCCTCCACAAAAGAATTCTCCTGTTCCACCCTCCATCCCTCTATAACCTGATCGTACGCCCCCAACCTCAGCAGGATCAGCTCCCTTATATCGCCGTGCAGATCCACCAGCGCCTTTGGCGGCTCGATCTCCTCCACCTCCTCCAGCACCGCCAGCATCCGCGGCTTCAACCGCGAATACGCCGCCGCCAGATTCTCCCCCGTGGCCCGCCCCGCCGACCCCACCGCCGTGCGCTCCACCTCGTCCTGCACCGCGTTCACCTCGTCGACGATCGCGTCGATCTGTCTCCGATAATCCCACACTTCTTCGGCGCTCCCGTACGGCGTCCTCTTCCCATCATCCCCATCGTCGCCGCACCCTACCACAACCAGCGCAATCAACATCGGAACAAACAAAACTCCGCGCATACTCTCATTCCTCCTCAAAGCTCAGTGACCTCCAGAGATCTCCTGCAGAAACGCAGCAGAGCCGAAGAACTTTTCAGCACTGAATCCATCCGACGTTCGCATTCTCGATCCGGAGGAATCCCGTTCTTTTCATCCCCTCATCACCCATCCGCCCCCTCTCTCTTCGGAGACTCTCCACCCCTCTCCCTCGTTCCCCGTCCGCCCTCCGGCCGGGTCGCCAGCAGCCCGGCCATGATCCAGTCCTCCCGCGTGCGCAGCGCCTCGCGCAAATACGGAGCACCCAGACACACCGTAACCCCCGGCAGTCACGCTCTCCGCAATATCTGCTTGTTTGGTGTAGTAGACTGTCGGGACAAATTTCAGTCGTCGGAAGTCACAGTAGTATCAGCAGAGAAAAGGGACATGGTTCAACTCAGTCCGGTCCCGGGTTACACCTCCAAGACAGACGCTGGCGTCCAAACCGTAAGGGCGACCGGCCGGTCGCCCCAACCCCGGTCGGAAACCTGTAACCCGCTTTTGAACCATGCCAGATAAGGATTAGCTTTTTCGGCACGCAAATCGTAAAATAGAACTTCCAGGCACCACAAAAAAAACGAGAAATGAATACAGAATCACTTCCAAGGTATGAGGTTATAGATGAAAGCGTCCCGCGTTAAAAAAAAAGTCGCCGGAAACGGCGGTCTCCACTTGAATGGACTCCCCTTCCGAGAAGGCGAATTGGTCGAAGTAATCATCCTCTCTCGTGAAGAGGAACAGAACCAGAATCCCAGATCTCCCCTGCGCGGAAAAGTAATTCAGTACATAGACCCAACCGAATCCGTTGCGCAGGACGACTGGGAAGTGCTCAAGTGATCTTGAAAGCGTTCAATCCTCCAACCCCGCCGCTTCCCATATCCACCCCAGCGCCTCCGCCGCCCCCATCGCCAGCCGGTAGTCCACCGCGTGCGAAACCTCCGTCTCCCCCGGATTGATCTCCACCGTCGGTATCCCCATATACGACGCCTCCAGCACCGGCTGGGCGATGTACGGAAAAACGCTCGTCGTGCCGATGCTGAAGACCATATCAAAACCCCGCTCCAACTCCCGCTGCATGACCCGCACCCGATCCTCGGACAAGAATTCCCCGAACAGCACCACGTCCGGCCGCACCAGCCCACCGCACTCTGGACACCACGGCGGCAGCTCCAGCCCGCTGAAGTCCTCCACCGTGCGCGCGTACTCGCAGTTCAAACAAAACAGATCCCGCAGCCGCCCGTGAATCTCGATCAGATTCCTGCTCCCCGCATCCCCATGAAAACCGTCGATATTCTGCGTCAGCACCCACGACCCCGGCTTCCGCTCTTCGATCTGAGCGATGACCCGATGCCCCTCGTTGAACACCGCCCCCCTGCACGCCTCCTCCATCTGCAGCATATACTTCCACGTCAGCTCCGGCCTCTGCTGCAGCATCTCCCCCGACAGCACCGCCTCGATCGGCATCTCCTCCTCCGCAAACCGATCCTCATACAACCCCCCGATCCCCCGATAAGTCGGCAGCCCCGAATCCGCCGACATCCCCGCCCCCGTAATAAACAGCACCCGCTCCACCCGACGCAGGTGCCCTGCAATCTCCTCAATCTCCCGTTCCATCCTCACTCCTCCGCAAACACCGGTCGCCCCAGCGCATCCGTAGCATTCTGCCGCACATAAATCGGAATATCCCCCCCCGCATCCGCCAGAATTCTCTCCCGCGCCAGCCCAATCCGATCCTCCGCCCCCTCCGCAATATCCACCTGGCAATCCGGATCCGCTTCCAGGTCGAAAACCCGCGCCCCACTGAAGTCCCCTCTGCTGAAAAACCAGGTCCTATCGTCCCGATACCACACCGAATTCCCGTACCGACAGGTCACATAATCCCGCGCCTCAAAACCATCCCCCCCCTCCACCAGCGGCAGCAAGCTCTGCCCCTCGATCGCACCCACCGGTTCCACCCCCGTCCCCGCCATCACCGTCGCCGGAATATCCAGCGAATACACCAGCTCGTCGCGCACCTGCCCCGCACCCTGTCCCTCCGGATGGCGCACAATCAGCGGAATATCCATCGTCCCCGGATACATGTATTCCGCCGGTTTCCCCGTCACCCGCTCCGGATTCTCGGCGAAGTTCGTGCCGTGATCGCTCGACAGCACCACCAGCGTCTTCTCCCCCATCCCCAGCCGGTCGATCGTATCCAGCAGTTTCCCGAACCAGGTGTCCACCATCGTCACCAGCCCGGCGTAGTTCGCCCGCAAGCTCGGTAACCGCTCCTCGATCTCCGGATTCCGCTCCAGCGGCCCGTACGGCACCGTAATGCACATCGGCTCCCGCTCCTCCCGACTCCCGTACAGATCGAAGTAGTGCAGCGGCGCCTCCCACGTCTCGTGCGGCGCAAAGCTGTCCACATACAGATAGAACGGCTGGTTGCCCGCATTCTCCTCCACAAACTCGATCGCCCCCCGAAAGACCCGCGGCGCGTGCCAGTTCTCCTCGGGAAGCTCCGGCCGCACATTGACCAGATGCGCCCTGATCCGCTCCGCATTTCCCAGATAGCGTGACAGCAGCGCCGGATCCGCCTTCACCGCCGCGTTGAGCCGATCCTCCGCCTGCCCCCGCACAAACTGCCACTGCTTGAAACCGCGCGTGAAGTTCATTCCCGGCACGAAGTAGTGCGGCACATCCGCAAAAAAGCCGGTGTGATATCCCTGCTGCACCAGCGCCTCGGCGATCGTCCCCTCCTCCGGCGACATCGGCTGCCATCCCGGCAGATACACGTTGTCCCACGGCACCGGCCGGTAGTCGCGAAACGGAAACGCACGCCGCCCCGTGTGCAGCGTGCGCCGCGTCGGAATCGTCGGCAAACTCTCCGGATGCGCCCGCGAAAACAGCGTCCCCTCGCGCGCCAACCGGTCCATATTCGGCGTCCGGATCCAGTCATTGCCGTACGCCCCCATATACGCCGTGCGCAGCGTGTCGGCGACCACCACCACCACGTTCCATTGCTCACTCATCGCACTCATAGCTCCTCCTCGGTTCACATCTGTCCGTGCGGGCAGCTGTACAGACACATCCCGCACACCGGAAACCCCACCTTCTCCTTCATCTCTTCCTGATATACCCGGCAGGAGCGCGCGTCGAGACGCACATCGCGCGCGTCCGTCTCCCGGAACGGCTCCCCGGTGATCGCCCGGACCGGACAGGTGTCCACGCACTCGCTACACGAGCCGCACCGCTCCTCCATCGCCCTCCCGGTCGCCGCCAGCGGCGCGTCCGTCAGCACCGTGGCCCAACGCACCCGAGGGCCCGCCTCGGGCGTGATCAGCAGACAGTTCTTGCCGATCCACCCCAGCCCGGCCAGATGCGCCCCCATCTTGTGCGAAAAAATCGCGCACAACTTCTCTTCACTCACCGTCTGCGATGCCGGAACCGGCAGCACCCGGTGCCCCACCCCCTGCAACGCACTCGCCAGCCTCCCCGTCAGCTGATCGAGCCGCAAATTGACAACGTCGTACGCGTGATGCCGATAGTTCATCCCCACCAGCCGATCCTCGGCGTGCCCGGGCAGCAAATCGACCAGCGAGTGCATCAACTTCACCCCGACCGAAACCGACCGCGGATAGCCCACCACCAGGTCGCCTCCCTGCGCCGCGATCGCCTCCCGGGCCGGGGCCAGATCCGCCACCCCGTAGAAGTCCGCTCCCAGCGACTCCGCCAACTCTCTAATCTCGACGTCGATACCCATGTCCATCCTCCTATTCCGTATCCGTGCCCACTGCCATGCTCTCCGGCAACGCCTCCCCCATCGACTCCGCAATTTTCGGGCTCACCCAGACCACGCTCTCCCAGCCGCCGTGGGCCGCCAGGAACTTCTCCGATTTCAGATACCCCGGTGCCCCCCCGGCAACCCCCGGCGTCTGCTTCCCCGCCAGCGCGTAGTGCAGATCCTCCCACGTGCGCCCGTCCGGCGCCTTCCCTTTGAATCCCCGCTGCATGATCCCGATCCCCGCCTCCATCTGAAACAACACCATCTGAAAGCAGCCGCAGCCAGTGGTCGGCGCCTCCTCCAGGGAGTGCAGCTGAATGCGATTCGTCCGCCCCCCGGTCAACCGCGATGCCGCCTCGTTGATCCCCGACCACTCCCCAGCCACCCCGTCGACCGCCTCCCCCTTGGGCGCCATGCCGAAGGAGTTGACCTCCGCGTGCAGCACCCGATGATGGATGCTGCTCATATCGTCGTACCCGTAGAGCGCCCCCGCCTTGATCATCTGAAACGACCGGTTGCACTGCGGCGGCCGCTCCGGCGTCAGCACGCAGACGTGGTCCGGCGCAAACGGCGAGCATCCCACGCAAACGCCAAACGAATCCATATCCTCCTCGGTCGCCGCCGCGATCGCCGCACTCCGCTCTACCCTCTCCCCACGCACCTCCTCCACCATCCCCGCCAGCCACACCCGATCGAAGATCACCTCCGCCCGCACCCGGTCGATCTTGGGAAACTCGTGCCGCAGGGTCGCGATCAGCACCTCTCCGATCCGCTTCCCCGCCACCACCCCCTCCTCAGCCAGCTCGATCACCAGTCTCCCCCCCTCGCACTGCGCTCGCACCCCGCGCATCATCCCCAAGCTCCCGACCGCCTTTTCCTCCAGATACTCCCGATCGAAGGCATCCATCGGCTCCACATCCACCGTCAGCACCACCCCCATCGCCGCACTCGGCTCGCCGACCACCTCCACTCCCGGCTTTTCCACCTTCCCCTTCCGCAGGATGTAAAAACTCTCCTCCGTCTCCCCCCACGTAACGGCCGACTCGAACTTCTCCCCCGCATGGCTCGCATCCAGATATTCGGGCAGCACCGGAACCTCCGGAAAATCCATCAGCCGACGAATATTGGCGAACACCACCGTCGCCACCCCCACCTCTCCCAAATCCTCCACCCGCGCCTGTCGCCCCAGCGGAAACGGATACGCCTCCGGCACCACTGCCGGCACGCCGATCTTCATCGTCGCCAGCGACAGCGTCAGCTCCAGATCATCCATCCCCGGCCGACAGATGAGCAGCGCCGGCGCGAAATCCTCCACAAAATGCCCCATCGCATGTGAATCCCCAAACCCGATCTTCCCGTACACAAACCCGTACCGAACCACCATATTGAGCAACGAATACAAACCCGTCCGCCGCTCCCTCCCCTCCACCAGCTTGAACTTCCAGCTCTCGTTGACCTTCCTCTCCACCTCAGCCGGATCCTCTTCCCCCAGCACTCCAATCCACCCATTCTGCCGCTTGGTATTGAACGCCATCCCCAAAAAAGCCCCATCGGCCGGCACGTACTCCTCAACCCCCGCCTGATTCCCCTCATACAGCTCCAACAACACCAGCCCCCCCTCCAAAGCCGCCACCGGATCCTCCTCCAGCCGCGACTCCACCAATTCCCGCACCTCCTCTACTTCGGGGACCTCTCCACAAATCGCCATTGTCAGAGGCAGCGGAAACCGCTCCGACCCCGTCTCCCGAAACGACATCCCCTCCGTCAGATCCAACAACTCCCTCAACCCATTCACCAAAATCCCACGGGCCTCAGGCTCCAACTCAACCCCTGCACCATGGCTATGGTCTCCATGCTCAGCATCCATAATACTCCTCTCTCAATTCAAAATGTCCCCAACCGCAGCCCCTCATCCACAAAAAACCGATAAGTCTCGTATTCCGTCGTAGTGGGAATAGAATGATCCGAATGCAAGATATACCCGAACCCCTCCTTGAGCACCGGAATCTTCTCCTCCAACTCCGCCCTGATCGCCTCCCGATCATTCGCCACCAGATTCCGCGCATCCATCCCCCCAAACAGCGCAATCCTATCCCCGAACTCCCGCTTGATCCGCAGCGGATCCATCCCCGCCTTCACCTCCATCACCTGCAGACAATCGACCCCCGCATCCACCAGATCCGGCAGCAGCGGCTCGATAAAACCGCACGAGTGCACGATCACCGGCAGATCCAGCGAATGCGCAAACGCCATCGTCTTGGCGTGCGCCGGCTTGACGATATCCCGATACATATCCGGCGACATGAACGGCCGCTGCTTAAACCCCATATCCTCGTAGAACCAGATCCCATCCGGCTTCCCCTCCTCGGCAAACAGCATCTCCATCAGCGCCACCGTCAGCTCCGCGAACGTATTGGTCATATCCTTGACCCAGTCCGGATC
>Ga0233431_1001011_pt1 | contig 53125 bp, 3 predicted proteins | sample SI_118_April2016_FD_179867 | JGI IMG/M metagenome (GOLD analysis project Ga0233431, IMG submission 179867) | Seawater microbial communities from Saanich Inlet, British Columbia, Canada - SI_118_April2016_200_MG | ecosystem: Environmental > Aquatic > Marine > Inlet | place: Canada: British...
AATTCTGACCGTTGTTATCTCTCTACGTCAACAAAACCGTGATGTCTTGGATTTCTTGACCCAGGTTTGCATCCAGGGCAGGCCTGTCCCTTCCCTGCTACCGGTTATCAACTGAACGAATACTATTTTTCTTTGCGCCCTTGCAACATAGCGTCTTTGCGTTAGATCACACCGGCCAAACGGTACCGGCGCGCACCACACCATTGGCGGGCACATCACTCTTGATCGTGGCGCTGTTACCAATGCGCGCACCCGGTCCAATTTCAGCCCCTAAATTCACTGTCACGCCCATGCCAATCAGCGCCCCATCCCCCACACGCACACCCCCGGCTAAAATCGCCCCCGGCGAGATATTAACATAATTCCCTAACGTGCAATCGTGCGAAACAATCGCCCCGGTGTTAACGATGCTGCCAAAACCCACGTTCACATCGCTGCCCACATAGGCATGTGGAAAAATCTGCACGCCCGACGCTAACACCGCACTGGCTTCCATAAACGCGGTCGGATGCACCACCGCCGGACAGGTAAACCCGGCTTCGGCAATACGATGAAAAACCTTCATACGCACGCTGACCGCGCCAATCCCCCCCACAGCGTTGATCGCCAAACGCACACCCTGATTGTGGAGTTCAACCAATTTTTCGCCACCGCCCAAGATCGGCACACCCAAAATCTCTCCACCCGCGGGTACCCCGTCATCCACAAACCCCGTCACACGATACACACCCAGGGCACGCACCAATTCCAGCAGCGATTTGCCATGCCCACCGCCGCCATAGATAATCAAAGCCGTGGGGTCAAAATCTGACTTCGGGGTAACAAATTTCTCAGCCGACGATACTAACCGTGCCTGTACCATTTTTTCAGTGATAAAACTATTCGTGGGAAATTGGCTGAGGTCGAGATAATGCTGCTGTGCCAAAGCCAATGCCGGTTTAGAGATTCGCAACCCCGGGGGGGGAGCTTCGGACTCGCTCTGGGGGGGCGCGCTGGCATCTGTGGAGGGGATTTCTGCCTCCGGCGACTCCGCCAGATAGGCCAGCACGTCCCCGGCGCGCACAGTATCACCCTCTGCAAAGCGCAGCCCGATGAAATAGCCTTCCCCTTCGGATTCTACATCCGCTGTAGACTTGGTTGTTTCGAGCGTGCAAAGCAAATCACCTGCAGTGACTTTTTGACCTTCAGTCACATGCAGGGCGGCCAACATAGCTTCGGGTTCGTTGGGGTTCAATAATGGGATTATGATTGGGTTCATATTCAGTTACGGGTTGAAGGTTACAGGTTGAAAATTGAAGATCGCGGTCGGCGGTTATAACATCGAGCGTATTACGTCAACGATATCCTCTACGCCGGGCAAAATTTCGGTTTCCATCAGGCCCGATGCGGGGATGGGCAGATCACGAGCAGCAACGCGGCGGGCGGCACGCAGACTGCTTCCGAGGGCTTCGCTGGCGCGGGCAATAACTTCGGCACCCCAGCCGAGGGTGAAGGTGCCTTCCTCAACCACAAGCAAACGCCCGGTGCGCCGCGCGGACAAGATGATTGGCTCAAGCTCAAAGGGCGCAAGCTGCGTGGGAACAATCAACTCGGCGAAAATTTCGTACTCGTAGGCCAATTGGCGCATAGCTTCGCGAGCCAATTCGGCCATGTGTCCGTAAGCAGCAAGGGTGATCGCGGCGGGTGGCGCGCCGCGCAGGGTGAGTTGGTAAATAGGGGAGTAGGAAGTGGGGAGTAGGGAGTAGTTAACATTAAATTCTGAAGGCGTTCTTTCATCGTGCAATTTTGATAAATAGAGCAATTTGTTTTCGACAAATAACACTGGCTCATCGTCGGCGATGGCATCGGCCAAAAGTTTACCGGGATTACCGAGGGCGGTTGGCGCTAAAACGCGCAGGCCAGGGATGCCCAAGAAAAGTTTTTCAAGTGTCTGGCTGTGGGTGGGGCCATAGCCGCGGCGTCCACCCATGGGGGCGCGGATGACCACCGGAACGCGCACCTGCTCGTTGTACATCCAGCGGAATTTGGCAATATGATTGATGATCTGATCCGCGGCCAGGGTGACAAAATCGCCAAACATAATTTCGACAACGGGGCGCAGGCCGCGCAAGGCCATCCCCGCGGCCAGGCCAACAAACCCGGCCTCCGAGATTGGCGTACTGATGACGCGCTCCGGGAAAGCATCCGAAAGCCCTTGCGTAACTTTGAAAGCCCCGCCATAAGGATCAAGCACATCTTCGCCAAGGAGCAGGACGCGCGCATCGGCGGTGAAGGTTGCATGCAAGGCGGCGTTGAGGGAAGCGAGGACAGTGGATTGGCGAATGGCGAGTGGCAAATGGCGAGTGGACGTGTGAGAAAATACGTGATCCCTGATACCTGATACCGGATCGCCCAAAGCCTGCTCAAACGCGGCGGAAACTTCGTCATCCACTTCGGCTTCGAGAGCGACGCGAATCTCCGGGGCCAGGCGGGGGGCGTGAATGCTCAGAGGATCGCGCGTACTGCGTAAGGCGGCAACCCACTCCGGGTCACGCGTGTCATCCCCTTTGGAATGAGGCCCAAACCTGACCGTAGATACTATCAGGGCACGCGGCCCACTTCGGGTGCGTACATCTTCCAAAATATTCTGCGCCAGAGATGAAATTTCTTCAACATCGCTGGAATCCAACTCGTCAACGGGAATATCGAAAGCCGCAAAGCGAGCTGCCATATCTCCGGCGAGGGTAGTGTCAATCGGCGTGGTCTGGGCGATGTGGTTATTTTCAACAACATAGAGAATAGGTGTGCCCCACAGAGCAGCCATGTTGAGGCTTTCGTAAACCACGCCCTGACCCAGGGTACCATCGCCCAGGAAGGCCACAGCCAGCGCATTTGTGCCTTTGCGCTTCTCGGCCAGCGCCATACCCGTAGCGACGGGTACAATGCCGCCCTGCACGCCATTCGAATAGAAATTTTCCCATTGAAGATGCTGAGAACCGCCGCGCCCGCCGCACACGCCAGTGGATTTACCCATCATTTCGGCAAAGAGGGCGCGCATATCGCCGCCATACGCCAGAAAATGACCGTGACCACGATGGTTGCTGAAAACAATATCGCCATCTTTTAGGTGCGTGAGTACGCCCACGGCATTGGCTTCTTGCCCCAGGTAGGTATGTGTTGTGCCGAAGAAAACACCTTTGGGGAAATTTTCTAGCACAGTTTCCTCAAATCGACGGATACGATAGAGTTGGCGGAAGAGCGCGGTATGATCCATAGCGAGGGAATTATACTTGAAAATGATCCGTGTCTAATCATCCCCCAAAAAGATCAGTTATCAGTGTCAATCGCGACGAGCACAAAGGTACCCGTGAAGTTTGATTGCCCGGTTATTACTGCAGCAGTTTTAGTCGTTTCATCTGCAACAACAGATAATTCAAACCATCCACCTAACGTGTCGCCAAACAACGCATCCCAGAATTTCCCTGAGGCGGTAATGGTCACCCATTCACCCAACCCTGCATTCGCTGAGGCATCCCAATAGCGATAGTAGGTCACGATCTCCGCGAGATTTTCATTGCTTGCTGCATCGCCGAACAAAATCTGTATAGGCAGTTCAACCCAACCACCCATACCGCCATTCAGGGTTTCATCCCAGTACAACAGCATAAAGGTCTGGCTGGCGTAGTTATCGGGTAAGGCAAAGGACAGGTTCATCCAGCTTCCGGAGGGCAGGTTCTTCAGCGCGGCGCCATTCCCGTCGAAGATTGCCACATTCAGCGAAGCCACAAATTGAACCCCGGCAGGCAGCGCAGACGGCAAATTGGCGGCGGTGCCAGTGATAATGTCGGCGACCGCGCCGCTCCCCGCAGACAGCATGACCTGCACCGATGGATTGACGACCAGGATATTGATAAACTGTGGATGGAGCCAGACCGGCTCGCCGGAACGCAATACTGTAACCAGGGTATATACCCGCACAACGAGCGGAGACAAACCGGGCAAGCTCTGGGTTGATTCCGTACCCGCAGCAGAAACCTGAACAACGATGACGGGCAGCGGAAGAACGGGCAGCGGAAGCACCGTCAATGTGAAATTCTCAATACTAAAGATACCGCCGCGCACGCCCGTAGCCGTGCCCGCCCCAACATTATGTAGGGGCAGCGCACCCAACCCATACTCGATCGTGTCATTGCCACCCTGCCCATTGATACTGCCCAGCACTTCTGCGCCTGCGGGCAGAATAAAGGTATCATTACCCGCACCGCCAATTAAGGTAAGGTCGCGTACACCGTTGATTGTGAAGGTATCATCTGCATCGCCGCCCACCAAAGTCTCGAAGCCAGTGAAGGTCAGGGTTGGATTAGCCGTATATGTACACACCGCACCGCACACCCACTCACTATTGACGTTCAGCCCCACCAGAATATCACCGCCCGCTGGATCCGAACTCCCCTTGAGCGTATTGAAATTGTCAAAACTGCCAGTAATCGCTCGTACCGGCGTATAATCGCCACCCGCAAAACCATTCGTGCTGCCCAGCCCTGTCAGTACAATCCGCCGGGCTGTGGTGTAGGCCGTGAAGTCCATCGTGTCGCTGCCCGACTGCCCATTCACACTGCCAATCAACTGGCTGTTGTCAGCAAAGGCAAAGGCATCATCCCCCGCGCCGCCCAACAAATCACGCGTCTGCGTGCTGCTGATGTTGAAGGTGTCGGCCCCGCTGCCGCCTTGCAGGGTTTCAAAGCCGCTGAAGTTCAGCGTGTTTGTGGATACATATTGCAGGTTGGCAGGTTGCAGGTTGAAGATTGCAGGAGCGTTCATGCCTGTCAAAATGTCGGAGGTTGCGCCTGATCCAACGATAGTATTGATGTTGGTGAAACTGCCGGTGATGCCAGCGGCCGTACCCGAGAAGCCATTGCTGGCTCCCAGACCCGAGAGAGCAATGCTGCGCCCGGAGGTATAGGGGGCAAAGCTCAACGTATCGGTTCCGCCAGACCCACTCACGGTCCCCGTCAGCGTGGCTCCATCGGCAAAGACAAAGGTATCATCGCCGGGGCCGCTGTCCAAATCCACAGCCTGGTTGCCCGTCACGGTGAAAGTATCTTTCCCCGAACCGCTGATGGTTTTCTCAATAAAGGTGCCGGAATGCGTGGCGATATTGGCACCGTTGGTGACCGTAACACTACCCAGGACAATCGCCAAGTTATCGCTCAACGCTGAGAAGTCCATTGTGTCGTAGCCTTCACCAGCCAGCTCGTTGATACCGTCCACACCCCAGGCATTGAGTTCAAAGCGGAAGGTATCATCACCCGGCCCGCCAGTGAGCGTATCATTGTCCGCGCCGCCGATCAGAATATCATCCCCACCCAGCCCGGTCAGGGTGTCATTGCCGGGGCCACCACGCAGCACATTGGCGACACTGTTGCCGGTGAGGGTGTCATTAGCATCGCCGCCGGTGACGTTCTCGATTCCGCTCACCGCGCCCGTGATGTGCTGGGCCGCGCTGATGGAAAGATTGACCGTAATAACTGTGGTGTAGGCGCTATAGTCGAGGGTGTCTGTGCCCGCACCGCCGTTGATGGAGCCGGTCAGGGAAGCGCCGTTAGCGAGCGCAAAGGTGTCATCGCCGCCGCCACCAAGCAAGTTGAACGTTTGCACGTTAGCAAGATTGAAAATGTCGGCCGCGCTCCCGCCGGTCAGGGTTTCAAAGTTGGCGAAGGACAAGGTGTTGGTGCTGGTATATTGCAGGTTGGCGGGTTGCAGGTTGAAGGTCGCAGGGGCGTTCATGCCCGTCAGGCTGTCCGCTGCGCTGCCTGCGGTAAGAACATCAATATTGTCAAACGGCATGCCGTTGAGCGTGCCCGCGAAGCCATCGGCGGTGCCCAGGCGGGTCAGCACCGCGTTGACCGCGGTAGTGTAGGCGCTGAAGTCCAGGGTGTCTGTGCCCGCGCCGCCGGTGACGCCGCCAGTGACGGTCACGCCCGCAGCAAAGACAAAGTCATTGCCGAAGTCGCCACCGACGAAGGTTTCCAGGTTGCCGCCAGTATGCGTGACCGTATTACCACCGCCGGTAATGATGACTGTACCCACACCGAAGTTGAAGGTCAATAACCCGGTCGCCCCGGTGATGCCCGAAAGGTCAATGGTGTCGTTGCCTTCGCCGGGCAGCTCAACAATCTCGTCCGTGCCCCAGCCGTCATACAACACATAGGTATCGTTGCCCTTGCCGCCTACCAGCCGGTCGTTGCTGGGGCCGCCATAGAGGGTATTGTTGCCATCGTCGCCGGTGATGGTGTTGATGCCCGTGCCGCCCTTGATGATCTCGATATTGCTGATGCCGCCGGTACCCGTGGCTGCGCCGGTCGCCAGATTGACGGCCACATCGCCGGTGTAGGCGCTGTAATCCAGCGTGTCGCCCAGGCTGTGTGCGCCGCCGTCGAGCGTGCCGCTGAAATTGACCGCTCCGATCATGGCGAAGGTATCGTCGTCTGTGCCACCCGCAAGGGTTTCAAAAGCCGTGAAGGTGAGGGTGTTTGTGTAGACGTACTGCAGCGTTGCAGGTTGCAGGTTGAAGGTTCCGGGGGCGTTCATGCCCGTCAGGCTGTCGGTCGCGCTGCTGCCGGTCAGGGTGGTGATGTTGGCAAAGCCGCCGATCACGCTGGCTTCGATGCCATTGAAACCAACTGCGCTGCCCAACCCGGTCAGAGTAATATTTCGCCCGGTGGTGAAGGCCGAGAAATCGAGTGTGTTGGCCCCGCCCTGCCCATTGACGCTACCGTTGAAGATCAGGCCATCGGTCAATGTAAATGTATCGGCCTGTGAGCCACCGATCAGGTTTTCGATACCTGTCATTGTCAGGGTGTTGGTGCTCACGTAATCAACGGTTGAAGGTTGCAGGTTGAAGGTTGATATGACATCGAGGCCCGTCAGAGAGTCGCTACCATTGCCGCCCGTAAGCAGGTTGACGTTGTCGAACGTGCCACCTGCGGCGTTTCCGGCGAAGCCATCGGTGCTGCCCAAAGCGGTGAGGGCGATACTGCGCCCGGTGGTGTTCCCGCTAAAGGAAAGTGAGTCAGCCCCGGAGCCGCCGTCGAAATGACCATTGAGGGTAGCACCCTCTCCAAAGTGAACCGTATCCACTCCGGCCCCCGCGTTGAGCGTCCCGTTTTCGACACCGACCAACTCAAAGGTATCCGCAGCCGTGCCACCGTTGAGAATCTCGACGGTCGCGTCAAATCCAAAGGTAAGCCCGCCGCTGAGATACTGACTGTTCGAGCTATTCAACGTCCAGGCGTTAGCCGCATTCAGGCCGTTGAGCGTGTCTGTGCCGCTGCCGCCCGTGGAGGCGTTCATATTGTCGAACGTTCCGGGCAGACCGGTAGCCGTGCCCGCAAAACCATCGCCGACCCCCGCACCGCTCAACGTGACGCTGTGCGCCGCCCCGTCCCCGGCGTAGCTGATCGTGTCCAGGCCGCTGCCACCGATCAGGTTTTCAACATTGGTGTTGTAGGCCACGGCGATGCCTGTGCCTGCAACCGTGAAGGCCGCGGGCGAGAAGGTCAGCGCGCCGGTAACGGCGGAGAAATCGAGGGTGTCTGTGCCGCTACCCGCACTCTCGTTGACGGTGTCCGTACCGGAGCCATTTTCGAAGATGTAAGTGTCATCGCCTGCGCCGCCGCTCAAAGTATCGTCGCCGGGGCCGCCGATGAGGGTGTTGGCTGAGGCATCGCCCGTCAGGGCATCGGATGACTGGCCGCCGGTGACGCCGGTGATATTGGTGATGCTAGTGGTGCCGGTGGCCGTGCCTGCGCCAAGATCAACGGCGATACTGGCTGTGTAGGCCGAATAATCGAGGGTGTTTGTGCCACCCGCACCGTCAATCGTGCCCAAACCACCGGCCAGTGTAGCACCATCGTCGAAGGTGAAGGTATCGGCCTGCGAGCCGCCGGTGAGTGTTTCGATCTCTGAGATTGAGAGCGTGTTGGTGCTTGTGTATTCAATGGTTGCAGGTTGAAGGTTGAAGGTTGAAACCGCGTTGAGGCCGGTCAGGGCGTCGGATGTCGAAGCGCCGCCGATGAGGGTGTTAATATTGTCAAATGTAGCACCTGCAGCGTTCCCGGCGAAACCGTCGGTGCTGCCCAAGCCGGTGAGAATAATGGAGCGCCCGCTGGTATTGCCGCTGAAACTGAGAGTATCGTCGCCATTGCCGCCGTCGAATATTCCAGTCAATGTAGCACCTTCGGCAAAGTGTACGGTATCGTTACCAGCGTTGCCGTTCAGTGTGAAGGTCACCGCACCAGATATGCTGAAGGTGTCGGCTTGCGAGCCGCCGTTCAGGGTTTCGAAAGCGGTGAAAGTGAGGTTGTTTGTAGAAACATATTCACCCGTTGCAGGTTGAAGGTTGAAGGTTGAAAGCGCGTCGAGGCCCGTCAGCGTATCTGTGGCCGTGCCGCCGGTGAGGGCATTGATGTTATCGAAAGTTCCGGTCAGGCCGCTGGATGTGCCCGCAAAGCCGTCGGCGCTACCCAGGCCGCTCAATGTGACCCACTGCGCTGTGGTTTCTGCCGAGAAGTTGAGCGTGTCCACGCCCTGCCCGCCGATATAGTTTTCAACCATTCCGCCGGAGGTCACGGCAATGCCTGTGCCCGTCACCTGCAAGCTACCTGCGACCACATTCAGGTTTGCTGTAGCGGCAGAGAAGTCAAGGGTGTCGTTACCACCCGAGGCGGTTTCTGTAATCGTGTCGGTTCCGGCGTTGTCGCTGAACTTGTAGGTGTCATCGCCACCCAGACCGATCAGCGTATCATCGCCTGCACCGCCGGTGAGGATGTTATTCGCCGTTGTGCCCGTGATATGGTCAGCATAACCGCTGCCGATCACATTTTCAATACTGACCAGCGTATCCGTGCCGCTGGATGTGCCCGCGCCCTGATCCTGAGCCGTACCCGCACCCAAATTGACGATCACGCCGTTGGCGCTGCCGCTGTAAACCACGGTATCCAAGCCCGCGCCGCCGTCCAAATAATCATCGCCGCCGTTGCCGATCAGCGTGTCGTTTCCGCCGTGGCCGCGCAGGGTGTCGTTGCCCAAGCCGCCAACCAGCGTATTGTCGTTCTCATCGCCATCCAGCGTGACCCCGATGCCATTGGAGACCACCACTTCGATGCCGCTGAGCGTGCCACCCACGCCCGTGGCTGTCCCGGCGGGGAAGTTGACCTGTGCCGCGGCGGTGTAGGCGCTGTAATCGAGGGTATCACTGGCCCCCAGGCCGCCAGCCACGTTTCCGTTAACCGAAGCTGTACCCACCAATCGGAAGGTATCTGTGCCGCTCCCGCCGCTCAGATTCTCCACGCCGGAGAAGTCCATGCTGAAGCCGCCACTGGCATAGCTGTTGATCGTGTCAATCGTCCAGGTGGAATCAATGTTGGCACCAACCAGCGTGTCGTTCCCGCTGCCGGTCGCCAGGGTGTTGATATTATCAAAGCTGCCCAGAACCGAGTCGATCGTCCCGGCCATACCGTCTATGCTGCCCGTGTCCGTGATGCGGGCGTTCAGCGCGGTGGTGTAGGCGCTCAGATCGAGCGTGTCCAGGCCAGCGCGGCCGTCGATCTTGCCGCTCAGGGTGACGCCGTTGGCAAACACAAAGCTGTCGTTGGCGCTGCCGCCGATCAGATTTTCAATCTGAGCGCCGGTGTGTGCGGCGATGCTGACGCCATCCGTGACGCTGAGGCCGCCCACAACGAAGGTCAGATGGGTCGTCAGCGCCGAGAAGTCGATAGTGTCATTGCCTTCATTGGCGTTTTCAACAATCGGATCATCCACGCCCCAACCGGCGGCGAAGCGGTAGGTATCATCACCGAGACCGCCCGCCAGTGTGTCCACACCGGGGCCGCCAGTGAGAATATTGTTTCCGGCATCGCCGGTGAGGGTGTCATTGCCCAAACCACCAGTCACGTTTTCGATGCCAGTCACCGTGCCCACGCCGCCGCCCAGATCGCCAGTCGCCAGGTTGACGGTCACTGCCGTGGTGTAGCCGGAGTAATCCAACGTGTCGCTGCCTGCACCGCCATTAAGCGCCGTGCTGATCGTGGCCCCATCGGCAAAGACAAAGCTGTCGTCACCGGAACCACCTTCGAGCGATTCCGTGCGTGCGCCGACGATGTTGAAGGTGTCGGTGTCAGTGCCGCCCTTGAGCGTTTCGATGTCGGAAATCGTCAGGCTGTTGGTGCTGATGTATTGCAGGTTGGCAGGTTGAAGGTTGAAGGTTGAAACGGCATCTAAACCGGTCAGCGCGTCGGTGAGTGATGTGCCGCCAGTGAGGGTGTTGATATTCTTGAAGGTGCCGCTGAATGCCGCTTCTGTGATGTTGAAGCCGTCTACCGTACCTACGGCGCTTACCCGAATGTCACGGGCCGTGCTGAAGGCCGCAAAGCTCAGGGTGTCATTCGCATTGCCACCGGCCAGCGTCTCGATGTCGGTGATGGTGAGGGTGTTGGTCGAGATGTATTGCACGTTGGCAGGTTGAACGTTGAAGGTTGAAATGGCATCTAATGTCGTCAGGACGTCGCTTGTTGCTGTGCTGCCGATGAGGGTGTTGATATTCTTGAAGATGCCCGCGAAGCTGGCTTCGGTGATGTCGAATCCATCCACGGTGCCAACAGCATCCACCTGAATATCACGAGCGGTGCTGAAGCTGGCAAAGGTGAGGGTGTCGTTGGCATTACCGCCAATGATGGTTTCGATGCCAGAGAGCGTCAGGGTGTTGGTGGAGATGTATTCAACGGTTGAAGGTTGAAGGTTGAAGGTTGAAATGGCGTCCAACGTTGTCAGGCTGTCGGATGTGGATGTAGAACCGATGATAGCGTTGATATTATCGAAGGCGATGCCGGTGACGGTTTCGCTGCCTGCGAAGCCATCGTCGCTGCCCAAGCTGGTCAAGGAAATGTCGCGGGCTGTGGCAAAAGCACTGTAATCGAGGGTGTCAGTCCCTGTACCACCGATAATATTTTCTACGTTGTCAGCCGCATGGGTAACATCGATGTCAGTACCGGTAACGTGTATCGAGCTGAGGGCAAAGTGTAAATCAACCGTGGCCGGTGAGAAATCGAGCGTATCGCTGCCTGCGCCAGCGGCTTCGAAAACTTCGTCGGTGTCGGCGTTGTCGGCGAAGACGTAACGGTCATCGCCGCCCAGGCCGGTCAGGGTATCGTTGCCCGCGTTGCCGGTAATAACATTAGCGCCAGCGTCACCCTTCAAGCTGTCCGCTGCACTGCCGCCGGTGATATTCTCAACATTGCTGACACCATTGATATTATTTCCGTTGATGCCTGTGGCTGATCCGGTGGAGAGATCCACGGTGACCGTGGTGGTGTAATCGGCGTAGTCGAGCACGTCTGTGCCGTTGCCGCCATTCACCAAGCCGGAGAGCGTGGCGGCGTTGGCAAAATCGAAGGTATCGGCGCTACTGCCGCCATTCAAGGTATCCACGGCGCTGAAGGTCAGGGTGTTGGTGGATGTGTAGATGCCAGCATTGGCTGTATTGATCGCCCAATGGCTATCGGCATCCATCCCGGTGAGCGTATCCAGCGCCGAGCCGCCGGTGATGATATTGATATCTGCGAAACCCAGCGCAAGGCCGTTGACCGTGCCATCGAAGCCGTCCGTTGTGCCCAGCACCGTCAGGGCGAAGTTGCGCACGCTGGTGTAGTCGCCGAAGTCGAGGGTGTCATCACCGCCGTTGCCGTCGACGTTGCCCGACAGGGTCACGTTATCAACAAAGTCGAAACGGTCTGCGGCGCTGCCACCCAAAAGGGTATCTATAAGAGCGAAGTTGAGCGTGCGGGCGCTGCCAGTGTAGCGGCTGAAGGTCGGGTGGATTTCAACATCCCAGGTGCTGTCAACGTCCAGGCCTGCGAGTGAGTCAATGGCGCTGCCACCGACGATTTCGCCGATATTGTCGAAGCTACCGGTGATATTGCTGGCTGTGCCCGCAAAGCCGTTGGTCGTACCCAAGCCGGTCAGCGCCAGGGCCACTGATGTAGCATACGCACCACCGGAACCGGCGTTGTAGTCGAGGGTGTCGCGCCCGGCCTGCCCGTCAATGGTCCCCGTTAAGCTGGCACCCGCATTGAAGATAAAGTAATCTTCATCGTCGCCGCCCAACACCGAGTGAGTCTGCGCGCCGCCAAATTCAAAGATGTCATTCTGGTTTCCACCCTGCAAGGTCTCAAATCCGGCAAAGTCCAATACAACCGGGCTGCCATTGGTCAGCAAGGCTGTGCGGCTTTGAACAATGGCTTTCTTGGCATCGTAATCCGTTTCGGTGCCGGTGAGAGTGAGATCAACAATGGCAGTGTATTGGTTCGTACCATCTATGCTCCAGAAGGCATCCGCGTGGCGGCCGGTGATGAGATCATCGGCCGTGCTGCTGCCAACCAGCCCATCGACATTGACAAAACCACCCGTAATGCCGTTGATGCTGCCCGTAAAGCCGTCGGTACTGCCCAAGCCGGTGAGCAGGGCTTGACGAGCGGAAGTGTAGGCCAACATATAAATCGTGTCGTGGTCGCTTTGTCCGTCGAAGGTCCCCGTGAGTACGGCGTTGTCGTTGAAGGCCAGCGTGTCATCATCAGCGCCCGCCAGGATGGTGTGCGCCTGCGTGCCCGTCAGGGTGAAGGTATCTGCTGCTGTGCCGCCGGTAAGCCGCTCGTAGTTGGCGAAGTTGAGCGTGCGCCCGCCCGCGGTGTAGGTGTTGGTGCCACCTGTGCCCGGCAGGGTATCAATGTCCCACTGGCTGATCTCGTTCAAGCCGGTGAGATGATCGGCCGTGCCGCTCGTGCTGGCGTTCAGGGTAGTGATATTCTTGAAACCGTTAGGAATGGCCGTATCGGTGCCGTCAAAACCGACTAACGCACCGTAGCCGGTCAGCAAGGTGCTGTGCGGCGTGCTGAAAGCCGACAAATTGAGCGTATTGGCCCCGCCCCGGCCGTCCACATACCCGTTCAGGCTGGTGCTGTCCGCCAGATTGAAGACATCGTCGTTGGTGCCGCCGATGAAGGTATCAAAGGCGCTACCGGTGTGTGTCACCGTGTTGGTCGTATCGCTGATGTTGAAGGTTGCAGGTTGAAGGTTAAAGGTCAGTGCGGTGGCGACGGCTGAGAAGTTGAGCGCGTCTGTGCCGCCATCATCGTTGAGGGTGTCGCTGCCCCAGCCGTCGGCGAAGAAGTAGCTGTCGTTGCCCGTGCCGCCGTTGATCTGGTCGTTACCAGGGCCGCCGGTGATTTCGTTGGCCTGGGCGTTGCCGGTAATGACGTCATCTTTGCTGCCGCCGATCACGTTCTCGGTTGTCCCCAGGATGGTCAGCGTCAGATTGGCATTCACAACTTGCTGCGCGCCGCTCGAAATATCGATCGTAACTGCCAGCGTGGTCGTGCCAGAGAAGTCGAGCGTATCCACGCCGCTGCCACTGCCAGTCTGCTCGTCAATCGTGTCGATGCCCAGCGGGCCGTCGGTATCGAAGATGTAGGTATCATTACCGCCGTAGCCGACCATGATGTCATTCGTCGAGCCGCTAACGAAGACGTTGTCATTGTCATCACCGTGGATGATATTGCCCGCCTGCACACTGCCGACCACGTTCTCGATGCTGCTCACACCGCCCGTCGTACCGGTCGCTCGCCCACCCTGCAAGTAGACTTCCACCGGCGTGGTGTAGGCGCTGTAATCCAGTGTATCGGTGCCTGCCCGCCCGGCGATACTGTTGAAGTCGCCCGGCAGTTCCGCACCGTTGGCGAAGACAAAGTTATCATCATCATCGCCACCGACCAGGTTTTCAACATTGGTGAAGTCCAGCGTGCGCCCGCCCGACGTGTATTGCAACCCACCCACGTTGATATTCCAGGTCGCCGCGGCGTCCAGGCCGGTCAGCGAGTCCGTGCCGTTGTCGGGAGCCGTGCGCGCTTTGGCCCAAATCACGTCGATATTGTCGAAACCGCCCGCTATGCTGGCTTCCGTGCCCATAAAGCCGTCCACCGTTCCCAGTCCGGTCAGCACCCAACTGCGCGGATCGGTGTATGTGCGGTAATCCAGCGTGTCGGAACCCGCGCCGCCGTCAATGCGTGCGCCGTTGGTCAAGGTGGCTGTATCGTTGAAGATGAAGACATCGTCGTCACCGCTGCCAAGCAGGCTGACCGGGCGCGCCCCGGTGATGGTGAAAGTATCCGCAGCGGAGCCGCCAATGACGACCTCGATGTGGTTCCCGTTGTGGACAGCTTGATTCCCGCTCCCGGAGATCGTGATAGCGGCGTTAATGTCGCCGGTCAGGCTAAACGTCACGGCGCTAAAGTCGAGCGTGTCGAGGCCTTCGGCAGTATTTTCGTTGATCGTGTCCGAACCCCAGCCATCGGCGAAGATGTAGGTATCGTTGTTTAGGCCGCCCGCCAGCGTATCCGTGCCGGGGCCACCAGTGATGATGTTCGCCGCCGCGTCGCCTGTCAGGCTATCATCCCCATCACCGCCGATGATATTCTCGACCAATGTCACCGTGCCACCCACATCAGTGGCCGTACCGGCGGACAAATCCACCACCACGGGGGAAGTCACCGGGTAAAGATGATAGTCCAACACATCCACACCCAAACCACCGTTGATATTCCCTGCCACCGAGCCGCCGGGCTGGAAGAGGAAAGTATCCACAGCGCTGCCGCCAGTGAAATCCTCCACGTTGGTGATGGTCAGGGTATTAGTGGAGATGTATTGCACGTTGGCAGATTGAATATTGAAGGTTGCAACGGCGTTCATGCCTGTCAGGGTATCCGATGTCGAAGTTCCACCGATCAGGATGTTGATATTGTCAAAATTGCCGGACAGGCTGGTTTCAGTGCCCTTGAAGCCGTCCACGCTGCCAACCGCCGTCAACTCTATCGAGCGAGCCGTGCTGAAGGCCACATACGTCAGGGTGTCAACGGCGCTGCCGCCCGTCAGGTTCTCAATCGCCGAGAAGGCCAGGGTGTTGCCACTGGTGTACTCGCCGCTGTCGGTGCCGGTCATCGCCCAGATCGCTACAGCGTCGAGACCCGTCAGGGTGTCGGACGTTGAGCTGCTGCCCACTAGCGTATTGATATTCTTGAAGATACCGCTGAAATTGGCTTCTGTGATGTCAAAACCATCCACGGTAGCAACTGCATCGACATGAATATCGCGAGCAGTGCTGAAGCCCGTAAAAGATAGTGTATCGTTAGCACTCTTGCCAATAAGTGTTTCAACATCAGAAATCGCCAGCGTGTTCGTTGAGATATATTCCAAACCGGATGCTTTCAGGTTGAAGGTTGAAACCGCGGACATGCCCGTCAGGGCATCCGTCGTGGCACTGCTGCCCACCAGCGTGTTGATATTCTTGAAGATAATGCCCGTCAGGCTGGTCTCGGTAATGTCGAAACCGTCCACGCTGCCCACGGCATCTACCTGAATATCACGGGCGGTGCTGAAGCTGGCAAAGCTCAACGTGTCATCCGCATTGCCGCCAGCGAAGGTCTCGACATCGGTGATCGTCAGGGTATTTGTGGAAATATATTCGATGGTTGCAGGTTTAATGTTGAAGGTTGCAACAGCATCCAGACCCGTCAGCGTGTCAGCCGTTGAAGATGAACCCACCAATGTATTGATATTCTTGAAAGTAGCATTGTAGCTGGTCTCAACAATGTCGAAGCCGTCCACCGTGCCGACGGCATCCACCTGGATGTCGCGGGCCGTGGTGTGGGCGGCGAAGGTCAAGGTGTCGTTGGCATTGCCACCAACCAGATTTTCAACGTCAGAGATAGTCAGGGTGTTGGTGCTGATATATTGTAGGGTTGCAGGTTGAAGGTTGAAGGTTGAAGCAACGTCCAGACCGGTGAAGGTGTCAGACGTCGAATTACCACCTACTAGGGCATCGATGTTGGTGAAGGTGCCGTTCAACAGCGAAGCGGTGCCCGCAAAGCCATCGGTTGCGCCCAGGCCGGTCAAGTCGACGCTACGAGCAGCCGTAGGCCCGGCGTAACTGAGCGTATCATCCCCTGCGCCGCCATCAATCGCACCTGTCCAGGCCGATGTGAAGGTGAAGGTGTCGGCATCCGTGCCGCCGATCAGGGTTTCGATGCCGGTGATGGTGAGCGTATTCGTCGAGACGTATTGAGCCTTGGCAAGTTGAAGGTTGAAGGTTGAAGGTGCGTTCAGCCCCGTCAATGTGTCGATGGTTGCGCTTGTACCCACGATAGCGTTAATATTATCGAAATTTAGGGCGCTGTCGGTTCCGGCAAAACCGTTCAGGCTGCCCAGACCCGTTAGGGTAATATCACGGGCTGTCGCCAGAGCACTGTAATCGAGGGTGTTAGCGCCTGTGCCGCCAATGATATTTTCGACATTGTTCTCGGCGTGGGTAACGTCAATGCCCGTTCCGGTAACGTGGATCGAAGCGATGGCAAAGAGCAAGTCAACCGTGGCGGTCGAGAAGTCGAGGGTGTCATCGCCGCCACCGAAGGCTTCGAAAACTTCATCCGTTCCGGCATTATCACCGAAGACGTAACGGTCATCGCCGCCCAAACCAGTCAGAGTGTCGTCGCCAGGGCCACCGGTGATGATGTTGGCTGCCGCATCGCCTGTCAGCGTGTCGTTCACCTGACCGCCGGTGATATTTTCAACGGTATCAATCTGTCCGGCCGCATTGCTGCTGACGTTGAAGGCTGAACCCGTCGAAAGATCAACGGTCACGCTGCTGGTGTAGGCGCTGTAATCCAAGGTGTCACTGTCCGCTTCGCCGGAGATCGTGCCGGTCAGTGTCGCCGTATCAGCAAAGGCAAAAATATCGTCGCCGGGGCCGCCGCGCAGATCAACTGCATTGGATGTACCGCTAATATTGAAGGTATCGCCCGCCTGACCACCCACGAAGTTCTCCACCTGACTGATGTCAGCGCTGCCAGTGTGATCAATCGTGTTGCCCGCGCCGTCGGTGATGTGGATCGTCTCTCCATTGATCGTAAATGTCAGAGCAACAGTAACACGCCCGAGGTCGATCGTGTCGTCCCCTTCTCCGGCGTATTCGCGCACTTCGGCGGTTCCCCAGCCATTCTCGAAGATGTAGGTGTCGTTCCCGCCGCGTCCAATCAGCACGTTCACGCCCAAGCCACCGACCAGCACATTGTCGCCCGCATCGCCGTAGAGCACGTTGTTCTGCCCGCCGACCACGGTTTCGATGCCGCTGAAGCCGCCGTTGGCGTTGGCGTTGATATTCATCGCTCGGCCCGTGGCAATATCAGCATCCACCACCGTGGTGGTGAAGGCGCTGTAATCGAGGGTGTCGCCGCCCAGGCCGCCGTCGATGGCTGGCGATGAACCGCTCAGGGTAACGCCATCGGCGAAGATGAACCGGTCATCGCCGCCCAGGCCGCGCAGGATGGTATTGGTGCGGTTGCCGTTGATATTGAAGGTATCGACGTCGCTGCCGCCGGTGAAACGCTCGAAGGCGGAAGTGTTCAGCGTATGGGTGGAAATATATTCAACGGTTGAAGGTTGCAGGTTGAAGGTTGCAGGGGCGTTCAATCCTGTCAGGGCGTCGGATGTCGCGCTGGAGCCGGTGATGGTGTTGATGTTGCTGAAGCCGCCGCTGAGGCTGGATTCTGTACCGTTGAAGCCATCGGTGACGCCCAGGCCGGTGAGCGCCACACTGCGGGCGCTGCCGTAGGCGGCAAAGCTCAGGGTATCGTCGCCCGCCGCACCGTCGAGATGCTCGAAGGCGGTGAAGGCCAGGCCATTCACGGTTCCGGCGTTCGCAGCGGTAACTGCGAAGACATCGTTGCCGCTGGTGCCGATCAGGGTGTCCGCCCCGGGGCTGCCGGTGAAGGCTTCCATGCCCGCAAATGTCCCACCGATACCTGTTGCTGTGCTGGTTTGCAAGTTCACGATCACCGCGCTGGTGTAGGCGCTGAAGTTCAGCGTGTCTGTGGCGCTGCCGCCGGTGAGATTTTCGACACCTGTCACGGTAAAAGCGAATGATGAATGATGAATGATGAATTGTGAATTGTGAATGGCCCAGATTGATGCCAGATTGGGGCCGGTGATGGCATCATCGGCTGCGGTGCTGCTGGCGGTGAGGGTATCGAGATTGTCAAAAGCGACGCCGTTGATCGTGCCTTTGAAGCCATCTGTGGAGCCGAGGCCGGTGATGACGATACCCAACCCGGTGGTGTGTGCCGAGAAGTCAGCGGAGTCAGTCCCCAGGCCGCCGTCGAGCGTGCCGCGATAGCCAGCGCCATTCGGGAAGATAAATTCATCATCGCCGCCGTTGCCAGCCATCAGGTCGTTGCCGCCAAAGGCGTTGATCTGGTTAGCCGCATTATCACCTGTCAGCGTGTCGTCAAAGGCCGAGCCGATGATATTCTCCAGGCCGCTGACCGTGCCGCCGATGCCTGTCGCCGTGCCTGCCAGCAGGTCAACGATGACGGCTGATGCGTAGCCGCTGTAGTCGAGGGTATCCGTTCCGGCGCCGCCAGTGAGATTTTCAAAGGCCGTGAAGCTTTGCGCACCAAGCATCCAGTTGGCAGCGCCGATCACGTAAGTGCTATTGGAGTTCGGGCCTACGAGCGTATCGCTGTTTGTGCTGCCGGTGAAGTTTTCAATCGCCGAGAAGGACGTAATACCTGTTGCGGTAGAAGTCGCCAGATTGACCGTCACTGCGCTGCTGTAGCTGCTGTATTCGAGAGTGTCTGTACCTGCACCACCGGTCATGATCTCAAAGGCTGTAAACGCCTGTCCATCCACAGAGCCAACACCGGGGGCGGTCATGGCAAAGGTACTGCCCGCCGCAGCGCCCTGAACGGTATCATCCGCCGGGCTACCGGTCACGGTTTCCATCCCACTGAAGGATGTCAGGCCAGTGGCGGTGCTGTTTTGCATATCGAGGGTCACAGCCGTACCGTAGCCGCTGTAATTGAGCGTATCGGCACCCGTGCCACCCTGTAGATTTTCAACGGTGCTAAAGCTGAAGGCGTTGCCCACATTGCCCGCGCCTGCGGCGGTCATATTGAAGTTTGCTCCGGCATCCGGGCCGATCAGCGTGTCGCTGTGGGCGCTGCCGGTCATGCCTTCGATGCTGGCGTATGTGCCGATCAACAGGCCGGGTACCGTAGACGATTGCAAATTGACAGTCACGGCGCTGCCGTAGCCGCTGAAGTCGAAACTGTCTGTGCCCAAGCCGCCATTCAAAGTACCGGAGAACGTGGCTGTTCCGGTGAAAGCAAAGGTGTCGACTGCGCTACCGCCGGTGAGCGTTTCAAAGGCACTGAAGTTTGTGCTGAATGTTGAATGCTGAATGCTGAATGCTGAATTGCCGAATGTCCAGGTGGTCGTCAGGTTCGGGCCAGTCAGGGTATCGGATGCAGAATTGCCACCGATAAGGGCGTTGATATTGGTAAACGTACCCGTCAGCAGGGAGGCCGTTCCACGGAAGCCATCGGTCGAACCGGTACCCGTCAGCGTGATGCTACGCGCCGCAGTATGACCGGCGTAACTCAGGGTATCAATACCCGCGCCGCCGTCAATTGTGCCTGTCCATGCCGCTGCAAGGGTGAATGTATCGGCGTCTGTGCCACCGATGAGCGCATCAAAGGATGTAGCTGTAAGAACGTTGGTGGAAGTGTATTGCAGGTTGGCCGCTTGAATGTTGAAAGTTGCAACCGCGTTCATGCCGGTCAACGAGTCGGAGAGAGCCGTGCCGATCAGGTTGTCGATGTTGTTGAACTTGCCGCTGGCTTCGGTTCCGGCGAAGCCGTCCACTGAGCCGGTACCCGTCAGCCTGACGTGGCGCGCGGTGGTGTAGGCGCTGTAATCGAGGGTGTCGTCGCCGCCCTGACCGTCGATAATGCCAGAAATAATTGTTCCATTGGCAAAGACAAAGCTGTCGGCCTGCGTACCACCGGTGAAGTTTTCGACATGCCCGCCGGTCGCTGTGATGGTGTTGCCTGATCCATCCGTAATAGTGGTTTGCAGCGTACCAAAGTTGAAGGTCAGACCCGACGTGACTGCTGCGAAGGTGATCGTATCGTTGCCGCCGCCCGCATTTTCAAAGACCACATCCGTGCCCCAGGCGTTTGCGAAGACGTAGGTATCATCGCCGCCCAGGCCGTGCAGGTTGTCATTCGTCGAGCCGCTGACCAGGGTATTGGCCCCGGCATCGCCCCAAATTTCATTTGCCAGGGTACCACCGATGACATTCTCAATGCGGATGATCCCGCCCGTAGCAGTAGCTGTTCCGGCGCCCAAATTGACGTTCACCGCCGTCGTCGCAAAGGCCGAGTAATCCAGCGTATCGGAGCCGGAGTGACCGTCAAATGTACCCGTACCGCCAGCCAGCCCCACGCCATCCACGGCGAAGACGAAGCTGTCGTCGCCCTGCCCGCCGATGAGATGCTCGATGAAATCGCCGGTATGCGTGACGCTGTTCCCCAAACCGTCCGTGACCACGACGCTGGAAATTGTGAAGGTCAAGTCAGTCGTGACGGCCGAGAAGTTCAGCGTGTCCAAAACACCCTGACCAGCTATCTCAACCACTGTATCGACACCAAAGCCATCAAAGAAGATGTAGCTGTCATTTCCGGCGTTGCCAGTGAAGATGTTGTTGGCGCTGCTGCTGGTGAAGCTGTCTGCACCGGAACCACCAATCGCGTTTTCGATATTGCTGATCCCGCCCGTGCCGGTGGATGTGCCATCTTTCAGGTTCACACTTACACCGCTGGTGTAGGCGCTGTAATTGATCGTATCCACGCCGCCGCGGCCGTCGATCGTGCCTGTGCCGCCTGCTAAAGTGATGCCTGCTGCGCTGAAGATGAATTGATCCGCCCCGGAGCCGCCGATCAGGCGCTCGACATTGTGATTGGCATGGGTAACTTTGTTGCCAAAACTGTCTGTGACCACCACGCTGCCCAGCGTAAAGGTCAGGTCAACCGTGGCGCTGGAGAAATCGATTGTATCTGTGCCTTCACCGGCGATTTCAATTACCGTATCATTCGCGCCCCAATTATCACCAAATATATAGGTGTCATCACCCACCCGGCCTTGCAGGTGGTCGTTGCCGCCGTTGCCGGTAAGAATGTTGTCATCCGATGAGCCAATCAGGATGTCATCGGCGCTGCCACCCAGCACGTCCTGAATATTGATGATGCCCGCTGTGCCAAGCGCTGTAAAGGGGTCCATCCCCAGCACGCTGTTGGCATGCAGATTGACGAGTACCGGGGTAGTATAAGCTGAGTAGTCCAGCGTGTTGTTGCCGCTGCCCTGACCGTCAATACCACCCGTGATTGAAGCGCCATTAGCAAAGACAAAGGCATCCGATCCTGCACCGCCCCACAAGCTGACGGCATTGCCAGTACCGGCAATCGTAAAGGTGTCGATCAACGCGCCGCCGTAGAGCAGTTCAATAGCGGCGAAGGTCGCCGAATTCGCTCCCACCGTGATCTGGTTGGTCGTGCCAATCGCCCAATTGGTGTCCTGATCCAGGCCGTACAGGCGGTCATTGTTCGCAGCCGTTGAGCCAACGAAGTCATCTACGTTGGTGAAACCTGCACTTAGGGCAGCTTCGGTGCCGTTGAAACCATCGGTCGTGCCAATTGCGGTCAGGGTGATGCTGCGAGCCGTGGCGTAGGCCGAGTAGTCGAGGGTATCCGTACCCGCTTCGCCGTCGAAGGAGCCGGTGAGTTGCGCCCCGTTGGCAAAGACCAACGCATCGTTTCCGGAACCACCCCGAAGGTCGTGCGCCTGCGTCCCGCTCAAATTGAAGACATCCACCCCGGTTCCACCGATCAATATCTCAAAGCCAGCGAAGTCCAGCGTATTCGTGCTGGTGTATTGATTCGTCCCATCGATATTCCATTGGGCGGATAAATTCGCTCCGGTGAGCGAATCCTGGCTCGTAGATGATCCAACCAAAATGTCGATGTTGGCAAAGCTGCCTGTCAGGGCTGGTTCTGTGCCATCGAAGCCATCCGTGCTCCCGAGGCCGGTCAGCGTGACGTGGCGTGCTGTGGCGTAGGGCAGGAAACTGAGCGTATCGGCACCCGCCTGGCCGTCGAGCACGCCGGTCGGTGTGGCTCCCGCATTGAAGGTAAAATCGTCGGCGCCCGCCCCGGCGTTCAGGTCAAGGGCCGGGGAACCAGAGAGCGTGAAGCTATCGCTTTGAGTTCCGGCATTGACCGTGTCAATCGCCGAGAAGGTCAGCGCGTTGGTGCTGGTGTACGTGGCGGTTGCAGATTGCAGGTTGAAGGTTGATGCGGCGTTGAGGGTGTTAAGCACATCGCCTGTCGCGGTGGAACCCACGATGGCGTTGATGTTGTCGAAAGAACCCACGCCGGTGACATCAACTTTGAAGCCGGTATCCGTGCCCAAAGCGGTGAGCGTGAAAATTTGACCGCTGGCGGCGGTGCTGTAATCGAGGGTGTTGGTGGCTGTGGCACTGCCGATGATGTTTTCAACGTTGTTGCCAGTGTGTGTGGCTGTGCTGACTGCATTGGTGACGGTGATGGTCGAGCCATTCGAATCAACGCTAATCGTCCCGCTGATCTGCGAGAAATTCATCGTATCCGTGCCGCCGCTCGCCAACTCGACCACGGTGTCACTGCCCCAACCGTCGAGGAAGTAGTAGGTGTCGTCGCCGCCCGCTCCAGTGAGGACGTTGTCCGCAGCATCAGATGTCAGGTCGTCGCCAGCACTGCCGCCGGTGACATTTTCAATATTGCTGATGCCATTTGTACCAGTGGCTGTGCCGTTATTCAAATTGACCGTTACAGCGGTGGTGTAGGCGGCGTAGTTGAGTAAATCAGTGCCGCCCTGGCCGTTGAGTGTGCCATTTCCGCTCTCAAGCTGCGCGCCGTTGGCGAAAGTAAAGGTGTCGGCGGCAGAACCACCCAGCAAGTCTTCAATCGCGGTGATGGTCAGGGTGTTGGTAGAAACGTATTGCACGTTGGCAAGTTGAATATTGAAGGTTGAAATGGCATCCAGACCGGTCAGAGTATCGGTGTGGGTGCTGCCCGTCAGGGTGTTGATATTCTGGAAACCAACACTCAAACTGGATTCGGTGCCGTTGAAACCGTCGACCGCGCCGATGGATGTCAACTCAATCGTCCGTCCGCTGGCGTAGCCGTTGAAGCTCAGGCTGTCGACGCCCGCGCCGCCCAGCAGGGTTTCGTAGGATGTGAAGTTCAGCCCATCCGCAGTGCCCGCGTTGGGGGCAGTCACCACAAAATTTGAACCCAGCGTTGCAGCCTGGAGGGTGTCGTCGTTGCCGCTGCCAGTGAGGGTTTCAATCCCGGTGAAGGCAGTCAGACCGGTGGCCGAACGCGCTTGCAAATCTACCGTGACGGCGGAGGTGTAGGCACTGTGGTCGAGGGTGTCATCGCCCAGGCCACCGTTAATATCGCCGGGATGTACAGCGCTACCAGAGAAGACAAAACTATCGTCATCGCCGCTACCGATGAGATGTTCAATCACGCTACCGGAGTAGGTGATTTGAGATTGGGAATTAGAGACCTGGCTATTGGCGATGTCAAAGGAAACGCCGACTGAGGCAGGCGTGAAGTCAATCGTGTCGTCGCCCCCGGCATCAACAACCGTGTCGGTTCCGGCGTTGTCAGCAAAGCGGTACGTATCATCGCCGGAGCCACCGTCGAGGGTGTTGTCCGCGGCGTCGGACGTCAGAACGTCGTTATAGTCAGTACCAATCACATTCTCGATGCCAGTGAGCGTATCCGCATCCGCGCCACCCGTAGCCGTACCAGATGAGAGATCTGCCACCACCGCAGCGGGGGCATTGCTGTAATCAGCCGTATCGGAACCACCGCCGCCGGTGAGAATATCGTTCCCGACGTTGCCGCGCAGCAGGTTGTCACCCGCGTCACCCGTCAGGGCATCTGCGCCTGAACCGCCGAAGACGTTTTCAATATTCGTCACGCCACCTGTGCCGGTGGCCGTACCGATAGACAGGTTGACTGTGACCGGATCGGTATAGGCGCTGTAGTCCAGCGTATCCGTGCCGCTGTGGCCGTCAATCACTCTGGCTCCACCCGCAAAGGTGACGCCATTGGCGCTGAAGACGAAGTTGTCATCCCCTTGCCCACCGATGATCTTCTCAATATCGTTTCCAGCGTGGGTAAGCTTGTTGCTCCCGGCGGTGACGATTACGCTACCCAGAGTAAAGGTCAGCGCCACGGTAGCCGCAGAGAAGTCAAGCACGTCCAGAATACCAGAAAGATCAAAAATTTCGTCAAGGCCCCAGTTATCGAAGAACTCAAAGATGTCGTTCCCGGCCTGGCCCCAGAAGGTGTTGTCGTTGCTGTCGCTGACAAAGCGGTCATCCGCCGCACCACCGACCGCGTTCTCGATATTGAGAATCGCACCCACGCTGCCAGCGTTGGCATTGCTGATGGCTGTCGCCACGCCCGGCGGCAGATCAACCAGCACCGGCTCGGCGGCGGTGAAGTCGGCGTAATCAAGCACATCCACGCCGCCCTGACCATCGACGTAGCCCACCTGAGCAAGCGCGGTAATCAGCGTCAGCGTCGCTCCGCTGACGAAGTCAAAAATGTCATTCCCCGCCCCGCCGCGCAGGGCATGGTAGCTGCGCGCACCGCTGATATAGAAGTGATCCAGGCCGTCGCCGCCGGTCAGAATATCAAAGCGGTCAAAGTCGAGGGTGTTGGTACTGACGTATTGATCCGTCCCGTCCAGCAGCCAGTCAGCGGCCGCGTTCAGGCCGGTGAGTTTATCGGTAAGGGCGTTCCCGGCCGTGATAGCATTCACGTTCTGGAAGCCGCCCACGATACTGGCTTCGGTACCGTCGAATCCGTCTGTTATGCCCAAATCGGTCAGGGTGACATCCAGCGCAGTAATATAGTCGGTGTAGTCGAGGGTGTCGTGGCCGCCCTGAGCGTCAATATAACCTTGCAGGGTCACACCTGCCGCAAAGTCGAAGGTATCGTCGCCTGCGCCGCCGATCAGATTTTCGATGTGGCTATTGTTGTAGGTAACCGTGTTGATGCCTTCTGTCACGATGAGGCTCGTGCCATTCAGGGCAAAGTGCAGATCGTGCCCGGCGGTGACTTGCGAGAAGTCGAAGGTGTCTGTACCGGCTGCGGCGGCTTCAAATACGGTATCCACACCCGCGTTATCGGCGAAGACGTAGCGGTCATCCCCGCCCAGGCCGGTCAGCGAATCGGTACCAGGGCCGCCCGTAAGGATGTTGTCACCCGCATCGCCGATCAGGGTGTCGTTATTGCTGCCACCCGTGACGTTCTCGAGGTTGACCGCGCTGCCCAAAATATTGGCAGTCACACCGCCGTTGATGCCTTCGGCCAGCGTGAGGCTCAGGTCAACGGAGACCGCGGTGGTGTATGGGGCGTAGTCCAGCGTGTCGCTGCCACCCTGACCGTCGATGGTCGGGATTTGGCCGCCGATCAGCGCGCCGCCTACGGTCGCTCCGGCGTTGAAGGTCCAGATGTCATCGCCGGGGCCGCCGCGCAGCATGTAGCGTTGTTCGTGCTCGACCAGCGTGAAGTGGTCAGTCACGTTACCGGCAAACAGGCGCTCGAAGTTGGCGAATTCCAACACGTCGCCTTCACCGGTGGGCGCGCCTGAGGCGGTGTAGGTGTTGCGATCCGTCGCCGCGACCATTGCGGGGGCGGTTTCGGGTTTGAACAGCGGGTCAGTATCGACGATTACGCCGTCAATATTGAAGGTGCTGTCCTGATCGAGCGTGTAGAGCGAGTCGTCGCCTGCTCCAGCGAAAATGTATTCAATGTTGCGCGAGCGGTAGAGCACGCAGTTGACCGGATTCGTGCCGCCGCCCGATACGCAATCGGCATCATTGGCGCCCGGCTCTTTGACTCGATCATAGAGCAAGCCGGTTTCGGTTCCGGCGTTGTTCATGATGAAATCGAGATCAAAGGTGATTGGTGTCAGCGTATTGGTAATCGTGTCGCCGGTGTAGGCGTAGAAGTTGAGCGTGTCAGCGCCTTCGGCCTGATTCTCGCCGATCACGTCCACACCCCAATTGCCGGTGAACATATAGAAGTCATCGCCTTCGCGTCCGGCCAGGGTGTCATCGCCATTGCTGCCGTTCAGGACGTTAGTGTTGGCATCGCCAAAGAGGGTGTCGTCACCGTCGCCGCCGGTGACGTTTTCAATATTTCTGAAATTGGTCAAGCCCGTACCAACATTCAAATAAAGCTGGACATTGACGGCGTGGTCAATCGTATAGGCCACGTAATTCAGCAGATCGGCGGTGCCGCCCTGGCCGTCAATATCGGCAACGGTGGAGATGGAGTCGCCGGTTGCCAGCCCAGCGTTATCGGCGAAGTTGAAGCTGTCGCTGGCCTGTCCGCCGATGATGTACTCGATGGTGTTGCCGTCATGCGTCAGGCTGTTGGCCAGCCCCAGGGACATATCCACATCTCCGATCATGGCAACCAACTGCGAGGCCGCGATGTTCACCCGCAATTTATCGGAAATAAGCGAGAAGTCAAAGGTATCATTGCCGCCCAGGTCGGTAATCTTATCAATCTGACCCCAGGCCGGGTGGAAGTTCCAGACATCATCGCCGGTGCCGCCATTCATGTTCAAATCCAGGTTGGGGTTGGCGCCATTCGACAAAGCATTGAATGTATCCGCTCCGCCTTCGCCATTGAGATCAATTTTTGCCGTCGAGCTGGAAGCAGCGTTGAACTGGACGTTGAAAATGTCGTCGCCCAGATCGGCGTTGATGGTCAGATCGCCATCGGCATCATTAAGGTTGAAGGTGTCCAGGCCGCGCCCGCCATCTACGGTGGTCGTCGTGCTGCCGGGGGTGGAATTGACGTTGAAAATATCGGCACCGTAACCCAGGTAAATGTTGATGGCTTCCAGCCCGGTGTAGGTGATGCCATCGGGGCCGACGGTATTGGGATAGCCCATATTGAGGCCGGTCAGGATCGTATCGGACAGATTGCCGGTATCATCGGTCGGACTGCCATCGTTCCAAACGTTGAGCGTATCGGTCTGGGTGGTTTCATCGACGAACAGGGTGCGGCTGGCAAAGAAGAGTACAAACTCCTCGCCAGTAGTCGGCGACCAGGGCAGGCTGCCGGGCACGCTGGGGATTTCCACGGTGATGGTGTGGGTATTGGCTCCGTCAAAATTGTAAGCCAGAACTTTGAATTGCTCGCTGGGATCGCTGACGAACCCAAGCCACATAATATCTTTGGCGGCCCAAGTGTTTAGATCGTCATTGATACCGGCTTCCACATAAACCAGCGTATCCGCCGTGGAACTGGCAACGGTCCCGGTGGGGATGTATTCATTGGTTTCGTAAGGCAGCATCACCGGGCCGCGCAGGCTGCGGTCGCCGGTGCCGACACCGCCGATAACTTCCACCGGGCCGCGGATCTGATCGATACGGTGGGATGATGATGCAAAATTCATAATGGTCGCATCACCAGAAGGCAGTGTGCTGGCGCTGGCTTCTACGGTGACGGTCTGTGGGATATTCCAGTTGGTGCCGTTGAAATACAGATCGACCGAGCCAGAACCCGCCGGGCCGTAAATATCGTAGGCGCCGTGATCGTCCCATTCAAGATGAATAATTACGGTGCTATCCACAATCATCAGGTCATCCGCTGCCGCGGGTGCATCATCGGCCGAATCGATGGTCACTACCACATCGGCGACATCGCAGCTCAGCGGGTCTTTGTCGCAAACCATATAGCTAAAGCGGTCTTCGCCGTTGAAGTTGGCAGTGGGGGTATAGCGCAGTTTGCCGCTCGCTTCGAGCGTAACAGCGCCGTTGAGCGGCGAACTAAAGTATTTCACGGCCAGCGGGGCTGCGCCTTCTTTATCATTCTTGATGACGTCAATATCAACGAAGGCATCCTCGTCTAAATTGGCGTTATCTCTGCGGGCGTTTACGTTCTGGTAATGCTTGCCCTTGTCGTCATCATCCAGGCTGTCATCACCGTTAACGAAAACCTGCAAGGTAGTTGCGACGCTGCACGCCGACTGCACATCACAGACCTGATAGGTCAGGCTGTCGAAGCCCGTATAGGCCGTGGTCGGGGTGTAGGTGATGATGCCCAAAACCGGGTCTACCGAGTAGGTACCGTTGGTCGGGCCGGTGAGGACGGTCACACTGGCGGTATCCATCGAGCCTTCGACATCGTAATCGTTGGCGGTCACGTCCATCGAAACCGCGGTATCGAGGTCGGTCACCGCAACGTCCTGGCTGGTCAGCGGAGCGTCATTATCCGGGTTGACCGTGATGCGGGCGGTAGCCACATCGCAGGCTGAGGCGGCATTGCAAAGCATATATTGGAAGAGATCGTTGCCGTTGAAATTGGCGTCTGGCAGGTATTGAATATATTGCGTCAGAATGGTGGCGTTGGCTGGCATGATGGTAGCCGTGCCGTTCTCCGGATCGGTGACGAAAGAAATTGTCGGCCCGGTGCCGTTGACGGTATCGTTGAGCAGCACGTCATAGTCGTAGGCGGTATCTTCGGTGGTGGTGGCATCATCATCCACGCTGACCGGGTTCAGGCCTGCCGGATTAGTATTAAGATTGACAACAGCTTCCGTGCAGTTGCCCTGCGTATCACAGACTCTATAGGTAAAGCTGTCAGCGCCGGTATAGCCGCCGGTGGGCGTGTAGGTGACCAAACCGGTCTGAGCATCAAAGACTGCCGTACCGTTGGAAGGATCAACCGTGATCGTCACAGAGGATGTATCCAATTCGCCTTCGAGGTCGAAATCATTGCTGGTCACATTGAGGGAACCGGCTGCTTCGGGTGATGAAGTCAAAACCACGGTGTAGGTATCGGTGCGATCCGCAGCCGAAGCGCCTGGGCCAGCGACAACGAAGGTTGAGTCGTTGCTTTCGGTGATTACCACGGTGGCTTTATCGTAGACGACCAAATCCAGCTTTTCCTGTACGCCGTGGAAGCTCAGATCGCTGCTCGATAAGGTGTGCAGCACCCGGGCGCTTTGCTTGCCTTCGGGGGTGTTGTCTTCGATGGCTTTGAGCTGCACGGTCTGAACTGTGCTCCAGTTGCCGGGCGTGAAGGTCAGGGAGATGGTCGCCAACTCAAGCTGCCCGGTGGCGGCATTGGTGAGCGTGAACTCGCCGGTGCTGAGACTGTCCAGCGCCAGACTGACAGTCACATTGGCAGTTGGGGCATGGGTGAGAGCGATCTTGTAGGAATCGGTTTCGCGTGAGCCTCCGCTTTCGACGATGACGGTCTTGTTATCAACCGTGGAACCCGCTTCTTCGATCTGATCCAGCACCAGGCCTTCGCGGTCGTTATCGCGCACGCGCGCACGCACGTTGCGGATCGCCAGATCGTTGTAGAAGTTGTCGGCGCTATTGATGCTGCTGCTGACTTCCACAAAGCGGTCGCCCTCTTTGTAAATGTCATCTTCGGCGCGCACGATGATCTGCTGCGGAATGTTGTAATTGGAGGGTGTGAAGACCAGTACCGTGGCAAAGTCGTAGGTCGCGCCGCCGTTTTTGGAGACGCCCACCGTCTTGCCACCGGCCAGGATTTCTTCGTATTGTGATAGCGGCGCTGATACTGTCAGGTAGACGTTGGCGGTAGGCGCTTTCGACAAACTAATTTCGAAGGTATCGGTTGTGCCGCTGCCGATAAGCTCATCGGTCTGGGTGTAATTTTCGGATTCAGTGATCACCACCGAGGGGTCGCTGGTGGTCACGGCGTGCATCAGCACGTCATCCACAACCGTCAAACTGTAATAGGGGTCCTGGGTGATGACAGCATGGTGGATGGCTGAACTCAGGCCCAGCAGGTCAAGGCTGACAATATCAACGTCAATATCGCCATTAATATTGATGGTGTCCGAGCCGAGGTTGCCGACAATGATCGCCGACCAATCTTCGTTGGTGGAAATCACGAAGAAGTTGTCGTCGCCTTCCATGCCGTCTACTTCCAACTGCTCGATGTTTTCGTAGGTCACGTTCAGACCCGCACCGAAGACACCGTCTTTGGTGATGACAAAATTATCGTGGAATTCGGTGCCGATGATGACCACGGTATCAAACCCGTCGCCACCGTCAATGCTGACCGGGGCGTTGATCACATACTGGATTTTATCGGTGCCGTCGCCGCTGTTGATATAGGTCATGGCCTGTTTAGCGGCCTCATCGAGCACGACGAAAGCACGAACGGTGAAGGTGTCGTTATCGTCGCCGCCCTCGAGGCGCAGCACCGCCAGGTTGTGATAGACCTGGAAAGTATCTTCCCCGCCGCCGCCGTAGGCCGTGACCGGGTTGCTGGCACCATTACTCAGGAAGCCGCGCGTGGTCTCAACGGTAGCAAAGACATCACCTGCCAAAATTGCGGCCGCGGAATCACGCGCCGATTTGAATAATTGCCCAAACTGAAACAGATCATTACCAATGCCGCCATCCAGCGTGGTGATGCTGCTGTTGTCGTCCATATAGAAAGCATCGTTGCCGCCCATGCCATTGACCCGCAAACGACCGTTGATTTGCTCGGTGTAATTGATGCGCTCAACATCGTCATAGGTATCTGCGTTGCCATCAATGCCTTCATTAAGCAAAGCGACCATATTCTTGCGCAGCAGGAACAGATCGTCTTCACGAGCGCCGCTGTCGATACCGTAAATCGTCAGGCGGTCAACACCATCATCCTCTGCGCCGCTGTCGGTGACGTTGACAATATAGTTACTGTTGCCTACGAGATAGATGATCGTATGGTCGCTGCCGCCCTGACCGTTCAGGTCAATGGTTTCGCTGGTATTGAAAGTCGGCAGCATTTGCTGGAGCGTGATGGTGTCATTGCCCGCGCCGCCGGTGTAGGTGGTGTGCGGCATGGACATTTCAGGATCAACAATGATGGTGTCGTCGTCATTACCACCGATGATGGTCAACTGCGGGGTGTTGATTTGCCCATAGAGGTTGATCTGGCAACCCTGAGAATCGCTATCGCCCGTAGCGGCATCTTCGCAGCTAAATTTGGCAGCCACCCCGGCGGTGATGATTGCGCCCACCGGAAGCGTAACCGTATCGCCGCCGCGCAGCCAAACCGTGCCGGTAGTGGCTTCAAGCGTCACGCCGGGATTGACATAAACAAAGTCGGTGGCGCCATTATCTTCGGAGACAATTTCAATATCCCCGGTGTGGGCGACCTGGCTGACTTCGACCGTCACCGGGCTTTGAGCAATCAATTTAATACAGGAACCCGCCTCAATACTGGTCGGCGCAGACGTCACACCGCCCGAGATCAAAGCGCCCTGGTTGCGCAAGATAAAGCAGCCGTTCTGAGCCACCCCTTCCACCCGCCCAATATTGCTGGTGATCGGGCTGGAAGTGGTGCCAATATCCTGGTTGGCATAGAAGCGGGCTTTACCCGGCAGGGTATCAATGCCGGTGACTACATTACAACCAACGGTGGAAGAACTGTTACAGGTTCCGCCATTGGCGTTAAATATACTGACCGGACTGGTGATATAGGCGGTGCCATAACCGGTCTCAATTTGCCGCAGGTACAAGCTGCCGCTGGATTCCATCAGGTTGAGATCATCGCGGGTATAGGTGGTCAACACCCCTGAGCCAACTGCGCCAGCCGTATCGCTGTTGATTTCGAAATTGCCGTCGTTGCTGCCGCCCAATAACTGTCCGATCTCGCCCAGGTAGGCTTCCAGGGTGACATCATCGGCGCTGACATCAGCGGCCGAATCCTGGTTCCAGTCATAAATCGAGCTTTGCGCCCGCAGGCCGACGTTGCCCACCAGGGCGGTGACGCGGTCCACATTCATGCTGCCCAACGTCTCGCCGATGTAAACATTGCACCCGCTCGAACTGGCGGTCAGATGCCCGCTGGCGTCCAAATCCGTTTCAACATAATTGGCGCTGGTGCCGATATTGCACGATGTGGCAATATTCAGTTCAACGGTCTTGATATTGAGATACCCGCCGCCGCTGTCATCATTGTAGGAGTCGTAAATATTGATGCCGCGCAGATCGATATAGTTGACGGCGTAAATCGTATCGAGGTAAAGATTATCGGTGACTCCGCTGACGCCGCGCAAATAAACGGAATCGCCAGCTCGCGCCGTCACGCTGGCCGTATTGCTCATGCTGACTTCGATGAAATCGGTTGCAGAGCCTACGCTGTTTGAACCAGCTTCCAACACCAGATTGCCGCTGCCGATAGCGACGTTTGCCAATCCTGTGCTGGCGGCATCGATAATGCTGGATGAACTCTTGATACGGGTTTCACCACCGGTAGCGATCCTGTCCAACCGGATGGCCTGTTCGGAACCGATATAAACTTCGGCGTCCGAGGTTACATTCAGAACGCTGGTCAGGGGCTGGGTCAGTTCCAGATCAATATCATCTTTCATGATGATGTAAATTTTGCGCACGGTCAGGTCTACATTGGATGTCCCGGCCAGAGCCAGGGCTTGCGTGGTCGCCAATTTGATCGCCAGATTGTCGGCTTTGACCACATAATAGGTAACGCCATCGCTGACAGCGGCGCTGAGGCTGGTGATGCCCAGGGTGCCGGGGAAGCTGATCGCATCGCCATTGTTCTTGCCGTGAGCGTAGCCGAAGTTGATCGTTTCGTTGGTGGGGTTGATGATGATGGCATCCACGCGCTCGGTGGAGGCCAGCTTGATCTTCTGGGCATCGGTGATGGTTCCCAAATTGGTCAGATCAATCACATCGACGCCATTGTTCTGGCCCACGCCGCCAGAGACGGTAATGATGGTCACATTGCGGCCGGTGATGTTGGGGTCTTCCTGTTGGGTTTGGGTGTCCGAAACGGTCTTCAGCCAGCCGCCGGTCAGGGCGTAACGGGCATCCGCATCGCTCCAAACCGCCGTGCTCTCAATAGCCTTGACTTCCGAAAGAATGTGCATGCCAGACCCCAGCGAGCCGATATCCTGAATTTCGTTGGCGCCATCTTTATACAAGGACAGTTTGATGGTGTGATCGTCAATTACGTTGACAATATAGTTCTTGCCATCAACCAGGCCGGGGATGACCGTGCCGCCGTTGGCATCGTACATCACCTTGGAGCCGTCACGATAAATATGGCCGTTGGCAAAATAGATCGTATTGGCGCCTGCGTCAATCGTATTGGTGCCGTTATCGATCGCCGGTTCGTAGAAATTGGCATCGGTGCTGTAATCCCAGCCAGCAATTTGGGTGCCGCCCATGACATCAAAACGTGCCTGCAAGGCGGCGTATTCATCGGCGCGTTTGGTGTTCTGCAGAGTCACATCGACAGCCGTGTAGCCCGCCGCCAGCATCGAGGCTTCCAGCGTTGAGCTTAGTGCCGTGCCATTGTTGCGGTAATACCAGTAGGTCTGGTAATCGTTATTAATCATGGCGACATGGGCATCAATCGCCGGTTGGGCATTGGCACCATCCGCGGCCCGCAAGTTGAGCGAGTCCCACAAATCAATCAAGTCCTGACGCACATCCGGGGTAGAGCCGCTGCGCCGGTCGAGCAGAGAACCGTTCGCCACTTTGACGTAGACATCCAAATTCGTACGGATATACATCAAGCGCAGGTCGCCGCTAATCTCTTCAATGAAAACGTTCCCGGATGCTTCGACCAGCAGATAATCGTGCAGATCGTTCACACCCATATTGATGCGCACCGGCAAGGCGGTAGAACTACCCACGCTGCCCAGCTCGGAATAAATCTTGATGAGGCCGCCCTGGATTAAGGCAGATGTGTCCACCGGCACCAGGTTTTGCTGAACGTGTAGAACCACATCGCCGCTGCCGGTTGTAATCTGGTTGAAGATGAGATTATTGCTCAACTCGGAAATATAAATATCGCCGCTGGTCGTGGTGGCGTTCAACACGCCAGATTGTGTGTCGATCACCAGCGGGGTACCATTCTCACCGATGCCAGATGTGGCGCTGATGGTCATGGTATTGCTGGTCAGGGTTATGCCTTCGGCATCGGCTTTAATCGAGCCATTATTGGCGGTCAGCGTGGTAGTGCCGGAGGGGTTGTTGATATTGGCCCCAATGACAATGCCAGCGTTTGAGGTCACATCCAATGTGCCGCTATCGAAACCGATGAACGTAATCGTGATGACATTATCGGCGCTGACGCTGTGGGTATGAATATTTTTGTAGGTTTGCTCGAACCAATACTGATCGGTGTAGGTTTTGCCCAACCCCAGGAAGCCGCTGCGGCGCGAGGTATGACGCTCAGCAATCTGACACTTGCCAGCGTAATAACCACTTGCCTGATATACACCGCCTGATGCAGCACACTCTGCGGCGGTGCTGATCACTAATCGTTCGTAGGTGTAGCTGTATTCACCTTCGGTGGGTGAGGTCGTATCAACATAGCTCCCTTCAGACAGGGTGGTGGCGTCGATATTTTTCGTGCTGCTATCCGAGGATGCACCGGGGTCTTTGGCGAATGCGTCCACACCCAGCCAGGAGGAAGTTTCGAACTTGTACCAGTATTGGTCCAGCTTACGTTGGCCGGTCACCCAGGTGTAGGCCAGACCGCTGATCGGGGCGTAGTAAGCCACCCGGTTATTGGCCCCACTCGGAGCAGGAATATTGTCGGCGACATTGGTGACATCCACCCAATCAAAGGATTCATCGTTGCCCACTGTCCCCGGATTGTCATAGGCCGTATTGGTATAAATCTGAATGGCGCTGCCATTGCGCGTGTAACGCACAGCGCGGTTCTTCACCACAGTGCCAACCCCCGTCACCGTGCGAGTCACTTTGGCCTGCTGGGTATCGGTGATAATCAGTTCACCCTCGGTGCCGTTACCGGTATCCAGTTGGTTGATGAATAAATTCTTGTTAGTCTGATTATCAATCACAATGCGGCCGTAGCCATCCAGCACTTTGATGTTGCCGTTTCCGGTGCTCATAATCAGGCCGTAGAGTTCCATATACCCGCCCTGAACGACGACATTGGAAACTTCGATGCGGTCGCTGGCCGCGTTATACATCACGGTGAACTCGATCGACTGACGCAGGATCAGGGTTTCGCTGGGGCTGTAACCCCATGATTTGTAGAGATCGTAATTCGACTTAAAGGTGTTAATCGAGGTCTGGTCAGCAGTACTCAAACTCAGGGTTCGATCTGCCAGACCGCTCTGTACCGTGCCGTTGATATTGAGGAACTCGCCGCTGATGAGCACGATGTTGCCGAAGATATAGTTGTTGCCGCTGCCGCCCTTGACGGTCGAGTCATCCAAAGGCGTTACCGTAGAACAAACATCACTGCGGTCGCAGTAATAGGCTTCCGAAGCATTGGCGACGCTGGCCCAATGGCCTTCCGGCTGCCCGCCGATATTGGTAAAGCCCGGTTTGTACTCCTGCACGAAATTCTTGCCCGCTTTGAGAGTCACTTCGTAGGCTTCAATATTGACCGAAGTTGCCCCGGCCACATTCTTGACATAAATGCTGCCGTTGACATTTTCGACATAGATCACACCCTGGGCGAAACGCGACGGCGCAAAGACATCGCCGGTAAATTCAATATCAGGATCAATTTCATTACCTGCGGCGGCATAGGTGCTGGTAATCATGATCTTCGGGGGGGTGCTGTCGGCGATGGACTGGATCGTATAGAAATCAGCCGCCTTATGACCCGTAATATTGCGGGCGTTGATCTCATCTTCAAGGCCGTTGCTGTTGGCATCGACCAGGGACTCGTCGTTGAAAATAATCCGCCCGCCAGTGGCATCGGGGATAACGACCCGATTGAAGCGCAAGGAGAATGGCCCGCTGTTGGTAATGGTAATCTCGGCATCGCCCGGCGCGTACAACTTTCCGGTATTGCCGCTGGCTTCAAAGTAATCGGCTTCGACAACAATATTCGAAGACTGCGCCTTGATGTCCTCGACGGTGACATAATAAACCGGGATGTCGGTCTCGCAAACAGTAACGTAGCCGCCGCTGGCATCCGAGCCATTCGCAAATTGCGGCGAACAGAAACCGAGATCATCCAACTGCTGTTCAATCAAGGCCAACTGGGCATTGAAAGCATCTTCGGCGTCGGTGCCTTTATACTCCTGCTTCAACTTTTGCAGCCGGGCTTGATCGGCTTGCAGGTTGAGCACCAGCGATTCTTTGGTGTAGGTGTACACAATGCCGTCATCGGCGGTGATCACCGGGGCGGCGGTTGTGCCGCTCAGGGTCATCGTCAGTTTATTGCGGATGCCCACCCGCACGATACCGTTGATAATCACACCGTTGCTGTGCGTTGGGGTGGCAGAGCCGTTTTCAATCGCAAAGCTGACTGCACCGCCAAATACCGCCTCACCCGCCTCGCGGTAGAGATCGTGGCCGCGTCCCTGGCCGTAGATAATCACCGTACCCGTGGTCGCCGCAAAGGTGGCGTTCCCGACCATTTCCAGAACGGCGCCATTATCAATTTGTACCAGGTTGGTTTGATTGACAATCGTGTCGGCATCCAGCGAGCTTTCCAGCAGCGGGAAGAGCGTCCAGTTATACAGATCGGTGTAGGCGTTCAGGATGTATTTGTTGCCGTTTTGCAGCAAGTTGCGGCCCGACAACAGGTTGACATTGCCCTCAGAGAAGATATTGGCCCCATTCTTGACCCAGATTCTATTGGTGACAACCACATTGGCGAGTGAATCGCCCAGTGGTTGACCGGCGAGACCGTAAGCTTTTGCCGTGGCTTGGGTTTCAATATCGGCGTGGGTGCGGATCGAGAACGTCAGATCACCGACGGCTGTAATATCCGCATTGCCGATTTCGATATAACCGTAATAAGAAGATGTCGAGACTTCAGAGCGTACACGCGGGAAGGGCAGCGCGCCGCCCGAATGGACTGTGGCACGATCGCGGGCGAAAATTTTATTTAATACGCTGGCTTCAAATATACCCGGGGTGGCCGCTGCGCCGGTTTGGGTTAGCTTGGAATTATCATTGACAAAAATGCCCGTGGTTCCGCTGATCGTGGTGACGCTCTTGGCAGCCGGAGCATCAATCAGGGCGCCGCCGATAGTGTAGGCGTTTTGAACATCGTTCGCCAGCCAATCTTTTTTGTGTTCGCTGGTCGCTGTCAGGGTGAAGTTGTCGGCTTCCACCCAGGTGCCATTGAATTCGGCGCGAACCTGCGGGTTGATCGTATTGGTTGATATCGCCCCGCCGTAACCCACAATGGATATGGCGAAACCATCCGCGGTGCTGTTGAAGGTGGACAAATGCACGGCCTTGAGTTCCAGCGTATCCACAACGATCTTGCGGGCATCGCTCGAGGTGCTGCCCAAATAGGCCTTCACAATGGCGTTATCGTCCACTTCCGAGTCGGCTGCCGCCACGCTGACGATGCCGCCGGTTCCAGCGGTAGAGTCGGCGAAGTTGGTGTCTTTGCCATCGGCGGCGACAACCAATTTCGCCGCCGTGATCTTGACATCATTGCCCAGATAAGCGTAGATTTCACTATTCGAGGAAGCATTAGCCGGGTTGGAGCCAACCGCCAGCACGCCGCCGTTCTGTCCGTTCGTTTCCGCATGTTGATCGGTCTGCGAACCCACGCTGACCGTGACCGTGCCGATCACATCCAGGGTGGCAAGGTTATCAATGTGGGCGTTGATCGCCCGCGTCATATTGTTGTTATCCGAGTCGGCTTCGCGGCGGGCTTCGCTGTCGGTAGCGTTGACCGAAATAATGCCGCCGCCCTGATTATTAGCATACGAATACGCTGAATGGCCTGAGGCGGGCAAGGCCTGCCCGGCGCTGATGGTGACGTTGCCGCCGTCGTTGGTGGTGGATGGCCGGTCGTAGAGCGTGACCGAGACCCCCGAGCCGAGGGTGGCATCCGTGAAGGTGCCGACTGTATCCAGAGAAACCTTAAGGGTGCTGATTCCAGTGATGGTGTACAGGCCGTCATTTTCAACGGTGCCACTGACGCGAATAATATCACTCACCAGGAAACCATCGGTCAGCCAGGAGCCGGTTGTGCGGGCAATCGAATCGGGCGTGGCGTGGAAGGCCAGCACGGAGACACCGGACACGGCCAGAGCATCACCCAACGAATTGGTTTGCTGCAAAGTCAGCGTGCTGGATGTCAGCGAATCAATTTTATAAATGCCCGAATTGGTGTTGCCCGCGCCCAAAACCTGAATATCCTGCCCGGCCAGGAAGCCATCGGAAATCCAACTGCCTGCGGAGCGTGTAATCGTATCGGGCACGGCCTGGCCGCCATTGGCGAAATTCATCGTGGGGGTGCCGCTCATCGTGGCATCCACGGTCAGGCTGCTGGGGATGGTGCCTTTCATCGTGCCGTTATAAATTACAGCATTTGAGAAAGACTGCGTGGTGGTCAAAGTCAACATACTGGCGGTCGCCGCGTAGATGACATACGAATTGGTTACACCATTGCTATCAGTCACATAAATGGTTTGATTGGGTGCGAAGCCGTCCGTCAGGAAGTTACCAGCGCCGCGCGTGATCGATGCGCGTCCGCCCGCGCCGTTGTTATTAAACGTAATGGCCGGATTGCCGCTCATGATCGCCACGACCTGGTTTTGGTCGGCGTAATTCTCGAAGGTGAGTGTGCCCCCGTTGAGCACGCGCACACCACCGGTCACGGTCGCACTCTGGCCCAACCAGGCCAGCACCGTCACCGAAGAGTAGGCTTCAGCTTCCGAAACGCCCACCGAAATCGCGCCGCCGCCATAACCGCGGGCGGACGAATAGGTTTTCGGCGTTCCCAGGGCGCTGATGGTCAAATCGCCCAAAAGAATGATACTAATGGAATTGGCGGTGTAGGCTTTGGTGGTCGAATAGGCGTGCGCCGGAGCATAGGAGCCGGTTCCGGCTACAATCCCGCCTGCGGTGGCAATGGTCATGGCCTGGGCATCATCGAAGGTGCTGGCATTGATGAGCACATTGCGCGCGCCCGGATTGGTGGCCACATCTTTGTCATGCACGCTGCCATTCAGGTAGGCCTGAGTAGTACCATTTGAAATCGCCGTGGCCTTGCTCTCACCCACCCCCAGCACGCCGCCTGCGACGCCATCTGATTCGGCGTAGGTTTTGTTGTGGGCAATCGCTTCGATCTTGATGTCGCCGCCCGCATCCAAAACGCTGCCGGTCATCGTGTAGCTGCTGACGGTGGCTTTGGCTTCAGTATAGCCATGGGCGATAAGTACGCCAACTACGCCGCCGCCAGAGGCTTCGGCATAGGCGTAGGCACGCTTATTGATGAGCGCGCCATTCCAATAGTTATGGTATGAAGCCACCGTAATCCCGCCGCTGGTGGATACCACAGTGCCGGTGCCAATATAGCTCTCAATATTCGGATTGACGTAAGCATCGGTGAGGATATTGCCCAGGGCAACGCCGCCGCCGATACCGGTCTCAGCCGAGGTGAAGGCCGCACCTTCGGAGCGGGAGGTCAGGCTGACGGTGCCGCTCAGGCCGGTCAGGCTGCTGCTGCCATCAATATAGGTCTTGATCGTGGGATCCGCATGGGTATCGGCATTAACCCCGTTGGCGGCAATCAACCCACCCGTCGGGGCGTTGTTCTCAGGGGATTCGGCATCGGCGACCACATAGGTCTCTAACGTCACCGTCGTGCCGGAGGTAATATTCCCATCAATATGTGTCTTAATTGTGCCGTTGGCGTTTGCATCTACCAAAACCACGCCAATCGCCAACACGCCGCCCGAGGCGCTCTCGGCTTCGGCATAGGCTTTTTGGCTGCTACGGCTGGTCAGGCTGATCGCTCCGCTGGCGCTTAGCGCGCCATCGGCGAAAGTGTCAATCGTCGGGGAAGAGACGGCGTTAATATCGACGCCGTTGCCGCCGAGGATGCCGCCGCCCGAGGCCACGCCAGCAACGTAGGCACCATTGGGTTTGCCCGCGCTATTGTTGATGATCGCGCCGCCGGTGGTGAAATTGTGCAGCGTGCGCAAATTAATCGCGCCGCCCGTGGTGGTAACTGTAGCCCCCGAGCCGATTTTGGTCTCGATGTTAGGTTTGACTTCCGCATCGGCCAGTGAGGTACCAATCGCGGCCACCAACCCGATGGTCAGGGCTTTGGCGTCCGCCGCGGCATTGCCTTCGGAATAGCTGTTGATATTGACCGTGCCGGTCAGGCCGGTCAGGCTGCTGCTATCATCGACATAGCTCTTGATCGTCGGGCTGGCATGGGCGTCCACATCCAGGCCGTTGCCGCTGACAAAGCCGCCGCCCGGGGCAGAGTTATCGGTGGCATCAGCATCGGAGATGACTTTGGTCTCAATGGTCAAATCGCTGGCCCCGGTGACGTTGCCGGTGATATAGGTCTTGACTGTGCCATTGGCATCAGCATCCACCAGGATCACGCCCACACCCACAACCCCTACGGTAATGCCCTCGCCAACCGCATCGGCGTAGTGGCTGCTCAAGGTTTGCAGGGTGATCGCTCCGCTTGCGTTCATACTGCCATCAGCATAGGTATTGATCGTCGGGGAAGCGGTTGCATTGACGTCAACACCGTTACCGGCCAAAACGCCGCCGCCCGAGGCTACACCATCGGCGTAAGCGCCCTTGGCTTTGCTGGCCGCGTTATTGATTTCGACGCCGCCGCTGGTCATATTATGTAGCGTTTGGATAGTGATCGTGCCGCCGGTGGTCTTAACCATGCTGCCGCTAGCATAGGTATTGATGGTCGGTGAAACAGTAGCATCGCCCAATGTGGCACCAATCGAGACACCCACGCCAACTGTGACACCGTTACCTTCCGCTGCGGCATTGCCCTCAGAGCGGGTTCTGACCAAAATATTGCCGCTAACAGAATTGACCGTGCCGCTGATATAGGTGTTGATGGTCGGGTTGGCGTTGGCATCCATATCCAGACCATTGCCCGAAATGATACCGCCCGCCGCAACCAGGTTTTCAGTGTTATCGGCGGTGTTGATCGAATAGGTTTCAACGGTCAGGTTTGTCCCGTTGGTCACATTGCCTTCCAGCCGCGCCTGGATATTGCCGTTGGCGTCGGCATCCGTAAGGATTGCACCTACGGTCACGCCGCCGATCACAACGCCGTAGCCTTTGGCATCGGCCAAATTGCTGGTGTAGCTGGACAAGGAGATAGCCCCACCGGGGCTGAGCGTTGTCGATGATCCCACCTGGGTATCGAGTGTGGAACTGGCTGTAGCGTTGACATCGGCGCCATTGCCAGTGAGTACACCACCGCCCGAGGGGTTGCCATAAGCATAAGCGCCATTGGGGTTGCTGTCCGCGTTGTTGACCACCACACCCGCGCTGGACATATTATTTAAAGCCCTCACTGTAATGCTGCCCGAGGTCGTGTAAACTGCGGTGGTTGAGCATACCGGGGTCGCGGCCGCGTCACAGCCGATCTTGGCCTTCAGAGTCGGTGAAGCTGTGGCATCGGAAAGCGAAACCCCAATCGCCACAGCCGCCACGGCGATACCGTAGGCGTCGGTTTCGGCGTTGGTTTCGCTCAAGGCTTCCACCAGCACCGCGCCGCTCGTGCGGATAGTGCAGCCTTTGATGTAGGCATTGACCGTCGGGTTAGCTTGCGTTTCAGCATCTACACCCGCACCAGCGCCAAAAAGTCCACCAGCGAGAGCAAGCCCAAAAACGGTGGCATTACTGATGGTTTTGGCCGTCATCGTCAGGCTGGCTGCGCCGTTCCCCGTCCCAGCCGCGTCGGTGACATTGCCCAATAAATATACGCTATTCGTGCCGTTGGCGTTAGCATCCACCAATACTGCGCCAACCGCCAGTACACCTGAGATCGCAATGCCAAAAGCCTGCGCGTCTGCCCGGTTATAGGCCAGTGACTGCATTGTGATCGCGCCGGTTGCCTGCAGGCGGGTTGTGCTGCCCACATAAGTATCCAGGGTGGGATTGGCTTCGGCAATCACATCGGTTCCGGCACCCGCGGCAAGTACTCCACCGCCGCCAGCCACACCTAACACGGTAGCGGATTTATCCAACGGGCTGCCAGAAATATCCAAATTGTGGCGAGATAACAGGCTGATCGTGCCACCGGCTACAATCGTACCGCCCGTGCCAATATAGGTATCGATATCTGGTTTGACATAAGCATCAGCCAGTGAAATACCCACCGCGGCGTTCAAATCAACCGCCACGCCGATTGCCCGGGCGTCAGCATCCATTGCAGAGACACCACTAAGGCTCAGATTGCCGCTGAGTTTAATCGCTGCATTATTACCAATCTTGGTTTTCAAGGCCCGCTTCAAATCGACATCGGCGTCTGCGCCAGCGGCAGAGATACCCGCTCCGGCTGCCACCGCAATCGTTTGGGCAAAGCCGGTCGTCGTAACCATCAGCGCCAGGGCTAAATCACCCACGGTTTTGCCAACGGTCTGACCAATCTGCACACCATTGCCGAGCGAGGTTTCAACCGTGCCCTCGGAGGTAATACTGGCAATCGAAACACCCACTGCCACGGCGCCAATCGCGCCGCCAATGGATTGTCCCCACAAGGTTTGAGTGAGTTTGGCGCTGAGGGTGACATCGTCGGCCTGCTCGATGACGCTGCTATCCACCAGCGTGGCTTTGATAGTGCCGCTATCTTTAATACTCACAATTTGAGCGGCGATCCCTACCAGACCGGCGCCACCGGCATAAGCATGGCCGCTGATCGTTTCATCGAAATTCGAGAGGATCAGAATGTCGCCGCTGGTGATGATGGTGCCCGCATTGACCGTGCCGCCCACGCTGGCGATCACATTCTCGCTGACATTGATGATCGTCACCGCGCCACCGATTCCGAGTGAGCCGATCCCCAGCGCTCCGCTGATCAACAGGGCATCCATATACTCGATCGCCACAACTTCCACATTGCGCCCGGCGGTGATCGTAGTGCCGGTGCCAATCGTGGCCGAAGTCCCGGTGGGAACGGTGGTGGCGCTGATGGTTCCGGTCACGCCGTTCGAGAAGGAATGCAATCCCGCCGCTGAAACCCCCAGCGGGGTTAGGTTGAGAGCGGTGCCGCCCGCCGTGGATGCCAGCTCAATTTGATTGCCGCTGATCGAAACGATGAAATAATTCGTGTCGTTGGTCAGGCCGCCGATGGCGGTTTCCCCGGCGCTGCTGTACATCAGGGCATCGCCCACCTGCAAGTCGCCAATCGCTTCGAGAGTGATCTGCGTGCCACTGACACCAGCCACAGGGTCAAAGGTCGCCGTAGCGTTAGCGCGGGTGACCGTTTGAGCAGCAGACGTATTGGTATCGGCAACGGTGTTATCGGTCAGCAGTTCAATTTCGTGGGTTTCGGCGCTCCCCGAGGCTGTCAAATTGACGACGGTGGGCTGATAGCCCAGGGCTTCTTTGCGGGTGTTCGCCAGCTTGATCTTGGTGTCGCTGATTACAACCACATAATAGATATTGCCATCGGTCAGGCCGATATTCTGCGCCCCGCTGGCGGTATCGTAAACTACCGCATCGCCGTTGGTATAGCCGTGCGCCGCACTGAAGGTGATCGTTTCTTCGGTTGAGCTGATCCCGGTTTGGGTGTTGAAACTGGTCGGGGTACTGGTTTCATCCCCCATACTGTTTAATAATTGCAGGGCTAAATCGAGCAGCTCATTCGAGTCGGCGAAAGCGCCAATCGAGCCATAGGCCGGGTCCTGGCTGCTGCTATCATCGCTGGCGTTCAGGCTGGAGATCGAGTCCGAGTCCAGATCGCCGCCAATCGCCCAGACATCCACGGCTCCGGCAATACCAACCTGCCCTACGGCCACACTGATGGCAATCGAGAAGATTTCTTTATCGGCCAGAGCGTTGACTTCAATATCCCGCTTGGCAGAAACTGTGGCGCCGTTGGCAATCACAGCCACCGTGTCGTTGTGGATGATGCCGACATCCACGCCACCGGTGATGCCGCCGCCAATAATAATCACACCCGCCACCACGAAGACATCCACCATATTGACCGCTGCCACGTTGACGGTCTGCCCGGCGGCGGCATTGGTCAGGCTGGGGTTGATACTCGTCCCGGTGCCGATGCTGGCAATCGTATCCGATTCAATCTCTTCGTAGGCAATCGCGCCCGCTAACGAACCGGCCGCACTGACCCCGCCGTTGGCGGCGATGGTGAATACCCACTCTTCGGTGTAGGCTTGAACCGCCAACCCAACAATAGTTTCGGTGCGGAAATTATCACCGTTCTTGTAATTCCCGGCATCGTCATCGCCGGAGAAAACCGTCATGGTGTTGGCCGAGTTGCCATTGGCGGTGACGGTGGAGCCAATGCCAATATAAGCCTGGGTATCTTTGTGAATGAGCGTGACGCCGACACCGGCGCCAATGCCGCCGCCGGAATAGCTCAAAGCCCCGGCGATAATCAGCGACTTGGTAATATCGGTGGCCGAGATCAGGATATTGCCATCGGCAAAGATCGTGGCGTTATCGCCGATGCTGGCGTAGGTATCCGATTGAATATCCACCACCGAGACCGCGCCGCCCACCGTGAAGCCGCCGCCCGCCAGGCTGATCGAGATCGAAAGCACATCTTCGCGAGCATTGGCCTTGACGGTAATATCCTCTTTGGCGTCAACTTGCGTATCGTGGCCGATGGTGGCCTTGGTATTGTTGTTAATATCCAGGGTGTGGATACCCGGACCGACCGAGCCTGCCCCAACCGCCAGTGAGCCTGCTACCCCAAAGTGGTAGGTGTCACTCCCGGCGGCGACCAGCACCGATTGAGCGCTGCCCGGTGAGGCGGTGTTCTGGTTGATCTGGGCGGTATTATCGATATGGGCAAAGGTATCGGCGCGCAGCACGGCGATGGCCGCCGATACTTGCAGACCGAAATACGGGCCGCCCGAACCACCCACGGCGATCATTTCGATATCATCGCGGTTGATAGCCGTGACAGCCACGCCGCGCATGGTAGTGGTAGTGGGGGCTGAATTGCGCTGCCGGATAATCGAATCGTCGTTGGCTTCGCGGTTGGTTGTCTCCGGTTGGTGTACATCCCCGCTGTCATTGCCTTCTTCGTAGAAGTTGATCGAGAATTCGCCCGTGTAAACGGTGGTATCTGAACCATTGGCTTCGGCATCGACGATGGCACCCGCCCCAATGTAGGACTCAACCGTCTTGTCGGTGTAAACCACGCCCACAGCCGCACCCGCCCCGCCGCCTTGTCCGCTGATCCCGGCGGAACCGGAAATAATGTCAACGCCGGTCTTGTCTTCAGCATCCACAACTACGTTACCGCCTGCGTAAACCGTTGCCAGGCTGCCAATATAGGCCTGGGTGTTCAGATAATAGGTATGAACATCCGTAGTAGCGGCAATTCCGACATAGCCTGTTGTAAAGGAAATACTGATAGCAACTGCCAGGGATTTTTCTGACGAAACCGCGCGTGCATCGACATCATTTTTCGCCAACACGTTGGCGCTGTTACCAATATAGGCCTTGGTATTTTTGGTCAGAGTAGTCACATCAACCGCCGCACCCAGGCCCCCGCCGCTGCCCAATGAGATCGCTACGCCGCCCGCCCCAATGCCCAGGTAGGTGTCATCGGAAGCCAGCACGTATACATCTTGTGTGCTGGAAACCAGGAAGGTGAAGTTGTGGGCGGATTCGCTGCCCGTGCCTGGGGTCAGGTCAACGAGGTTGGTTCCTGCCAAAGCGTGGGCGGCTGAATCCGAAAGTTTAATTTTGGTGGAGTCCAGCGGATCAACCACGACATAGTAAGTAATGGTTTCACTCAGGCCGATGCTGTTCGCGCCGCTATTTTTGCTGTAGCGCACCGCGTCGCCGGTGACGAAACCGTGTGACCCGATGGTGATTGTCTCGGCGCTGCCATCCACTGCCGTCAAGCTGTCGAAATCGGTCTGGTAGGTGTTGGCGGCATTGATGACCGACCCGGCCCCAATATAGGCTATCGTGGTTTCATCCATCACGGTCACGACCACTGAGCCGCCAACCGCCACGGTTTCGGCACCCGCCCCGGCGATGGCGATACTGACCATATCTTCATACGAAACGGCTACTGCCGCAACACCGCTGAAGGACTGCGTGATCTGGTCACCGTTGTCATTTTTATCGCCTGTATAAATATTGATGGCGGTCTGGTTGCTACGGGCGCTGACGTGAGAATTATCCCCAATATAGGCCCAAACATCATTATCGGTAATCACATCGGTATTGGCAATGCCCACCGCGCCAAAACCAAACGAGATCGCCAGGGAACCCGCAATGGTAACGATGCTCATATCATCCAGCGCCTGGACGGCTACGCTACCATCGGCTGAAATCGTCGAAACGCCGTCAATATAGGCTTTGGTGTTGTTGGTCAGCTTGTTAACCGAGAACGATCCCGCACCGCCAGCTTTGTTGCCCACCGCGCCGCCAATAGCAATGTTGACGATGTTGGCAAGCTGCACGGCTTTAGCGGTCACATTACCATTCGAAGAATTCACCGTGGTGTTGTCAAAATAGGCGAAGACGTCATCGTCAATCTCGTTGTACGAGAAGGCAATCCCCACACCGCCACCCCTCTCTTCAAACTGGAATCCTAATGCGCCTGCAATGGTAATAATATCGGGATCATCGTGTGCTAATAGCGTTACACCGCCCGCCGCTTCAATACCTTTACCGCCCGATTTCTTCCCAGAGATATAGACCGACGTATTGGCTTCAATCATCACCACTGTAACCGAGATCGCCAGCGCCATATTGCCTTTACTGACCGCAATGGCAATCGCCACGGTGATAATATTGGCATTGGTGTGCGCTGAGAGATCCAATAAACCGGTCATAATTAGGTCGGAGTTCTTGATAAAGGACTGCACAACTTTGTCGATCAGGCTGACCACCACAGATGCACCGATGCCAACGGTTTTGCCGCCATAGGCTACGGCTCCGGCCACGCCCACAATCAGCGAGTCGTCATCGGTATCCAGGGTTGCGCCACCGCCCGTGAGCGTGATATCGGATTGATTGGTGATGAAGGATTTGGTGACCGTATCAATCTGATTGACGACCACAGCCCCGGCACCTGCCCAACCTTCGATGACGATGCTAAAGCTGATAGAAATACCAACGATCAAATCGTCATTGGTGGCTTTCAAATTCAGGTCGCCGCCCGAAATAATAATATTCGAGTGATTGATGAAAGCCTGCGTCTTGCTGGTGATGTCGTTCCAACCGAAGGAACCGGCAATGCCGCCCGCGTTGCTGCCCTCTTCGGAAGTGTTGATCGTGAAGGCACCGACAATCCCCACAATTAAGGTATCGGTCAGCGCACGGACATCCAAATTACCTGTGTGGTTGATGTTGGCATAGCTGATATAAGCAGCCAGATTTTGATGGCTGATATTAACCGAAGCTGCGCCCGAAACGCCGACGCCATACGAGCCGCCGCCTTCTGGCGCTTGAGCGGCTTCTGGCTGGGTGCTGCTATCAGTGATGACCGCCGCGGCGATTGAGGCAGCGCCGATGGTGCCCACGTTTTCGCCGATCACCTGGAATTCGCCCGTACTGGTGATATTGCCGGATTGCAGTGTCTCGCCCAGTTTGCGGATGGAATGCAGGCCGCTGGCACTGCCGGTGCCAATCGAGATGGCGGTTGGTGTGCCAGCCGTGGCATTCGCCAGCGAGCTTGCCAATTGAATTTCGGTGGGACTCTTGGCAATCACATAATAGGTAGTCGTGCCGCTGGTCAGGTTATTCAGGCTGGTGCCGCCGCCATTGTCATAGACTACAGCATCACCGCTGGAGAAATTGTGCACATAGCCCAGATCAATGGTATCGTCATCGACATCGTGGGGATCAAAAACCGGCTGGCCGACGATAGCATTGGTGTTGCGGCTGAACTCGTTATACCCCACCGAGAAGCCCATGCCCACGCTCTTACCCTGGGTGATCCCGCCCGTAAGGCTAACCAATAATGATTCATCTTCGGCCGAGACAAAAACGCCATAATCCGTGATAAAAGTATCATCTTCGGCAGAACCCGTAGCACCCGTATCATGGAAAATAATGTGCTCATCGGCGGTGGTGATCTCACCGTCATCGTTGGCGTCTAAAACATAGGGTAACAACTCAACGGTATCATAAGCGCCACTGAAATTGAAGAACGAGTAACGGGCCAATATTTTCCTGGCACGGGGAACTTTCAAACAATTGGTAACACTCGAACTATAAACACTGCAAGTCGAGTCTGGGGCAATGGTGATAAAAGCGCCATCGTCAATATTCGCAGTTGTATCGTTATCAAAATAAGCGTAAGAGAATGTGCCATTGATGGCCCATTTATCGGCGGCCCCCATTGTTACGGCAATGATAATCGTGAAGGTACGAACATCCGCTTTGACTCCTAAAGCAGTGCCCGATACTTGAGCGCCATTTTCGATGCGCGCCAGCGTGACATTTTGAGCATCCAGGAAGAACAGGGTGCCACCCAGACCCGAGCCGCCCGATTTCATACCCAAAGGTCTGAAATCTTTATTTGCCAAATCGGGGACGCCAACAATACCCGCCAAATGGACAGTTTCCATAATCGTAGTGGCATACACCACCACCTGACGGTGACCATCCACGGCCATCAATCCAAAATGGGTAAAGGCGCTGGCCGGAACGCTCATATCAACCGCCGTGCCCGCCGTCGCCAGTGCGGCACTGACTGCCAACTTGATCTTGGTCGGGTCGCCAGTAGCGATCACATAATAAACAGTGCCATCGGTCAGACCAAAGCTCGCACCGCCGCCGCTGTTGAAGATCAGGGCATCACCGGTAGAAAGGCCATGCCCGTAATCCACGACAATACTATTTTCAGCAGCATTGACCGCCGTATTCGTAAAGACAAAGTCCTGGTTGATTAGGGCACCATCTTTAATCAATGCGACGGCTTTATTGTTTAAGAACAGGAAATTGAAGTTGGTCGCCAGTGCGCCCTTTTTGCCCTGGGCATCCACCTGGGTCCAGGAATTGAAAAAGCCAGATTGGATACCGGCATTGGCATTAATCTTTCCAATGATATCGGATATTCCATCGAATTTTAACCATTGAATCTCATACGGATAACGCGAATCAGCCCAAACCAAAACTTCGCCGTGGGCGTTGACCCTTGCTCCCGTGTTGATCAAAGCGGTAGCCGAAATATCTGCTTTCCAAACTGAAATACCGATGGCCACCGAATACGTGCGATGGCGGTTTTGGTTGGGAGAAGCTAAATTGGAGCCAACCGAGGCAAAGGCTGAGGTTTCTAATAAATCGCTCGCCAGGGAAATAACTTTAACATTTCCGCGAGCAATAACCACTGCACCCGATGCGATCTCGGCCAGTGCGGTGGCATCTTCATCGGTATAGGCAAATCCAACGGCCAGACCACTGGAAGCCTGCCCACCCGCAGATTGACCGTTTTTCGTGAAGAAGTCAACCGCATTGCCTCTAGACGCCAATTTTACAAGGCCGTTTGCTGCCCAAATTTTTATTTTGGCACCAAGCCCTGCGGAACCAACAGTAGCTGAGGCGGCATTATCATTTTTTAATTCGACCACCTCGAAAGCAGAAACCGATACGCTACCTGCCGCCAGTGTCAGGCCATCCAACGAAGCATGCACATCAGAAGTAATCAATAAGATTGAGAGTGCCAAACCTACCCGCGCATCTTCATAAGCCCCTGCTGTAGCGCCAATATTGGCATTGCGTTGGGTAATCGCATCAATATTTAAATTACCACCGGCCACCAACATCGCATTATCATAGATAAAAAGATTATTGGTGATATTGAGCTGTCCATACACAAAGGCAACATCAATTACGCTGCCTGGGCCTTTTCCAAAGTGAAGAACGAAAACTGAACCCGAGATATTGCCACGCGCAAGGGTTTGAATTTTCAAATTATCATCGGCAGCAAGATAGGTTCCGGCCCCAGCACCATCGGCACCGATTTCAATTGTAGCGGTGGTCTTAGCCTTCACCACTACGATACCCAGCAATGTGCTGATTGTTAATGAAGCCGCATCTGATCGCGATTCGGAAAGAATATCAATCGTTGTGCCATTGATCACCGTACCCGTGCCTACCTTGACCTTTGCGGTGGACTCGGAAAATGAGAGGCCAACAAACAGACTGATGCTCTCCAAAGTTTCGATGATAACCTCACCAATTGGAGCTTCATCTTGGAGATTTTTTCTGGCATCGGCATCGGCCCGGATTAATACGGTGCCGCCGCGAATGATGGTGTTGTTCCCGATAGTGATATCGGTGGTGACATTGCGGATGGTAAGTACCAATAGACCCGAAAATTCGGCGACATCGAGGGCTTCGAGGGTGATCTTTCCGGTGGTATAGGTTGGGACGGTGGCGGTAATCGCTAAATTCGCACCAGAACCATTCGGATCGCGGAAGGTGACAGTTTCGCCATCTACATAATCTGCGCCCCAACTGAGTACCGCTGCTGATGCTGAACCGCCACTGACGGTAATCGTTGCCACCATGCCAAAGCCACTGCCGCTGCTGGCTTCAGATACAACCGTGTAGGTTCCATTGGTCCAGCCTGTTGGCGAGGTGCCCGGGTTAGCAATGGTATTGACATGGGTGAGCAGTTGGACGTTGTTTCCGATGGTGATGGTCTTATCGTCGTAGATATCTCCGGCTGAAATGCTTTTGGCGTTGAGAGTGATATCCCCTGAGTTGCCAACCGAAGGATCGTTGAGATGATCCGTCCCGGTGCCGATCATGCGGGTGGAAATGGTCACATTGTCTTCGATAATGATCTTGGTCAATGTTTTGGTGTGATTTGCGCCATTGGTGTAAATGTTGGCACCGCTGACAATACGCCCTACGCTGTTGCCCTGCGTGCCAGTCGTGTTCTCGATCTCTCGCGTATCAAGCGTGATCGTATTAGCGGTTGGCAGGGTATCATCGGTGTAGGTCGTCACCAGGGTGTCAATGACGATTTCGACATCGGCCACTGCGGAACTGAGGTCAACACTATCAACACCAGCGCTATCGGAGATCGTATCAATGCCCCAACCCGTACCAAAGATATAGGTATCGTCTCCCGCGCCACCGATCAAGGTATCATTACCGGGGCCACCCGTAATCTGGTTATTATTGCCATCTCCGGTCAGCGTGTCGTTAAAAGCCGAGCCAATGATGCTTTCAAAGTTGCTAAACACATCGACAGCATCCGCACCGCTCATGGTGCTGGTCGCTAAATTGACGGTCACGGCCACGGTGGCGTCGCTATAATCGAGGGTGTCATTATCGCCGCTGCCACCGCCATCCATCGTATCGATACCCAAGCCGCCGCGTAGAATATTGTCGTTGGCATCACCGGTGAGCGTATCGGCAAAGGCAGAGCCGATGATATTCTCAATATTGCTGAGGGTGTCGGAGGCGGTGCTCCAGGTGGTTTGTGCTGTGGCGATTGCCAGGCTGACGGTCACGGCGCTGGATGCGGAACTGTAACTAACCCAGTCGCTGCCACCGCCACCGTTCAGGGTGTTGGCACCCAGACCCCCGAAGATCGTATCAGCCCCCAGGCCGCCATCAATTGCATCGCTGCCCGCTCCGCCGGTAAGGATATTGGCGTTGTCATCGCCGGTCAGGGTGTTGTCGGTGTTGCCGCCGGTGACATTTTCAATCCCGGTCAGGGTCAACGATAATTTACTGGCAACCACGCTCTGGGCTGTGAGAATGCCCAAATTGACGACCACCACCGAGGCGGTCAGCGCCATATCCAGTAGATCGCTGCCGCTGCCGCCCTCTACCGCGTAACTCTCCGAAGTCAGGGCATCGGCATCAAAGGCAAAAGTATCTGCACCGCTGCCGCCAATAATCGTCAGGATTCCGCTGAGGGTATCTGTATCTATTTCGCTGCCGACCACCTGGAAAGTTGTGCTGTTGCGCGTCAGGGTGATACCTGCGGTTGTGTCGCTATAATCCGCCGTATCGCTGCCACCGCCGCCGGTGATCGTATCATTCCCGCCCTGGCCCATAAAGCTATTATCGTTGGCGTCGCCGGTGAGCGTATCGGCATTGGTACTGCCCTTGATATTCTCCACGCCCGCCACTGTCAGAGTCAGGTTTGCGGAAATTGTCTGGGCAGTGGTGGTCGCCAGGTTGACCGTCACGGCCGCGGTCGAAGATGAGAAATCCAGCCAGTCGGAACCGGCACTCTCGATGATGGTGTCTGCGCCCAAAGCGCTATCCACATCGAAGACGTAGGTATCATCGCCATCGCCGCCGTATTGGGTGTCGTCCCCGCCCTTGCCCTCGAGGGTGTCATTACCCAGATCGCCGTACAGAATATTATTGTTAGCATCACCGATCAGGGTATCGTCATCGAAGGTGCCGCGGATATTCTGGAAATTGCTGAAGGTATCGGTGCCAACTTCGTCGTTGGTCATCGTGCCGCTGCCCAGATCAACTGTCACGCCGGTATAGGTGTTGTGCTCATACGAAAGGGTATTAATCCCACCCCCGCCATCCAGAGTATCGTCGCCGCGATAGCCTTCGATGACATTGTCGGTGGTGCTGCCGGTAAGGGTGTCGTCCCCATAGCCGCCGATCAAATTTTCAATGGAGGCGGTTGACAGGGTGAGAGTCAACATGGTCACGGCGTTGTAACTGGCAACCACCTGGGGGGTCAGCAATCCTAAATTGAAGGTTACCCCCAAAACGCTGGTACGGAAATCGATCACATCGGCGCTGCCGCCGCTGTCGATAATCGTATCACTGCCCCACGGATAGGTATCATCCTCTTCCAACTCAAAATCGTATACGTCGTTATCGGCGCCGCCTTCCAAAATATCATCGCCGGGGCCACCGACCAAATTATCATCACCTGCCAGGCCATAGATGTGATCGTGGCCCAGGTTGCCAATCAGGGTGTTATTGTTGGCATCGCCGGTCAGGCTGTCGTTACCGTTACCGCCGAAAGCATGGGTGAAATTGGCAAAAGAACCGACAAACGACGCGCCGCCCGTCAAGATCGCAACGTGGGTGGTGAGGTTCACGGTAACATCGCTAGTGCAGGCACGGATCAGATAGTTTGAGAATTCCAGAAAGGTTCTGTGTCAAAATGTGCAGCCAGTCTACGTTTCAGTTCTTGAGCGGTCAATTCGCCATCGGGTTCGCAGGTTTTTCGCTTGG
>Ga0233431_1001016_pt1 | contig 52862 bp, 48 predicted proteins | sample SI_118_April2016_FD_179867 | JGI IMG/M metagenome (GOLD analysis project Ga0233431, IMG submission 179867) | Seawater microbial communities from Saanich Inlet, British Columbia, Canada - SI_118_April2016_200_MG | ecosystem: Environmental > Aquatic > Marine > Inlet | place: Canada: British...
CTTCGCACGGATAATATTTGGATGGTTAATTTCCTGTCATCCGGTTTTTTCGATTCTTGTACGCCTTATTCTGCTCTTTTGCGGTTCTTTTTTAGTCAATTACGCCACTTTTGGCGAAACAAAAGTATAAGATTCTCCAGCATCCAAAATCACGTTGAACGAATCGGTTGTCTGTGGAGAACCAGATGAACTCGTACCTTGGAATATGACACCTTGTTTGATATCGCTAAAATTTACAGTGGTGTTATCCTCGGATGCCATGACGGAAATAAAATTTCCACAGCTTGAGTTTGATGAAGAATCAACGCTTCGCATTAACCCAACCCGAAAGCGAGTCCCCAAAGCTGCGTAACCTTTAGCAGTTAACGAAGCTCCTTGGGATGCAACCTGATGGCGTATATTCGCATAAATTAGCGCATCGGCAGAAATAATTAAGCCTGCTGTAGTAATTTGATTTAGGCTTGTGTCACCATCTAGAAGGTTGCCATTAACTAGAATTTGCTGTGGTGAGTTGTTTCGCACGGTATATGTGCCCCCTCCAACTGGTGAGCCATCTCCCCATTCCACAGTTACTGTCACATCAGTGGTTGATGGCGTAGAGAGAAATAGGTAATGAGCTCCACTTGAATTGTGAAAATTGGCCTGAGGGGGAATATAGTGTTTATAGTCCAAATGAGCGCGGGCTGGCTGCGGGCTAAACAGCAAACTGAATGCCAGCAGCAATATGGTAATGATGATGAATCGATGCGGCGCTTTCATGCTCTTCCCCCCGGGTGAGCGAAATCTACGCGTGAGTGAGTGTTTGGCGACATCTTATCCTCCGTTGGATGTGATAGGCATCAGGTGTCAGGGCAGCGAAGTGGGTATCTGTGATGATGAGTGCAATTGCGCAACATTATATGACAGGGCAAGGATATGGGCAAGCTTTTGACGCATTTAGGTGACAGTCACTTCACAAAAGTGACTGTCACCTAACGGACGGAAAGTAAATCGTCCGCCCGGTCGATTTTTTTCTCCGCCCGGAGGATTGCAACTCTCCGGGCAGAGCTTTCAAGCGCTGTGCTGTTTCGTCGCGCTGGGAATAAAGTACAAATGTCTCTGATACTCGCATAAAACTTGCTGTATAATTGCAACATCCTACTCAATTATTGGTTTCAAAGGAGAGAATATCCAATATCCCCCCGAAAACCAGCTATGGTAGGTGACGGTCACTTTTCTTCCAACACTCCGCTCGGAAGTGCTGCGCAAAGTGACTGTCACCTATTGCCCCCCCAGGAGGTCATTTCATGAGCGTCAAATATAATTCTATATCCCGCAAAAAGCCCGGCGATCCTGAAGCTGCGCCCAAGTATTACCCTTCGATTGTCAAAAGCGGCAACGTAAAATTACGTACTCTATCCAAACGCATCGCCGAGATTTCTACCGTCAGCACGGTGGATACAATGGCCGTGCTGGAAGGGCTGCTGGCCGTGCTGCCCCAAGAGTTGGCTGCGGGTAACGTGGTGCGTCTTGGCGATTTCGGCTCGTTTTGGCTGCGCATCAAAACCCAAGGCTCCGACACGCCCGAAGCGGTTACGACAAATGATATTCTCAACGTGCTGCCGCGCTTCACGCCGGGCAAAGAGTTCAAGCAGGTGTTGGAAACCATTGAATTTGAGAAGGCGTAGATCGGCAAGCAGGAGCGGGTGACAGTCATCTTCCGAAGGGCTTTCGGACTGAGCGCCGGAAGTAGGATGACTGTCACCTTAACGCCGGAAATCACCATGCCCCACGCCCGTAAAGACACACTTGTTTGGCAGCCCGGCGCGTATTATCACATCTACAATCGCGGCGTGCAAAAGGCGCCCCTCTTTCACGAAAAAACCAATTACCTTTATGTGCTACGCAAAGCCAAACACTATAGCAAAGCACTTCAGCTTTCGATCATTGCATATTGCCTGATGCCCAATCATTACCATTTTCTGGTACATCAAAAGGGTGAATACGCCGCAGGCTTACTCGTTCAACGCATATTCAATGGATATACCAAGGCCTACAACAAACGTTACGGGCACAGCGGCACACTTTTCGAGCGGCGTTATCAGGCCAAATTAGTAGATAATGAGGCCCATTTATTACATCTTTGCCGGTATATTCATGCCAATCCGGTCAAAGACGGCTTTGTAGAACACCCTGAAAACTGGCCTTATTCGAACTACTTAGAGTGGCTTGGCAAACGGAATGGAGCGCTGATAGATGCGGCATTCATTCGGAAAAACTTCGAAAGCCCTGAGGCTTATCAAGTCTTTGTACACGCGTATCTGCAACTGAAGTGACCATCACCTTCGCGGAGCACTTCCAAACGGAGCGCAGGAAGCAAAGGTGACTGTCACTTTAGTTACATCTTGACCCCCCATACCCCATCCACTACAATCAGCCCATGTCTGAACTCATCTTCCTGAAGCTCGGCGGGTCGTTAATCACCGACAAAAAGCAGCCACGCACACCACGGCTGGATGTGATTGCGCGGTTGGCCGATGAAATCCGCGCCGCGTTGGCTGCGGATCCGAATTTGCGCTTGATTCTTGGGCACGGCTCTGGCTCGTTTGGACACGTGCCCGCCAAACGTCACGGAACCCGCCAGGGCGTGGACTCGGCTGAAGGTTGGCGCGGTTTCACCGAAGTGTGGCATGAGGCGGTCATGCTGAATCGCATTGTGATAGACGCGCTGCATCAAGCCGGGTTGCCTGCGATGAGTTTCCCCCCCTCGGGGGCGGTCACCACGCGCCGGGGAACCGTCGCCCACTGGAACTTAAGTCCGCTGCGCGCCGCTTTGGGGGCAGGCTTGCTCCCCGTGGTCAATGGCGATGTCGTTTTCGATGAAATCCTGGGGGGCACGATCCTTTCCACCGAAGATATTTTCACACATTTAGCCAGCGAACTCCGCCCGGAGCGCATCCTGCTGGCCGGGCTGGATGCCGGGGTGTGGAGCGATTATCCTCAATGCACGCAACTCATCCCTAAGATCACACCTAAAAATTGGGCCGGCATTGCATCGGCGTTGGGCGGCTCAGCGGCTACCGATGTGACCGGCGGCATGGCGGGCAAAGTGGAATCAATGCTCGCGCTGGCCGGTAAAAACCAGGGGCTGGAAATTTCGATCTTTAGCGGCACGCATCCCGGCAGTGTGCAATCAGCATTGTCTGGGGATTTACTGGGAACGTCAATTACATCGGTATAATATCCCTATGTTCTTCAAGCCGCGTGCTACCATCCCGAAACGCTATAAACTCTTGCTGGCCGTTGCCCGCATCTTGCGCCCCGAAATCAACGCCATGCAAATCGAGCGCCAGGTTGTTGCCGTCGGCGACCTGATTTCATTCTTATATGCCGCTCCGCTGGCAATCGCCGGAATCATCTGGCTCATTCGGATCAGCGATTGGCAACTTTGGCGTGCTCATAGCGCGGAAATTGTATTACAAGCGGTATTATTTTTCATCTTCAATTATCTGCGCTTTTTCTTGATAGTAGAGTTACGCGCCAATCGTTACGGCAGTTCCGATGGGTCACTGGCGGGCATCATTTTATGGTCGGGCATTCTGCTCTTTGGCCCCACGTTGCTCTGGCTGGCAATATTGGGAACGCTCTTCGAGTTCTGGAGCAATTGGCGCAATGCCGTTTCGGACACCGCCCGCTGGAGCCAATACCGCAATCTGGCGATCAATATTGCCGGAAACACCCTTGTCTCGTTGACTGCGCTCACCATCTACATCGCTATCGGTGGCACGTACCCACTTTCCCCGCTCTCCACCGACACCGTGAGCCGCGCTTTCGGGCTGTTGGCGCTCAATTTTGCCCTGCTAATTTTGCTGTGGAGCGGATACCTGCTCTATGGAGTTTGGTCGCAGCGTGTTTTGGCTGGCTCCGACCAGATCAACCCTGTGTTGAAATTTTTCTTCCTGGCCATGGGATTGCCACACATGGCGCATCCTTTTGCCATCCTGGCCGCCGGTTTATACGCCGAAGGCGGCATCCCCGTTTATCTGTTTTTCGTCAGCGGAATGTTAATTGTGGCCTATCTGACGCGGCAATTAAGCTGGTCTGGGGAAAGCAGCCGCCAGCAATCGCGTATGCTGGAACACCTGGAGCGGCTGGGGCGCGCCATTATCGATGCGCCACCCCATACCGAAAATCTGCCTGCCATACTTGAAGCCCATATTCCAAATATGTTCCCGGCGGGGCGCTATGCGATCTGGATTTTCCCGGAAGATACGCTGGTCAAATATCCGCTGGATTGGCAGCCCGATCTGGATGCGATCTGGCCTTGGCTGCTCGATCAAGAACAGGGGCAAATTTTCCAGGCGCAGGATGAACTGCCCTGGCAAAATAGCTTCGACTCCCATAACCCGATGGTTCTCTCCCCGATCAAGGAAGGGGAATCGGGACAAACCTTTGGGGGGGTGTACCTGGAACTCTATGCGCTGGCTCAACCCTGGGATCGTCAGGCGCTGCAAAATCTCTGCCCGGCAGTGCAGGCTTTAGGCGCGCAAATTGCCTCGGCGATCAACCAGGCCAGAGTGTATGAGCAAACGCTGGAATATCAGCGCGTGCGCGAAGAACTTAAACTAGCCGGGCAAATTCAATCCAGCCTGTTGCCCAGCGTTTTCCCCAAAATGCCAGGCTGGCAGCTTTCGGTTACGTTAGCGCCTGCCGGGGAAACATCGGGCGATTTCTTCGATGTCATTCCTCTTGAAGGCGGGCGCGTAGGGATTGTGCTGGCCGATGTGCTCGATAAGGGCATCGGCCCGGCGCTGTACATGGCCCTGAGTCGCACGCTGATCCGCACGTATGCCACCGAATTCGAGTTACAACCCGATGTGGTTTTCTTCGCCACAAATGAACGCATTCTCAAAGACACGCGCGCCAACCTGTTTGTGACCGCTTTCTACGGAATCCTTGATCCACAAAACGGCACGCTGACCTACGCCAATGCCGGGCACAATCCGCCGCTGCTGTTGCGCGCTCACGATGAAGGAAACACTGAATTACTCCAAAAAACCGGGCTGCCCATCGGCATTGATGAAGAAGCCACCTGGGAACACAATACTGTAGAAATTTTCCCTGGCGATGTATTAGTCTTGTATACCGATGGCATTCCCGAAGCCCAGAATACGCACAAGGAACTTTTCAAACGCGACGCTCTTGAAGCTATCGCGCGCGCCAATCTCCAGCAATCCGCAGAGGGGATTCAAAAAGAAATTCTGGATGCCGTATACGATTTTCTGGGCGAAATTGCACCCCAGGACGATATTACGCTAATGGTATTACTGCGCGATAATGAATGACCGCAAACGTAGCCAGCCAGCCCAAACAAGCTACACTCCGGCGCTTCGCCTTTCTTGACGCCCTGCGCGGCGCGGCGTTATTGTGCATGGTCGTAGACCACGCCTATGATTGGTGGCTGACCGAGGCTGATAATCTAGGCAAATGGGGACGTACAACGGAATTTATTGGCACATTGGCGGCGCCAACGTTTCTGGTGCTGGTGGGGGTTTCGTTGGTGCTTGCCAGCGCCAAACGCGCGCCCCAACAGATTTCCACCCGGCAGACATTTTGGTTTTTGGCACAACGAGGCGGCGTGGTTTTTTTATGGGGGTTTATCACCAATTTCCTTGTATTTTTCAACGGCAATAATTGGCAAGCTATTTTTGCATTTGATGTGCTGCAATGCATTGGTCTGGGAATGATGATCTGTGCTCCGTTGGTCTTGTGGGGGGCAGATTGGGTATTGGCCTGTGTAACCATCGGGTTGCTATGGATCGGTCAGAATGGCGATGCTATTTCTCTCCCTGGTTACATGGGAACCATACTAAATGGCAATCCCCCGATCGCTTATTTTCCGCTCTTGCCCTGGTTGTTTTTCATCCCAACAGGCATCCTTTGGGGGCGGAGATTGCTCGATTGGCAGGATCAACCCGCTCGGTTGAACCGCATGGCCTTGCTAATGCTGCCAACCGGCCTGGGGTTGGCGGTCGCCGCGGCGCTGATTCCACTGGATTGGGGCTATCGCTATCCATTTACCGCGCATATCTTCTTCAACTTAGCCATAATTGCGTGAGGCAGCGCGTTTCTCTATTTTCTATCAAGCATCGACTGGGGCTTGAAACTAAGCAGTTGGCTGAGGACTCTGGGAAAAGAAACGCTCTTTCTGTATGTTCTTCACCATCTGATTGGATACCGTCTATTCTACTTTTTCGGCGCGATTACGGGGCATACATGGCAAGGGCATTATGGCATTTTTTCAACAGGTACAGCCACCGCTATGCTGCTGGCAATGATGGTGATTTTGTTTATGGCAACACGGCTGTGGATGGGAGCTAAAATTCGGCATCCCAAATTGGGCAAGTGGCTCTAGCGCGAAGCGGTTTTGTGCTTTTTCATCGTTAGCAGGTTGCCCCCAACCGCATCAAAGTGAAATTGCACATCATCCATCATTTGGCGCATCAGATACAAACCCGCGCCACGTGGCTTCAATTGCTCTAACGGCACAGCATAATTTGGGGGTGGAATATCTTCGGGGCTGAACCCTGCGCTCCAATCGCGTAATTGCACCGTAACACCGCTAGGTGTAATATCGCAGGCGCACTCGATTTCCCCCAGTTCTTCGCTACCATAGCCATGCTCAATAATATTGGTACAGGCTTCGTCCACGGCCAATCGCACAGCATAAACCTGTGCCGCGTCCAAGCCTGCTTTTTGGGCTATTCGGCTGACAAATTTTCCAATTGCAGCCAGATTTTCATAACGCCCGATAAATTTGCGCGTTGGCATCGGGAAGATTACCTGCTACTGGGAATAAAAAGAGCGAGGCGCAAGCTTGCATCCCCGCCCTTTAATTCAAAAATGCGATCAAGTTAGAAACTGCCCACGGCAGCTGTAAGATCGGCGTAGATTTCGACAAAATGTTTGACGCCAGCCAAATCGAGAGATTCCATCATTTCTTCTGCCACATTGACCAGCGCTAATTTGCCGCCTTCCTTTTTACAAGCTTTCTGCGTTTCGAGCAGTACCCACAAACCACGGCTGGATATGAAATCAACCGCAGACATATCAAAAACAATACCTGACTTGCCATCATCAACAATGGCATTAAACGCTTGCTCCAACGCTGGAGCGGTTTGACTGTCAATACGGCCAGTAGCTTTGAGCACATCACAGCGCTTATAGGATGTTGTTTGAAGTTCCATTCAGAAAACTCCTCATTTTATTCAGTGCATGCATAGATGATATAACGAATTGCCTGAATCCTTAGGCGGCAATAGTATATCATGGTTCAAACGGGTGATGCTATAATAACCTGTCGGGTCTCTGGGATCCCCAATGAGGGTTGCCAATAGACCCAACTGATTCTGTATGTTCAAAACCATTCAGCAAAGTGTTGAGATACCGTTCTTTTTATCTCCCTTTGCTCAACAAGCATATGCGATAGGTAAAGGTATTTATCCATGCAAATTCTATCAAAGCAACAAGATACGCTACTTAAAGAAGAACGCAATTTGTTACGCGATTTGCGCGTGACGCTGGCAAATATGAACGCACCTATCGAAGATCAAACTGCGCTGGAAGAATCGATTCAACAATTGGATGATTTCTTTCTGCTGGTTATTGTGGGCGAATTCAACGCCGGTAAAAGCGCCTTTATCAATGCCCTGTTAGGAACGCGTATTCTCAAAGAAGGTGTTACCCCCACCACGACTCAGGTCAATGTGTTACGCTACGGGGAAAATCAAGATCGCCAGATCGTTGATGATCACCTGCATATTTTGACTGCGCCGGTGGATTTCCTGAACGAAATCAGCATTGTCGACACACCCGGCACAAATGCCATCATCCGTGAACACGAGAATATCACATCTAAATTTGTGCCCCGCTCCGATCTGGTGTTGTTCATCACTTCCGCGGATCGGCCTTTCACCGAGAGCGAGCGCTTGTTCCTTGAGAAGATTCGCGATTGGGGTAAAAAAGTTGTCATCATCATCAACAAGATTGATATTCTGCAAAATGACGATGATTTAGCCCAAATTCAGGATTTCCTGAGCGAGAACGCGCGCCTGCTACTGGGGATCACGCCCGATATCTACCCGATCAGCGCCCGCAAGGCTTTACAGGCCAAACAGGGAGAACCCCATTTATGGATTGAAAGCCGTTTCGAGCCACTGGAGAAATTCATCCACGATACGCTGGATGAGGGCAGCCGCTTGCGCCTGAAATTCCTCAATCCGTTGGGGGTTGGCAAGCACCTCACCGAACGCTATCTCAAAACGATCAGCGAACGCATGGAGTTGCTGCAAGATGATTTCCAGATGCTGGAAGATGTTGAAACGCAACTTGACGAATACCGCGCTGATATGCTGCGCGACTTCGACTTCCGCCTGTCAGATGTAGATAATGTACTCTACGAAATGGAACAACGCGGCGAAGCCTATTTCGATGAAACCATGCGCCTGGGGCGTGTATTCGATTTGATCAAGAAAGAGCGCATCCAGCGCGAATTTGAAGTGCAAGTTGTCGGCGATGTACCACAGCGCATTGAGAAAAAGACTGCCGAGATGATCGACTGGAGCGTTGATGCCGACCTGCGCCAGTGGCAAGCCGTCACCGAGCATATTGCTGACCGTCGGCGCAAGCACAAAGACCGTATTGTTGGCGGCGATGGCGCGGGCAATTTCCATTACGACCGCGAACGGCTGATCGAAGGCATTGGTCAAGAAGCGCGCCGGGTGGTAGATTCATACGATAAAACGAAAGAAGCTCAACATATGGCGCAAGGCGCGCAAAACGCGGTGGCGGCAACGGCTGCATTACAAATTGGAGCGGTTGGCCTGGGTGCCGTAATTGCGGCGATTGCAACAACTTTGGCTGCCGACGTAACTGGTATTCTGCTGGCCGGATTGGTGGCCGCGTTGGGGTTATTCATCATCCCTGCCCGGCGCAACAAAGCCAAAAAAGAGATGCGCACCAAAGTAGCTGATATGCGCCATCAACTGACCAAAGCCCTGCGAGGTCATTTCAACAAAGAAATCGAACGCAGCCTCCAGCATATCAACGATACTGTGGCCCCCTATACTCGTTTTGTAAGGGCCGAGCGCAATAAAAATACAGACGTACAAGAAACATTACAGGTGATCCAGATCGGATTGAGCCGTTTACAAACACAGATCAACGATCTGTAGCCATCTGGCCATCTGCCCTCAAGTTGACAGTTCTATGGCACTCGATTAGACTTGATACTATCAGAAAAAGATGTGTGGGAGGTATAGCGCACTCACACATCTTTTTCAAGTTTTTTCACAGGGTGGTTCAAAAATGTGTAAACTTTTTTTGAACCACCCGCCTATGTCATTCCGACCGGAGGGAGGAATCCCTGTGAAGAAACGGAATTTTTCAACTGCGTAGGTATAAATTTATGCCAAAACGCAGGGATTTCTCGCCGTTAGCTCGAAATGACAAGCGAAAAATATCTATTCATTTATCCATCAAGTAAACCGTCCCCTTTTCACCTGGTTTAACCAACAGATAGAAGGTAAATATGTTGTACATGCGTCAGCAACTTGAAGCATTTGAAGAACAAACCCTGGCTCCCTATGGCATCTGCAGCAAAGACTCCAAGGGGCGCGACTGCCCGGAAGCAGAACCCGATTACCGTACTGCCTTTCAGCGTGATCGCGAGCGAATTTTGCATACCACTGCCTTCCGTCGACTGGAATATAAAACGCAAGTTTTCATCATCTCTGAGGGAGATTATTATCGTACGCGCCTGACACATACCCTCGAAGTAGCACAAATTGGGCGCTCCATTGCCCGTGCTCTGGGCGCCAATGAAGACCTGGTTGAAGCCATCTGCCTGGCACATGATTTGGGACACTCCCCCTTTGGGCATTCAGGTGAAGAAATTCTGAATCGACTGATGAAAGACCACGGTGGGTTTGACCACAATAAACAATCATTGCGCATCGTCACCGAACTCGAAAAACGCTATCCTGAATTTTCGGGGCTAAATCTGACCTGGGAGACGCGCGAGGGGATTGTAAAACATGAAACCGAATACGATATCGCGGACGCGTCGAATTATAACCCTGCGTTGCGTGGTCATCTCGAAGCTCAAATCGCTAATATCGCGGATGAACTCGCCTACACTTCACACGACCTCGACGACGGGCTGCGCTCTGGGATGATTACACCAGCGATGTTAGAGGGGATTACGCTATGGGAGATTATTCTAGAGAGTATTGAAGCGCGCACCATCCCATTCGATGATCTTATTCGCCACCGCCTTATCCGGCGATTAATCGGCTTGGCGGTGAGCGATATGGTCAAGTACACTACACAACGACTAAACGAAAGCGGAGTACAATCGGTAGAAGAAGTACAAATATTAGACTATAACGTCGCCAGTTTCAGCGATGATATGCGCCGCCGTAATCGTGAGCTGAAAGATTTTCTATACAATAATCTTTATCGGCACCCGCGCGTGCTGCGCATGCAAGCCAAAGCCGAACGTGTCATCCGGGAGATATTTGTAGCCTACCAACAAGAACCTGCCATGATGCCGCATCACATCCAAAAACAAATCGCGCCTGTTGGCCTCGAACGCACAATTTGCGATTATATTGCTGGCATGACAGACCGCTATGCCATCGAAGAGCATACCAAGCTCTACGACCCTACTGTAAGGCCCTAAAAATATTTACCAGCCCTGGGTTCAACTCCGAAAGAAATAACCTATGAGTACACAATATCTGACCAAAGCAGGCATACAAGAATTGCAAACTGAACTTGAGCGCCTAATTACGATCAAGCGCCCCGAAATTGCGCGCCGTCTTAAATCTGCCATTGAAATGGGCGATTTATCAGAAAATGCCGAATATGTTGCCACAAAAGAAGATCAGGGTTTTATGGAAGGGCGCATTCAGGAAATTGAGTATATTCTTGCCAATGCAGAAATCATTGAAACGAAAGGGGGCTACGATATTGTCTCGATTGGAGCAAAGGTGACTATTCAGGAAGGTGATTTTCCGGAGGAGGAATATCACCTGGTTGGTAGTCAGGAGGCGGACCCTGGCAATGGGCGGATTTCCAACGAATCGCCGATTGGTCGTGCCCTGTTGGGTAAAAAAGTTGGCGAAACAATTCAGGTGGAAACACCCGGGGGGGAGATTAACTTCAAGATTCTCAAAATTGAATAATACCCACACAAGGGATACAAAAACAACCCCTGGCAACTTGTATCCAGCCAGGGGTTGTTTGATTCTCTTTCCCAGGGGTTTCGCGTCCCTATTGGGTTAAATTTTTTGCCAAATAGCAAGTTCCAGCGTCAAACGTTCAAAGAAACTTCCCTGAGGCAGTCCATCCCCATCGCTGCCGTAGGCCATATCCACCACTCGGGCCACCAGCCGCAGCGTGGCCGTCTCGAGAATCATCTCCGAGCCGGGATCTGCAGGGAAAGGTTCGCCTTTGGTTTGCAGCCGCTCGCGCAAGGTATTATCGTTATAAACATGGCGGCTCATCAGAACTTTGGTTACCGTTTGAATATCATTCTTGTCGAAAAGCCAGATTTCATACGCGGCAACTTTTTTCGGTTCGCCAACGCCAATCGCTTCAGAGATACCTACACCACACTCCCCGAGAAATTCGCCGGTGGGCGAGTCGATGCTGAATGAGTCATCGAAGAGATCATCGCCGAGCATATACGTGGTCATGAACTGGACCATCGGCGGCACTTCGCCCCGTGCAGAAAAGTCGGTTGGTTCGGAGTTACGGGAAATTTCCTGCGCTTGTGCAATCGGCGACATAAATTCTGAATCTGACGCCAAGCCTCGCTGCCGGGATATAAATAAATAGCCAACCACTCCAACTGCCAAGAGCGAAACAACGCCGCACATCACCAGGATCGGTGTAAAGTTAATGCCCCCGGAAACTGGTTCGGCCGTATCGGTAGTTTCTGTTGGTATTTCTGCGGGTGTGATTTCTTCAGCCATGGTTTCTTCTGCAGGCACTACAGGCGCTACAACCGCGCCCGCAATGACCTCGCTGAATTTCTGGACATTTTCTGGATATGCGCCAGGGTCTACATTGGTCAGGGTTTCATCGGCTGTTTCGCCAAGATACCCCCACCGTTGGCGCGCGATATCCTCATCTGGGAATAAAGCATACGAGTCAATCACCATGCGTAAATAATCATCTCGATAGGTCGGGTGCAAATCTGCCGGGGAACCATCGACCCACTTTACAGGCCAAATCCCCCACCCAATAATAAACCAACCAATGAATAATCCGACGCCCAGGCCGACCAAGCCAGCCACGAGGGGATTATTAAATTTCTCACGAATGAATTCCATCGCTTCTCTCCATTTTTTCTAGCTCGCTCAGCCAAAACCTGCTGCCTATTCGTATAGATCACATCTTCCAGTATTGTAGACGAGAGAGGGAAAACATGCAATCCCTTACAAGTCACGTTACGAATATCTTTTAGTCTGTTGCAAGCCTTATGCCAAGCTACTCAGCGTCTTCTGAAAGCTCATCCGGGATGACAGCATCGCGCATAAATACTTCTTCGCATTTTATGCAGGCAACCTGATGCTTGTTATTGGCAACCAACAAACCGCCACATTTAGGGCACGGCACTGGAAGCGGCCGCTTCCAGGATGAAAATTCGCACTCCGGATAGTTGGAACAACCATAGAAAATGCGGCCCCGGCGTGTTTTACGAATAACAAGGTCGCCGCCATCATCCGGGCAGGCAACACCAATTTTTTCCAGCCAGGGTTCTGTGTAACGACATGTCGGGAAATTGCTACAGCCAATGAATTTGCCATGCCGCCCCCAACGGATGACCAGTTCTTGCGAACATTCCGGACAGGCGCGTCCAATCGGTTCAGGGCCTGTATTCACATCTGGCATTTGTTCTTTGGCGAGTTCGAGCTGCTTCTCAAAGGGGGTGTAAAAATCGCGGATCACATCCACCCAAGTTTGTTTGCCATCTGCAACCTGATCCAGATTTTCTTCCATCTCTGCCGTAAAACTCACATCGACAATATTGGAAAAATGCTCGACAAGCAGATCATTTACCAATTCGCCAGTGTCTGTCGGAAACAGCCGCCGTTGCTCGCGGGTGATATAACCGCGGTTTTGCAACGTGGAAAGTGTGGGCGCGTAGGTTGATGGCCGGCCAATTCCGTTTTCTTCCAATTCCTTAACCAGAGATGCATCTGAAAAACGGGGCGGCGGCTGGGTGAAATGCTGTTCGGGGATTAGACGAAGGAGTTTTAACAACTGCCCGACGGTTAAATCTGTAGGAACAAGCATATCTGCATCATCTTCCTGCTTAAGTTCTTTATACACCACCAAAAAACCCGGGAACTTAATTGTAGAGCCTGATGCGCGCAGCAAATAAGAATTTTTCGCTTTTGAGCTTTCAATTTCTACCGAGATCGTATTATAAACGGCCGGGGTCATTTGAGATGCTACGAAGCGCTGCCAAATCAGTTGATATAGCCGGTATTGATCTCGCGTCAAAAAACTCTTGATAGCTTTCGGCGTGCGATAAACGGATGTCGGGCGCACAGCTTCGTGTGCTTCTTGCGCCCGGCGAGCTTTGGTGCGATACTCAGGCGCTTCTTTCGGGGCATATTTTTCGCCGTATTGCCCAACGATAAATTTGCGCGCTTCGGCCTGGGCCACGGTAGAGATATTGGTGGAATCCGTTCGCATATAGGTAATCAAACCCGTCTGCCCACCATCGCCTACATCCACGCCTTCGTATAATTGCTGGGCTATTTGCATCGTACGCCGCGCGGTGAAATTTAATCGGCGGGAGGCATCTTGCTGCATAGTGCTGGTGATAAACGGTGCCTGTGGATTACGACGACGGGTACCCTTTTTTGTTTTGCTAACGGCGTATTTAGCCTGCTCCATATCCACCAGCAGCGGAGTAACATCGGCTTCAATAGACAAACTTGGTTCTTCATTATTAATCCGCACTAGCTTGGCAATGAATTTTTCTTTATCGCCATTCGGCGAAAATTCTGCCGCAATCGTCCAGTATTCTACCGGAATAAAGGCATCAATTTCACGCTCACGCTCCACAATCAACCGCAAAGCCACCGATTGCACACGCCCCGCCGAAAGACGGCCGCGCACTTTTTGCCACAGCAACGGGCTGATGCTGTACCCCACCAGACGATCTAGAACGCGTCGCCCCTGTTGGGCGTTGACCAAATCCATATCCAGCGCGCGCGGATGAGCAAATGCTTCTTCAATCGCCGGGCGCGTGATTTCATGAAAGACCACCCGCCGGGTGCGCTCCGGCTCAATTTCAGCCGACTCCATCAGATGCCAGGCAATCGCTTCACCCTCCCGGTCGAGGTCAGTCGCCAGATAAATTTCCTCGGCCTGATTTGCCAACACCTTCAACTCTTTAACGACATCGCGCTTTTCGTTAGGGACGCGGTATTTCGGCGTGAAATCATTCTCTACATCCACCGAGAGCTGTGAGCGCAGCAAATCGCGCACATGGCCTACCGAAGCGCGCACTTTATACCCTTTGCCCAAATATCGCCCAACGGTTTTCGCTTTGGCAGGCGACTCAACAATCACTAACTTCCCAGAACGCTTGACTTCTTTTTTCTTACGCGTTCGTTTGGCACCTTCGGGCGGCGTCAGCCCTTCATGCGCCGGTGTGCGCCCCATCCGATACAATCCGGTATCACATTCCAAACAAACGCCGCGCGTCGCCGGGGTCCCCGATGCTGTGAAAACAGCTACCGGACTGCCAATCTCGCGCTTGACTTTACACTTTACACAATAGGCTTCCATAAAAAAACTCCAAACACATGCCGCCTACAAATACTGGCGACCCGTTGCTTTCAAATTTTGTACAATCTGACGAACTTTTTGCGCCTGATCTTTCTTGCAGACCATCAAAACATCCCCGGTGTCGACTACCACCAAATCGTCCACTCCAATGGTCACAATCAGACGCTCTTCATTGGATGTAAAAACCAATGTTTGGTGCGTATCGAGGGCAAGATGCCGTCCCCCTACGGCAATATTTCCCTGCTCATCGGCAGGGAAAATATCAAACATGGCTTCCCAACTCCCCACGTCATTCCAACCCAACCCTTCCGCGGGGATCACAACAACATCCTGGGCATTTTCCATAATTCCGTAATCAATCGTTTCGGGCTGGATTTGCGGCCAAAGCCGCTGCAAAACGGAATCGCGCCGGGGCTGGTTCCAAGCCTCGGAGATTTTATCTAATAATGAGGCGAGTGCTGGCATCTGGCGACGAAACTCGGTCTGAATGCGCGCCACCTGCCAGACAAACATCCCCGAGTTCCAGGCGTGATCGCCGCTGGCGAGCATTTCACGGGCATGTGTCTCGTCGGGCTTCTCCACAAAACGGCGCACATTGAAGGCATTCAAATCCTGATATTGGGCAACCCGCTCGCCCTGCTGAATATAGCCATAGCCCGTCGCCGGGAATGTCGGCGCAATGCCCAGCGTAACCAGATGCTCATCTTGAGCGGCATCAAAAGCGGCCAGCAATAATGCCTGAAAATGGCTTTCGTTTGTAAAGATATGGTCGGCAGTTAGCACAGCCATGACAGCCTGCGGATCGCGCGTTGCCAGCGCAACCGCTGCCAGCCCAACCACCGAGGCCGTACCACGCGGCATTGGCTCCAATAGATAATTCTCAACCGGAATTTGGGGACACTGTGCCTGCAATGCAGCCGCCTGCTCCGTTACGGTAACAACAAAGATGCGTTCTGGCGCAAAAATACCATCCAGGCGATCAACGGAAATTTGGAACAAGGAACGCTCCCCAACCAAGGGTAGCATCTGTTTTGGGTTTGCAACCCGCGATAACGGCCAAAGGCGAGTGCCACCACCGCCAGCCATAATCACGGCATAATAATGCTCATTCATTCTCACTTGTCCGTATGATAATCGGAACCAACTTCGCGCACAGCATAATATCGCATTCCGCTGACCTGACGCACCATACCCTTGAGTTCCATCATCGCCAGGGCAGCGGTAACTTGCTCAATGGGTAAATTCGTACGAGCACGAACTTCATCGACATGCACTGGGTTATGATCGAGCACAGCAAATAATTGTGCTTCAGTAGCATTGGCCGGTAATACCGTGCGAGCCTGACGATGGGCTGAGATCATGGTCAGATCCAGCGTTTGTAAAATTTCTTCGGGATCCAACAAAGGGTGCGCGCCTTGCTGAATCAGCCAATTGGTGCCTTTACTTTGCGGGGCCAGCACATTTCCCGGTACGGCGAAGACTTCACGCCCTTGCTCAGCGGCAAATTCGGCGGTAATCAACGCTCCGCTTTTACGCCCGGCTTCCACTACCACCGTTGCCATTGAAAGCCCGGCAATAATGCGATTGCGCGGCGGAAAGTTGCGCGCATCGGGGTGCGTACCAACGGCGTAATCGCTAAGGATCGCGCCATTCTGAGCAATTTGCTCGGCCAGCCCGCGATGCTCCGGCGGGTAAATGCGATCAACGCCGCTGCCTAATACCGCAATTGTCCGTCCGCCAGCATCCAATGCGGTTTTATGTGCAATCCCATCAACGCCGCGCGCCAGGCCGCTGATAATGGTCACACCATTACGTACCAGGGTACGCACGATGCTCTCGGTAACTTGACGGCCATAGGCTGTGATGCGGCGCGTCCCAACTATGGCAACGGCCCACTCATCTTCCGGAATCAACTCTCCACGCAGATAAAGCACCGGAGGCGCGGTATCCAACGCTTTGAGCCGCGCGGGATAATCTTCATCATTCCGGGTGAGCACGCGGATTCCTTGTGCCTGAATATCTTGCAAAACATCGGTCAAATCAACATCATTGCGCAGTTGAACAAAGCTGGAAACAATGCGCTGGCTTAGACCCGCCGCCAAAAGAATTTCAGGCGCCGCATTCCAGGCAGTTTCCAAATCACCAAAATATTCCAGCAACTTTTGCAAACGGACTGCGCCAATCCCTTTGACCAAGTTAAAACCAACCCAATATTTCTGATCGTCTGTCAACACGAGCCCCTGATTCAATCGATTTTTATGGGGTAGCTCAAGCCAGTCATAGCTTGCTTCCCCCCACTTCTAATGGAAGATATACCCAAATATCTAGGGCTTCCCGCGAGAATCTTCGTAAAGCAGTCAAAAAAGCGTGCATCAGAATACCATATTGTTTTTTTATGTGTCAAGGCGCAAAAAAGGGAGTGGCGCTGACATAGCCATCGCCACTCCCTTTTTTTACATCTACATCTCTATATTTACACAATTAACCCAGGCAGCAAATGAACCCGAATCTGACTTACATTCAAATCAATGGATAAAACAACCGATTCAATATCTGGGAGCAATATTTCACCGCCATCGGGCGAACGTACCAGAAACACATCGTTGGCGCCAGTGTCAATGATCTTTTCTACACTGCCCAGTAAATGCCCGGTAGCGTCTTCAATAACTTGCAACCCCAGCAATTGGTGCAGATAGTATTCACCCTCATCTAATTCGGGGCTATCAGCAGCGCGCACAGAAATAATTTGATTGCGGAATTCGCCAACTTGCTCTCGGTCGAGCAAACCATCGAAAGCGATCAGCACATCCTGGCGATGCCAACGGACGCTCTCAATTTTCAGGGGTTGGTACGCTTCGCCAACATAGAGAATATTGCCAGGAAGCAAACGTTCAGGAAAATCTGTCCACACGGACATGAGCATCTCACCGCGCAAACCGTGCGGCTTGCGAAGTTTTCCAACAACTAAGAATTCAGGCTCGCCACCCATTTGTGACGAGCCTGCTTTATGCTCAGGAGAAAAATTAATGCGTTCGAAGATCATCGTGGATCATCAATATCGAGAGTGGCGTTTTTGCCTTCGCGCGCTGCGGCAACATAAAGCAGCCTTCGAATGGCATTGGCTACACGCCCCCCTTTACCAATCACGCGCCCCATATCTTCTTTCGCAACCCGGAGGTGCAAATAAACTTTGGAACCGTGGTTTTTCTGATCTACGACAACTTCCATCGGATCATTCACGAGCGAACGAGCAATGAACTCTACCAGGCTTTTCACAAAGCACCTCCCATATCTCTCATTAATTCCAGAAAAGAAACTCAATCCGATAGGCGTACAAGGCAGAATACGCTTCGCACGCCTATCGGATTCGAAACAGTCACAAACTTACGCTTCTTCAGTTTCAGCTTCAGTTTCAGTTTCAGCTTTAGTTTCAACTTCAGCTTCGGTTTCAGCTTTAGCTTCGGTTTCTTCCGCCTGCGGTTCTGCTTTTGGTTCGGCGGGTTTCGCTTTTGCAGCCTGTGCAATCAAATCATCACGGCGGGTGCGCGGATCAACATTACGAGCTTCCATTGCAGCGGCGGCTTCTTCGAGCAGTTTTTCAACAGCTTCGCCAGCTTTGAAGCGTTCGAAACGCTCCATCAAACCAACCTGCCGAAACAAGCTACTCACAGAATCCGAAGGCTGTGCGCCAACACTCAACCAGTGATACACGCGATCTTCGGTGAATTCAATCGTTGATGGCTCAGTGCGCGGGTTGTAAAAACCCAAAACTTCCAGAAAACGCCCATCGCGGGGGCTTTCTTTGTCTGCAGCAACAACACGATAGCTGGGCTGCTTTTTTGCGCCAATGCGGCGCAGTCGAATGCGTACCATAATTGATCTGTCTCCTTCAGTTACAGATATTGGGGATGAGGCTTTCGCGGCCCCACAAACAAAACGTCCGAGAAATAGGGGTGAAGTGGTTGCAAAGCAACCACTTCACCCCTATTTCTCGGCGTCTGCTTACGACGCGACGAAAGTCCTGTTAATTTTCGTATTCACATCCGCAGTGAGAGGGGTTGCGCTGAAGGGGCGCACACGGCTTCTGCTTTACGTTTTATCCAAACAAACCGGAAAGACCGCGCATCCCTGACTTTCGCAAGGTCTTCATCATGCGCTGCGCTTCCCGATACTGTTTCAACAATTGATTGACATCCTGAACCTGGGTGCCAGACCCCAAGGCAATCCGCCGTTTGCGACTGGCGTTCAGGAGTTTTGGTTTACGACGCTCCACCACAGTCATTGAACTAAGAATAGCTTCGGTCCTTTTGAGCTGCTGTTCGGCATCTTGTGGATCAACGGACTTTGCCATCTGACCCATGCTGCCGGGGAACATATCAAGCAGTTGACCAATCGGACCCATCTTGCGCACCTGTTTGAGTTGGTCGCCGAAATCCTCGAGGGTGAACTCGCCCGACATAAGTTTTTTGGCTTGCGCTTCGGCGGTATCCGTGTCAAAGGCCGCCTCGGCTTTTTCGATCAGCCCGATGACATCACCCATCCCCAAGATACGCGAAGATAAGCGCGATGGGTCGTAAACTTCAAGCGCATCCAGTCCTTCGCCCACACCCAAAAATTTGATCGGCACACCGGTGACCGAGCGAATCGAGATCGCCGCGCCCCCGCGGGCATCGCCATCCATCTTGGTGAGAATCAACCCCGAGAGCGGAACCGCTTCTCGAAAACCCTGGGCAATGTTGACCGCTTCCTGACCGATCATGGCATCCACAACCAGCAGCACTTCGGTCAATTCCACCTTCTCGGTGATTGCCTGAAGTTCGGTCATCAAGGTGTCATCCAATTGTGAGCGACCGGCCGTGTCCAGAATGACCACACCAAAACCGCCTTTTTGCGCCTTATCATGGGCGCGTTTGGCAAGTTCGGGCGGGGCTACATTGGGCTGGGCAAAAACTTCGATCCCCAGGCGTTCGCCGAGAGTTTGCAACTGCTGCACGGCTGCAGGGCGATACGGATCGCCAGCCACCATTAACACACGCTCACCCTGACCGCGTAAAATACGCGCCAGTTTTCCCGCGGCAGTGGTTTTGCCCGCGCCCTGCAAGCCAACCAGCATGATCGTGCGCGGCTTGGGGCCGCGTAGATCGAGCGGAGCGGGTTCGCCCAGTGTGGCGATCAACTCTTCGTTGACGATCTTGACGATCTGCTGACCGGGGTTCAGCGCCCGCGAGACTTCATGGCCTACGGCGCGCTCGCGCACGCGGGCGATAAACTCTTTTGCAACTTTGTAATGTACATCCGCCTCCAACAAAGCCAAGCGAACTTCGCGCATGGCATCATCGACATCGCGTTCAGAGAGCTTGCCCCGGCGGCGCAATTTGTCGAAAACTTCGTTGAGGCGACCTGTCAGATTCTCAAACATAATAAACGCCAAAATTGCGGCAGGCAACCATTACAACGGGCCAGCCGCAACGCTGAATTCTAGCTTGTAAGGGATGTTTGGTCAAGGGAAGTTCAACAGCAATATTGTCACGCCGATTCACCTATGGTAGAATTCAGCCCGCTTGGGAGGGGTTCTCCCAACCCACGCCCCGGAGGGATGGCCGAGTGGACGAAGGCGCCTGTCTTGAAAACAGGTATGGAGCAATCCATCGTGGGTTCGAATCCCACTCCCTCCGCCTTAACAAATGATGAATGGTGAAGCATGAATGCAGAATACGAAATGTTGATTTCGTATTCTGCATTCGTGCTTCTGCACTTCTTGGGGAGGTGCCAGAGTGGTTGATTGGGGCCGCCTGCTAAGCGGTTGTCGGGGTAAAACTCGACCGCGGGTTCGAATCCCGCCCTCCCCGCCTTTTGCTCTCGTAGCTCAGTGGATAGAGCACTTGGTTGCGGACTAAGGGGTCGCGCGTTCGAGTCGCGCCGAGAGCGCAGATTAGAGCGGGAAAATCCCGCTCTCTTTTTTTATCTATGAAAACTGAGAAACCCCAAATCTTACTCACCAATGACGACGGCATCCGCTCTCCCGGCTTGTGGGCCGCGGCGGCGGCGCTGGAAGCGATTGGCTATGTTACTGTGGCCGCACCGCGCGAGCAAAGCTCCGGGATGGGCCGCAGCCTGCCCAATACAACCGATGGCCTGATTACGCCCGAACAACTCCAGGTCAATGGGCGCAGCTGGACGGTCTATGCGGTAGGTGGTTCACCTGCTCAGGCTGTGCTGCATGGCGCACTAGAAGTGATGCCCCGCTTGCCCGATCTGGTGGTTTCGGGGATTAACTACGGGGCCAATATCGGCAGCGGCGTGACGATTTCGGGCACGGTTGGCGCGGCGCTGGAAGCGGCTGCGTTGGGCATCCCGGCCCTGGCGATCTCATTAGACACCGAATTAGAGCATCACCTTTCCTATTCGCAAGAGGTTGATTTTTCTGCAGCGGCCTATTTTACGGCCTATTTTGGGGGCAAATTACTGCACAGGCAGATGCCATCGGATGTAGATGTGCTCAAGGTCGAAATTCCGGCTCAGGCCACGCCGGAAACCCCCTGGGAAATCACCCGGCTCTCACGGGTGCGATATTACCACGCCGAAAAGCCAGAGCGCACATCCTGGAACCAACCCACAGTAATGGGCTACCGTATCAACGAAAGTTGGGGGGATGCATCAGCCGATTCGGATGTTCACGCGCTCTTCACCCGCCACCAAGTTTCCGTAACCCCCCTGAGTTTGGATTTGACGTCGCGAGTCTTGCCGGAAATTCTTGAGAAATTATTGAGTTAATCTTGCCCCTGTAATACAGCCAGAATTTTGGCGTGCAACACTGGATTAGCCGCCAAAACCGAATAGGGGGGTTTAAAATAATCTGGCTCGCCACGCGCACTGGTGACCAATGCCCCTGCTTCCTGCGCAATCACTACCCCAGCCGCCATATCCCAGGCCCCCAGGCGCAATTCCCAATAACCATCGAAACGCCCCGCAGCAAGATAACATAAATCCAGGGCTGCCGAACCTAAACGCCGCACACCTTGGGTTCGCAACGTTAGTCTGGCGAAATTATCGAGATTATTCTCCGGGTTGCGCCACGAATCGTAGTAGAAACCCGTCACCAGGAGGCTTTGACCCAGTTCGGGGACAGCCGTCACCTTCAAAGGAGTCCCGTTGAGCCAGGCTCCTTGCCCGCGCGCCGCGCTGAAACACTCATCCCGCATTGGGTCGTAAACCACCCCCAGGGTAAGTACATCCCCCACCGCAAAAGCAATTGAAACCGAAAAGAAGGGAATACCGTGCGCATAATTGACCGTGCCATCCAACGGATCCACAATCCAACGCTGCTGGCCCACACCAGCGCGCAGGCCGCTCTCTTCGGCGATCACATGCTGCCCTGGAAAACGCTCGTCTAGCGCACCGAGCAAGAATTCTTCTGAGCGGCGGTCAATTTCAGTAACGAGATCAATCTCGCCTTTGAGTTGCACATCGTGTTGTTTACCATACCCCTGGCGGACAATTTCACCAGCCATGCGCGCCATTTCAATCAGGTCGTTCAGTGTAGGTTGCATCAGTCATTTCCCAGTATATTTTTTCAAAAAAATAGGGGCGTACAGGAGTAAATTATCCCGCACACCCCTTACTTTATGGGTTTCTCAGTGTTCAGTTATTCGCTGGTGTTTTCTTCAGAAAGGATTTTATAGAGTTGATCCAGTTCATCTTGAATTTCCTGTTTTTGTGCGCTGGCTTCTGTGAGCAAGGCTTCAAAAGCTGGCTTTTGCTCTGCGGGTAACGTTTGCAGCAAACGCTCCGTACGCGCGATCTGATTGGTTTTCTCGCTCAGTTTTTCTTCCAACCGCTTGCGATAACCACGATAAAACTCTTCTTTGCTCATCAGCGGAGGCAGCACTGGCGCGCCATCGGTGAGTATCTCAGCAATTGTGAGCAAAAACTCAGCGGTGTCCACCGGTTTTACCAAAAAACGCACCGCTCCCAATTTGAGCGCAAATTCCCGATCTTCGGGCGTGACATAGGTCGCCGAAAGAAAAATCACCGGAATTTGATGTGTTTTTGGGTTCTTCCGCAAAGCATACATCAGGGCAAACCCATCCATGCGCGGCATGAGAATATCGGTGATAATCAACGCCGGGCGTTCTTCGGCTATGCGCTCAAGCGCTTCTTCCCCATTCTTGGCGGTCACAACCGGATATCCTTTAAAACGCAAAGTCACAGCCAGTAAATCTAAAACATGCAACGTGTCTTCGACTACCAAAAGCGGACCATAGGGAACAGCCATAACTCATCTCCTGAAACAAGTGTATTGTAGCGGATCACGCTGACACGAATGCTTACACTTCTGATAAGAGCATTCCGTTATGTAAACTATCAAATGATACGCTTGTTACACTGAAATTGCGAGTTCTAGTCTTGCAGCGCGATCTGAACCACATCATCAAAAGGCATGAGTGCAGTTTTAAATTTGTTTTTGGAATAAGCATAATAACATGCTTTAGCGCTGTCGGTTGCCAGCGCGTTGAAGCGCCCTTTAATCGGCGCGACCACGCAACAGGTATCGGCAGCAAATTTAGCGCCTGCAGCCTCGATCACCGCCGTATAGCCCATCCGGTCGGCGATCTCTTTGGTCGGACGGGCGGTAGTAATCCAGAACTCTTTGGTCACGGTTTTCCCGGCCAGCAATTCGGCGATGCGAGCAATTTCCTTGATCGATAGATGCGGACAACCCAAACTGACAAAATCAATTTCGTCGGATGCGGCATCGATCATGGATTCTCTAGCGAGGTGGATTTCTGCTGCGGTGATGGTGATCTGCTCATCGGGCGGGAGCAGCTGACCTGCCTCGGGGGTGATCCCCTGAATATGGCAGAGGGCCACGCCCCCATAAGTCGCCACGCTGGCGCAGAATGATTTGAGATTCTCCACCGAGGCCGATTCGACCCCGCGCAAATAGGGCACGCGTCGCCCGGAGATACGCTCCAGCCTTTCGCCTAACACCTTTCCCAACGCCCCGAAATCCGTATTCTCATCCTGCAAGCCCTCGACATTCACCGTCAGGGTTGGCTGCCGATCTGCATCGAGGTGGTAGCCATATTCCGGGGTCAGGCCGGTGAGTGATGCCGCCAGGGCGCTGGGGCCGCCTTCGCGGTTGGAGCGCGCGCCTAACACCGAGTTGGCATAGCACACCGCACTGCTCTCTGCCCAAGCGATATGCTCGCCAAAATGGGGCGTATTCCCAATCAGATAAGGCGTGCAGGTCGCCGTGGTAATGACATTCATGCGAGCAAAAGCATCCAGCACACGCACCTGGTTTTCGGCAAATTCAGCGCTGATGCCCAAATTCTGCCAGTTTTCCATATCCATCCCGGCGGGGTTAAGTGTGGTCAGCACGCGGGCGCGCCCGTTTCCATTTGCCATCTCATCGAGAAATGCCAGCCCGGCCTCGCCCAAATTAGCGTAACTGACCCCTGCAATCTGTACCGATGTTACCGGGATCAGGCGCTCGGCGGCGTAAATCCGCCCCAGCATGGTCAAAATTTCCATCGCTTTTTGCGTGGCGCGTCCCTGTGCGCCATCGAGCATGGTTTGTTCTTCGTTTGTCAGTCGCATATATTACCTTGAGTTCCACCACAGAGAAAACTTCGTGTCCTTTGTGTCTCCGTGGTTCATTCCTGCTTATTCAGAAAGCGGCTCAGGTCAACTTGCGGATATTCAACTTTCTCATAATGCCGCCGCGCCTCACCAAGCGGCGCTGTCAGATCAAAACCAATTTTGGTGGTGAATTTTGTGCCCGCTTCCGCACTGGGATCCAGGCTGGAGCCGGGTTCGCGGTCAAGTACCACCAGATCGCGGTCACCCTGGAAACGCGTTGCCAGCGCCCATTCCACTTGCAGCGGATCGTAAATATCCACATCGGCATCCACTACATAAATATGCTTGCACGAGCGATGCCCGGCAAATGCCGCCTGGATAGCTTTCTTGCCATCATCGGCGTGCTGCTTATCAATTTGTACGATGGCATGGAGCCAGGAACAACCTCCAGGGTTGATATTGACATCCATGCATTTGACCACATCATTGACCATACGGAAAATAGTTGGTTCGCGCGGCATACCCATCAGCAGCTTGTGTTCCAGCGCCCCTGGCAGCAAGGCGTGCCAAAGCGCGTCTTTGCGGTGCGTAATCGCCTTGATTTCAAAAACAGGCTCGTTACGGATCACATCCATCGTCTCGGTGAGATCAACAAACGGCCCCTCGGCATGGCGGCGATCGCGATACACAGTCCCTTCAAGCACAAATTCGGCTTCAGCGGGGATCATCAAATCTACGGTTTTGGCGCGCACCAGTTCAAGCGGCTGCAGGGCATTGGCGATGGTTAATTCGTCCACCCCCAACACCACCGAAGTAGCCGCCGCGGCCAGCACATTGGGCGGATTGCCGATACATACCGCCACATCCACCTGACCTAACGCCTGCAAATATTGGTCGAAGTGCCGCCCCTCTACCACGCGGATTGCCATCTCGGTCGACGAAAATTGCATGGCACGGTGAAAATCCAGATTCTGCCCGTAAACAGGGTGCTTGACCACAAATACGCCTGACGTAATATATGGGCCGCCATCGCTGGGAAAGTGCAGCGGTATGGGAATAGAATCCAGATTGGGCTTAAGATGTACCGCTTCTTGGCATGGGGCAAGGTCCTCACCCATCCCCCGACCCCCCGCCTCTCTCATAATTGAAAGAGGCGGGGGGTGTTCAATCGCCTCCATCAATGTTGGAATAATCTCGGCGACCGGAACACCAAAATAATCAGCAAAATCTTGCTTCGTGCAGAAGAGATTGCCCATCACCCGATAGGCCGACTCTTGCACATTCTCAAAAATCACTGGACGGGGTTCCATCTGCTTAAGTACGGCGGCAATCTCATAAACTCTCGAAATCGGCTCCGTGATGCGCACCAAACGGTTATGGTTTTCTAAAAATTCAAGATAATCACGCAACGACAAAATGAAACCTCCAAAATAGAACACGCTCTACGGTGCGCAAATTGGCGGCACAAGACCATTGCGCCCGCCGCACCAGGTACCGTCAATATCGAGGCGATCTGAAGTAATTAGCCCTTCAAATTGCTGTTGATTGGCGCTCATCGTCCATTGAAAATCGATCGGCTCATCCCAAACCAGGCTAAACAGACCGTCAACCTGCATTCCGTCTTCACTGACACGCCCGGTAACGTACACTAAATCCCCATCTGCAGGGCCGCCACGGGGGTAGAAGAAACCCAAAATTTCCGACCCTCTCTGTTCCACAACCAGCACTCCGGGGTCCACCAAGCGGTTGATAAACCAGGTGTTAGTGTGCATCCAGTTCCCCGACCAATCCGGCGACTGGGCCTGCTTCCCCTTATTCACTACCAACAGTACCCACATCAATGCCGCCGAGTTCCCGGTCTCATCCTGCAAACGCCAATGACTGCGATACACGCCGGGTTTGTCGGGTGCTTGCAACAATAGCGGAATATCCACCACTTCACCGGGGGCAACCTCGCCCAGCACCCCATTCCAGGCAGCACTGCCCAAAGTTGCTAAATCAAGCACCGGCTGTGATGGGTAAAAATACGCCCGCGCCAAATCGGGGCCATTCATCTGGTTTTCACTATCAAAAGCCAACCAAAAGCCCCCCCACTGCCAGGTACACGAACCCGTATTCCGAACACGCCAAATTTTCAAAAAAACTTCACCAGGATCAACGAGCGCGCCATCCGGTATGGTCACATCTTCGATAACACTCGCCTGATTACAATCTTCGGGAAGGGAGGTAGCGGTAGGGGGAGCCTGCGTAAAAGTAGGCGTGGCGCTGGGCGCAGACGGCATGCGTGTGCGTGTGGCTGTCGGGACGAGGGTTGGGGTGGCTGCCGCGGTCTGGGTGGATGCTGCCGTGAGGGTTGGTTCTGCAACCTGAACCCCCGGAGAACAGGCTGTTAACCCCAAGCTGATGGCAACGAAGAAGAAAAACCAGAATTTCATGCCCCCCTTTATACCATAGCGTTGTTTCTCGCGCAGGTGGGATGCACTTTGCGAAACACTTTCAATCAACGCGCCGGAAGAGAATTGCATCCCACACCTAAAGTTCGCGGCATCAAGCCACGCGATGGCGCGGATACGACCCCAGCACACGCAGATAGGCCGCTAACTCCCCCAAATGATCCAATGCCCGCTGCCCAGAGTGTGATGCAGCGTGGTCGGAAAAATCGATATAGAACATATACTCCCAGGGTTTGCCCTGAATGGGACGCGATTCAATTTTGGCGAGATCAATATCACGCAAGGCAAACACACTCAGCGCCTTGAATAAAGCGCCGGGCTGATTTTGCAGGCTAAAAACGATAGATGTTTTGAAATCCCCATCCGTAATTCCCGACGCTGTCTGTGCCGTTAGTGCCAAAAAGCGCGTGTAATTGGCCGGGTTGTCTTCCATGCTTTCTTGCAAGATATGCAAATCATAGACCTCAGCAGCGCGTTTGGAGGCTAGCGCCGCGGCGTGCTGATCGCCACTATCTTTAATCATGCGGGCGCTGCCCGCAGTATCTGCCTCAACAATCGGCTCGTATCCCATTTGACGCAAACGATTTTTGCACTGCGCCAGCGCCTGCGGGTGCGAATGCACCTGCTGCACATCGGCAAGCGTTGTGCCGGGCAGAGCCATCAGGCAATGGCTGACGCGCAGGTGATACTCACCCACAATCGTTAAATCGGATTCGAGCAACAGGTCATAATTACGGTGAATGCTGCCCGCCAGCGAGTTCTCAATCGGCAATAAACCATACTCGGCAGTACCATCGGTTACCGCGGCAAAAGCATCTTCGAAAGATGCACACGGCAGCGGCGTAATTCCCGCGCCAAAATATTCGAACGCTGCTAACTCGCTATACGCGCCCGGTTCTCCCTGAAAGGCAATTATTCGGTTCATAGGTGGTTAGTTTGACAATGTCATACTCGCGAAAAGTTTTCGAAATTAGGGGGTGGAAGTGGCGCTGCGCGCCACTCCCACCCCCTAATTTCGGGCTTCTTGTTTGTAATATGATAATTCACATTAGACCAAATCCATAATTTTTTCCGTCATTAGCGCAGTACTGAGCGATTTTTCACCCGCACGCGCCAGATCAATCGTACGATGCCCCGCTCGGATGGCCGCGTCTACAGCGTTTTCTACAGCCCGGGCTTCAGCTTCCATCCCTAAGGAGTGGCGCAACATCATCGCCGCCGAGACAAGCGTCCCAATGGGGTTGGCAATCCCCTCTCCGGCAATATCCGGCGCCGAGCCGTGGATCGGCTCATACAGGCCGCGCGGTTTTTCGAGTCGATTCATATCCTCACCCAGCGAAGCTGATGGCAAGTTGCCCATCGAACCGGTCAGCACAGAGGCTTCATCAGTGAGAATATCGCCAAACATATTCGTTGTGACCATCACATCAAAACTGGCCGGGCGGGTGATCAGATGCATGGTGGCTGCGTCCACGAGCAAGACTTCAAATTCCACATCGGGGTATTCGCTGGCAACCTGTGCTGCCACCTGACGCCACAAACGCGAGGAGTCGAGTACATTGGCTTTATCCACCGAAGTCACTTTTTTGCGCCGTCCGCGCGCCAACTCAAAAGCCAAGCGTACAACCCGGCGCACTTCACTCTCTGAGTAAATCATGGTATCGAAGGCTTCCCACTGACCGTTAACTTCCCTTCGCCCGCGCGGTTCGCCAAAGTAGATACCGCCAGTGAGTTCGCGCACCACCAGCAAATCCACGCCGTCAAGCAGATCGGGGCGCAGGGGCGAAGCGGAGAGCAAATCGGCCTGCGGCACAACCGGACGTAAATTGGCAAATAAGCCCAGATTTTTCCGTAATCCGAGCAAGCCTTGCTCCGGGCGCACAGCAGCGGTAGGATCATCCCACTTGGGGCCACCAACCGCGCCCAGCAGTACCGCGTCGGCCTGCTGGCAGGCAGCTAAAGTTTCTGCGGGCAGGGCTGTACCGAAGGCGTCAATCGCCGCCCCGCCGATCAGATATTCGCTTATTTCAAAGGTATGGCCGTATTTTTGCCCGACGGCTTTGAGTACGCTCTGAGCCGCGGCAACCACTTCCGGGCCAATCCCGTCACCGGGAAGTAATACAATATTCGCTTTCATGATTTTCCTTTTGAATATTCACCGAAAAGTGTCTCTAATTCGGACCTCCGAGATTTGACAAAATTTCGGAGATCTTTTTCAAAACACATCCCGCAATCTGCTTGTATGTATCACGTTTAAAGTGCTTTATGCCATTAAACATGCTACTTGACACACTTTATTTTTTTTGTAAGGCATATTCCATGCTATCAGCTAACGCGCGCCAGCTTGCTTCGATGATGTTGGTACTCGCGCCAACGGTACTCCAGCGGGCGTTATCGCCATTTTTGGTATCAATGAGTACGCGGACGTTCGCCGCCGTGCCGCTCTCGCTATCCAAAATGCGGACTTTGTAATCTGAGAGGTGTATTTCATCGAGGCGGGGATATAAATCTCTCAGGGCTTTGCGGAGGGCTTTATTCAATGCGTTGACTGGCCCATTGCCTTCAGCCGCCGTGTGGATAATTTCACCACCCACATCCACCTTTACTGTGGCTTCAGCAAAAACACCACGCCCCTGCCGACTTTCAACAATGACCATGAAGTCAATCAACTCAAAAGGCGGCTTATAATTTTCCTCTGCGCGCTGCATGAGCAACTGTGCCGACGCACCGGCCCCTTCGAATGTGAAACCCTGCGCTTCAAGGCTCTTGATCTGCTCAACGACCTTGCGAGCTTTTTCGCTGGTCATATCTACGCCAAATTCGTTGGCTTTTTCAACTACATTGCCACGTCCGGAAAGTTCCGAAACCAGCGTGCGGCGCTGATTGCCCACCAAAGTTGGGTCAATGTGCTGGTAGGAAAATTCATTCTTGAGCACCGCGGCTACATGGATGCCACCCTTATGTGCAAATGCTTTCTTCCCCACGAAGGGGTAATAGGGATTCGGCGGTTGATTGGCAACTTCGGCAACGTAGTGCGATAAATCGGACAAACGGGACAGATTTTCATCTGAGACGCAGCGGATATTCATTTTCAACTGCAAATTGGGGATAATCGTACACAGATTGGCATTTCCAGTGCGCTCACCGTAACCGTTGACCGTACCCTGCACCTGCACCGCCCCGGCGCGTACGCCAGACAGCGTATTGGCCACGCCGTTACCGCCATCGTCATGCGTGTGAATGCCCAACGGGGTTTCAAACAGCTCGCCCATCAAGATTGTAATCTCTTCCACCTCCCAGGGCAGCGAACCGCCGTTCGTATCGCATAACACCAGAAGATCGGCTCCACCTTCGGCAGCGGCACTCAGCGTTTGCAGGGTATATTCAGGATTAGCTTTATAGCCATCGAAGAAATGTTCGGCGTCATAGACAACTTCTTTGCCCAGCGCCTTCATATAGGCCACACTCTCTCGGATCATCGCCAAATTTTCTTCCAGGGTAGTTTCCAGCACATCGTAAACGTGCAAATCCCAGCTTTTGCCCACGAGAGTCACGACCGGTGTTTCGGCATCCACCAAAGCTTGTAAATTGGGATCGCCCTCTGTCGGGCTGTTTTTCTTGCGCGTCGAACCAAAAGCAGCTACTTGCGCGTTTTTGAACTCCATTTTGCGCACGCGCTCAAAAAATTCGGCATCTTTGGGGTTCGAACCAGGCCAGCCACCCTCGATATAATGCACGCCAAATTCGTCTAATCGGCGTGCAATTTTGATTTTATCGTTTACCGAGAGCGAGATGCCTTCACTTTGAGTGCCATCGCGCAGAGTCGTATCGTAGATTTTGACAGATGTAGACATGGGTATCTCCTAAATTTAATACTATGGGTTGAATTTGTTTCTTCGTGCGAACACCATCAACCGGAGATTCCCTGGGTGACGCGGTCATCCGTCACCCAGTCCACCTTCCTGTTCCACAAAAAATAATCCAATATATTCATGCTAAAAATCTCGGGCGGCTTCATAGGCCGCGATTTCCGCTTCGTGTTTCAACAAATAGCCAAGCTGATCGATCCCTTCCAGCAAACATGTTTTACTGAAAGTATCAATTTCAAAGGAAACTCTCTCTCCACCGGGCAGGAATAGCGTTTGGGATGCCAGATCAATATCAATTGTGACTGCCGGTGCTTCTTCTGTCAGATCGAAGAGCGAAGTGTGCGTCTCTTCGTCTACGACAATCGGTAACAGGCCGTTCTTAAGCGAGTTGTTCCTGAATATATCTGCGAAGGAAGTGCTGATGATAGCCCGAATCCCCCATCCAATTAATGCCCAGGGGGCATGCTCTCGAGATGAGCCGCATCCGAAATTATCACCAGCTAGCAAAATTTCTGCGCCCTGATATTCATCCTGATTGAGCGGAAAATCACGGTTGAGGCTGCCATCTTCAAGCTTACGCCAGCTATCGAAAAGCCCTTCTGCCAAACCATCCTTATTGACCACTTTCAAATAGCGGGCAGGGATAATTTGGTCTGTATCCACATCAGTATAGGGCAGCGGGATGATTTTGGAGGTTAGTTTAGTGAAAGATCTCATTGCATCAACTCCCGCGGATCGGTCACTTTGCCGGTGATGGCACTGGCCGCAGCCGTAAGGGGGCTGGCGAGAATGGTACGCCCGCCTTTGCCCTGCCGGCCTTCAAAATTGCGGTTGCTGGTACTCACCGCGTATTGACCAGGCTCAAGTTCATCACCATTCATCGCCAAACACATGCTGCAACCGGCAAAACGCCATTCGCCGCCTGCATCACGTACAATTTTGTCGATACCCTCTGCTTCGGCGCGTTTGCGGATACTCTCTGAACCGGGAACAACCAGCAGGCGCAGCCCAGCGGCAACTTTACGCCCTTTCAGGATGGATGCTGCTGCTCGAAGATCGCTCATGCGTGAGTTCGTGCATGAGCCAATGAAAACCACATCTACAGGATGCCCTTTCAAGGCGCTGGCAGGTTTAAGGTCCATATAGCTGAGCGCCTTTTCAAGTGATGATTGCTGCGCAGCAGAATTCATGTTTTTCAGGCTGGGTATCCTTTCACTGATTTGGATCCCCATCTCAGGGTTAGTACCGTAAGTAACCATCGGTTCAAGCTTGGAGACATCAATGGTGACGGTTTTGTCGTAAACTGCGCCCGCATCAGAGGGAAGTTGCTTCCATCTCTCAACGGCGGCGTCCCAGTTAATGCCTTGAGGCGCATAGGGGCGTCCTTTGAGATAATCAAAAGTCGTCTCATCGGGGGCGATCATACCTGCTCGTGCGCCAGCTTCAATAGACATATTGCAAAGGGTCATGCGTCCATCCATATCGAGGGCTTTGACTGCATCACCCGTATATTCAAAGACATGCCCAGTGCCGCCACCAATGCCAATTTTGGCGATGAGCGCCAAAACCATATCTTTAGCCGTCACGCCAAAGGGAAGCTCGCCTTCAAAGCGAACTTCATACGTCTTTGATTTCGATTGCAGCAAAGATTGGGTTGCGAGGACATGCTCCACTTCGGATGTACCGATACCAAAGGCAAGCGCGCCAAATGCGCCATGCGTAGATGTGTGGCTGTCGCCGCAGACAATAGTTTTTCCAGGTTGGGTAAACCCTTGTTCTGGCCCGATCACGTGGACAATACCCCGTCCATCGCTTTCAGCATCGTAGAGGGTGATACCAAAATCTGCGCAATTTTTGGTGATCTGCTCAAGCTGAATCACAGCCATTTCATCCGCAGAATCAAAGCTGAGAGAAATCGTCGGTGTGGAGTGGTCCATCGTGGCAATGGTGCGCTCTGGGCGATGAACTTTTAGCCCTTTTTCACGTAAACCGCTAAAGGCTTGGGGGGATGTCACCTCATGAATGAGGTGTAAATCAATATAGAGTACGGAGGGCGCATCGTCACTTTCGGCAACAATATGCGATTCCCATACTTTTTCGTAAAGAGTTTTGGGGTGGCTGAATTGATTCATACGAACAAACCAGCCTATTTTTTTAATCCCGAGACATCCCATTTAGCAGGGATGGTACGCGGCTCAGGGAAGGTTTCCATGCGGTCTTCAGCATCGGCATCTTGTTGGGGGCCCTCGGCAGCCATCATCCCCGACATATCCCACTGAGATGGGAAAGTGCGCGGTTGAGGGAACTTTTCAAAGGCGTTTTCACGGGGGGCTTTTTTCTTTTCGGCCATGTTTCTTCTCCTAAATCATCAATAAAGACATGCTCACAGGATACACAAAAAATTAATTCGCTATACTGGCTGGCTGATAACCGCTTCAAACACTTCCGAACGCTCACGGGCAGCCAGCAGTTTATTTACTGCGGCCAAATAAGCTTTGACGCTGGCGGTGATAATGTCGGTATCCGCGCCGTATCCGCCAAATGTGCGCGCACGGGTGCGCCCGCTTTGGGGGGATGTGCGCCGCGGGACAGAACCGTTCTTCGCTTTCAGGCGCACAGTAACTTCACCCATAGCGTCAATTCCCTCGGTCACGGCGTGAATATTGAATTCCAGCAGGGTATTCGGAACCTTTATTATCTCATCAACGGCTTTATAAGCCGCATCCACGGGGCCGGTGCCAATGGCGGCTTGTATGTGCAACTCACCATCGGGGCCAAGTAAACGCACGGTAGCGGTTGGCAACCCAATCGTCCCGCACGCCACCTGCAAACCATCCAGGCTGTAGATTTCGCTGACGCGGTCCAGCAGATCTTCCACCAAAGCTTCCAAATCGGCATCCGTGATGGTTTTCTTCTTATCGGCCAATTCCTTAAAACTTTGGAACGCACGATCCAGTTCTTCGCCTTCCAATCCATAGCCTAATTCTTCGAGACGCACACGCAAGGCATGGCGACCCGAATGTTTGCCTAACACCAGGCGAGAGCGGTGCAAGCCCACCGTTTCGGGTTTCATGATCTCATAGGTGCTGTTATTTTTGAGCATCCCATCCTGATGAATTCCGGCTTCGTGGGCAAAGGCGTTCGCCCCAACAATCGCTTTGTTGGGCTGCACCGGCATTCCGGTGTAATTTGAAACCATGCGACTGATGCGCGTGATCTGCGTAGTGTCAATGCCAGTTTCCAGGTTATAAACCGGGTGGCGGGTTTTTAGCGCCATAACCACCTCTTCAAGCGATGTATTACCGGCGCGCTCACCAATCCCGTTCATGGTTACTTCGGCCTGACGTGCCCCAGCCTGAATACCTGCCAGCGCGTTGGCGGTTGCCAAACCCAGATCGTCATGACAATGCACCGACACAACCGCATTTTCAATCCCCGGCGTATGCTTCATAATCCCGGCAATTAGTGTGCCAAACTCTTCGGGCGTGGTATAGCCCACTGTATCGGGGATATTGAGCGTGGTCGCCCCGGCCTTGATGGCTTCACCCAGCACCAAATAGAGAAATTCTGGATCGCTACGTCCGGCATCTTCGGGTGAAAATTCCACATCATCACACAGCGTTTTCGCGTAAGCCACCATCTCGCGCACCTGATCAACTACTTCTTCAGGATCCATGCGCAATTTGTATTGCATATGGATGGGAGAAGTTGCCAAAAAGGTGTGGATGCGCGGTTTTTGGGCAGATTGGATCGCCCCCCAAGCGGCATCAATATCCTTTTGCGTGGCGCGGGCCAAACCACAGATGGTGGGTACGCAATAATCAGGTTCATCTACGCCCTCGGGCGGATTCCCCACTTCCACGGCGATGCGGCGCACACCTTCGAAATCATCCGGCGAGGCCGCCGGGAACCCGGCTTCGATTATATCCACACCCAGACGCGCCAGCCCGCGGGCAATCTCCAGCTTTTCAACGGAGGTCAGGGTTGCCCCAGGGGATTGCTCGCCATCACGTAGGGTTGTATCGAATATGCGGACGTAGTTCGGGTTATCATTCATAGTTTTTTATTACCATTGAAGGTTGAAGGTTACAAGGTGAACTTTCAACCTTCAACCAATAATTGCGAATCACTCGCCCGGCTTAATCGTCACCGGGTTGACAAAGGGCATCATCTCGCGCAATTCGGCGCCGACTTTTTCAATCAGATGATCTTGTTCGGTACGTCGTTTGGCATTGAACCAGGGACGGCCTTTTTGATTTTCTTCAATCCAGCCGCGGGCATAAGTGCCATCTTGAATTTCTTTCAACATCTGGCTCATCGTGTGTTTTGTTTCTTCAGTAATCAACTTCGCCCCGGCGGTATAATCGCCATGCTCAGCCGTATCTGAGATGGAATAACGCATATAGTTCATTCCGCCACGATACATCAAATCTACAATAAGTTTGAGTTCATGCAATACTTCAAAATAGGCCAGTTCGGGTTGATAACCAGCCTCCACCAGAGTTTCAAACCCGGCTTTGACCAACGCGGTCACGCCGCCACACAGCACGGCCTGCTCGCCGAATAGATCGGTTTCAGTCTCTTCGGAAAAAGTGGTTTCCAATACACCGGCACGCGTCCCGCCAATGCCATAGGCATATGCCAGGGCGTTTTCTTTGGCGTTTCCGCTGGCATCCTGGTATACAGCCACCAAACAGGGTGTACCGCCGCCTTCAGTGAAGACCTCGCGCACGCGGTGTCCCGGAGCTTTTGGCGCGACCATGCTAACATCTACGTCAGCAGGCGGGGCAATCGTCCCGAAGCGGATATTGAATCCGTGTGCAAACATGAGCGTTTTGCCAGCCTTCAAATTCGGGGCAATATGCTCCTCGTAAACCGCTGGCTGAGCCGTATCGGGGGCGAGCAGCATCACCGTATCTGCCCAGGAAACAGCTTCAGCAATCGGCTTGACGGCCACACCCGCGCCTTCCGCCTTCTTCCAGGAGGAACTACCTTCGCGCAATCCTACACATACGTCCACACCGTTATCGTGCAAATTCAAGCTATGCGCATGACCCTGTGAGCCATACCCGATCACTGCCACTTTTTTACCCTTAATCAATTCAGGGTTTGCATCTTTGTCGTAATAGATCGTTGCCATAAAAAATATCTCCACAAATTATTGATCACTAAATACTGCTAATGGCTCTTGCCATTCCCGTTTCCATGCGCGCCTGGTGTATGGCGCACACCTGCGGCCGTGCCACGCATCATGGCAACCTGACCGGTTCGCACCATTTCCAAAATGCCAATGGGGCGCAAAAGCTCAACCAAACTCTCAATCTTGTCTTCGGTGCCTGCAATCTCCACAATCACCGAATCGGGGGCTACATCGACAATTTTTGCCCGGAAGATAGAGGCCAGACTTGTGATTTCACCACGGTGTTCCGGGTCAGCTTTCACCTTGATCAGCGCCAAATCACGCGCTACCGCAGGTTGGTTGGTGACATCCTGAACATCAATTACATTGACTAATTTATACAAATTAGCTTCTACAATCCGCACATCGACATCTTTACTATCCATCACAATCGTCATGCGCGAGATGTCGGGGGTCTCTGTGCGCCCAACATTGAGCGATTCGATATTGAAGTTGCGACGGCGGAACAAAGATGCTACCCGGTTCAACACACCGGGTCTATTTTCAACTAAGGCAAATAATGTATGTTGCATGAGATTCTCCTTCCAGACAATTAGCGAACCGGTCGCCGGATCATATCGTCCAGGTCAGCGCCAGATGGTACCATCGGATAAACGGCTTCTTCTTTTTCAACACGGAATTCCAGCACAACCGGGCCGGGTGTTTCCTGAGCAAAAGTAAACGCATCAAAGACTTCCTCCGGTTTAGTCACCAGCCGGGCCGGAATGCCATGCGCGTCGGCAATCTTGGTAAAGTCAGGCCCGGTCATCGGAGTAGCTGCATAACGCTTGTCGAAGAAGAATTCCTGCCATTGGCGCACCATTCCGAGGAAGTTGTTATTCATAATCGCAATCTTGACGTTAGCGCCTTCTTGCATGGCAGTGGAGAGTTCGGCCTGCGTCATCTGGAAACTGCCATCTCCATCGATCAGCCAAACTTCTTTATCTTTGTGGGCAAACCAGGCTCCAATGGCAGAGGGCAATCCAAAGCCCATTGTTCCCGCGCCGCCCGAAGTCACCAGGCGATAGGGCTGTTCAAAGTGGTAATATTGCGCCGCCCACATCTGATGCTGGCCAACGCCGGTGGCTACAATCGAATCGCCATTGGTCGCATTCCACAAGGCGCGGATGGCGTGCGCTGTATAGAGTTTGCCATCATCCGGCCACGACATAATGCTGCGATCTTCGGCTTCAGCTTTCCATGCCGCGATTTGTTCCATCCATGCCTGATGCTCATACTCATCGAGCATGGGAATCATATCGGTGAGTACAGTCTTCAAATCGCCCACCAGAGGCACATCCACAGTAACGTTTTTATGAACTTCAGAAGGATCAATTTCTACATGAATTTTGCGGGCGCGCGGCGCGTAGGTGCGCAGATTGCCAGTCACACGGTCATCGAAGCGCATCCCCAGCGCCAGAATCAAATCCGAATTTTGGATGGCGTTGTTGGCATAGGCTTCACCGTGCATCCCCATCATGCCCAGGCTAAGTTCGTGCGAAGCTGGCATGGCACCCAATCCCAGCAGCGTCATGGTCACAGGAGTTTGCGTTTTCACAGCCAGCATCTGCAATTCTTCCATGGCGCCCGACATTAGCACACCATGTCCCGCCAAAATCACCGGACGCTCAGCTTTTTCAATCAGTTTGACGGCCTTTTCCAGATCAGTTACGGGGGCATGTTTGGGCGGTTTATAACCCGGCAGCGAAACTTCTTCGGGATATTCGAACTCGGTGACTTCAATTTGCGCATTTTTGCAAAAATCAATCAGCACCGGGCCGGGGCGGCCACTGCGAGCAATATGGAACGCTTCCCGCACCACCTGGGCGACTTCATCGGCACGCGTAATTAAATAATTATGCTTGGTAATTGGTAAAGTGATACCGGTGACATCTGTCTCCTGAAAGGCATCGCCGCCGATGAGATGAGAATGAACCTGCCCGGTGATACAAACCATCGGTGACGAGTCCATCATTGCTGTGGCAATCCCGGTCACCAGGTTGGTTGCCCCGGGACCGGAGGTTGCCAAAACGACCCCAACTTTTCCAGATGCGCGGGCATAACCATCTGCCATGTGCGCGGCGCCTTGCTCATGGCGAGTGAGCACGTGATGCACTGGATAATTGAGCATGGCATCATGCACCGGCATAATCGAACCGCCGGGATAGCCAAAGGCAACATCTACACCTTCGCGCACCATACATTCCCACAAAATTTCTGCGCCAGTTTTTTTCATAATTGCTTCTCCTCTTCAAAAAATGTCTTCGGTCATTTGGAATTCGTCATTCAGTGAGCATCCCAAATTCCCTAATTACCTGTTTCCTTACTTACACCAATACAGCGCCCTGATTGGCGCTCGTCACCATACGCGAATAACGCCGCAGCCAGGAACTTTTGATATCGGACTCAAACGCGGGCAGTGCATCCAGCCGCGCCTGAATTTCCGCATCGCTTAGACGAACGGCCAATTTGCGTTCATCCAGATCAATCTCAATGATGTCGCCAGCTTGCAGAGCCGCAATCGGGCCACGCGCCGCCGCTTCGGGGCTGACATGCCCAATACAGGCGCCACGCGTCCCACCCGAAAAACGCCCGTCCGTGATCAGAGCCACCTGCTCGCCCAGACCCATGCCCATAATCGCCGAAGTCGGCGAGAGCATTTCTTGCATGCCGGGGCCGCCGCGCGGGCCTTCATAACGGATCACCACCACATCACCGGGCTGCACCTCATGATTCAGAATCCCGCGCATGGCTTCGTCCTGACTCTCGTAGATGCGCGCCGGGCCGTTGTGCTGCCTCATCGAAGGAGCCACACCACCAGTTTTGATAACCGCGCCATCGGGGGCCAGATTCCCAAATAAGATCGACAAGCCACCCAGAGCAGAGTGCGGACTCTCAATCGGGCGGATCACATCCAAATCGCGGATGCTATGCCCGGAGATTGATTCCCTCAACGAAGTCCCCGCCACAGTGGGGCGTTCTAACGATAAAGTGTTTCCTGCTTTAGCGATTTCATTCAAAATGGCGGGGACTCCACCGGCGCGGTGAACATCTTCCATGTGCCACTTGCCCGATGGGCTAACCTTGCACAGATGCGGTACCCGGTCGGCGACTTTGTTGATGCGCGCCAGGTCGTATTCGATCCCGGCTTCGTGGGCCAGCGCCAGGGTGTGCAGCACGGTGTTGGTGCTGCCGCCCATCGCCATATCCAGCGCGAAGGCATCGTCTATCGCTTCGGAGGTCACAATCTGCCTCGGGGTCAGGCCGCATTCGACCAAACTCAAAATTTGGCGAGCAGCACGTTGAGCTAACGCCTCACGCTCCTCACTCAACGCCAACGCCGACCCATTGAAGGGCAAAGCCAGCCCCAGGGCTTCCAGCAGGCAGTTCATCGAATTAGCCGTGAACAACCCGGAACAGGAACCGCACGAAGGGCAGCCATAATCTTCGAGTAATTTCAAACGAGCATCATCAATTTTCCCGGCTTTGTAGGCCCCCACGCCTTCAAAGACCGAGATCAAATCCACTACTTCACCATCGGGCGTGCGGCCCGCTGCCATCGGCCCGCCGGAGATAAAAATGGCAGGAATATCGACGCGCAGAGCGGCCATCGCCATGCCGGGCACAATTTTGTCGCAGTTAGGGATGCAGACCATGCCATCGAACTGGTGCGCCTGGATCATGGTTTCGACGCTATCGGCAATCAGTTCGCGCGAGGGCAGGCTGAACTTCATGCCCTGATGCCCCATCGCAATACCATCATCCACACCGATGGTATTGAACTCAAAGGGCACGCCACCCGCAGCACGCACGGCTTCTTTGATCTGGCGGCCAAACTCTTGCAAATGGACATGGCCGGGAACAATATCGATATAAGAATTAACAATGGCGATGAAGGGTTTATCAAAATCCCCATCTTTGACCACACCGGTGGCTTTCAACAAAGAGCGGTGGGGCGCTCGCTCGAAGCCTTTTTTAATGATGTCAGATCGCATAATTTCTCTTTCGTCCCTCACCCGGCATCTCTTCCAATGGGAGAGGGGCTTGGGGCGAGGGAACCAAAAAGGGCTGCCCGTGTGGGCAGCCCTTTGCTCTAACTCGTGGAATGTGCTTGCTTTTATCTGCTTGTCACTTTCCTGACTACCCAAACGGAAACGGGGTTCGTAATCCCAAGGATAAGAACCAGGAGGCTAATCAGGGTGAAGATAAACAAAGCAAATAAATTTGGCATAGTTACTTTCCGGATGTTCCGGCTGTTTCAATATTGGGCGGGATTGTACTCAAGGGCACAAGAACTGTCAACCGTATAGCGTAAAAATTGCATAAAGGCCAAAATCTCCGAAGTCACGGCACCATCGCCAGCGCCTGCGCCAAATCGGCAATCAAATCGTCAGTGTCTTCGATGCCCAGCGCCAGGCGGATCAGATTATCGCGGATACCCATCCCGGCGCGCTCTTCTGGCGAAAACTCATAATAGGTCATCAGCGCCGGTTGGATGACGAGTGATTCCGTGCCGCCCAATGAGGTCGCAATCTGTGAGAGTTGCAAATGGTCGATGAAGCGGGAGGTCGCTTCCAGGCCGCCGCGCACTGTGAACGAAACCACACCCCCGAAGCCTTTCATCTGCTGGATAGCGACTTTGTGATCGGGGTGGGAGGCCAGCCCCGGATACCAGACTTGCTCAATTTTGGGATGCGCTTCCAAAAATTGAGCCACCTTGATGCCGCTCTGGTTTTGCCGCTCCACGCGCAAGGCCAGCGTTTTGACGCCGCGCAGCACCCAATTGGCGTTGTTGGGATCAATTATGCCACCCAACACACCCAACGGGCCACGCAGCGATGCAATCAGGCCCGCTTCGCCAGCCACCACCCCGGCAAGCAGATCATTATGCCCGGCAAGATATTTGGAGGCAGAATGCACTACCAGGTCCACGCCCCACGCCAGGGGCTGGATATTGATCGGCGTGGCGAAGGTGGCATCCACCATCGTCTTGATTTTGCGACGGCGGGCGACATCCACAAAACGCTCCAAATCCAGCACCCGCAAATAAGGGTTGGTCGGCGACTCGGAGATCAGCAAACGCGTCTCCGGGCGAATGGCATCTTCGAGAGTCTGATAATTTCCCATCGGTACAATTGTACAGTTAATCCCCAGGCGTTTGAGAAACGTCAGCGCAAATTCACGCGTGCGGCGGTAGCAGTCATCGGTGAGCACGATATGCGAGCCGGTCGGCAGCATCGACAAGATCACGCTGGTAATTGCCGCCATGCCCGATGCGTAGAGCAGGGCATCGTCGGCGCCTTCAAGAGCCGCCAGGCGCGCCTCAGCCGCGGCCACGGTGGGGTTGCCATAACGCCCGTATTCGATGACTCCACCCGAATCGCCCATCAGATAAGCGTCTTTATAGGCGCAGACCGCTGCTGTATCCTCAAAAGTGTACGTGGCCGTTTGCACAACCGGCTCGGTAACCGCGCGATAGGGGTTGGCGCGCCGCCCGCCATGCACAGATTGCGTAGAAGGGCCAAAGCCATTCGATTTGCTTTCAGATGGGGGCGTTAAAGTGGGTGCAATTGGGTAAGCCATACAAACATTCTCCTTGTGGGAATCAAAAAAGCCGCCCGGTTGGGCGGCCTGTTGCGCAAAAGATATGTACTGTCTAATGCCTGCGTCTGCGAGACGCGACCACCCAAGCCCGCGAGCGGGGCATCAACATGCTCATCATCATGGCAAAAATACCGAGAATTACAAGGGTAGTCGGGTTCATGTTGGAGCGAATTCTAGTCAATGCCGCCGGATTTGTCAACCGCATCATGCGGCAATTCCTGGGCAGCTTTTTCGAGCATGGTAAATCCGGTCCGGATGAGACGTTCGAGATATTCGGAATCGCGCAATTCCGAGCGATGGAGGGCTTTATCGAGAGCCGCACGTACTCCGCTGGCGCGCCTGGCCCAAAGCGAATCGGCGGAAAGCCGCGCCAGGCGTTCGATGAGAATTTGGGCTTGATGTTGAGTGGTCGTCATTTTGAAAATTCACCACAAAGACACGAAGGTACAAAGAAAAAACTTCGTGTCTTTGTACCTTCGTGGTGAGAAATTAATTCGCCTGAATATCTTCCAACGGAAGTTCGTATTGTCGCGCTGGGATGGTGCCTAATTTCTCCGGCCATTTGCCGGTGATGTGCTGAACAATACGTCCGACGTGAACGTGGCAATTTTCGATGAAATAACTGTAACGCGCTTTGCGCTCACCGCCCGCAGCCGTCCCGGCAACGTATAGCCCGGGGATATTCGTCTGCATGGTGTGGGGATCAAAAACCGGGACGCGGCTTTCGCCCTCCAGGGTGACTCCGGCACGCTCGAAGAGAGTCATATCCCCGAGGAAGCCAGTCAGCAGTAATGCAAAGTCGGCAGATTGTTCAAAACGCGAGTCATCGGCGCGCCGCAAAATAACCTGTGTGGGCGTAATCTCCACAGGAACAGTTTCGGGCAAGAATTTAATTGTGCCGAGTTCGATTTGCGCCAGCAGGTCGGGCAGGATGAAGTGCTTGACCGATTTCGGATCAAATTCGGCGCGGCGATAGCTGAGGGTCACCTCTGCCCCGGCGCGCCAGCAACGCAGGGCGGCCTCGGCGGCTGAGTTGCGCCCCCCGACGACGAGCAATTTCTCACGGAAATAGGTGTGCGGCTCATCAAAATAATGCGTGACATGTGGCAAATCTTCGCCGGGGATGTGGAGCAAGTTGGGGGCGTGCATATCCCCCACTGCCAGAACCACGCGCCGGGCCTGGTATCGCCGCTCCCCGCTGCGGGACTGAGTCACCAACTCAAAGCCAGAATCCAGCCGGTTGATTTGTGCCACCGGCTCGTAGGTGTTAATCTGCAAATCCAGTACTTCCACAATACTACGCAAATAGGCCAGATACTCTTCGCCGGTAACACGGCTTTGATCGGTATTGGGGATGGGCATCCCGGCAATTTCAATCCGCTCGGTGGTGCTAAAAAAATAGGTTTGGCGCGGCCACCAAGAAAGGGTGTAGCCAATTTGTTTGGCATCGAAATGCAATGTTGAGACTCCGGCGCGCTTCAGCGCCGCGGCTAATTCGATACCAATTGGCCCCGCGCCAATGATGGCAATTTCGGGAATGGGTAGATTTTTGCTCATACGGTGATTTTACCAATAATCACGTATAATTCGAGCATTGTGAATTGACAATTCTATGAGGAAACCAGGAAGCCATGAATTTTTTTGTTTTCCTGGTTTCCTCATCAATAAATACTCGAGGCAGGATATGAACGATCAAAAAGTTATTTTCTCGATGGTACGCGTCAACCGGCGCTTTCCGCCCAGCAATAAAGAAGTTATCCGTGATATTTCGCTGGGATTCTATTATGGGGCCAAGATCGGGGTGGTCGGCCTGAACGGATCGGGCAAAAGCACGCTGCTGAGAATTATCGCCGGGCGCGATGAGGGCTATGAGGGACAGGTGGTCTTCTCGCCGGGCTACAGCGTCGGCCTGCTGGAGCAAGAACCCCAATTGGATGATACCAAAACGGTGCGTGAGATTGTTGAAGAAGCAGTGCAACCGATTGTAAATAATCTCAAAGCCTTTGATACCATCAGCGAGAAATTTGCCGAACCCGATGCCGATTTTGAAACTCTAATCGAAGAGCAAGGCCGCCTGCAAGAATGGCTGGACCATCACGACGCCTGGAATCTGGATCATAAACTTGAAATGGCAATGGGGGCACTGCGCTGCCCGCCGGAAGATTCTTCGGTGGCTGTGCTTTCGGGCGGCGAGCGTCGCCGCGTGGCATTGACACGCCTACTGCTCACCGAGCCGGATATTCTGCTGCTCGACGAGCCGACCAACCACCTCGACGCCGAATCGGTAGCCTGGCTGGAGCGCCATTTGCAGAGCTACCCCGGCACGGTCATCGCGGTGACGCACGATCGCTATTTTCTCGACAATGTGGCCGGTTGGATTCTGGAACTTGACCGCGGGCATGGCATCCCCTGGAAAGGCAACTACTCTTCCTGGCTGGAGCAGAAACAGGATCGCCTGCGCCTGGAAGAGAAAAGCGAAGACAAACGTCTCAAAACCCTGGAACATGAGTTGGAGTGGATCCGTATGGCGCCTAAAGCGCGGCACGCCAAAGGCAAGGCACGCGTCACGGCCTACGAGCGGCTGCTCTCGCAGGAATATGAAAAACAGCGTGAAGATTTAGAGATTTATATCCCGCCGGGGCCGCGGCTGGGCGATCGTGTGATCGAATTCGAAAAGATCAGCAAGGGCTACGATGATCGTTTGCTGATTGAAGACTTCACCCGCAGTATTCCGGCGGGCAGCATTGTGGGCGTGATCGGCCCCAACGGGGCTGGGAAGACATCCTTGCTGCGCATGGTCACCGGGCAGGAGCAACCCAATTCGGGCAACGTAGCCATCGGGCAAACGGTGCAATTGGGCTATGTAGATCAGTCACGCGACACACTCGACGGCGAGAAAAATGTCTGGGAGGAGATCAGCGGCGGGGATGAATTTATCAATCTGGGCGGGAAGAAGCGCAACAGCCGCGCCTATGTTTCTTCGTTCAACTTTTTGGGCAGCGACCAGCAAAAACAGGTCAAAAATCTCTCAGGTGGGGAGCGCAACCGCGTTCACCTGGCGAAGATTCTCAAAAAAGCATCCAATGTGATTTTGCTCGATGAGCCGACCAACGATCTGGATGTCAACACCCTGCGTTCATTAGAAGCCGCCCTAGAGAATTTTGCGGGCTGCGCCATCGTGGTTTCGCACGACCGCTGGTTTCTCGACCGCATTGCCACGCATATTCTGGCTTTTGAGGGTGACAGTCAACTGATGTGGAGCGAGGGCAACTGGTCAGACTACGAAGAAGCGCGCCGCAAACGCCTGGGCACCGATGCCGACACCCCCCAGCGCATCAAATATCGCAAACTCACGAAATAGGGCAAAATAAAGGGTGTGCGTCGGAAACGCACACCCTTTATTTTGCCTATATATTAATTTCCTGCACGCGGTAGGTATACCCGTCTATCGCCAAGTCAATCGCTTCGAGGTGGCGGCGCACATACTGGCCGCAATTCGAGCCAATATAATTCTCTTCCACTTCGCCGATGCTCATAATCACCTGATACCCGGCGGCGCGCAAATCCTGAATAATAGGATAGTCACCATTGCCGCGGTGCGGGTCAATATACGAGTTCAGGCCATTCTCTGCGGCGCGGTAAGTGGGGTTCAGCGGCGTAACTTTAATCAAAAAATGCTCCGGCGAGAAATGGCGCAACAGCACAGCGGGGTCTACCGGACTGTCTTCAGCCAGGGCAAAATTGAGGGTCACTTTGCGATCACCCTCTTCGTGAAAGCGCTCGCCAAACGCGCCCATCTCGGCAAAACCCCACTTCTTAACCGGAATCATCTCATCACGCCGGGCTTCGTCGGTGGTGTGAATCGAAAACTGGAACTGAAAATTCCCGCCGCGGTAAAGCTTATTCTTCACATCCAGCAACCGCTCAAAAAAAGCATCTGTTCCGTGGGGTGCGATTGTCGAAACCGAGGGCATAAAGCCAGGAGCGTGATAACGTTGCGGCAGTTCTTCGATCACATCCAACACGGCCATATTAAAGGCCGGTTCACCCATACGGGCAAACTGAATTTTGAATTGCTGCGTATCAATCTGCCAATCGGGGTAGCGCAAATTCACCACATAATCAATCTGTGCAAATAAACCTTCCCTCGAAACCCTGCCATGATAATAACCCCCGGCGTCGCACATCGAGCAGCCCACCGGGCAGCCAAACAGCGTTGATACCATTAATACCCATTTTTCTTCACGCGGCATCGGCGGCTGGACGGCTTCCACAAATTCAATAAATTTACCGCCTTCCAATTCAGCCACATAGACCATAGCAATATCTTCTCGACCCGATGAAGCGAGGACTTTCATAAAACAATCTCCTTGCAGGTGGGGCGTATTACAAAAATGCGCCCCACCTAAATATTCTCTATTTGTTGGTAAATCTGCATCGCAGCGCGGACGCCATCCCCAACAGCGATGGACGTTTGCCGATAGATGCCATTTTTAACATCTCCAATGAAATAAAGCAAGGCGCGACTTTCCAGGCTCTGGGCTTGATCCTGCACGCGCGGGGATATTGTATCCAAACGTGGAACGCGGCCAATCGCGCCTAAGAGATAATCGGCCTGGATTTCAAGTTTTTCGCGCCTCGAAATGCAGCGCAACAAAAGGCCATCATTCGTGCCCGGCTCTAGCGTTTCAACCGTCGTATGCGCCAGATAGCGGATGCGCGGCTCGACTTGCGAGCGCTCCCACAATAAAGGCAGGCATTTGAGTTCATCGCTGCGATTCAGAATCGTCACCGTGTTGCCGCGTCCTGCCAGATTCAGGGCATAATCAAAAGCCGCATCCCCCGCGCCAACGATGGCAATCTGCTTACCTGTCACGCCAAAAAGTTGGAAAACTTCGTAGACCACGCGCCCGGTCAGGGATGCGGGGATGGCAAAATCGCTAAAGGTGCGCGGCCGCGTCCCTGTGGCGACGACCACCCGTCGGGCAACACGCGCTCCGTAGGGAGTATCCAGCCGGAAGGCAGTGCCATCCCAATCGAGCTGAGTCACGCGCGAGCGAGTCAGCTCCACCCCTACAGCTTGAGCCTGACGCTCGAAGAGGCGCACCAGTTTGATACCTGCGATTCCACGAGGAAAACCAGGGTAATTCTCCACCAGATTGGCATTGCGCAACAAACCACCGGGAGCGTCCATCTCAAAAATCAGCGGATCGATACCAAAGCGTTTGATCTGAATAGCGGCTGCCAACCCCGCCGGGCCAGCGCCGATAATTGCAACCGGGTTAATTTTCATCTGAACACAAAGACAGCGGAGAACGCAGTACCCTAAAGGGCACAGGCGAGCGCAGAGTTTTTCTTTGATATTTCTCAGCGAACTCTGCGGTGAATATATTTCTTTGCAATGGAGTAATTTTATCCATTGGATTCAAAAAAGGCCAAAATATCAGCGATGAGGCAAAGGTGTGCGAAGCCGTGGGCCAGGTTGGTAAGCGTGGCGCCGTGGAAAACGGCATTGTAGGTAGCCGTGCCATCTACAGGGAAGAAAATTTCGAAGCCGCGCACAAAAGCAGAACGGGCGGTGGTTTCACAGCAAAGATGAGTCATTACACCACAAATGACAAGTTGGCTCACATTCAGGCGGCGCAGACGATCATCAAGATCAGTCTGATAAAATGCATCGTATTGCGGCTTCTGTAATATCACGCCAGCGCGCGTATCGAATTGGGGGGCAATCACGCTGAGGGGATTTTCAATGAAAATAATTTCACGCCACCACTGACCCATCATAGCCGCATTCTCGGGGGTGTTGATGTGCTGCGTGAAGAAGATTGGGCAATTGCGCTGCGAGAACGCGTCAATCAGGTTTTGCAGGCCAGGGAGAATTGCCGCCGCACTGGGAATATATGCATGTGATTCAGGTGACAAGAAATATTCTTGCATATCCAAAACTAGCAGAGCGCTATGCTTCGGAATCAAAGCAAGCTCTCGAGGGCGGGAGCTTACCTGATGGAGCATCTGCGCAGCCTGAATATCGATGGTATTGGAAGAAAAATAGCGCTCTTTCACCGAACCCATTCTAGCACAACCAAACTTTATTCAGAGAGTGATAAAAGTCATCCAGCAAGCATAATAATCGGACTACAATTATCCTATTTTATGAATTGAAAGTAGTGTACTTCTGTGTTGGTCAACAACATTCTGAACACATCACTCATTTAGGCTGAAACGCGAATGCCACGAATAGCGCAAATTTCGCGAATGTTATTCAGAATAAATTCGCGTGATTAGCGCCATTCGCGCTCATTCGCGTTAAAATTTTCAAAGGTATTGGTGTACAAAATGCTCCTGATGAATACAAAAGTAGTGTACTTCGTTTTAGAAATTGCATTTCCAAGCTGCTTTTGACCATTATCGTTTTCACCATTATTTCGTTCAAACGCGCATTGGTAGTCCTTTCATAGAGTGTTGGCGGGCATTTTCCATATCAACACCCGAAAGGGAGACTATCCGTGCATTAAATTGACCAAATATCGTTTTGTACGTCACGCCTGTTTGACAAAAATTGTACGCTGTGCTATTCTTCACCGCATAGAGACCGACCGGTCGGTCTGATTGTGAGATCATCCATGCTTGAAACTGAAAAGACCACCCGCCAGCGTATTCTGGATGCCGCCGTAGAACGTTTTGCCCAAAACGGCTACCACAATACCAGCGTAGCCGATATTGTCAGCGATTCGCAAACTTCGAAAGGCGCGGTCTATTTCCACTTCCCCAGCAAAGAAGAGATTTTCCTCGGGCTGGTGGATGAGTTCGCCGCAATTCTCGAAAAGCGGCTAAAGGAAGCCATCGACAAAGAAACCAGCGGCGTTCGTCGGGTAAATACCGCTTTGTGCATTTGCATGGAAACCTTTACTTCGTACCAGAAATTAGCCAAAATATTCCTGATACAAGCGGTTGGCCTGGGGGCGGCCTTCGAAAAAAAGCAACGCGAAATCCACCTGCGTTTCATCCGGCTCATTCAGCAGCATCTCGACGAAGCCGTACAAGAAGGCGATATTCTGCCCCTCGATACCGAAATCGCGGCTTACGCCTGGATGGGCGCGATCAACGAGGTCATCATCGAGTGGGTACATACCGGACATCCCACGCCAAAACGGGCGCTGCCGGGGCTGCAAACCGTGCTGCTACGCAGTCTTGGCATCTCCGAGGAACGCATTCACCATTTGGAAAATTTATAAAGCCAGAGATGCACAGCTTGCTTTCTTGGCCTCATCAAAAAAACACAAAAGGATAAGTATAATGTTTACAAAAAATAAGTTCGCCATGATTCTATTCGTAATTGTTTTATTGGGTATGATGTTAGGCGCCTGCGGCGGGAAGTCCGAACCAGCGACCCTGAAGGTGGCTCTGCTCCCGGTGCTGGATACACTCCCTATCCATGTGGCTGCCCAGGAGGGATTTTTCGAGGCCCAGGGCGTGAACGTGGAAATCATACCGGTGGCATCCGCCCCTGAGCGCGACCAGATCATCGCCGCGGGCAGCGCCGACGGGATGCTCAACGAGATTGTTTCCACACTTTTCTACAATAAAGACGAAGTTCAGGTGCAAATTGTGCGCACCGCCCGCGCCGCCACCAGAACCGCGCCGCTCTTCCGCATTTTGGCAGCCAAAGACAGCGGCATCGCAAATGTGGAAGACCTCAAGGGTGTTGAAATCGGCATCTCAGATGGCACCGTGATCGCTTACCTGACCGACCGCCTGCTAGAAGCCGAGGGCTTTACCACCGATGAAATCGCCACCATCTCTGTGCCAAAAATCCCCGACCGTCTGGCATTGCTCGGTTCTGGCGATATGCAGGCGGCCATGTTGCCCGATCCGGCTTCTTCGATGGCCTTGTTGGGCGGTGCAACGGTTGTTGTTGACGATACCAGCCACCCCGAATATGGTTTGAGCGTCTTTTCCTTCCGCAAAGATATCATTGATGCCAACCCCGAAGCGATTAAAGCCTTCCTGGCAGCGGTTGAGCAAGCCGTGGAGAAAATCAACGCCAATCCCGCGCAATATACCGCTCTAATGGGGGAACAAGGTTTGGTCCCCGGCCCATTGCTGGAAACCTACCAGGTCAACCCCTTCCCCACCGCGGGCGTGCCCTCACAAGCGCAGTGGGATGATGCTGTAGCCTGGGCCACGGGCAAAGGTTTGCTGGATACCGATGTTGCCTACGGCGACTCGGTGACAGCGGAGTATTTGCCTTAATTCTTTTTTGCATAGATAATCCAAAACAAGAGTACGGAGCGGCGTAGCCGCTCCGTACTCTTGTTTTAGGATACTCCGCCAAGATATAGCCCGGCCACAAAAGAAATAATAGGATAAAATCTACCCTTGCCATGATCCTACTGAACGCGCTCACTTTCGCATACCCCAACCAAAAGCCGATCTTTCAGGATTTCTCCTGGAAGATTCAGCGCGGCGAAACCTGGGCGGTGCTTGGCCCTTCAGGATGCGGCAAATCAACGCTGCTGTATCTGATCGCGGGGTTGCGCTTTCCTGCGGCTGGGGATGTCCTCGTCAACGAGGAACGCATTACGCGGCCGCGCCCGTACACCGGGCTGATTATTCAAGAATATGGCCTGTTGCATTGGGCTACCGTGCGCGAGAACGCTCAACTTGGCTTGCGAATCCGCGGCTTTTACGGCCCAGATGGCACCCACGCGCCGCAAGATTTTCAACCATCCCTGAATGTTGACCCCTGGCTGGATCGTTTAAGATTGCTCCCCCATGCCGAAAAATACCCGGGACAGCTTTCCGGCGGGCAGCGCCAGCGCACCGCGATTGCGCGCACTTTGGCGCTGGAACCTGATCTGCTGCTAATGGATGAACCCTTCTCATCACTAGATGCCCCCACGCGCGAAGACTTACAGAGCCTGACCCTGGAGTTACAGGCCGAGCAAAATCTGACCCTGCTGATTGTCACACACACCATTGAAGAGGCCGCCATTCTCGGCAAAAAAATCCTACTGCTGGGGGAGCCACCCAACACACACCCGCGGGTGATTAAAAATCCACAGGCCGGAAGCGATAATTTCCGCGGCAGCGATGCATATGTGAATATCTGCCGCGACCTACGCGCTCAAATGGATTTGCCATGAAACGCCGCGATCTGATTTATGCTGTACTGGCGCTCTTCACCATCTGGCATATCGCCGCCTGGCTCATCGATCAGCCGATCTTGCCCTCCCCCATCCGGGTTATCCCGGCATTTTTCCGCGAATTGGGGGGCGATCTACTGCCACATTTCGCCGTCAGCCTGTGGCGTGTGTTTGCCAGCACAGCATTAGCAATTCTACTGGCTTCTCCCGCGGGGCTGATTTTGGGACAGTCGCCGCGCATGAATGCAATTTTCTCGCCGCTAATTTACCTGCTCTACCCGATCCCAAAAGTGGTTCTCGTCCCAGTGCTGATTCTACTCTTTGGGCTTGGCGATATGCCCAAAATTGCGATCATCTTTATTATTCTATTTTTCCAAATTTTAGTACTGGTGCGCGATCAGGCTGCCAGCCTGCGCCCGGAGTTGATCCAGAGTGTGCGCAGCCTGGGGGCTGGGCGGCGGGCGCTATTCCGCTATGTGTACCTCCCAGCCAGCCTACCCGCTATTCTCACCGGGCTGCGCCAATCTGTCGGGACGGCGGTGGCGGTGCTATATGTGGCCGAGCTTTTTGCCACGCAACGCGGTCTGGGCTACTATATCTATCTCAAAGGTAGCACGCTCTTCGACTACCCGGCCATGTACGCCGGAATCATGGCGATGAGTTTATTAGGGTTGGGATTATATTTCTCGGTGGATTGGCTTGAACGAAAACTATGCCCCTGGGAATTCGCAAAATGAAACATCTAACGCAAAATAAGGGCAAAGGAATAACCGCTGCACCCTGATTGTTAAACCTGTTCCTGACTTTTCCCCGCCTGCGGCGGGGGATACCGAGATGGTAGTTATTTGGGAACAACTCTATTATTCGATATCGATGGGCAGTTGCAAATAAACATCTGCTCGCCCCGCCAGTATACCTACATCGAAGGTATACTGGCGTTCGCGCTCGAATTCATCCACATCAAAGTGATTTTCGAAATATTCGCCAAGGGCCGGTAACACGGCTTCTAGCCAAAAAATGTCGTTAAGCGAGGGGAGAAAAAACTCTTTCTCTGGACTGAAGCGCATAATACTGGGGTATGCGTTTGGATTGGGGATCGGCCAACCATATTGAGCAATTGCATCCAGATCGTCGAACGCAAAATATATCGCCGTATCGTAGGTCAGCGAGAAGAATTTGAGTTCGCTGGCAAGCCCTGGGGGGTCAAATTCGTGGAATATGCGCTGCAACCCTACCAGATCGTCGCTCACAAAGATCCCGAAACTCTCACCGGCGCCTCCCATCACCACAGCATAGCGCGTCGCTCCATCCACCGGATAACGGATTTCCATTGCTACCTCATAGGGCAGCAATTCCCAGGGGGCAATACGATAGAAATCGGCTGCAGCCTCGAAAACTTTTCCCAACAACGGCACCGTCGCCCCCGGGATGGATAACAGGCTTTCTGGCTCCGGGTAACCGCGGTTCATCATTTGCTCTAGCTCGCGAAGGGTAGGGTTCGCAAAAGGCAGATCGCGCCGAAATTCGCTCGCAATCTCAATCGCATCCAAAACCGGGGCGAGTTCCTGAAGCAGCGCTTCATCATCGAATATTAACTTCTGCGGGCGGCGCTTGGAACCCGATCCGAGCATGGGGCGCTTCATCGCTTTGAGCAATTCTTCCTGAATTTCATCGGCGGTGGGCGGCTGTTCGTAGATGCCATTGCGAATGACCTTGTTCTGATCGCTGACCACCATCACATACCAGGGCCGGTATGGGTTTTCGTGTTCAGGGGAAATCCAGGTTCGCGCCAAACAAACGGCGACTTCCCAGGTTTCAGGTTTTTGATTCAGATTTCGAATTTTTTCGAGCGGGATTTTTGCCATAATATTCTCACCTAAGGATTATTTGCAAAGCGGGAAAGCGGCCCCTGAGGGCTCAACAGGTCTGCTAAAACAGGGTAGGGAATGACAACCTGCTGCGGCCCGCCAGCATAGGGGGCAACTTGATAAGCGTCAAAAACGATCAACATACCTTCTGCGGTTAACGCCCAGACTTCATAATTCGGTAGTGCTCAAGAAGGAAGTGATAGCCTGGAGATGTCATAGCGGACAATAAACAAACGAGTAACCAGATCGTGATATTCATCCTTCTTGGAGAAAGATAGGGTCTTGCGGGTATAGCGAGCATT
>Ga0233431_1001018_pt1 | contig 52770 bp, 48 predicted proteins | sample SI_118_April2016_FD_179867 | JGI IMG/M metagenome (GOLD analysis project Ga0233431, IMG submission 179867) | Seawater microbial communities from Saanich Inlet, British Columbia, Canada - SI_118_April2016_200_MG | ecosystem: Environmental > Aquatic > Marine > Inlet | place: Canada: British...
TTGATTAAGAACTACTTGAGGATCAACATCTCTCTTAAGATCAATTACTACCCTAATCCCTTCTCGATCAGATTCATCATTAATATTTCTAATTCCAGGAATTTTTTTATCTCTTACTAAATTTGCAATATGAATTATCAATTCCGCTTTATTAACCATGTAGGGGATTTCTTTAACGATTATCTTATGCTCTTCAATTTCAGTAACAGATTTAATCTTAACCTTACCCCTACCTTTGACATAAGCATGTAACAAACTTGGCCCACATAACACTTCTCCACCAGTAGGAAAATCTGGACCTGGAATTATTTGCATTAATTCTTCAACTGTGATTAACGGATTATCAATGATACTAATAATAGCATTTGCAATTTCTGTTAAATTGTGTGGAGGAATGTTTGTTGCCATTCCAACAGCAATTCCAGAAGACCCATTTACTAAAAGATTAGGTAATTTTGTTGGTAAAACAGACGGTTCCTTTAATGAACCATCAAAATTTTCCTTAAAATCAACTGTATTTTTTTCAATATCTCTAATTAACGTCTCGGCTAATTTGTTTAATTTTGCTTCAGTATAACGCATTGCTGCTGCCCTATCTCCATCAATAGAACCAAAATTTCCTTGTCCTTTAATTAATGGATAACGTAAACTAAACCCCTGTGCCATCCTAACAAGAGAATCATAAACCGCACTATCTCCATGAGGATGATACTTACCCAATACTTCTCCCACAATTCTTGCTGATTTTTTAGACGGCCTGTTGTACAACATCCCCATATCAAACATTGCGTAAAGAATTCTTCGATGAACTGGTTTAAGTCCATCCCTAACATCTGGAAGGGCCCGACCAACAATAACCGACATGGCATAATTAACATATGCAGTTTTCATCTCATCCTCAATAAGACGAGGAACAATGTTACTTTTCGGGACTATAGTTTCTTCCATTTTTCACAAATAAATCTAAATTTTTTATAATGTAATTATCGACGACAAATTACTAGAATTTAAAGAACATGTGACTTTATAAAGATTGCGGTTTTCAGTCGCTATTATCTTGCAATATTTTCATGGCATTATTAATCTCTGGCTGTGAAGCTTTTTCATTTTTATCAAGCTCAACTAAACGTTCAACTTCGTCCGCTTCTTTATCAACATTTTCCGCTTCCTTTAAAATTTCCTCAGGCACATTTTTAAGAAATGCCTGCCGTGCTTCTTCACTAGGCAAATCGAAATATTCAAAGAATTTCTGCGTTAATTTTACCTTAAAAGTCCTACCAAAACGCTCTTTTGCAATAAACCCTTGTTCTTCAAGTAATTTCATATGTTCATATGCCCCAGAACCCCTCAATTTGATAATTTCAGACTGTACAATAGGATAGCGCCAAGCAACCACTGCTAATGTGTCCATTAATGGCCTTTCTAGCTCTGTAGAAGAAACGATATTACTCACTAAAGGTATAAACTGATCCTCAACAGTCAATTTCCAACCGTTATCTTTCTTAATTATTTTAAGAGAATTGTTATTTTCAGAATATAATTTAATCAGCTTTCCCATAATCGCTTCAACTTCTTTAATATCCATAGAACATAAACTAGCAACTCTTTCAGTGGTAATATCTTTACCAACGGCAAAGAGTACGGCCTCTACTTTTTTTTCGTTTGTGTCCATATTCTATTTATTTAAAGTATAAATCCCTTCTTTAAGGTTAATAATTTTGCTATCAATTAGCTTGTCTAAAAAATCTTCAAGATTATCCAGAGCTAATCCAGTATATTTGCTTAATTGCTCAGCATTCATTCCACTTTTAGCAAGTAAAATTTGAATATTATTCCTAACCAATATTGCCGTGTTCTTTTTAAGCCCATCATTTTCCATTTTAAGCTGTTTTGCAACCATGTCAATTTGATGTAATCTTCCCTGTAAATTACTCAAAAAATGCGAAAGATCTTGATCTTTTAATTTAAATTCACTTGGTTCAAGAATTTCAATTGAGGAAGGCATAAAATCAAAACAAAACATAATTAAATCTTCAACTGTTTCAGTTTTAATCTCTAATTCAACGAATGTTGCCCATAATTCTTCATTTTCTCTCTTTTCAACATCAGCATAATCTTCACTAACAACGATATATTTATCATTTTTCTTAAGATTCTCAATATACCCAGCCAATGATTTTTTAACGTGTTCTTCTGGTTTTCCTAGCACTTCCATAAGTGCTCTAAAAAAAATGTTTTTCTCCATGAAAGGAACTAACATAATGGGGTTTTTAAGTGTTTCTCAACTTCTTGTTTGTCTTGTTGTCCCTTTTGAGTGATAAATCTACGAAAGGTTTATAAACTAGCAAGGCAATTAATACATTAATGAAATCTAAATTTAAAGGACCTAAAACCATTGGTACTCTTTTGGTAATTTTATTACTTTATACTATTTTTCAAACCCCGGACATTTCCGCTACAACTAAGCTTCCAACCATTCTCGGAGCACATAGAGGAAATTCAGTAGATTATTATGAAAATACACTAGATGCCATTAAAAGTGCTTTAGAAGACCCGAAATACAAATTTATTGAATTTGATATCCAATATACTAAAGACAAGAAAATAATTGTGTACCACGACACTTCTTTGTTCAGAAGACAAAGTAAATTTATTGATATTGCCGAATCAACATATGAAGAACTTAACCAGGCTAGTGATTATAAGGTTCCACTTTATGAAGAAGTAATGGATTTAATTGGAAACAAGAAAAAAGTAAATATTGAGATTAAGTCACAAGGAAACCTTGAAGATGACAAAGAGATTGTAGATTATATAATTAAAGATTGTAAAGAACAAGGAATCCTAGATCAAGTTCTAATTAGTGCAATCTCTTCAGATGTTGTAGAATATATTTCTCTTACTTATCCTAAATTACTTACTGGAAAAATTTATTGGATTCATTCAGTTACATATTCACCATTTGAATCCACAATTAAAACATTTTATGAAGAGATGGATAAAATTGGAGCAGATTACATCATGTTACATGGGATTAATTTGAAAAATTATGGTATGTTAACAAAATTAAAACCAAAAGAAAAAACATTGGTGTTTTGGTATTTTGATGATAGAATGCTCCTTTTACAAAAAGACAAATTGGATGTAATGTGGTAATTACCTCTTTTTTATTACAGTGTAAATCAAAATCATAACTGAAAAGATTAAAATTAAAGGTAATATTCCCTTAGCTTTCTCAGAACTTGATTCATAAACAACAATTCCCGAATAATTATAATCTTTCCTTGTATCAAAATCCTTAACCTGCTCAGTCTTTACTAAAGAAGAAGGAGAATTTTGAACTACTACCTTAGCTTCTACTTTCTTAACTTTTTGTTCTTCTTCCCGATATTTTTTATTAACACCACACGATTTTTTATTAAGCCCAGAAATAACCACTTTCTCCTCATCCTTAACACTTAGTCCCTCAATAATAATTTTAGCATTACCATCATCAATTTTATTATCACAATTTAATTTGAGTAATAATGGTAAAGTTAATTTATAACTAGTAAACTTATTTTTTAAATTCATTTTTAGTACCTCACTTATTTTCTTACCTTCTTTTTCAGCATAAGCAGAGATAGAATATTTCCCCGTTGACCCATGATAAATTTCAACATCAACTTTTAATAACCCACCAAATTTCTGTTCTTTAGGATTAATTTTTATAATTTCAATTTTAGAATCTTCCTCTCCTAGTGAAGATCCAGAAACTTCATTAATTTGTGGATTGGTTACAATAATCATTTGCTCCGCATAATTATTGCTAACATTCAAATCAGCACATAAGGGATAAACTTGAGACCTTAACATTAAAACTCGATCAATTTCTTGAATTTTTGGGGTATAAGTTTTTTGATTTGTATTAGTTGTAATAGATTTTTTTTTAATGATAGTTCCTAGTAAATCCTCAATCCAATATTCAATTAAATAGGGATATTTCTTGGAATCAAGAGAGGTATAATATTTTATTTTCTCCCCATTTTGATAAAACATTTTTTCATTTAATATGTCCAACTTAAGATCACAAGGAACTTTCGAAATATCAATTATAGTAAGGGTTTTACAAACCGGAATATTATCAAATCCAATAATCTCTCCGCATAGCTTAAACTCTCCCGCTTCTTCCATCAATATGCTTCCAGTATTAGAACTAGTAGAACAACCAACTTCCTTAACAAATTTATTTTCATAAACAGAATGATTATTTTGATCATACAAAATATACTCCACTTCAATTAATTCCTTATCGGCACACTTTTTATTAAATAACTTAATTTTAAACAACTTAGTGTAAAGATAGTTAGTATAAATTTCTGAATCAAGATACACCTCCAACTTCACATTAGAACTTTCTGGTTTAGGTTCTGCAGTATTTTCTCTACCAGGCGTTCCATAAATCTCCTTACTTTCTAACCAAGAATTATTAACAAATTCTAAAGAATAACCGTTCCCATCCCCACCCATTGAGTCATTATAACTTGCAAAAAAAGAATAGTTCCCATTTTCAATAATTATCTCTCCCATCGAATTACTTAAACTAAATGATTGAGTATCGACAGCAGAAATATTTTCAGAATAAAATGATTGAAAGCTGTCCTCATCTTTATCAGAACCATCAATTAACTCTTTTGAAAGAATGGTATATTCAAATGATTCCAAAAAAATAGAATCAACTTTCTTACCATTAACTGAAAAACCAGTTAAATTAAATGAATTATTTCCATTATTAAATATCTCAACCCATTCTAAATCAGAATCTGAACCCATTTCATTTGAAGGATTATACATAATTTCAGAAATTATTAATTCTGAACCAACTAATGGAACAACAATTAAAAATAATAGGAACAAAAATAATTTCATGAACAGATAATAGGCTTAATACATAAATATATTTCTATCTTTTACTATTCAAGAATACTAAACAATCTTTTTAAACGAACTTGCCTTCAGTAGAATAAAATGGGATGGCTATTTAATAAAAAGAAAACTATTCCGAAAGTTCCGTTTCCAGAAGGAAGGCCTTTCGATGAAAAATCATTACAATTTCCTCAGTCAGCGCCTTCAGAAAGAACAATCAGGCCCGAACAAGTTCAGGCTGCAGTTGGTTTAGGCCAGCCAATAAATCTTCCTGAAGACGTGAATGAAAGTCCAGAAACAATGGAACCTTCAATGGAGGAACAACAAGTTCAACAAATTTCAAGACCAACCACACCAAGAACACAAATAAGTAATTCTTTTATGAAAGTAGAAGTTTACAAAAAAGTACTTAGTGAGATTGATGAAATGAAAAAAAGTGTTGGTGATTTAAAGGAAGCAAGTAAAAATCTTGACGTTTCCGAATATAATGAAGAAACTCATTTTATAAAAATGAGAAATGCAACTAAAGCAGTTCATGACCGCTTATTGCATATTGATAAAACAATTTTTAAAGGTGAATAAAATGGAACAAATGCCAGTTTTTGTTAAAATCGACGATTATGAAGATGTTCTACAAACATTTAGAACAATCAGGAAAAAAATTGAAGAAGCAAAAGATACTTTGCTAAAAATCAATGATTTAAAAAATGAAGAAGATCATCAAATTGAAATGTGGCAAAGTGCCTTATCTGAATTTGAGAAAAAAGTTGACTTCATGGACCATGCACTGAATGAACCAGAAAGATATTAGTTAAGATGGCAAAGAAAACCACTAAAAGAAAAACGGCACCAAAAAAAGTAATCCGTAAAAAAAGTACTCTCAGAAAAGCACCAGTGAAAAGAAAGGTGGTTAATAAAGAAGTAGAACCGGAATATATGGTACAAGTTGGTGAACCAAAAACACTAAGAAAAAACATCTTGGAATCATTAAGAGAAGTCATTATCTTTATGCAAAGCTATGAAAAGTTCAGACAAATTCAAGAAGAAAAAGTGACCACTTTTAACCAATTAAAAGGTGACATAAAAGAATTATCTTCTTTGTTGGACCACAAACTAAAAAGACACTTCCCAAAAGGAAAATTGTCAGTATCCGCTCCAAAAAGAGAGATACAAAGAATAATGACAACTCTTCCAGAAAATTATAAAGAAGAACCAGAACAGGAAGAACAAATAAGTGCTCCTGCTCCTAAAGTTAGAACACCAACTCCTGCAGTATCTGAATTAGATGAACTTGAATCTCAATTAAAAGATATTGAAGGACAACTTAGAAGAATAAATTAATTTATTTCTTCATATTTTTTTATTTTTATGTAGTTTACTTCCTTGATTGAATCATATTCTAATTTACCAGTAAGTTTATACTGTTGATTTTCCCCAAATCCAAGATCACATTCTTTCCCAACAACTCTAAATCCAAAATTTTGTGTCTGATCTTTAACTGTAACATCTTCACATCCTAAAAAATCATCCGAATTAAACTTTAACAATTTACCTTCTAAATAATCAGATTCAACTAAAAGTAAACGATACCCGCACCTATTAGTGGCAGTACACACAGTCGTATCAAGATCCATTGTTCCAATAAACGTTTCTTCTGATGAAAATGTTCCTCCGCCTAAAGATTGTTCAGAAGAGTTGCATCCTACAATTAAAATTAAACAAGCTATTAAAATTAAACCATTAATTATCTTCATTTCACACCACCATTATTTAAAATAAAAAAAATAAAAAAAAATTATCCAAATAAGTTACCTAACCAATTTAGAATCTTTTCCAACGTGTTCTGTTGTTCTTGTAATTGTTTCTGTAAATCAACACAACTTCCAGACATACAACTATTTGTTGAACATTCATAGTCATTTTGGCAAGATTGCCCTACAGAGTTTTGAGAAACCATCTCTCCTTCCCAATCACAATACAAACCAATTCCTTTACTTTCTGGTTTTACTTTTGTTCCAATAGGAACACATTTCCCATCATATGAACAACCAGAAGTACATTTCAGGTTCTTCTCATTATAGGCAGGAAGTATAGGTTTAGTTTCATCTTCTTCAACTGGCCATTTAGATTCATCATATGCTGGTAACATAGGTTTTGTTCCGGAAGTAAACAAATTTTTGTTTTCTAATTCAGAATCACTGTATACTGTACTAAACTTATTTCCATCAAAATACAATAACTCTTGTGCATGATTTCCATAAGATTTACTGCATCCTTCTGTCAAAGAACAAGCTTTTAACTTTCCAGCATCTTTCTTTGCATGAAACTTTATAAAAACTTCATTTGGTACTTTAGCATCCAAAATTGTTTCTGGAATCTCTGAGTTAGGATAAAAACCAACAAAAATTGCTTTATCACCTTCTTGTAAAGTCATCTCTGCATAGTAAGATTCTCCATAATGACCGCCTTCAGGAGTCATTATATAGCTTTCTTGTAACTGAGCATATTCAGTATTAACTAAAGACCAAACATTTCCTTCTAACAAATATTTTGCTACAATACCACGAGCAGTTACATCCTTACTTCTAGTAAAAACAACATATTTCATTTCTTCCTTAACTTCTTCAGTTGCAACTAACTCAAACTTATTATTACCTTCATTAGTTTCACTAATTTCATTGTAAGGGTCTACATAAATTGTTGCAGAAACTTTTTCTTCTGAAGAAATTCCAAAGTAACTATATCCCCAAGAGTAAAGACTGATACAATCATTTGCAGGAATAGTTGGTGCATATGTTAAAACATTTTCTTTGCCATTAGCAACAAACCTAACTTTAACACCAGACATTCCTTCATCACCAAGATTACAAACTGTTCCTTTAAATGAAGTTTGATCATATTCCAATCCTGCTGCTTTTAAATCATTCTTAATTGTAACAACAGGAATAGTTGTAGATTGATCTTGATAAGGTGTGCTTAAAGAAGTGGCACAAGCAGAATCTTCACTATATTGCAAATACTCATTAGTTTTAGTCCAATGGGTTTGGCAAACTTTTCCCTTACCAAAGTTTTTGTAAGGGGGAGCGGTCCAGAGAAAAGTTTGCTTTTCTTCAGCTCCATCTTGAGCCCCATTTGAAGTTTTAAACCCTTCAAAATATACCATTTTTCCAGACTTAATTGTGAATTCTGCACTAGGATTACTACCAAATCCAGTATTTTTTGTTTCAACATCAATTACTTTAAACGCATCACCTTCTAGTACAACAGTGTACATGTTAACATATGCATTTTGTAAATTCTTAGATAAACTATAATCCTGATGATCAGGATAATCATTTACACCAATAGAAAATTTAACATCTGTTCCAATTTCTGTAACAGGAATTAACATTGAATATTGATTATTTGTTTTATCAGTTTCAGATATTTGATTATCTCCATCAACTATAAACTTAATCAACGTATTTCCATTAACTACATCATTCCCAGATAAAGTATAATCAAAATTATAACTTTTCTCTTGTCCTGCCATTAATGCATTAATTGTTTCTCCCTTAGGGATATGACAACCAGACCCACTAGGCTTGCAAGCCTGAATCTCTATTTGAGATGGACTTACAATATCTATTGTTCCAACATTTTTAACTTTTAATTCTACATTAACAGTTTCGCCAACAGTTAAAGGTTGGGGGGATACACTATAAGAGGTTATAGACAAATCCTTCCCATCAGCTGCAGCAAATACTACAGATATTGAACCTATAAACATTAGCAAAATTGTTATTAACGCTATTTTTTTCATTACCATTTCGGATACCTCCACGAGTTTTGTAATTCTCATGTATACCCAAAAGTCAAACGAATACTTAAAACATGTCCGGGCACTAATCCAGAAAAAGAACAGAATTTATGCCCAAAAGGAAAAATAAACTCAAAACTCGCACCAAAACAGAATTTAGCCTAAAAAGAAAGGAGTTAAAGAGATTGAGGCCATTTTTCCGTGTTTTTCAATTAAAATGATCTTTTTACGCTCCAATCCCTTTAATGTTCGAGATAGGCTGGTTCGAGGGATTTTAGTAGCATGACGAATCTTTGATTGTGAAGAATGATTATCCGAATCTAACAAAAATTGAACAATTTTCCTTTCCTTATCAGAAAAAGTTTCAAGTAAAACAAGTGTTTTCTTTGAGTATTTCTCTTTTTCTAAAGGTATGTCCTTTTCTTTAAGCTTAATTTCCTCTTTTTTAACTACTTTCTTTTTTGTGAGATTATATCTAAAGATTAAAAAAATAATTCCACCAACTATTAACACACCAATTAACAACAATAAAAAAGTAACAAAAACAAATGAAGACTTAGAAACCTCTTGCATTAAAACAATTTCAATTTCAGAAACTTCTCCTTTGTTAATTTTAGCAGTAGTTTTCCCAACAGATTCACCTGCCGAAGCAATAATTAAACATTCCCCAACAGGCATGTTGTTAATATGAAAAAAACCAGTAGAATCGGTTTTCTCAGGAAAATTTATAGCAATTGGAGAATGACAAGTGAAGGACAATTTTGCATTTGGCACCAAATTCCCCGTTTTATCAACTACACTACCTTGAATATAACCTACTGGAAAAACTAAAATATTCAAAGAATCCTTAGTAGTATCAATTTTTTCAACACCATAATAATCGTTATTAGGAGTTTTCAGATTGTCAAGATTAATTATCACACTCTCTTCTGCAGATGGAAATTTTATAATAGTTTTTGAGGTTGTTAAAAACTCTTTATGTAATGCATCATCAAAATTCAAAGTTAAATAATAATTAGAAAAATCCTCATTATCAGGAGAAATAAAGGTGATTTCTGTTTGTGCATAAATAATAGGAATTAATAACATTACAAAAATTAAGAATATCAACCTCTTTTTCATGATATTAAATGTAATATAATTTAATTTATAAATGTTTATGCTTAATGAGAAAGGTTTATAAAAACATCTTTGATTTTATTCCCTGTTAGATGTGGGCGTGCCGGAGTGGTCAAACGGGATGGACTCAAGTCACTTGAGTGATGAGCATTATTTCACGATGCAATGAAAATACCGATTGTAAGTTATCCATTGGCTTAGTGCCTACGCAGGTTCGAGCCCTGCCGCCCACATATTTTCTTTTCTTTCCAGATACATTTCAGTTAAGAATATAAACCAGTTAATTTCTTTCCTGTCCTATGGCCCTTACGTGTAAAGATTGTCCAGCACATTGTTGTAAATATATTGCTCTGGAGATTGATAAACCAACTAACAAAAAAGATTGGGATAACATCTTCTGGTACATCCATCATAAAAATGTTATAATGTATATTGACCAAGATAATGATTGGATAATTGAATTTAGAACACCTTGTAAACATTTACAAGAAAATAAAGGATGCGGGATTTATGAAACAAGACCTTTAGTTTGTCGAAACCATGTACAAAAAACTTGTGAATTTCATAATTCTCAAAGCCCTTACAAACAAAAATTTACTTGCTCTGAAGACTTAAAAAAATACCTTGAGCAAAAAAAAATTAATTACCAATTCGGAGAATTTAAGAAATAATTTTATACAAAGAATTTTTAAACCCCAAAAATATACTTTTAAACAATGACAATTGAAATTTGTACTGTAGGAGGATTTTCAGAAGTTGGAAGAAATTCTACAGCAATAAAAGTTGATGATGAAGTGATTATTCTAGATATGGGCCTTCAAATGGATAATTATATCCGATATACTGAAGACAGAGAAGATATTAGTGCAAAAACTTATCCTCAATTGTTAAAAGTTGCTGCAGTACCAGATTATAAACATATTAAAAATTGGAGAGATCAAGTTAAGGCAATTATTCCTAGCCATGCTCATTTAGATCACATTGGAGCAATTCCATTTGCCTCCTCCATTTTCCCAGATGCCCAGATTTTATGTACTCCTTATACCGCAGAAGTAATAAAAAGTTTACTTTATGATGATAGGATAAAAATCCCTAACAAAATCATTCCAGTTAACTTAAATTCAACTCATAAACTTTCAGAAAAAATTTCTATAGAATTCATTAATGCAACCCATTCAATCCCCCAAGCAGCACTTATTGTTGTTCATACACCTTATGGGAAAATAGTTTATGCTAACGATTATAAATTTGATAGACAACCAACATTAGGTAAAAAAACTAATTTTAATAGGCTTAAACAAATTGGTGAAGAAGGGGTGTTATTATTAATTGCCGAATCTCTTTATGCTGGAGAACATCGAAAAATGCCTTCTGAGTCCGTAGCTAAGCAGATGTTAAAAGATGTTATGCTTGGTGTAAATACTGAAAGTAAAGCATTAATCGTTACAACTTTCTCTTCACATATTGCTAGATTAAAAAGTATTATTGAACTAGGGAAAAGATTAAACCGAAAAATTGTTTTTTTAGGTAGGTCTCTTAAAAAATATGTTGATGCTGCAGAAAACATTAATTTGGTTAATTTTAAACCAGATATTGAATTGATTAGATATAGAGACAAAATAGAAAAAAAATTAAAACAAATCAACAAAGAAGGTAAGGACAAATATCTGATTGTTTGCACGGGCCATCAAGGAGAACCAAAAGCAATCTTATCTAGATTAACTAGAAATGAACTTCCATTTACCTTTGAACAAGGTGATGTTGTTATTTTTAGTTGTTCAGTTATTCCAGTAGAATTAAATAAACAAAATCGAGACAAACTTGAAAAAGGTCTTAAAGCTAAACATGTAAGAATATTCAACGATGTCCATGTTTCAGGCCATGCTGCAAGAGAAGATCATCGAGACCTAATCAATTTGGTAAAACCTCAACAGATCATTCCTTCCCATGCTGGTCCAAAAATGGCTAAAGCATTAGAGGAATTAGCGCAGGAAATGGGCTATATTTCTGGTAAAACTGTCCGTTTAATGGAAGATGGAAAAATATTTGTTCTAAAGAAAAGTTAAACTACTACTTTACAACAACAAATTTTATAAACTCCCATATGCTGAAAGTTTTAAGTGGGAGGGTATTAAAATGAAACTTGTTTTAGCAGAACCTAAGTATTTTAAAGATAGTATTTCAATTATATCAGATTTAGTTACAGAAGCAAAATTTAAAGTTAACCAAAACGGCTTAGAATTGGTGGCAATGGATCCAGCAAACGTAGCAATGGTTATTTTCAAAATGTTAAGTAGTTGTTTTACAAAATATGAAGTTGCAGAAGAAACTGAATTATCAATTAACTTAAACAACTTAAAACAAATTCTAAGAAGGGCAAAAAGTGAAGATGTTTTAACATTAGAAACAACTGAAGATAATAAACTTAAAATTCAAATGAAAAGTAACACAACTCGTTCCTTCTCCATCCCAACACTAGACATTGAAGATAAAGAACAAAAAGTACCTGAATTAACTTTCCCAATTAGTATAGAAATGAACTCCAGTCAATTAACAGAATCTATTGAAGATGTGAGTGTTGTTGCTGAATCAGTTACATTTTTAGGAGAAAAAAGTCAACTTCTTGTTAAGGCTGAAGGCGATTTATCAAAAGCATTTATTGAAATGAAACCAGATGACCACACTTTAATAAAAACTGATTCTGAAGATAAGTTTAAAGCAAAATTCTCCTTAGAATATCTTAAAAAAATGGTTACTGGAAGTAAGCTAAGCGATAGAGTATCATTAAACTTCAATACTGATTATCCATTAAAATTAGAATATAAAATTGTTGATCGCCTAGTTTTAAGTTTTATACTTGCTCCTAGAGTAGATAACGATTAATAATGTTATATACAGAAGGGATTGTTTGGTATTTAATTTTACTTGACTGTATAATTTATAATGTAATGTCATGGTCTAAAGGCAAATTACATAAAAAATTAACTCACTGGATTTCAGGCTATTTTCCATTAAATCGTTACTTTGCTTTTTTCTACTTGATTATAACATTATGGTTAGGTTATACTTTGTATAGGATGAATTTATTAGGTTTCTATTTTGGATAATTAAACAGAAATAATATAAAGTAACCTTTCTTTTCCAGAATATATGAAAAATAAACACGTTGGCTATTTAGTAATTGCGGTATCAATTTTATTCTTCTTTGTAGTTATGTCATTTAACAATGCATTACAAACAATTGTTGATACTTCTTGTACACATGGTGTTGCCTGTCCAATGCATGCAACCGTGCAAACACAAGAAACAATTAGTTATGGGTTAATGAGTTTATTATTATTAGTTGGTTTGTTCATGATATTCTTTATGGAAGATGAAAAAGTGATTCATGTACCAAAAAATGATTTAACAGAAGAAGAAAAGAAGAAAAAAATAGAAGGCCTTGATGAAGAAGAAAGATCAATTATGAATGTTGTTTTAAACAATGAAGGGTCAGTCTTTCAAAGCCAAATTGTTAAAGATACAAAATTAAGTAAAGTTAAAATAACTAGAATTCTTGATCGTTTAGAAGGCAAAAAGTTAATTGAACGTAAAAGGCGTGGCATGAGTAATGTAGTCATAATAAAATAATTGATATTTTAATGTTTACAATTACACACAAAGTCTGGATTAAATGTATATTTTTTTTCTTCTTTTTTTAACAATTTTCCTTTAGTAACAAAAAAATCCAACAATTCAACATAATTAAACTCTCTCCCAGAACAATTAACAAACTTCATTTCATTTGAAGAACAATTGAACACTTTATCTAAAAGTGCTTTTAATTGATTTGAAGTAAATTCTTCGTTCTGAAAAGATTCAGTGATCTGTTGTAATACTTTTCCCGCGGCTATTTGTTTATCCATTTTATTACCAAAATCTGGCATTTTATATAAAATAGCAGTAATAATGCTATTTTGAAACTAGTTTCACGTCTTCCTTTATAAGTTGTTACAGATATAATTAAAATACAATGAAACAAAAATTAATAATTTTAGGATTAATCTTGATGACGGCCCTCTTTGTTGTTGGCTGTTCAAGTGAGACTGGTAATACCAATGTAAAGACCTCAGCAGAACTGTCAACAAACGAAGGAGTTGTAAAAATTGATGCAAATACTATTACCAAAGAAGTTCAAAAATTCAATTATAATAGTAATGGAGTTACAGTAACTTATTTTGCTGTTAAAGGAACTGATGGAGAAATCAAAACTGCTTTTGATGCATGTGATGTTTGTGGTGGTAAGAAAGGATACACTCAACAAGGCACAGATATTAAATGTGAAAATTGTGGAAAAATCTTTCGTATTGATGGATTAGGAACACAAAATAAAGGATATGGTTGTTGGCCAAGTTATCTAAGCCACAATATTGAAAACGGTCAATTAATAATAAAAACATCTGAATTGGATGCAGGAGCATACAGATTTGCATAAAAAAAGAATTGAAGAGGTAAAATAAAAAATGACACATTTTGAAAACGAAGAAAAAAATATCCCTGAAAAGGAACACGAAAATAATGAACACAACAAACATAGTGAGCACCACAAAAATAAACAGCATAAAGAAGAAAAAACTTGTTGCAAAGAAAAATGGGAATTAAACGGATTTCAAAAGTTTCTAGCAGTCGCAGTAGTTATTCAAGTATTATTATTGCTGTTTGTTGCAGTAAAAATATCTGCGCTTTCAGGAATTGCAGTAGTGAATGATGATGTTGCTAATGTACCAACACTAGCAGCAAACCCAAACCCAACTAATAATGCACCAACTGTTGATATGACAGCATTAATTGGAGATAATGATATTAGGGGCGATGAAGATGCACCAGTAACAATTATTGAATTTAGTGATTATGAATGCCCATTTTGTACAAAATTCTACAATGGTGCATACCAACAAATAAAAACAAAATATATTGAAACTGGTAAAGTTAAATTTGTATACCGTGATTTTCCATTAGGGTTCCATCAAAATGCTCAAAAAGCTGCTGAAGCTGCTGAATGTGCTGGTGAACAAGGGAAATATTTTGAGATGCATGATTTGTTGTTTGAAAAAGGTGTAGTTGGTGGAGTTAGCGCATTCAAAACCTATGCTAAAGAAATCAAATTAAATACTAACAAATTTGATACTTGTTTAGATTCTGGAGCAATGGCAAGCGAAGTTCAAAAAGATATGATTGAAGGTCAACAAGCAGGTGTAACTGGAACCCCAGGTTTCTTTATTAATGGTAAGGAACTTGTCGGAGCACAACCTTTTGCAGCATTTGAACAAATTATTGAACAAGAACTTAATAGCTAAAGGAGAAAAACAAAATGAAAAAAATAACACTAAAAGTTAAAGGGATGCATTGTAAAAGTTGCAGTATGTTAATTGAAGACGCCTTAGAAGATTTAGGTGTTAAATCTAAAGTGGATAGTGATAAAGGTACTGCAATAGTTGAGTTTGATGAAAATAAAGTAAGTGAAGAAGCAATAAAAAAAGCAATAAAAGCAGAAGGTTACAAGGTAGAATGAGTCAAACTAAACAACAAAAACTATTAAAATTTGTTTTCTTTCTTTCTATTCTAGGAATTTTAGTTTCTGGATACTTAACTTATTTACATTATTCCACACAAAATTCAACTTGTGATATAAACGCCACTTTTCAATGCTCTTCCGTGAGTAATAGTAAGTATTCCCAAATCCTAGGGGTACCAGTAGCAATTTTGGGATTGTTTGGTTATATGTTTATAGGTACAATTAGCTGGGGTATATTAAAAAAAGAAAACATAAAAATGTTAATAAAAAATAATTTATTAACCCAATTTGTTTCGCCAAAAACATTATCATTATTTTCAGTTATAGCTTTGATATTTTCATTGTACCTAACGTATACAGAATTTTTCTTGATAAAAGCACTCTGTATATTCTGCTTAATATCGCAAGCAATCATCTTAACAATTGCAGTAATAAGTTATCAAAATAATAATTTAAGTAAAAAGGAGGAAAACTAAATGACATTAATTAAAAGTAAATTTAAAGCAAAAGGGATGGTTTGTGATAATTGTGAAAAGATCATTGCTAAACAAGTATTAAATCTTGTTGGCGTAAAATCTGTTGATATTGATTACCCTACAGAAACAGTAGTGGTAGAGTACGACCAAAATAAAATTACCCTTAAAAAAATCAGAGAAAAAATTGATGATAAAGGTTACATTTGTGAAGAACCAAATAATAATAAAGAAAAAACAAGCCACAATTTTGTAGGTTACGATAAAAAAGAAGATAAAAAATATGGTCCGCTTGCTTGGGGATTTGCAGCGATTGGCCTAGTCCTTGTAATTTACTTCGCTTGGCAATTATATGGTTCTTTTGAAGTTCCAGCAATTAGTCAAAACATGGGTTATGGATTATTGTTTATAGTTGGATTATTAACTGGATTTCATTGTATTGGAATGTGTGGTGGATTTGTTGTTTCTTATACTACTAAAGGAATAAAGGAAGGAAAGAAACCCCATAAATTACATCTTAGCTATGCAATTGGAAAAACTTTATCCTATACTATTATTGGAGGAATTTTTGGACTTTTAGGAAGTATCATTGCCTTCACCCCAGTAATGAGAGGATGGGCAGGGATTTTAGCAGGATTATTCTTAGTAATCTTTGGATTGAAAATGTTAAATATTTTTCCAGCATTAAGAAAATTCAAAATAAAAGTTCCAGATTTTCTTAACAAATTTGTAAGAAAAGAAGAAAAAGAACATTCCAACAGTCCTTTAGTTATTGGATTACTTAATGGATTAATGATTGCCTGCGGACCATTACAAGCAGTGTATATTATGGCAGCAGGTACAGGAAGTATGATTGAAGGAGCAAAATTACTATTTGCCTTTGGTTTAGGAACTCTCCCAGTAATGCTTGGATTTGGATACTTAACTAGTATTATTAGTAAAAAAGCAACTCATAAAATTTTGAAGGTTTCAGGAATTGTTATAATAATTTTAGGGATAATTATGCTTAATAGAGGATTATCTTTAACAGGATCCGGTTACGATTACAACTCCTTAACTACCAATTCAGGTAGTTTTGCAGTAGATGGTACCGAGGGAAACACTCAAGGTCTTCCTGTAATAAAAGAGGGATATCAAGAGATAAGAATGGAAGTTGATCGTTACGGATGGAGTCCAGATAAATTTTTGTTAAAAAAGGATATCCCAGTAAAATGGATTATTAATGCAAAAGAACTCAATGGATGTAACAATGCAATTCAAGTTCCAGAATATGATTTGAAGTTTGACCTCAAAAAAGGAGAACAAGTAATAGAATTTACTCCTACTAAAGCCGGAACCGTTTCATGGAGTTGCTGGATGGGTATGATTCCTGGCGTGTTTATTGTTAAGGATGACGTTAATATTAATAATGCAGAAGCAGATCTAAGTGAAGTTGCAGTTCCCACAGGAGGATCTTGTGGCGCTGGTGGCGGCGGATGCGGGTGTGGTGGATAAAGGGAGGTTAATTGTATCAATACCACAAAGCTGATATCTTTTTTTGTTTTCAATAACAAAAGAATAAAAACAAATAAAAATAATAACCAATTTAAAGAAAAAATAAAGGTGATAAATAATGAATAAAAACATAATTTCGATTTTAATAATAACTACATTTTTGGTAGTTATAGGTTGTTCTAATGGGCCATCTGGACCAGAAGAATTAGACTCTTTTGCACAATGTCTTACAGAAAAAGATGTTAAAATGTTTGGAACAGAATGGTGCTCACATTGTAAAAGCCAAAAGGCCTTATTTGGAAATTCCTTTCAAGAAGTAGACTATATTGATTGTGATAAAAACCAACAAGCGTGTGCTAATGCAGGAGTTACAGGATATCCTACATGGCAAATTGAAGGACAGAATTACCCAGGTGTTCAAGGCTTACAAAAATTAGCTTCCTTGAGTGGATGTAGTTTAACTCCATAATTAATACCATAAAGTTTATATAGTTGCATGATAAATTGATCATATGAAGAACAAATCATGTGTAAAAGATGCAGCTTATGAACTCTTTTTTACTTCTTTATCTAATCCAAATAGACTAAAAATTTTAAATGAACTAAGAAAAAAAAGAATGAATGTTACAGAAATCTGTAAAAAAACAGGTTTTGAACAAACCATGGTTAGTCATAATCTTAAAAGATTAGAACACTGTGGGATGATCTTTTCTCAAAAAGAAGGACGGTTCAAATATTTTCAAGTGAATGAAGAATCAATCTTGCCAATTCTCAATTTGATAGATAAGCACATGAACCGATTTTGTTGTAAAATTGTAAAAGAATCCAAAACAACCAAAGAGATAAAATAATATGAAAAAAACAAATATAAAAATATCTGGAATGCATTGTGCAAGTTGTACTACAATAATTAGTAGAACACTTAAAAAGGAAAAAGGAGTTATTTCTGCAGAAGTAAACTTTTCTACAGAAAAGGCTGCAGTACAATATAACCCCAAATTAATTAATGAAAATAAATTAATTGCTTCTATTAAAAAGAAAGGTTATGATGGACATGTTATTACAGAACAAAATATTAAAAAAGAAGAGAAAGAAAAAAAGCAAGAATTAAACAAATTAAAATTTAAAGTTATTCTTTCAGCAATTTTTGCAATTCCTGCATTTATTTTAGGTATGTTCTTTATGAAAACTCCCTTGTTTGCATTTCAAGATTATGTAATGTGGGCCTTAGCAACCCCAATTCAGTTTTACATTGGAAAACAATTTTATCAAGGAACTTGGGCAGCAATAAAAAATAGATCAGCTAATATGGACACATTAATTGCAATGGGAACATCCGCGGCCTATTTCTATTCAGTGTACGTTGTTCTTTCTGGAAATGGACACCAATATTTTGAAGCTTCCGCAGTATTAATTACATTAGTTGTCTTTGGAAAATACCTAGAAGCAATGGCTAAGGGTAAAACTTCTGAAGCCATTTCAAAATTAATGAAAATGGGTGCAAAAACTGCTACTGTAATCAGAAAAAGTAAAGAGATAAAAATTTCAATTGATGCCGTAGTTACAGGAGACATTGTTATTGTTAAACCTGGAGAAAAAGTTCCAGTTGATGGGATTATCACAGAAGGACACTCTTCTCTTGACGAATCTTTGGTAACTGGAGAAAGTATTCCTGTAGAAAAGAAGAAAAGCGACCAAGTAATTGGCTCTACAATTAATAAAATTGGCTCATTTAAATTTAAAGCAACTAAAGTGGGTAGTGAAACTACCTTATCAAGAATTGTTAAACTAATTGAAGAAGCCCAAACAAAAAAAGCGCCAATTCAAAGATTTGCAGATTCTGTCTCAGCTTACTTCGTTCCAATCGTAATCTTTATTGCCTTAGCAACATTTACTTTCTGGTTTTCTATTGCTCACGCAGAAGTAGGATTTGCTTTAATTGCAGCAGTCGCAGTATTAGTAATAGCTTGCCCCTGTGCATTAGGATTAGCAACACCAACCGCAATTATGGTGGGGACAGGCAAAGGAGCAAAACAAGGGATTTTAATTAAGGGAGGAGATGCCTTAGAAACTGCCCATCAATTAAAAGTAATTGCCTTTGATAAAACAGGAACCATTACTAAAGGAAAACCAGAAGTGACAAATATAATCACAACTAAAGGAATAACTCAAAAACAATTTTTAGAAATTGCAGGAAGTATTGAAAAAAGTTCAGAACATCCACTTGCAGAAGCAATTGTAAATGAAGCAAAAAAGAAAAAAATATCTTGGAAAGAAATCACTGCATTTAAAGCAATTACTGGAAAAGGAGTTAAAGCAAAAATTAGAAAAACTGAATATCATTTAGGAAACTTAAGGTTGATGGCAGAATTAAAGGTTAATTTATCCTCAATCAAAAAAGAAACTGAAAATTTAGAAAAAGAAGGAAAAACTGCTATGATCTTGTCTTCAGGTAAGAAAGTTTTAGGAGTAATTGCAGTTGCTGATGAAATTAAAAAAGACTCTCCACAAGCAATAAAAGCATTACAAAGTATGGGATTAAAAGTCTATATGATCACTGGGGACAATAAAAGAACAGCACAGGCAATTGCAAAAAAAGCTGGAATTAAAAATTTCTTTGCTGAAGTTCTTCCAGAAGATAAAGTTAATTATGTGAAAAAATTACAAAAACAAGGAAAAGTTGCAATGGTAGGAGATGGAATTAATGATGCTCCAGCACTTGCTCAAGCTGATATTGGAATTGCTATGGGTTCGGGAACGGATGTAGCTATGGAAACTGGAAGTATTGTTTTGATGCGAGATTCACTCTTAGATATCCCTAAAGCAATTAAATTAAGTAAGATAACCATGGGTAAAATTCGACAAAATATGTTCTGGGCATTATTTTATAATATATTAGGCATCCCAATTGCTGCAGGAATACTTTACCCTTGGACTGGTTGGTTACTCAATCCAATGATTGCTGGAGGAGCAATGGCCCTTTCAAGTGTGAGTGTAATAACCAATTCTTTGTTGTTAAAAAGAAAGAAATTGTAATTTAGCTTTTTTTATTTTTCTTTTCTTATACTAGTTTTATTTTTTATTTTCATATTCTTTTTCAAATATTTCTAATAAAGATTTGCTAGTTTTGTTTCCAATTCCTTTAATATTAAGAAAATCTTTTTCTGATGCATTCGCCAAATTTTTAATTGTTTTAAAATTTTCTAACAACAATTTTGCTGTTTGTGTGCCCATCCCAGGAAGTGAAGATACAACAAACTCTTGTTGATCAGTTATTGATCTTGGTTTTGATGGATGATAAGAAAATCCCCTATTTTTATCTTGTTCTCTTTTTGCCATTACGGCAAGTAATGCGGCAGTATCTTTTGGATTCTTTGTGTAAAGTACAGGTACACCAAAATCAAGAACAATTGAGGCTAACATCCCACGAATAGCATTAGCATTAACTTTTCTTACTGAATAAATATCTTCCTCTCCTTCAATGATTAGAATAGCTTTCTCAAAATTTTTATTTAAATTTCTTACTTGTTCTAACAGTCTTCCATCAACTATTGAAGAAACAAAGTCAGGAACTTTTTTTAATTCAACCCCAACTCTGCCAGAAACAAGATAATCAGCAGAATTTAACTGTTCCGTACTTACAAAAACTCCAAGCTCAATCAACTCTTTAACAATCTGATTATTTTTTTCACGATGATCGGCAAGAATTGAAACAGGTTTATCTTTAGGTATAAACTTATCCAAGGTAATAGATTCTTCCTTTTCTAACGTAAAATTCTTTTTGAGTTTTTCTAGATTTTTATACATCCGCTTCTCTTTGTGAAAAGAACTCCACCTATACCCCTCATCCCTAGTGGATGCTGTAAGAAGAATTGTTACCGCGCCCTCCTCTAAACGGCCAGTCCTACCTCTTCTTTGAATAGATCTTATTGCGCTCGGAATAGGTTCATAGAAAATTACTTTGTCCACCTTAGGGATATCTAATCCTTCCTCCGCCACAGAGGTTGCAACAAGAACATTAAATTCATTATTTCTAAATTTATCTAATATTTCTTTTTGTTCCTTTTGTGAAAATCCTCTACCATTTTTTTTTGCCTGACCAAAAAAGATTTGAGACTTAATTTTTAGTTCATCTAGTTTTTGTACAACAGCATCCGCAGAATCTCTAAATTGAGTAAAAACAATAATCTTAGCAGTATTATCTTTTTTAATTACTTCAAAAACTAATTCTTGTAATTTAATTAGTTTTGGATGTTGAATTCCATCATTAATTAATTCACCAGTTAAGTACATTGCTGATTTAAAATTCTCATCCATCATCAAGTTTTTAAGTGCCTTAACTTTAGAAGTTACCGCCTCTTGTTTCATTTTATTGAAATATGAATTTAATGGACCAACACCCTGGGACTCCAATAATTCTAATGCATGTTCAACCTTTAATGCTTCAGCCACTAAAGAGATGGATTTTAAAACTTCAAATTCTCGATTCCCAGATGATATTTGTTTTTGTAAATCCCTTTGTAAGCCAAGAAGTTCTCCTTTCATTAAGGTATCAGATTTACAATAACCAAGATGTTGTGCTTCTAATAACTTGCTTTTTTTACTTGTTTGTAAATCTTTTTGAACTCGCTTAAATGCTTCTGGAAATTCAACCTTAACCCAGTTAACCTTAACCTCTTGAATGTATGGCTTAACATCTGGATCAGTTTCAATCCTCACTTCAACCTTTTCAATTTTAAGGTTATTACAAACCTCTTTGATCTTATCTAAATCAGAACCTGGCGAAGCAGTTAAAGCAAGAATTCTAGACTTAGAAGATAATTGTTCATATTGTTGGGCAATCCACACATATGCATACTCTCCAGTTGCATGATGTGCTTCATCAAAGACTAATAAAGAAACATCTTCTAACTTAATCCTTCTGTTAATTGTATCATTTTCTAATCCTTGAGGGGTAGAAATAATGATTTGTGCATCTTTCCACATCTCTTTTCTCTTCTCAGGTTTAACACTCCCTGTAAAGAGAACTATCTTATCTCCATCAACATTAAGGTGTTTTTTGAAAGTTTCAACATGTTGTTCACAAAGTGGTTTGGTAGGGGCAAGCATTAAAATTTTTGAATTAGGATAAAGACGTAACCTTTGTGCTGCAAGAAGAAATGCTAACGCTGTTTTTCCTAATCCAGTTGGCAACACTACTAAAGAATTGAAATTTGCAATAGTGCCTAATATCGTCTGCTGATATAGCCTTGGCTGAAAGTCTTTAATCATAATATTTTATGAGGGAGGTACTTTAAATAAATTTTGGGGGGTTGTCTAGGTGTCCAGTGGGTCCGGTTATCCATTTGTGGTAACTAAAATATTATTGGTCCAGGGTGTCTCCCTGAGAAATATCACTGAGTGTACTTGTTAATTCCAATAAGATTTGAGTTCAGAAATAAATCATTAATGTTGACCATACAATGGAAATAGTATCGTTTCTTCAATTACAATCCTATCTTTAATCTTATCGCTGATTTTTTTAAAATTATCTACACTATCTTGATTTACCTTACCATTACAATCTAATAAGTTATTAATAGAAGAGATAACGTCTTTGGAATATTTTTTCATTATGTTTGAAAAAATACTTGCAATACCCCTAATTTCTTCTTTTTCTGAATTTAACAACGAGGGATACAACTGTTGATCTTCTTTTTGTAGATGACTAATAGCAAGATTTTTTAGCTCAATAATGATTTTCTCTTTTGTAAATTTACTTTTCTCAACCTCATCAAATAATTGAAGGATTTTCTGGTGCTCAAGCTTCAAGTCCCTTATTAGTCCCATATTAGTAAGATGTTAATGATTACTTAAATAAATTTCGTAATCTGAACTCAAAACAGCATCTCTTTAACAACTAGAATAACTAAACCAAATAAGATAACCCATTCTCCAATTGAACCTACTTTAATTGGTCCTTTAAGATGCCAATGAGATAATGGGTAAAACCATTTAATCCCCATAGGAGTAATTGCATCTCCAACTAAATGAGAAAGATAACCAATAGTTATAGCCCAAGCATAATAGTTATTCCAAAAACTTACAATAATAAACATAACCAGAACAAAAATTAAAGAATGAAAAATCCCTCGATGTTTAAACAAAAAACTAATGATTGAACCAAGAACACCAGAAGCTTTCTTAATTTTACTATTTCCATCATCAATATCAGGAAGAACAGAACCGAGTATTACAAGAAGAAAAAATAAAATTGAGTTTCCCCCACTAAAATAGTCACCAAACAAAATAAAGGCAGAAATACCTAACATTAAATGAGTATGGAATAACATTTATTAAAAAGAATTTATTGGTTATTTAATTCTTTGCCTTTAAAGCCCATTAGAGGATTAGAATGTATCCCTTTCATTTTTTCAATAGGATATTTTAATTTATTTTTTTCAAGTTTATCTTCAACAACTTTAATTAAATCAATTCCGGTTTTATAAGAAAAAGTAATTAAATATAATAAAATGTCAGCAACTTCTTCCTCAACCATTTTATGTTTACTTTCATTTTGATGAATTGAAGAAATTTCATCATTGTTTAACCAACGATAACATTCTGCTAACTCTCCAACTTCAGAAAATAATGCAACTACTAAATCTTTAGGATTATGATATTGGTCCCAGTCTCTTTCAACATTAAACTGCTTAACCTTCTGCTTCAATTCTTCTAAGGAATCCATCTTTCATTATGGCTGTTTTTCTAAATTAGCAATTTCTTGAGCAGGATTAGCTTTTTCAACAATTTGAACGTTAAACTCAAGACGTTCAAACATATCATTTTGTTTTACTCTACCCATTAACTTGAACTGTTCACCAAGCAAATCATTCTTAACTTCTTCAAATAATGATAAGTCCTCTTTGAAATTGCCCATATCCTCTTCAGTTTTATCTAATAAATGATTTGTTTGATTTTTCCAAAATACTCCTCGAATAGTTCCAGAACCGTCATCAATTACCATATTAAGAACATAAGATAAAACAGGAGTAACTTGCCCATGCTCTGCACATGTTCCATCATTCGCCCTTTTACTACATTTTGGACATACTAAAAAAAATCTAGGATCAAAAACTTGAACAACCGTACCCATAATTTCTACGCCATCAGTACCATTTGCTAATTCTTGAATGGTTTTTCGCTCATATGCGTCACTTTGTCTAACCTTGTCAATAGATTCTCCTTCAGGATTAATTTCAATCTCCCCTCTATCTCCAAGATGTAATTCTTTCTTTCCATTGTTCTCTCGAACATAGGCATCTTTAACTTTTAAAATGTCATCTTCATTAACCTTAACTAATTGGTCAACTTGATCATTCCAAAAAACTAGTCTCATTGTACCAGTTTCATCTCCAACAATTAAAGAACATACCTTTCCAGTAGAATTTCCTTTAGCAAACTCTCTAACATCAAACTTCTTAACTACTTTAGTAACAGTATTAACATTTTTCATGCCAGCATAAATTTCTTTAATCTTTAATTTACTATCAGTTTGCTTTACGAGCTCAATACCAAGTTCATTAGCAATAATATGCGCAGCACCTTCTTCGCTGATTAACCCAGAAAGCTCATTAATCTTAACTTTAATCTTCTCTTCAAGCTTTTCTGAATCTAGTTTACCACTAGAAATAATTTTCTCTTTAATCTCATTTAACGGAACCTTATACATTGTAAAAACACCACCCTTTCTTGATTGATTTGATATAGAAAAATGCTTTATAAGAATTTATATGTTTTAGAATATACTGATTATGAGTTAATTTACTTCTAAACTAACAAAATGACTAATTATTGACTCTTGTTCGTCATGAACCATAGAAACTGCAAATAAATAATGTCCTGGATTAAGTAACAGTTTTTCCTCAAATGAATAAATCACCTGGTCAGAACAAAGATAAGGTTGATTTTTTTCTTTATTAAAAGGACAATTTTCTTCTTCTGGATTTAAATTAAAAGAAGTATAGTTATTAAAAAAACCAAATTCCACAGATTTTGGAACATTTGCAAAGATTTCAATTGCTGTTTTTGCAGGAGGTATTTGAGAATTTGCTAAAAGCCAATTAGTGTAATAAATTTTATAAGTACTAACACCAGGATATAATTTAAATCTTGCAGTAGTAGTGTTTTGGTCTTTATCTAAACTAATTTGTAAATTTTCTGGCCCTAGTAATTGAGAAGAAATGAAATCTAAAGCCAATTTGTATTCAACCCCCTGTTCGGTTATAATGCAAAATGGAACCACTCTTCCTTCTTGTTGATAAGTGTCAGTTTCACAATAAGTATAATGCCAACTTTCTTCTTTGTTCTGATCTAAACAATTTTTCAATTCTGAAGAGTTTTCGCATTTTATTAACATCTCTTTTGCCTGCTTTTTTACAATTTCATAACCCGCACCAAAAGAAGAACTAACTTTAACTCTAAACCCAGGATTATATTCATAACGTAAATCAAACGGTTTAATCAAATAAGCTTCATAAGAACTAAATAAGCTAGGATGTACTTTTTCTTTAGGAATTGCATCTAATGAATGACCAATAACCTTATTCTTTAAACTTTTACCAACTATAGACCCATCAGAATAAATAATTTCATCATAAACAATTCCTGTTTTGTTAGTAATTAATTTGTTTATTTTTTCCTTGACCTTATCACTCACCTTCAATTCACAAAAACCAGATGGATTGTTCCAGAGGGGATATCCCTTAACCTTACCACACCCTAAATCTTCCGAAAGTTCATCTTTTGCTAATTCACCAATTGCTAACGCAATGGCATTTTTTGCTGCTTGATCAATATCTAACATATCTTTTTCTGCATCTTGGACCGCTCGAACAAAACTTAATTGCCATACCCCTTTAGTATTTTGTTCAACAACATCTAAATTAATTGTCATTGCAAAATAAAGGCCAATGGCTGCAACTACTCCAAAAACTATCCAGTGAATAAATGCTCCTTTCTTGTTCATATTTTAACCTACAATTGGAATTGGATCTCCATCACTATCAACACCAATCACATAAGGATCATCTTGGTATAACTCTTGATTCTCCTTGATTTTACGTTCTAATGACCCATACTTTTTAACATATGTATACCGACTATCTAAATTATTTAAATAAAATCCTTTCTCAATCTGAGATCTTTCCTTAACCAAAAAATCATTAGTATCCTGTGCAATGTTAACATGATTTTTAAGGGTGGTATTTAATTTACTTGTACTACTTACTAAAATCATTCCCAAAAAAATTAAAATAAAGAAAGATGCAATTACAGTAAACAAAAAATCAAACCAATCATCAAACCATCCTTTTTTGTTCATCCTTTAGCCCTCGGTTCACCAATTTTTTCTTGTACATAAACATAAAGAGTGTCATCCATCCAGGTCCCGTTTTCAGTTACAACGAGTACTGTTTTAATTATTGTAAAATCATCTTTATTAAAATAATTGTTTGTTATTACTTCTTTACCTTGATTTTTTAAAGAAAGTCCAAAATTATAATCTTTATACCCTTCATTCTCTTCGGTAAAATAACATTTGTCCATTTGTTCTTTTGTGAATTTATTAATATCTATTACTCCAGGATAAACCCTACCATTAACAGGATCTGAATAAGCAAAACATTCAGGAATATTTGCAAAACGTAATGCTATCATTTCCGCAACAACTTCTTTGGGTGTGTGTGTCAACTGGTTTCGATAATTTCCAATCATTATTGCAAAACCAAGAATAACCATTGTAATAACTACTCCTGCAAGCATCCAATAAATTGTTTTTCTCATTGGAGAAAATATTTCATCAGACATTTCCAACACACTCCTTCAATTCAAAAACATAACCAGATTTTTTTAAACAAATCTTTGATATGGGTTCATTTGCCCCTTGATCAATTGTCCCTTCAGCAGAATATTTTTCAGGAAGATAAAATCGTTTGAAAGATTGTTTTACTTCTGATTCTCCCTTAACAAAAACCTTTACTCCCCTATCATGCATTACTATTGAAAACCTTGAAACATTATTAGGGAACTCAACTTCTGCATCTCCAGGCACACCAACCATTGCATTAACCATCATAGACAAATCCCATGCAAGATTTTCCTTATCAACACTATCTGAACTCGCATAACTTTTAGCTACTTGAAAAGTTAAAAAAATTACAGAAATAACTACTAGAATCTCAAACATAACCATAATTAGATTGTAACCTTTTTTGTTCATCTTTACTGTTCTTTAAGTTGTATTTTATCTCCTTGCTTTTCAATTAAGAAATTAATTCTTCTACCATTTTGATAGTATGCTTCAACATAATCAGATTTCCCAACAATTTCTCTAGAAGCAAAAAATCCACCATCACAATTGTAAGAATTTACTTTTTGGGGAAGTCCAATACCACATCCTTGCGGACCAGAGTCATTGTAATATGCCTCAAATTCTGTTGGTTCACAAAGAACCTTTATAGGTTTTATATCCACTCTTTTCTCTGAAAATGATGCCACTGTTTCAACTTCCCTAAAAAGACAAAAACATCCCCTTGCCCCTTCATTATCACAATCAATGGGTCTATCCAAATAAATCTTATAATCATGAAGTGCCCCTGCAGCATCAACACTAACTACTAATTGTGACTTAGAAAAATAAGCAAATATGGTTTCCTTATCAATTATTAATAGATTGTTTCTACGTTCTCCATCTTCTTTTGCATTCTTAACCAAGTCTTCCATCTCGTTAATAAAATCAGCAAAATTGTCTTTTGCTTGAGAACTTAAACGAAAAAACTTTGCCCCAATAGAACAAGAAGTAGAAAAAATCATAATTGTTACTATAAGAACAAATAATGTCTTCGTCAAAAATGCCTTCTTATTCATTTTCATTTACATTTCAAATCTTCTTTAGATGGCGAACCGGGATCTCCACATTTAGTTGCGTTCTGACCCTTAGGACACCCATCAACTGTTGATCCTGGATCCCCCACAACACATGGACACTTATCAAACAGATCAGCAACATTATCTTTATCACAATCTCCTAAAGTATCAATTTGAGTATCAACACTACCAAACGCCTTTCCACCACTTTCCTTAAACCAAAGCATAATAAAAATAACAATTAATATTGCAATAATTGCTGCAGCAATTATCCACCACATTTGTTGCATACCTTTTTTTGAATTTATAATTTTCATTTTTAATCTCCTCCTAGATCACCAGTACCACAATAAGTCTGACCATATTTAGTTTCACTTAAATAAATAGAACTTCGCATTCTCTCTTTAAACATAGTTTCAATTGAAGTTTTTACTGCATTATCATATGTTCCACCTAACTGTGGAGCTGATTGTGCATCGGGTTGAGTCACATAGGAATACACCGCTGCTCCCCCTCCAACCTTCAAACTGGCAACACCAACAGTTGTTACTGCTGTTGCGGCTACGGCAGCACCGCCAGTTAAAGTAGTAGACATAAAAGGTATCGCTGCTGTCAAACAGGCTCCACCAGTTACAACAGCACATCCAGCAATTAACACAACACCCCCAATAATACCTACCCAAGCAAGCCAATTAGTTTGTTCTTTTTCTTTGTTTTTTGGCAAAATTGAAATAGAATAAGCATGCCTTGCTTGGATTCCTTCTTGACTTAAAATGTTAATAAACATTCCCGGACCACCATATGATTGAATGTATTTCAAATAATTGATATCAACTTCTTTTTCACACCAACCATCAATACACATTAGTTCTCCTTCACATTCCTTGTCTTTAAGACATTCTTGGCAACCCGCCTCTATTCCGCCATGACATTCTCCTCGAGTTTTCAAAGGATTTTCGTCCCAAAGATACCTACCAAATTCTTGCATAGTTATTGGACAACTATCACTATCAGCACATTTATAATCGCCATCACCATCAATTTCATCTTGATCAATCATAATATTATAACAGTTAAAACATTTGTTTGGTTCATTATGTGTTCCTAATAATGCAGGTAGAACATTAAAATCGCCAGTGTCTAAAATTTCTTCATAACGACCTTCCCCAAACATCCACCAACATTTAGCTATTTTTTCCGCAAACTTTCTTTTAATTTCTTCCCTGCTGCCGCTAAGTTTAATATCTATAGTTTTACAAAGAACTGGTGCAGTTTTTATTGTAGCTTGAACCATGTCGTGCCAATCCGCTCCATCTCCTTGATTAATTTGTAATGCGGTTGCTGCTCTTAATGCAATGCTATCGTGACAAAGCAACTCTGCTTCTTTGTCATCAGCACTAGCCATAAATCTAAAAACTAATCCTGCAACAACCATAAAGGCAACTACAGTAATTATTAATCCAACTAAAAAGCTTGCAGTTAACCCTTTTTTATTTTTTAGTATCATGTTATTTTTTTAAATATATAATTAGTCCCATCTTCTGTTTTACAACAATATTCTTTCCCTTGAATATTTAAGCAACTTCCTTCTTTTCTTTCTTCACAAAGATACCAATTCTGATCAGTGTTACAAATAAATTCCCCAGGATAATTCATGTTTGCCCAATTATTTTTCAACAGGCATAATCCATTATCATCTCCTTTTGTAAAAATTGGGCCTTCATCACATTTATCATCAGTACCACAATTATAAAATGAGCCATAATTATGATTTACATATTCTCCATACGGCACAACTGCAGTAGCACAATCATTTGATCCCCTGGTACCTGTATCCTCTTCTGATAAAAATAAATTACACCCTCCTTTATCCCCTGTAATCTTAGCTTTGTTACTTTTTGCAAATTCATTACAATCATAATCTTGAGTAGGACAAGGATAAAATCCACTTCCAAAATCTGCATTCTTAGAAACCCCTGGTGTACCATCAACAGGACATGCAAAATATGGCAAAACATTATCTGTATCACAATCTCCAGGATAATCCTCGTCATTATCTGCAAATAATTCTAAGCTTTGATAAACAAACCAAGGTAAATTTTGAGTTTCGTTATTATTCCAAGTAAAAAGGTTGCCTTCTTTTTTACAAACATAACTAGCGTTCTGACCATTAACGGGCATGTTCTTTTCCACACCTAATGTGGTCTCATCACAAAGGAACCATTTATGAGAAGAGCCATCACAAATTAAGGCAGATTCTCGATAACTAAGTGGACCGCTCCAAGAAAAAAATTCTGCAACACATAAAGCATCCGTTTCCTCATACCGAGGAGCCCCTTGTAATTTTAATTTAACACTTTTTCCACTATCATAAGAAGGAATCATTTCTCCAGAACTAACTTCTACCCACCCACAATCGTTGTAAGATCCATCGTCATCCTCTGAAATTATTGCCCAACAACCATTATCTGCAGTTCGGAATACTCCATCAGTAGACATATATTTTTCAAATGTTGCAGTACAATCATTATCTTCAGATTTATAATTAACAAATTGTTCAATAAAATTACGAACGTGTTTTTTAGCATCTTTTCTACGTTTGTAATCACAATCAAACTCTCCTGTTGATGCATCATTGTCTTCGAATAATTCAATTGCTTCATATCCGTTAATTGCACTACATTTTGGAGTGTCAATATGTCCGTTAGCAACTTTCCATGCAATTGTGCCCTCATCAGAAGTATCATCAACATAATCATTATTTATTCCATCTTGATCCGCATTATCATAAGTCCCGTAAATAGTTGGGATGAAACAAATAGTATTCTTATCTGCCTTGTAAAGAATGCCATCACTTTCATAATTATCTCCTTCATCATTAACTGGATCTTTATCAGTTGGCCATCGTGGATCAACAACTCTGAGAACATTTCCATTCATATCTTCAGTATTATAATAAATATTTACCGCTTGCACCTGGCTATACTTAACAGTTACATCTTTTCCATCAAGATATTTATCTACAAAACTTTCTGCATAAGATTCATCTGGCCCCGCAATAACACAAGGAATCATTGAAGGAACATCAAAACGATCATATATTGTTTCCTTGTAATTTTTAATAGTAATAGTAGTCCCGTTAATCATTGGGTCAAATGTAAATAAAAATGAAACCGTATTTTCTTCATCTTCCCCAAGGTCTTCTTTAAAACCACCAAATCTTTGGAAGCATTGGCTCTTAGAACTATTCATCATCGCATTAATCGTTTCTTTTAATGCCTTAGCTTGTTTCTTAACACCTGGATCAAGAATTGTTTCTTCAGCTTGTAGTTCATCAAGCCCAGTACTTATATCAGGAGCATACTCTTCCGCACCAGAAACAAGATCCTTAACTGAATCCAAAGAACCAGTACCCCAAAAAATAATTAGAAGAAAAACTATTAAAAGTAAAAGATACAAAACAATTCTATTTTTTAATGACATTATAGTAATTTACTAAATTTTTCTAATAATCTTCCAATCTGTTCACCCAGTCCGGAATACCAAGCAATAACTAAAAGCAATAAAATTACCGCAATAATTATTAAAATCAATTGCTGCATTTCCAAACCTTTCTTAAAAAATTTCATGACAAAAATTGTCCTCCAACTTTTTTCCAAACAAAAAAAAGAAAAGCAAACCCGATTAAAGCACAAAGTAATAAAATCACAACCCAGGTTGCAACTATGTTTGAACCAGCGCCCTTTTTGTTCATCTTACTTAAGGCGTAGTTACGCCACCATAGCAATACTTGCCGTCTGCACAGTTTTCTTTTCCTTCCTTACAATTTTTTGTATCTGCTGCAGTACACGATTTTGGAGCACCAATACAACACCTTTGACCACTTGTAGAACAATCAAATGCGCTTGATTCTAGAGTATTAACTGGGCATTTTGTTTTTTCAGTACAAATTCCTCCTTTGCCCTCACAACTAGAAAGACCACCTTCAAGAGTTCCAGTCTTGCTTGTAAACATTACCATTAATATGATCATTACTACTAAAGCAATAACTGCTCCAATGATAATCCACCACATGTTAGCGCTAGCCTTTTTCGACATCTTTAGCTCCATCTACACTCAGTATTTCCTTCACAAACATTTTTGTCATTAAAACCCTTACATCGACTAATCTGGTCAGAAAATCCTGCCTTTGCTAATTCTTCAGATTCATCAGATTCTGCTGCACTTAATGCTTGATCAAATGTTACTTCAGCAGTTGCAGAAGGGTGACAATCACCGTATTGAATTCTCATTTTAATTAACTCTGTTTTACCTTCGTCGCTTAAACCTCTTTCAAAAGACCCAATTCTGCCAGTAAAAACCATTACTAAAACTACTAACACTATAAGCGCTAAAGCAGCTACAATTATTGTTGTCAAAGAAAGACCTTGTCCTTTTTTAGAAACCATTCCATTACACCTCATTTTTTGTTACATTAATAGACTATTATATTTAATATAAAAGAAAGAAATTTGATATATAAATGTTACTATAAATTTAATCACATAAATACAATTCGCTTTGTACTAAACCTGCTTGAGTATGTATAGGAAATAAGCCAGAACCATCTCTTTCCCTTCCTTTGCATCCTCCTTTATTAATAATTGGATCAAATAAAGTTATTGGCACATCTGCTTGAGCTTGAATTAAAACTGATTTAAATTCGTATCGTTTATTCCAGTGCCCAAGAGTTTCATTTAGCAATTCAGTAACAAATTCTTGTAAAAACATACAACTATGTTTATTTCGACAATTGTATAAAGAAAAACCTTCCAAATTATTATGATACCTTGCACAATCCTCAAGAAGATCCTTTCCAATTTGTGGAGTAAACACTTTATTAAATTGTCCCTGACATCCCTCTTCATAAACCGTTGTTTTCATTACCGCGCTTACAGTACTATAAGATAATCCTTTACGAGTAAATATCTTTTTTTGAGGACTATCTTTTAAAGCAAATTGGGCGCCAAATAGCATTCCCAAAGAAATTAAAATTACAATTATTACTAAGCCGATCATCTCAACTTGTGCTTTACGATTCATGAATAAACCTCAACAACTAAATAACCAAATCCATAATGTGGAAGGGATGCTCCTTTAATCTCATCTTTTAAAGTGATTACAAAAAAAGTTGGCTCTTTTCTCTCCCATCCTTGTGAGCCATCTTCTCTTGGAGGTTTCTCTTTGTCATACAAGATAATTTCTTCTTGATTGGGATAAACTTCCTGAACATAAATGCGCGAATACGAAAAAATATTAAAATAATATTTGGTGAGATATTCTTTAAATGTGTTATTAGCATGTTTTAATTTAATCAAATCAAAACAATTATCTTCAGGTTCCGCACTGCCTTTAGTGCAACTTAATTCGGGCATAAACAATACCTTTAAAGTGGTATCAATTGCCCTAGCACCAAGAAGTTCTTCCTGCTGCTGCTTTAATGCAATGGTTTGATATTTATAAAAGAATATTATACCAAAAAGTACTAAAATGAAAAATATAAACAATACTGCAATCGTCTCTGTTAAACGAACTTGTGCCGCTTTGTTTCGAGGCACATTAAAAAAACCTCGTTTTTTTTTATGTCCTTTTCTTTTCATTTTAATAAAGAGTTATACAATCTCCCTTTTCTCCTAAATTTTGGTTTGATATTTTAAGATCATTAGCAGCACTAACTAAATCAATACAAGAATCATAAGTGTTAGGAAAATCAACCAAACACGCAGATAAACGATTTTTTAATGTCCTTAAAGATTGTTCTGCGTTGGGATCGTACCCTTGATCACTAATATAATTATAACAATCCCCAACAGCGAGTTCTGGATCTGCAAGATAATAATTTTTTATATCATTAAGTTTTCCATCGTAAACATCCAAAACGTATTTTAATCTGAAAAATGCTTTTCCCATACTACAAATGTAAGTATCATCATCCCCAGCAAAGATAGCGGCGTACTTAGCAGCATTCCTCTCTCCCGGCAAAGAAATAATTTTAACAGGCTTTTGGTTTAATTTTTTCCAAATATCCCCTTGTTTTTGGTAATAATCTACTTGTTCTGCAGCAGTAAAAACTAATGCAGTAATTTTATTGTCATCATATCCCTTTAAACTTTCTGGCACTCCTCCAGCCAAGGCAGTTCCTCCTGTAAAATCAATAATTCTAAACTGATAATTTAAACCAGGAACAATTTCTGCAGGATCAATTATCTTTTCAACATTATCAAATCCTTCTGTGGCATTAATAAATTCATCAATAAAAGGATCGTTACCAACAAAAAAAATCTTTGATTTCCTAGAAGATACAAACGTAAAATCTATTGTTTTAAATGGCATATTATATGGCAAGCTCCACAGATTCATTACTGTATCCTGAAGTTCTAGTGGTGCAAAAATAGGATCCATTTCGTTTTGGATTGCTTTTCCCCGATCCTTAATACCAAATTCTGTAACACCTTCACTACAATCAAAAAACAAAGTATAATCTGCTAATCCACTTATGTCAACAAAATTTTTGGTTTTTTCTGAAACACCCGCACCAGTAAAAATTGATTCCATAACTCTAACAACATCAGTAGCAAGATTTTCTTCTGATACTGCTTTTTGTTTGACAACAATACCAATAAAAAATAGTAAAATTACTGCGCCAGCTATTAAAATATAAACCCAACTAAAAGTAACTTGAATCTGCCCTCTTTTTTCATGTTTCATGGTTTATGGTTTTAATGCACTGGTTTAGCTAAGGAAGTGTGGTCACCTTTTCCCTCAAGATAAAGTTCAAAAGTACCCTTAACAATAGGTAAGCAAAGAAAATTTTCATCACTCTCAATAGTGATATCATAAATTTTTATTTTAACTGGAGAAATTGGTTTTAAAAACACATTTTCTTCAACAGAATCATACCCTTCTGCATCTTCCCAAACAGAACAAGCAACTTGATCTTTCTTACACAATTCGGGATCATATTCCGCATCCACATTAACAAAACAAATTTGTTCATATTTTGGAGGAAGAGTGAACTTTTCAATCCTTACAGAACCATATTCAGTATAAATCTTTTTTACAGAATTTTCTAACCCCGTTTTAAATTGTACAAATGCAACATCCTCACCACTATCTAAAAATTGTGAAACTGATTGATACCCAAATATCATAATTAATGCAAAAGTAATTGCAGCAACAATAAAAATGAATACTTGTCCAATGCCCATTCCTTTCTTGTTCATTTTTTCTTCCTCTTGACATTAATCTCTTTTAACTTTGAAAAGATATCCTTAGCTTCATCCTTACTAACAACATCACCAATTTTCTTTTCTTTAGTTTTTTTTGAAATGTTTTCCAATTTGTTAAAAATACTTTTTTCTTCTGGTCTTAACCCGGATTTAATCTCTTCTTTATGTTCTGAATAATGATTTGCCAAATCTTGCAATTTGTTTAGGTGTGGAGCCTTTTTACTTAATAATTCATTAACTTTTGGAATTTCCTTAGACTTTTTAGTGAATTCACCAAAAATGTTTGCCCTACTTCTTTGCTTAACTTTACTGTCCCTAGTCTTTTTTAGTCGTGCTAATTTACTTTTCCAATCTGCTAACATTCCTTGTCCTTGTGTCTTCGTACTAGCAATAGGAGTACGAGGTGCAAAACTTTGCGGCCTAGCTGGATTCCTAGCAACAGATGTTGCAGCAGGAGAATATTTGTAATAATAAACTAAGTAACCAATTCCACCAAGAACCATTAATAATCCAATAATCAGAAATAATAAAGGTATAATACTTCCTTCAGATGTCATGCCAGAATCATATTTATCGCTGGTTGTTGGTTCTTCTTCTTCTTCTTTTTGTGTTTCAGAAATTTCTTCCTCTAATATCTCAACAAGAGCATCAGCTAAACAAGGATTATAACTCATAGTATATTCTTCGTAATTACTATATCCGTCACTATCATAATCTTCTAAATTATCTGAAACACCATCGTCATTTGAATCAATTGCAGCGTAATTTAATGAACAATCAAATGCATCATAATTTTTTTCCCAATAATCAGGCAAACCATCTCCATCTTCATCTTCACTCTTTTCTTCTTCTGGAACTTCACTGTCGGCACATCCCGCAATGTTAACTTCCTTGCCTGCAGAAGTACCAGAACAATTATCACAAGAATCTGCAACGCCATCACCATCTTCATCAACAAAATCAATCTTTTTTTGATCAGTACGATTATTTCCAGAATAATCTTCAACATAATAACATAGCCAAGAATCCTGGCTAAAGGTCAATTTGCTTCCTTGGTATGATGACGTAATGTTACATAATGAAGAAGTCCCATGTTTACCAAATTTGATTTCTTTACATCCCAAAGAATCTGTACAAAGTAACTCTACCTCAATTGAAGTACAAGAAGAACTGTTCATAACAAATTCAACATCTGGTGCAGACTTGTCCTCTTCACAAACAGAATAATTACTTTTAACAATCGAGATACCATCACTCTCAAAAAATTGCCCTTCATTTCCAGCAAGATCCGTTGCCTTAACCTTAAATTTGTATGTTTTTCCTTCAATCAAACTATTAGTAGCAATTTTAATAGGTAATTCTCCACTAAAATTTCCATTTGACACCATCTGCCCAGTACTACTAGAAGAGGTATTACTAACACTACTTGTATTAACACTATTTGGCATATTTCCTGCATCATACAATTCATAAATATATTCGCTGATATCATTTACTTCATTAGTGTAAATCATCAAACTTATTTCTTCACTTCCACAAGAATAATTCCCATCTTCCAAAGAAGTGATTACGGGTGCACTACGATCAATTGTGTATTCAATTGTTTCATGATCGATATGGTCTCCCATAACACATTTAACAAGAATAGTATAAGTTTGTTCTGTTAAAGACGCGATTGAAGAAGAGTGACTGGTAGTATAACTACCTTGTTCAAAAGGCAAGTATCCAGCCCCAAGATCGTAACTACAAACTGCGGCCTTAGATGTCTGTAAGGAGATTGTAACATTTTCATCCCAAACAAATCCACTAGGAAATAATGATTCAGGAATAATGTATCCTTGTTGAGAATAATCAACATTAAATTTAATCTCCTCTACTTCAGATAAATCACTTGCACCGTTCTTACATTGCGTTGCAAGAGTATATTCTTTTTTTGGTCCAGAAAATTCTAAGTTAAATGTGTCTTGATGATTTATTTTAAGAATCTTCTCTAATTCTCCAGAAAAAGAGTATTCCATATTATTGTATTCGCTGCTTCCTTCTCCAGTAGAAATATCACTATATTTACATAAGGTTTTATCGTCACTAATCACAAATAACTCAGTAGTTATTCCTTCCAAAACATTATCAGGATCAGCATACGCATCAATTATTTCCGGAGCAGTCTTATCGTATTCTAAATATATTTTTTGTTCTGGTCCAATTTGTTCATCTAAATTTTTACACTTGACATAAACTGCTTTAATACAATCAGAATCAGAACAATCTTCATCATAAGATGTAAAAACATTAGTTGGAAAATCTTCAAATAGATATTTACCTTCAGCATTTATTTGTCTTGTTTTAGACACTGGAGTATTATCATAACTAAATCCAGAAGAAAAGTCGAATCTACATTCAATTGTTGGAACTTTTGTAAAAAATTGAAAGTCAAATACAGGTTTATTAATTATTCCCCACTGTTCATCAAGGTAATAATGAAGTTCTGGTTTATCTAAAGTAATTCCAAATCCTTCAATTAAAATATTTCCACATTCAGGTTGATAAACTGGATTTTCAGCAAGATCTGTAGAATAATAACAGATAAGGGTTGATTCTGTTAACTCAACAGAACTATTAGTATATTCTTTGAATTTTTCATTACCTATAAAATCACATCCTTCTCCAAGACAGTAATAAGACTTATCGCATTCAAACCCATCTGCAGAACAATCTAATTCTACATTTACCGTTTCAATAAAATATTCTTCCCAACCAAATCCAAGAGGTTTAACTTCTCTTGTTCCCTCTGTCAAGATTATTTGGGTTTTTGGAGGGGTAAAATCTACAGTAAACTGGAAATAATCTTCATAATTCTTTGTCTGATCAAAAAGTTCGTTACAAACTACTTTGTAAACACTAGGATATTCTCCCTCAATAAATCCGGTAATAGGAATAGTTTCATGAACCTTCCCTTCTTCATTAGCAGCAAAATCTGCAACTTTTTCATTTGTATTGGCAAGATATAAACTACAAGTCGCACCAACAGCAGTTTCAACCTTAAAGGCAACTTCTGTCTTAGAAACTGCGCCCAACATTTCAGGATAAATGATGTCAATATTTTGTTCTAGATCAAAAGTGTAAGGTTTACTTTGAACATTTGGATTACCTTGATCATCAACACAAGTAACTGTTAAATTAACCATTAATGCTTTTAAATCTTCAAAAGTTGCTGCCTTATCTGGTTCCTCTCTTGGAACAGAAACAGAGTGAGATTCTCCTGAAGGCAATAGTTGGTCCAACTTAAATGTACAGGCCATAATTTCACTAGTTTTTTCTAAATATACAGAAAGAGTGGTTGTATCTCCTGATGTTTGAATATCTTCTTTAATCTCAAACGCAGGTACAACGTTATCCACAAATAAAAAGGCAGTCTTAAGTTCTTCCCGATTAAAATACTTGTCTTCTGAATAAAATTTTAATTTGTATGTTTTTCCGTTTATTTCTTCTCCCTTTAAAAATGAGGTATTAAGTAAATCAACAATAACAAGTTCTGAATCATCCTTCCCAGCATAAGGGAAAATAACAAAACTGCTTTCATCACAAACATTATTTGTGTTCGGGTCCGCTTCTATTAAACAAATTCCCAATTGACCCATTTTATTTTTTTGTCCGCCATGATCATGAAAACTATCATCTCCTAAAAAGGTTAAATTCGAATTGATCAAAGAAATTACACTGATCCCTTCAGGCACAATTTTCGTTTTTGGAGGAGTATTATCAATTTTACAAGACTGTTTTTCTCCAGCAATGAACTCTACACAATCATCCTTCCCATCGCCATTTCCATCTTTATAACAACCAACATCACTAAACCCATTTGGTTGGCCATCCCAAAAACACCTTTCCCATCCACAACTATCTTCAGAATAACTTGTCTCACCCAAGGGGCCAATTTTAAAGTTTTGTCCATTAGCACATTCTAATTCTGTGCTGTAAGAATAACAATTTTTTTCTTTAGAAGGAGAATCCCCGCAATTTTTACATTCATCAAGTTCATAAACAGAGAAGCATTGACCTAATCCTGAACAAACATTTGCAGTACAATAAAAATTTTCAAACATGGTTGATTCAGCACTGCACAAACTACACTTATCTTCTTCTTGATATTCCTCTTCAATACAATAACCTGCTCCAGTTTCTTCTGTAACCAGTACAGGCAAACCAATTGAACTATAATCAATCAAATCTTTATTACTTGCACCATTAATCCAAGTACATTTACTACCCAAACAATTGTTAATTTCACAAGAGTCCTTACCATTATAGTCAAAACAATTATCAATTTTTGTACAATCATTACACTGATCAACAACAGTATCAGTACTGTCAAAATAACAATAATTTAATGCCCCTTCTTCTGGAGTATTGGTCCCATAACACCCTAATCTAGAATAATATAACCCAAACGGATCAGCAAGTTGTCCAAAAATCCCACATCCGCCTGCATCACGACACTCTGCAGCTGTTGCACTAAGTGGGGCGCAATAATAATCTTCAGTGTCCCCATCTTTTTCTGAACAATCTTCTGTGTTAATTAATTTGTTAACGCTATTACAAGTAAATACTTTTTTTCTCAATTCTTTGTTGCCAATCAAACAAAAAGTTTCCCATCCAGTGTCTTGGTTATACCGATCTGCACATTCTTCATTACCTACATTAACCTTAACTTCTTCAGAACCTTCAACAAATCTTCCCTTATCATAATATGTAATAATTTTGTAAGTATACTCCTCTCCCCATTCAACCTTATCATCTAGTGAAAAATTTACAGAAGGAGAAGAAGATATAGAATCAACCTGCTCTCCAAGATAAAATTTCTGAATTTCATAACCAATAACTTCGGGACAAGGTTTTTTCCAATCTAATCTAATTGCTTTTTGTCCCGTAACTGGTTTACCAGTAAAGTTCTCAGCACTCTTTTCTGTATCTGGTTCTGTACACTCCCCAATATAGGTGGTAAGTAATAAAATTTTATTTTCAATTGCTTCTCCTGGAGAAATTGTAAAGGTTTCTTCTTCAAAAACATATGATAAGTAAGCTGCAGAGATTTTATGTTCTTCTTTCTGTTCTTCAACAGTAATTTCAATAGAAAATCTTCCATCAGGATATTGAGATCTTCCTTTAAATGCACCATCAACATAAATTGCTACATCATTTTTAGGGACATCTGTTCCGGGATCAAAAACCTTGTTATTGTTTGTATCCAAATAAGTTTTTCCGCTAACACCTTGAAGTGCTGCAACTTCTAATTCAAAATTAAGAGGAAATTCTCCCGCAGCAATAACAGAATAAGGTTTTGATTGAGATTTATGCCCAATTTTACTTGCAGTAAATGTGTATTGACCAGCAGGCAAAGATTCAATTTTATAATATGCAGTGGAATCTGCAGTAGTTGTTCCTGAAGTTACACCAGTCCAAGAAATTGTTGCACCGGGAACTCCTTTGTCTTTTTTATCTTTTATTGCTCCTTTAACCGTTGCAATCCCTGCTTGTTCTTGTAAAATAATTTCTTGATTAACTGTTTGACCAGGAGGAAGATTAACAACAACAATTTCAGTAGAATACTTTTCCTTGCTTACCTTAACAGAATAAGTTCCAGGATTAATTTGTGGAAATTGCTTTGATCCATCTGTTCCAGATAATTCTTCCATAATTGTCCCTTGGAGAACAATTTTTGCCCCACTAATTAAAGCAGAATTTTGATCTTTCACTATTATATTTAAATTTGATAAATTAATAGTAATTCCACAATATTGTTCTTGGCAAGTTGTAGTACTCATGCCAATAGAATTGTCAAAAATTGTTTTAGTTATATCAAAAACCCCTAATTTTTTTGCTTTATCTTCACATTCAAACTTCAAAAGATTAAATCCACAATATTTATCAGAAATTTTACAACATCCAGGACTGCACCATAAATCATATTCCTCATCATTTATTGCAGCTCCTCCCAATAAATCACACTTTCCCTTAGAATGTAATTGGCAATCTGCATTACAAATTGATTCTTTACAAATATCTAAATCAGAACAATCTGCCCCCGGCAAAAATGATTCAGCCATATTACAATTTGGAAAAGAATCACAATCTTCTTGAGCTTGAGTATCTAACGTTCCTTGAACACAATAAAGATCTTCACTACCTTCAGAATATACGTAACAACCAGCAACTTCTGCAAAAATTAATTGGGAGAGTAAAACTATCAAAAATAAAGCAAAAACTACTAACACAAAACCCCTTTTTTTTACTCCCATAATATATTATAAAATAAACATTATATGTTTATAAAACTTCCGACGTGACAGAATTATTTACCTTCGCCAATTTGTCTTAATTCGGTTAATAATTTGTCCAATTTTTGTTTTTTTATTAACCCAGGATCTATATTTTGATAATCTCGAACTATTTTTTTCTCTTTTTCCTTAATTGTTCTTGATAACTCTTCCAATTTTTCAAAGTGGTTTGGCTTTTCTTGTTTAATTATTTGTTTTTTCTTTTTTTTGTAATGTCTAATTAATCCTTTTATTTTTCTAAATTCTTCAGTGACTTTTAATTCTTTTATTTCTCCAAATTCAGAAAGCATTTCTTCACGATGAAATTTAGCCAATTGATGCTTATGTTTTAAATTCCATCTTTTTTGTTTTTCTTTTAGACGAGGATTTGACAAATTTGGCGATAACCACCTTCTCTTAGGAATTACATTTAACTCTTCTTTTTTTTGTTTTTTTGAAGAAAACGTGGATAAAATATTATCATTTCTTAGAAAATAAAGTAATATGAATAAAAGAATGGGAATTAATAAAATCATTCCAAATATAGCAAATGCACTATTTCCTTTTTTTTCGTCCAATTCTGTTTGTGATTTTTCAATCGAAAGATTAGATTTTACTTCTTCTTTGTTTTGGAAATCAATTATCCCACATTCATTTAACATCTCTTCGCTGGAACAACTTTTACTAGAAAAAAAGCTTTTTTCTAACTCACAGTTGTACAATGAACACTCTTCTTGAGCAATTTCCCTAGAAATATCAGAACAATAATAAGGGCTATCTGAATTAGTAAAGCACCCCATTTCTGCTAAGCAAAAGCTAGAAAAAAGAAAAAATAATGTAAATACAACCAATACTTTAGTTCTTACCATAGTTAATTTGGTATACATTGACCCTCATCACAATGTCCTTTTAAACACTGATCTATTTTAGTTGGATCCGGATTAAATCTATTTCCCGATTTATCGCATGCAATACTTGATTCTTGTCCCATTGTTAACCCCTGAGCGATTGAATCTTGAAAGAATTCTATGGTCCAACCATATTCTTCCAATGGAAAATCATCTGGCTCCATTTGCTTAAAACAATACCTTTTATTTGGAACACAAAATAAAGGAATTTCTCATATAATTTGTTCCTCTGCAGTAACTTGGCCTCCTGCAACACAAATACCGTCTTGACATGCCCCTTCAAAAACGCTATCTATATCTCCATCACAAGGATTTCCATTATCATCTGCCTTACAACCGCAATGCATACCAAATTCATTTTCATCATTAACTAGATTACTTATTATTTTTTGATAACGATAATTCCCATAATTATTTACAAGAGATTCTGAAACAACATCTTTATCACATTGATCCTTACTACATCCCATTTTACCGCCACACCAAATTTCTGGTAAAGGATCACTATCTAGATTAACATAACTCCAAGCAGGTTGACCTTGACAAGTTGATGCTATGTTGTTACATCCTGGCAAAGAATTATTACCACAAATTAATACCCCAGAAGAAAAAAGATTTGGACTGTAATAAGTAGAAATTTTTTCTTTGCCACATACATTCCCCCTTACCCCATCACAAGTATCATGTTGTACTTCTAAGATATAAGTGCCAAATCCTGGAAGCGCAGTTGTTTCAGTTATCCCACCATAACAACCAGGAACAGGATTAGTAAAACATACATCTCCTTCATCCTTTAATTTCCATGTTCTGGGAACATTTACATCTCCATCACAACAACTATGTGTTGCCAAAAGGGGGTTTATTTGTTGATTTGTTTTTTGATTACTATAATTAGTGTTGCCATTACTATCCACCCCAAAAGTGTATTCGTGATACTTGCCAACAGAATTAAATGCAAAAGGATGTTCTGGATTTTGATATGGAACACAAGATTTAACTACAACAGAAACGCCAACTGAGTTTTCTTTATCAACATTATTACAATAGTTTACTCCAAAAGATAAATTTAACCACCCATCTTCAGTTGCTTCTCTAAAATTATTAAAAGAAGAACTAATCAAATTTTGTTTCCAATTTTTTAGCTCATCTCCATTTTTATAATCATCAATATTACAACCCTTAGAACCAGGAAAGGAATAACACGCATTATTGGTAGGGAACCAAGTTGTTCCTAATTGATATTGAAAAGACTCATTCCCTTTATTATTTGTATAATTTAAAACAATTTTCCTCTTGTCAGCAGGAACTACATCAGATTCAAGTGGAAATGTAACATTAAGAAAGGCAGGATCTTCAGTACTAACAAAATATACTCCCCCCTGCTTTGAAGTAATATTAGGATAAGGTAAATCTAATGATACATTAAGCGTTAACGGCCTATCAACAAGAATTCTTACAATTTGTTTATCTTGAAGACCATGCTCATCTTCAGCAACCGCAGTAATGTTATGTCTGCCTTGTGTAAAAAAACCATTTTCCAAATATAACCAAGGGAAAAAATTAGAATAGGATGAAGACCAAGATGGATTAACAAACCCATAATTAATTTTATCCTCATCTGGATCCATAGCACATAAACTAATTTTCACATCCCCATGAAATTTGTCATCAAAATTAAGACAACTTTGATTTACATCTTCTTCTGGGAGATAACCTTCTCCTTCAGAAAATGAAGACAAATTCCCTTGATTGGATACAATGATTATTTCTACAAATTGTTTTCCCGCCTTGCTTGGTTTAAATTCCATCCCCATGGTTTTTGTTTCTCCTGGCGGAATAATTAAAGGAAAAATGTAATTTGGAATAATAAAGTCTGGGTTATTAGAAATTATTTCTGTAATTATTTGTTCATTAGAATTATAATCAAAAGTAATTGGAATACTTTTTCCACCTAAATAAAATTGTTCAGGAAGATCATTTATTACAACTAAATAATCATAATTATTATCTATACATTGTGATCGAGAAACATAATCTAGTGCAGGGGGCCTATTTTGTCTTGCGAATTTAAATTCATATGATTCTGGACGATTAATTATTTTATTTGAAGTAAATTTAAAGATATCATCCCCAGAAATAGTTGAAAACTTTTCTGTAACAACTCCAAGTTCAGCATATTTATCGTAAAAAAGAGGTTTTTCACAAAGAAAATAGTTTTTAAAAATTTCACATCCAGTTGATAAACTGCCATGTTTAAATTTTGGTTGTTTTAATATTCCTTCTGAATAATTAAAATCAATATACTTCCAATCATAAAAAAGTGGCCGTGAAACTGCAGATTCTAATAACCACTTTATCTGGCTAGGATAAAAAAAATCAAATTGAGATAGGTGGTAAAACTCTTCATCTCCAAGACTAAATTTTAAAGGAAACTCCGCATTAACATTTATTCCATCATTTTCAAATTCTAAATTAAGAGAATAATCATTAATTTCGATTTGAGCCTTATTAGAGATGTTTGTTTGAGTGTAATTATAAATGCACCAAAGAGTTTGATTAATTAAATATCCTTTTAAATCACTTTCAATAGTATTAGGTTTAAGGTCTAAATCTCCAAACCCATCCAAAGTATTAGGAAATTTATATTGACAAAATTCTGGAGATGAATTAGTCAAGTTTTTGCAAGGATAAGCAGACTCATCTTCCGGGTATTCTTCCCGAGTAATTGCATAAGAAATTTTTGTTCCTGCTTCAAATGGATCTTCAATCCCATTAATATTTTCAGAAAATTTCTTTTTTCCACCGGGTTGATCCGACCATAATCTTCCTTGCTTACCTATTGTAACAAGTCCTTCTTCTAATGCATCTGAAAGACAATCTTCAATAAAAATCCGCATTGCTTCTTTTTGAAAAGCTTTAGTAAATATTTTTTCTTTCTCTCCAACTAACTCTCCTTTAATAGTTTTAGAAGTAAGCTGTATCATAAAAACAAAAATTAATAGAATTATTAAACCAAGTATCATAAATATTGTAATTTGCGCTCTACGGTCTAGTATCCTCTTTTTCCCCATAGATAATAATAAACAAATAATAACTTATAAAGTTATCTTCATTCAAAACTGCCAACCCGTATCTTACCTGTAAGTTGTGGCCAGAAAAAGTCTAATCCTGCAATCATTTCTATCCTCTGAACATTTCCTTCTTGACTACATTCCAACTTTTCCATATCAGATAACTCTTCCAATAATTCTGCTTGTAATTCTAAAGGCAACTCTAAATTTTGGGCATAACTACAAACAGGAGTGTTAAAGTTTTCATACTCTGCAATTAAAGTTTGCTTAACTCCAGGATAAATTTCTTTAACTGCCCTAATTTTCTTTCCACCCTTATTCAAAATATAAACTTCATTGAAATTCTGTGCTTCAACAACAAACTCACTTTCATCAGCCAACTCACTTTCAGTCCCAAAGAGATCTTTGAAAAAATCAACAATAGAATCAACAACACTTCCTCCAAGATTGATACCTTCCTTATCAAATATAACTGCATTTAATTCCGGTAAATACCACAATTTGTTACTGCCAAAATTACATTCAACAATCTCTCCATCTCCTTCACATACTGTTGACAAATCAGATTGAGGAATACCTAAAGAGAGTAAAAAAGAATCAGGATTAGTGATATTTTTATTTAATGTAGTACCAAATGCAGTTTTAAGTTTCCCGCCTTCTTTATATCTAAGTACACAAACATTATTTATGCAAGAATTATCTTTATTTGGAACTAACCGCTTGCCTTCTTCCGTTTGAAGTTCACAAAAACAACTGTTTAGAACATTATCACCATCTTCTCCGCCAATAACCGCATCTAATCCTTCTAGTTGATCATCTTCAACAAAACATTCTCCACCAAGATAAATTTCAGGACCATAGTTTAATAACGCATCTCGATAATCTGTACAGTAAAGAACATGTTCATCACTACCTGCAAAATCCAATAATTTTGAAGCTACAAATTTTGTTCTAGTAGTCCAATTTCCATCTAAACAATAATGATCTAAAATGGATTCATTATTATTAACACAGATAGGCATATTTCCATTATAAAAATCAGTTGTATCAAAAGTAGCTTGACCTTTTGTGCTAACAAAACATTGTTCTTCTTGACTACAAAATCCCCATAAATCATTATTCCAATCCCATTTTAAAGGTAAAGGAGTCCATTCTCCTGCAATACACCTATAATCACGACCAACGCCAAAATGTTCAGTCATCATAGAAACTTCTTCCATTGGTTCAACACACGTATACCCGTTCCAACAAAAATTAGTTGGGCAACAAGAAGTGCCTGAACGAAAATCAAAAGTGTCAGGATAATCTTGATGAAGGTAAGTACTATTACCAATTCCAAGGTAATCAACATATTGTAATGAAGGCTGTTTAACTGATCCATCTTCAAATTCTATCATTAAGAACGTTCCTTCTTCAGAATTAAATGGTTCTGTTAAATCTGATTGACTTAATTGTTTTACTTCAACCCCATTATTATCATAAAGAGTAATTGTAGTTTCTGCGGTCCCATTTTGCCAGAAATAATAGTCTGTAAAATTGGTAATTGAAATCTTTTCAGAACGTAATACTTCATTCCCGTTAAGGTCTTCAATAGTATACTCTTCAGTATATGGTTTCTCTTCTATGATAATTTTATCTCCTTTATGAATTTCCCAGTGAGGAATTTGTGCCCCACTATACCTAAATTCAGCATTAGGGATGAAGTTCCTTACAGGAATTGTTTGAGAAGATTTGTTTCTCTCTTTTGGCGTAATTGTTGGAGAAGCATCTTTAAGTTCTAAAACTAAATTATCAAAGTAAGTTGTTAAATTGTCTGTGTCTGACTCTTGGATAGTATATCCAATCTTTTCTACGGATTCATCACTCCAAGAATTAATTAGCGTATACCTATCTTGACTACCTACTGCTTGCAAATTAACTGAAGGAGAACAAAACTTTTCTGCTTGAATGGAACAATAATTATTGTTTTGGAAAATAGCAGTTAGGTCTGGATCATTTTCAATATAATCTGCTGCTTGGCAACCATAAAATTGCGGTACTTGGTTTTCTGTGCCCGCATCAAAGATAATTTGTTGAGAAACTTTTCTTGCCAAGACATTTCCTTCCACATAGAAAGTCTCTTCTTTCTTAATGAATTTTTCTTTTACTTCATCATCTTGATAATACAAGTAGTACAAGTCATACAAATTTGGATGCGTATTGGTAATAGTTATTCCTTGCCCAGGAATTCCAGGAACAGGATAAAGGCATTCTTCAGCATTACAAGGATAGGAATAAGAAGAAGTGTTTATAATAAGTTCTTGGTCAATTTTGAAATCAATATTTTCTGGAACTAATTTTGCAACAATTAAAATTGAAGAATAGTATAAATCGTCATCATAAATATCTTGGGGACTAATGGTTAATTTTCCTTCTTCGAACGTTCCAACTGTTCTAAAAGAGATACTACTATATGCCTCAAGCTCCACCCTTTCATCTACATCAAAACTAGCAACAAATCCTAGTTTGTTTAATGGATTGAATGTTGCAATTTTGGCAGGAGTGAAGTTAGCAATAACAACGGAAGGATTGTTTAGATATAGATTGACGTCTGCAGGAAGAGTATTCCATCCTGGAGTTAGATTGATACTACATGTGACTTCTGTTAATACGGAATCTAAAATGACTTCATCCCCATCTCCGCAATGTTCTGAAAACCACCCTATATCCTCCACAGTTTCCCAGATTAAACGTTCTTCTTCAGTATAATAGGTTGCAATTAACTCTTTTGATGGAGTCAAAATACATGCTTCTTCCTTATACGTTGCAGTAGTATATCCTTTATCAATGCAAAATTGATCTGCTCCAACTTGATCTGCATTTAACCTACTTTCAGAAACAAGATTATCTTTGTCATCAGCCCAATCCCAATTTTTGTTTGAAATTAATTCTCCTGCAAGAAATGGTTCAGTATAATGATCAAGAGTTAGGCCTGAAACAGAAATTGTTTCTTCTTCTCGTAAACGATTAATATCTTTATATCCAACATCAAACTCAACAGTCATTGCAGTTTCCTTATCTGCAATGGGTTTAGAATTCCAACAACCAAATTGACTACTGTCAGCATTCTCTTTAGTTTTGCCCGCATAATATTCGCTTGGATCATCACCACAACAATTAGCAGAAGCGAATCCTGGATCTAAGTCATTATCCTTCCCCAACCAAGCTGAATCTCCGTAAAGAGCAGTACACAAATTTTTTCCAACAATATTTGATTGAGAAGTTCCTTGGTCAATATCGTTTAACCAAGAAGTTTCATCTGCAGAATCTAACCCGGAACATAACTCTGTGTCTTCGTCATCTTTACTAAGGTAAACATTTCGTACCCGCATCTCAACAGTATCGGGATGAGATTTTAATAAAATTGATTTAATGGCAAGAAGATTTTCTGGAATTGAAGTTTTTACATGTAACCATTTGCCATCTTCAATTGGCCCATTAGTTATATCACTAAGAACATTTTTTTCAAATAACGGTTCTCCTTTAGTTGGGCCGTTAAGTGTTAATTGAATATTTAATGGCAAAAGTTTTTCTTTTTGCAATTCTTCTAAAGTTAAAACGTCTGCGTCAGTACATGCGCCTTTACAAAACTGTATCATAAAGTTGAAATATTTATATCCAGTAAAATCTAACAAATGGTTAGGGCCATAAAATTCCTTATAATATTTGAAAGAGTTGATGTCAATTAGTCCTCCCACAGAATTTCTTACTTCTCCAAGTGTTTCTCCGGATTCTAAAGGCAAACTAAATAATCCTTCTCCTGGATACCTTCCTTTAATTTCTTTGTTTTTTCTTTTATCTAAATCGCTGGCACATTCTGCCCAAGAATAATGGTCACCTTCCAAATAACAAGAAAAACGATTATTTACTTGCAAAAGTGAACCGTAAGAATCGGGATCTAGTCCTTGTTCCGGATAATTCTCTTCTTTAAATTCTCCTAAATTATTTTGATCACAAGTATACCAATTTTGGCTGTTAGAGAGAATATCGTAAGGTTTTTCACCAGGTTTATTGATTGTTAAGATATTAAATTTTCCACCGGCAGGACTTACACCAATAGCATTAGCTAAGCACCAATCATCTTTACAAAAAACATTCCCGCCAGGAGTTTCGTCTAATTCCGTTCCAGTAATTCCTGTTTCTTTTCTTGGTAAACAAACATATTGTCCCGAACTAGTATCTACAATTTTTCCAACATCATCAAGACCATTATAACCACAACAAAAACCTTCGCCATTAGTTTTGGTTTGGATCCAAGAGAAAGATTTGTCAAAAATATTTCCGTGTGTTTTAAAATTTACCATTACCCCTTCTTCTGTTGATTCAATAGTATCTTGTTCACATCCTGCTTCAAAATCATTACAATCATCTTTTGTATCTGGATTACAATCATTTCCCATTCCCGCCGTGGGATCGTCTGCATCATTATTTCCAATCCCATCACCACAAATTTCAGGGGCGCCAGGATTAATACAAATAGCGCAACGAGAATGTTTACTACGCGGCTCACATAAATTATTTACATAATTGTCTAATTCAGAAGGAGTCATACCTTGGACCTCACGTTGATTTATTTGGGGGCAAGTAGGATTATCCTCATTAATATTGTCATTACAATCATCAAAGTTGATATACCCATCCATATCTGAATCTATCCCTTGTTTTACCCACTCGTATCCTTCCACAGAATTTTCATTTTTTACAAATTGACAAGAGTATAGATTGTTTTCTTCCCAAATACTTGAATTTAAACTGCCTTCATTACATTCTTTCCATAAATAATTGGTACATAAGTAAGAACTAGAACCGCTTGCCAGAAGGGTGCCTGGTTTGTACCCTCCATCCGCGGCATAATTTTTTCCAGTGTAAATTACAGGAGAAGGTTTTGAAGAAAAAACAACCGTCCCGGAAGCGATAAAGGTGTCTGAACATTGATCATTACCCCCTTTATCATATTCAACAAAGGATACCGCACAACATTCCTTTTTACAATAAGAATAAGGAGGAAGGCCTATACTTAAGATCCCTTGATCTTTTCCAGCAAAATTTTCACAAAAATTGTCAGAACTCACAGAATCTGCAAACTTGACCAAACCGCTAGTGCTTTTGCTACCACCAGTTTTCATATATCCCCATTTGTGAACGTAATTACTATCAATATTGTTGCCTAACTCTATTCCTGTAACAGAAACAACAAGGAGAATGAAAATTAAAATTGTGACTACTAATGTTTTTTTATTCTTTTTGAAGCTCATCTTTTTTTCCTTGTGAACAAAAAAGTTATCTTCATTCAAAACTTCCTCCGCGGATTTTACCAGTAAGTTGTGGCCAAAAGAAATCTAACCCAGCAATCATTTCAATTCTTTGAATGTTACCTTCTTGGTTACATTCCAACTTATCCATATCGTTAACTTCTTCCAATAATTCAGATTGTAATTCTAAGGGTAATTCTAAATTTTGAGCATAACTGCAAACTGGAGTGTTGAAATTTTCATATTCAGCAATCAAAGTTTGTTTAAACCCAGGATAAATCTCTTTAATTGCACGAATTTTCTTACCATCTTTATTCAAAACATAAACCTCATTAAAATTTTGTGCTTCGATAACAAACTTACTTTGGTCTGATAAGCCGCTTTCTATACCAAAAAGGTCTTGGAAAAAGTCTGTTATTGAATCAATAATACTGCCGTCTAATTGGATTCCTTCTTTACCGAAAATAATAGCATTAAGTTCTGGTACATACCACAATTTATTATTGCCAAAGTCACATTCAATAATTTCTCCTTCACCAGTACAAACTGTTGAAAGCTCAGATTGAGCGATGCCCAAAGAAAGTAAGAAAGAATCAGGATTAGTAATATTTTTATTCAAAGTTGTACCAAAAGCAGTTTTTAATTTTCCACCTTCTTTATATCGAAGGACACACACATTATTAATACAAGAATTGTCTTTACTTGGAACTAAACGTTTACCTTCTTGGGTTTGAAGTTCACAAAAACAACTGTTCAAAACATTTTCTCCAGTATCTGCGGCAATTAATGAATCTAAACCTTGTAATTGGTCATCATCAACAAAACATTCGCCGCCCAAATAAATTTCTGGATCGTAATTTAGTAAAGCATCTCGATAATCTGTACAATACAAAACATGTTCATCAGTGCCAGCAAAATCTAATAATTTTGAAGCTAAAAATTTAGTTCTAGTAGTCCAATTTCCTTCCAAACAATAATGGTCTAGAAGAGTTTCATTACTATCAACACAAATTGGCATTTTACCATTATAAAAGTCATTAACGCTAAAATCTGCTTGACCTTTAGTACTAACAAAACACTGGTCTTCTTGACTACAAAAGCCCCACAAATCGTTGTTCCAATCCCATTTTAATGGTAAAGGAGTCCACTCTCCAGCAATACAACGATAATCTCTGCCAACACCAAAATGTTCAGTCATCATAGAAACATCTTCCATAGGTTCAACACAAGTATAACCGTTCCAGCAGAAATTTTCTGGACAACAAGAAGTGCCTGAACGAAAATCAAAAGTGTCAGGATAATCTTGATGAAGGTAAGTACTATTACCAATTCCAAGGTAATCAACATATTGCAAAGAAGGTTGCTTGACAGAACCATCTTCAAATTCTATCATTAAAAAAGTTGAAATTTCAGAATTGAATGGAATTGTTAAATCTGAATTACTTAATTTTTTTACTTCTACACCATTATTATCATAAAGGGTAATTGTTGTATCAGCAGTTCCATTTTGAGAAAAGTAATAATCTGTTAAATTAGTTATTGAAATCTTTTCTGAACGCAAAACTTCATTACCTTTAAGTTTACTAATTGCATAATTGTCTGTATAGGGTTTCTCTTCTTGAATGATTTTGTCTCCCTTATGAATTTCCCAATGAGGAATTTGTGCCCA
>Ga0233431_1001020_pt1 | contig 52621 bp, 60 predicted proteins | sample SI_118_April2016_FD_179867 | JGI IMG/M metagenome (GOLD analysis project Ga0233431, IMG submission 179867) | Seawater microbial communities from Saanich Inlet, British Columbia, Canada - SI_118_April2016_200_MG | ecosystem: Environmental > Aquatic > Marine > Inlet | place: Canada: British...
TTAGGAGGAAAAAATGGAAGGAACAGTAAAATTTTTTAACCGAAGAAAAGGTTTCGGTTTTGTGAGTGGTGAAGACGAAAAAGACTATTTTGTGCATTTTACTGCATTAAAACAAGGTACTTTTCTGAGAGATAATGACAAGGTTTCTTTTGATGCTGAAGAAGGAGAAAAAGGTCCTAAAGCAATTAATGTAACTTTGTTAGAGAAGGCTTCTGATAGAAGTGATTTACCAGCTGAAGAAGGAGAAGCTCCTGCAGAAGAAGCACAACCTGAAGAAGCAAGTGAAGCACCTGCACAAGAGGAAGCTCCAGCGGAAGAACCAGCTAAAGAAGAAGCTCCAGCAGAGGAACCAGCTAAAGAAGAAGCGCCTGCAGAAGAAGAAACTCCAGCAGAGGAACCAGCAGAAGAAGAAACTCCAGCGGAAGAACCAGCAGAAGAAGAAACTCCAGCGGAAGAACCAGCTCAAGAAGAAGCACCTGCAGAAGAAGAAACTCCAGCAGAGGAACCAGCTCAGGAAGAAGCACCAGCTGAAGAAGAAAAGAAAGAAGAATAAACTTTTTCTAATTATTTTTTTTATTTATTTATTTCAAAACCTTGATATCAAAACATATTCTAAAAACACTTGGAGAGAATTGACCACATTTAACTTTCCGCATAATTCTAACAGAATGTTTATTCTGTTTACATATTTCACGAACTTTCTTCGCTTCTTTATCAATTTCATTCTCATTTAAGAAAGCATACAAATGTATCATCCCGCCAAGTTTAACCTTACTTAAAGCAATATCTAAAAATTCCTCACCTGTCTTTGGTAAAGGCATAGCAATTCGATTAAACTTCTTCTTAATCTTAGGTAGAATCTTACGGACATCACCTTCAAATATTGCAATTTTATCATCTAACTTGTTTAAAGAAACATTTTCTAAAGCATATTGATGTGCAAGAGGATTCATTTCAATACCATAAACGACCTTTGCTTTAGAATTCTTAGCAATAACTAATGGATAAGGACCAGCTCCAGAAAACATTACTAAAACTTCTTCTCCAGCCTTAACTAATCTAGCTATTCTTAACCTTTCAGTACCAGATCGAGCAGAGAAGTATGTTTTCTCCAAATCTAATTTAACTTTAACACCATTCTCATAATGCTCAGTTTCTTTAGTTCTCTTACCAGCAAGAACTTTAACTTTTCTCAATCGGTAATCTCCAGAATGAATTTGTTCTTTTTTAACAACAGTATTAACATGATCATTAATTTTTAAGTAAGCCTCTGCAACAATCTTCTCTTTGCTTTTTAGTTCTTCAGGAACCTCCAAAACCATAATAGTTCCAACAATCTCTTGAGAACGAGGAATTAACTTGATTTCTTTAGCAGATAGCTTGTCTTTTAGTAACTCCTCAATTTTAGGGACTCTTTCTTTTTTAGAAAATGAAATCTTAGTGTTGATTACCTTTCCGCCTGGAACCCTTACTTCTTTAGTTATTGGAAAGAATATCCTTCCTAATTCTTTAATTGGAAGATAATCAGGATTTAACAAATCCTTCTTTTGTAAGAACTGCTTAACCTTCTCAGCATTCTTTAACTCCACTTCTACTGCTAACATAATATATGATTAAACATTTTACATTTATAAATATTGTTGCAAAGGTTTAAATTGGGGAGTTAATTATTAACACTAATGAAAAAGAGGACTAAGAAAAAGATTAAGAAAGGGCTTGGAAATTTTATTAAGGCCATACTAAAAGGAATATTCTACTATCCATTTAAAGGATTGTTCTGGTTAATCAAAAAATCAGTCATTTACTTGGCAGAGAAAGTAAGAATTACTAATAAAAACCATCAGGAAGAAGCAGAACAACAGAAACGTCCAGAAATTAAAGCAAAGTATGATTCATTAAAGATTATCAAACAAAAAAAAGGAACAGTTTCTACATTTGAAAGTAAATTATACAAAAATAAAAGTACTATCGGCCTAATCTTGGGAGCAAGAGGAACTGGTAAGTCTGCAATAGGAATGCGATTATTAGAGAACTTTAAAGTTAAAACTAATAAAAGCATTTATGCATTAGGATTTAAGGAAGAATCTCTGCCAAGATGGATTAAAGTAATTAAAGACATCGAAGAAATTAATAATAATTCTGTAATTCTTATTGATGAAGGTGGAATTGAGTTTTCCTCAAGAAAAGCTATGACTAACGCTAATAAACTGCTCTCAGAAATTTTATTAATAGCGAGACATAAAGATTTGGCAGTAATATTCATAACTCAAAATTCTGCAAACTTAGAAGTTAATGCTATAAGGCAAGCGGATTATTTACTCTTAAAACCAAGTTCTTTATTACAGAAAGATTTTGAAAGAAAGAAGATTAAAACAATTTATGAAAATGCTGATAAAGACTTTGAAGAATTGAAAGATACAGTAGGATTAACATATATCTTCTCAGACGAATTCTTAGGCTTTGTTTCCAATAGTCTACCAAACTTCTGGAATGATAAAGTCAGTAAGGGATATGCTAATAGAAGTAATAAATCGGAGGAGAAAGCATGAAATTCATAGAAATTGAGATTAAGTTAAAGTTGGAAGAACCTGAAAAATTAATGCAATGGTTAGAAGAAAACGCAGAACTAACCAAAGAGTATTCACACATTGATTATTACTTTGATCCACCACATAAAACATTCGCTTATACTAATCCAGAAGATGAAACAAAAGATGCAGATGAATGGTTTAGAATAAGAACTTCTGAAAAAGGCAATGAAATTTGTTATAAGCTATGGCACAGAGATGAAAACGGAAAATCATTATACGCAGATGAGATTGAAACTTTTATTGGCAGTGAGGAAGCAGCATTAAAAATTGTAAATTGTTTAGGATTCAAAGAAACTTCAGTGATTAAGAAACATAGAAAATCTTACAAATATAAAGAGTTTCAGTTTGATTGTGATGAGGTTGAAGGATTAGGATTCTTTGTAGAAATAGAATTTCAAGGAGAAGTTGAAGATCCTAGTCAAGGAAAACATAAAATTTATGAGTTCTTAAAAGAAATTGGACTAAATGATTGGAAGAAAACCAAGAGAGGATATTCTTGGATTCAATGGAACCCAGATAGTAATCATTATGAAGAAGGATTCTAGAAAAAACTACTCAACCCTTTCTGGGTTAACTTGTCTTTAACACCATTTAATTTTTCTAACTTTGATTTAACTCGTTCTAAAGAAAATCCATGTTCCTCAACAAGTAAATGAATCAAAGCTCCTTCATCAATTTTCTTCCACTCTAGTTTATATTCATCAGTAACAGGAATATCTTTGATTGTATCAAAAACCTCTTTCCATTCCAAATCTGGATAAGATTCTTTCCATTTAACCTCTTCAAATATTTTCTCAAACTGCTCACCATGTTCTTTCATTAACTTCAAGGCAGTTTTAGGTCCAATTCCTTTAACCCCACCAGGATTGTAATCAGTACCAACTAAAATTGCTAAAACAATTAGCTGCTCTAAAGTTAATTCTAAATGTTTAAGAACATCATCTAACTTGATCATTTCTGACTTAACTTTTTGATAAGCAAACTTTCCTGCCTTCTTTCTCTTACCTTCAATAGATAAATTTCGAACTAATGTTGGACAACCAAAAATCAGATTATCATAATCTTGTGATACGGAAGCATAACAACTTCCATTCTTAACCATGTAAGCAGTTTGTGCTTCTCCTTCACTTGGAGCCTGAACAATAGGCAGCCCTAAAGCAGTAATTACATTCTTGGCATCTGCAATCATCTCTTTATCAAGAATAACTGTTCTGGAAGCAAATTTCCTCATTTCAGCTTGATCACCATCTTCTTCAGCTTTCTTGAATAACTTAGCAGCCTCTTGTTTGATGGCAGTTCTTTTCTCCCAAGTTTTCTTTTTAATTGCAGGAGCCTTACCATCAAAAACAAATACTAGCTTCAATCCTTGTTCCATTAATGATGTTGTTCTTGAAAACAATCCAATTAAATGTGAAGTAACTCTCCCTTTAGAATCTGTTAAAGCAGAACCATCCATTCCCCTAATAGTCGTAAGAAATTGATACAATAAATTCATCGTGTCAACTGCCAGAATTTTATCTTTAAGATTCCTACTACTAATTTCCTCTTTTACAACTAAATCTTTAAATTGTAATCCCATGGTTTATTCTACCTTCTTAACAGCAACATTTTCAAAAGCTCCAGATTCCATCAGTTCCAAAGACTTTTTATTAAGTTCGTTTGTATATAAGAATAATAAAGGAAGTCTCTTTGCTTGTGCTTCCATGTAAGCGGCAGATAAATCTCGTTCATCACATCTACTTTTATTTTTAGCTTTACAGAAATATGTTATATTGCCAACAACAGAAGGAACGGTTAAAAGAAAATTCATTTCTGCATTCTTTCTAAGAGTTTCCTTTTGATCAATTGTAATCTTTAAACTAATGAAAAAATCTTCTAATTGTGGTAAGAATTCATCATCAACAACTTTCCTTTTCTTTGTAACCTTATCCCTAACCTTTTGGATAAAAGATTTTTTTTCTTCTGTGGAAAGTTTCTTTTGTTCTTCTTTCTTTTCAATTGTGATTTTTTCTTTTTTAACTTCTGATTTCTGCTCTTTTGGAGCAGGCTCAGAATCTTTAGATTCTGTTGTTGGTTCTTCTTTCTTTGATTCTTTCTTATGAACTTCTTCTTTTTTACTCTCAGATTGTTTCTTCTCCTCAAGTGGTTCTGATTTCTTAGAAACTGATTCTTTCTTTACTTCTAGTTCTTCAAGTTCTTCCGTTTCTTGTTCAAATTCTTCATCTTGAAAGGATTCTGTTTTTTGTGATTCAGACTTTACTTCAGAAACTGGTTCTTGAACTTCTGGCTCTTTCTTTTCAATAATAGCTTCTTCTTCCTTAATTTGCTTTCCATCCTTCTCAACTGCTACCTTAGATTCTTCAACAACTTTCTGATTTTGACTATTAACAAAATCTCCAATCATATTATTGGCTTCTTCATTACTAAGTAAGTGCCATTTCCAAAATAATTCCGTTAGTCCATGAATATTAACATTTAAAGGGATAGCAAAATCTTTTAAGGATCTTAATGCCACCCGACCCAATAACTCCAACTCTTTTTCCCTAAGCAATTTTCTTTCTTTTAATTGTAACAAAACCTGGTAATCTTTAGGATTGAAATTCTCTTCAGCAAACTTGAATAATTGTTCTTCTTGTCCTGGTAAGAAATATAATGGAGAACCCCCACCAATCTTTAATTTAGAAACTTTAACTTTGTTCTGAGCAGACAAGTCAGATAATAAAGCCGAAGCTAAAAGAACATCTGATTTAATATTCTTAGCGACCGCTGTAGGCGTAGTAGGCCCAATCATCTTCATAAAACTAAGAATCTTATCATGGTCTAACATAAGAAGGATATTATAATATTGAGTTTATATAGTTTTCGAGCCTGAAACGGCGAGGAAACTTCCAAAACATTAGTTTTGATAGTTTTCGAGACCGTAGGCAAGAGAAAACTCCCAAAACGCCAATTTTGATAGTTTTTTACTCAGTAGAGGAGAAAAAGAAAAGAAAAACTATGGGCGTACCCATTTAATTTCATAATAAGTAACATCGTTCTCAGCATCAACAATACCCATTAATAATCTTTTCTTAGTACTGTGAGCCACTCTGTTCTTAGCAGAAAATTCGTGCCAAGTTAATGTGCTCCCTTCGTTCACAGGATAAATAATCCACCTTGCGTGATCTTCTCCAGGCTTAACTCCACGATCATAAACACGGAAATCAGCACCAAACTTTAATGCTGTTTTAATGATATAACCACGATTCCGCATATCTTTGAAGACACAGTAACGAATCCAGAAATTAGGTTCTGTTTTTCTAGCTTTACGTAAAAAAGATTCAAAAGAAACTTTTCTCCCTGCATCACTTTTTACAGCTAATTTACCTTTTTCCATCAGATAAAATCCTTCTAATAAAGAAAGTTCAATTTTTCCAGACTCTGAAATAGAACCAAATCTAGATTGGTTGTAAAGCTCTCTAGCATCATCAGATGCTTCAGTGATTACTCTTTCACCTGCCAATAAAGCTTTAACTAAAACTTTCTTCTTAGCAGATTTCTTTTCTTCTGTAACGGTTTCAGACACTGCTGCCTTTACAGATTCCTTTTTAACTATTTTTTTTGCCATAACCTAGAAATTCCAAAGCTATCTTTTAAATGTTTTGGAAAACTTATTCCTTAACAAATAACCCACACCAACACATTGACTTTCTTTCAGAAGTAGGATTTAACCAAGTAGAATGAATTTTAAAATTACAAGGACAAATTAGTTCTAAATCCTTCTCCCGAGTACCATCTCTTAACCTACAAGGACACAATTTCAACCCAAACTTTTCTTCATTAGATAAAACTCCTTCAACAATAGAATTTACATGGTCTGAATCAGGATTAAGAATAAAATCATTTCCTTCAGTAAATTGTTTCCAGACTTTCAACAATTCTTCTGAATTCATAATTCAAGAACCTTCTTAGCTTCTTCCTTGTCAATCCCAACATAAGCATTTTCATGCTGACAAGTTGGACACTTTTCGGGACCACCATTACCATAATGCACATCATTACAAACAGTACAACGAAAATATTTTTTATTAGTCATTTTTATACACCTCAGGATTAACTGTAAACTTGGCTCTTTTACCTTTTAAAACAGCAATAATGTTCTCCGCGGCAATTAAAGACATAGCGGAACGAGCTTCAGAAGTAGCAGACGCGGTGTGTGGAGTTAAAATAACATTATCTAATTTAGACAAACCAGCACTTAACTTAGGTTCGTTCTCAAACACATCTAAAGCAGCTCCAGCAATCCTTCGTTGTTTTAAAGCAGAAACTAAAGCTTTCTCATTAACAATAGGACCGCGAGAAGTATTAATTAGATAAGCACTTTTTTTCATCATCCCCATCTCCTTATTCCCCATTAAATGTTTTGTTGATAGCAATAAAGGAACATGTAAACTAACAAAGTCAGAACTCTTCAATAATTTATCCAACTTTGCAAACTTAGCGCCAAACTTCTTTTCAAAATCTTTATTCTTTTTAACATCATGATACATTACAGTCATACCCATTCCCTTGACAGCAATTTCTGCAACTCTAACCCCTATTCTTCCCAAGCCAACAATACCTAAAGTTTTACCTTTTAATTGTGTTCCCAATAAGAGCAAAGGTTTCCACCCATTAAATTTACCAGCACGAACAAATTTATCTGACTCGGGAATCCGCCTTGCAATAGACATCATTAAAGCTAATGTATGCTCAGCAACGGCATCCGTTAAAACCCCTGGTGTATTAGTAATGGGAATTCTTAAAGAAGTTGCAGATTTAACATCAATGTTATTGTAACCAACAGCATAATTAGAAACTATCTTTAAATTCGGGTTTTCCCGCAGTACTTTATTATCAATTTTATCAGTTAACAAACATAATAAAGCGTCACACCACTTAACTCCTTTTAATAATTCTTTTTGAGAAATGACTTTATCTTGAGGATAAACCCTTACTTGGAAATGCTTCTTTAATAACTTGATTCCTTCAGGAGGAATTTTCTGAGTGACAAAAACTTTTTCCTTCATTTTCTCCCTGCCAAATGTCGTGCTGCTTTCAATAAAGCCATACATCCCTGTCCAGCTGAGATAACATATTGATATTCATGCCCAGAAGCACAATCTCCTGCTGCAAAGATCCCTTCAACATTAGTTCTACCAGAACAATCAATCTCTACATGTTTATGCTCATCCAACTTAACAAATTTTGGTAAGAACTTGGTATTAGGAAGTCTCCCAACTTCAATAATTACACCCTTAACATCTAATTTCTGTTCCTTTCCGTTTTGTTTAAACTTAATTCCATTAACAAATTTATCTCCAAGAACTTCAGTTGTTTCAGCTTCAAAGAATACCTTTACTTTTTTATTCTTCTTTACTCTCTCAATTAAATACTCATGACCTGTAAACTCTTTACCACGAACTAACATGTAAATTTTAGTGGCAATGTCTTTCATAAAATCTACAGCCTCCAATGCTGAAGCACCACCACCGACAATAACTACATCCTTACCACTAAACAAAGGACCATCACAAATAGAACAATAGGTTACCCCCATTTTAGAGAATTTATCTTCTCCTGGAATTCCCAACTTCCTAGGCTGAGAGCCAGTAGTTAAGATTACTGATTTAGTTAGATATTCTTTTTTATCTGTAATTACTTTAAAATCCGATTTTACTTTTTTAATATCCTTAACAGTTTCCAGAACAACCTTAACATCATTAAATTTCATCTGTTCTTCCATAATACCGCTAAAATCAATACCTGTTGTTTTAACAATCCCTGGATAATTAAGAACCTCACCACTTACCATAAATTGACCACCAAAATCACTAGAAATTATTTCATACTTCATTTTTTTTCGAGCAGCATACATTGCTGCAGTTAATCCAGCAATTCCTGCTCCAATAATAATTGTTTCATATCTTTTCGCCATTCTTAACCTTTACAAAACTTTAATACTGATTTAAAGATACTGTTAGCATCAAAACCAAACTTCTTCAATAATTCATCTGGACTTCCAGATTCTCCATAATGGTCCCTGACCCCAATACGTTTTAATTCAGTAGGGTACTTTTCTGATAATAATTCTGCAACTGCTCCACCTAATCCACCAATAATTTGGGCTTCTTCAACAGTTATCACACATTTACATTTCTTAGCGGCAGACAAAATTGTTTTTTCATCAAGTGGCTTAATAGTATGACTGTTAATTACCATGGCATTAATTCCTTTCTCTCGTAGACTTTCTGCAGCAACCAAACATTCATACACTACCGGACCAGCAGCAATTATACAAACATCTTTTCCTTCTTTCAAAACTTGAGCAACACCAATTTTAAATGGAGTCCTAGAAGTTGTAAACTGAGGTGTTTTTTCTCGAGCAAATCTCATGTAAGTTGGCCCTTTATATCTCGCTATTGCTAAAGTAGCTTTTTTTGTTTGTTCATAATCAGCAGGAACAATAACAATCATATTAGGAAGAGAACGCATAATAGCAATATCTTCTAAAGCTTGATGCGTTGCCCCATCAGGACCAACAGAAACTCCAGCATGTGCTCCAATAATCTTAACATTTTGATTGTTATAACAAATTGTTGTCCTAATTTGTTCCCAACATCTTCCTGGACAAAACATTGCATAAGAGGAAACAAAAGGAATTTTTCCCATTGCAGCTAACCCTGATGCCACCGTAACAAGATTCTGTTCGGCAACACCAATTTCAACAAATTGTTTGGGAAACTTCTTCTTAAATTTATCAACCCTAGTAGACTCAACTAAATCAGCACAAAGAACCATAATATTTTTATTTTTCTTTCCCAACTCAACCAAAGCATCACCATAGCCATTTCTAGTAGGAACTTTTTCATCAGTACACTTTAAGTTAAGTTTCTTATTAAAACCCTTAAGCTTTTCCAGACAAAATTCTTTTCTTTTCATTTTCTAATTCTTTAAGTGCTTGTACCGCCTCTTCTGATTTAGGGGGCTTGCCGTGCCAAGTATAATCATTTTCCATGAAAGAAACTCCCTTCCCAGGAATAGTATTAGCAATAATCATTAATGGTCTTTTTTTGTTATTACGAGATTTCTGTAAAGAAGAAAGAACTTGCCGCATATTGTTCCCTTTAATCTTTTTAACATTCCAATTAAACGATTTATATTTCTTGTCCATTGGATCTAAAGGCATAATCTTTTCTGTATCACCATCAATTTGAATATAATTTCTGTCCATAACAACAATTAGGTTGTCTAATTTATGTTTAGCTGCAAAAAGAACCGCTTCCCAAAGATTACCTTCATCATGTTCGCCATCAGAAGTTAAACAAAAAACTTTATTCTTTTTTCCATCTAACTTTAAAGCATAAGCCATTCCTGCAGCTTGACTTAATCCGGAACCAAGAGGACCAGAAGTTGTTTCTAATCCTGGCAAAGCTTCTCTATGAGGATGTCCCTGTAATCTTGTTCCCAGTTTTCTTAAAGTCATCAATTCTTTTTTAGGAAAGTAACCAGCATTAGCCATTGCAACATAAAGTACAGGACAGATATGACCGTTGGAAAGAACTACAAAATCCCTACCTTTCCAATTAGGATTTTTAGGATTATGTTTTAAAACATTAAAATAAAGAGCAGTGAAAACTTCTACCATACCTAACGGTCCCGCAGAATGGCCAGATTTGGCTTCAGTTAAGGAAGTAATAATATCTTGCCTAACCTGATTTGCCATTAGCTTCAAATCAGAAATTTTCTTTAATTTCATCCTAACCTCTTTCTTACTATTAAATACTATTGATTAATAAATGTTATGCTCAATGATTTCTTGGAAGAAACATCAACAGATAAATTAATAAAATCCGATACACACCCGTTAATTATGAATCTAATTTTTATTTATGGTCACCCAGGAACTGGAAAGCTAACAGTTGCAAAAGAATTGGCCAGAATCACCAATCTGAAAATTTTTCATAATCATTTGGCTGTTAATTTAGTGAGATCTACTTTTGAATTTGGCACTAAACCATTTATTGAATTACGAGAAAGGATTTGGCTTGATGTTTTTGAGGCATCATCTCGTTCAAGAATTCCAGGTTTGATTTTTACTTTTGCCTTTGAGAAGACTTTTAGTAAATTATTCATTGAAAATATTGAAAAAACTCTATCCAAAAACGACCAAATTAATTTTATAGAACTTTTTTGCGAGATGGAAGAACTGAAAAAACGGGTAGAATTACCATCAAGAAAGAAATATGGAAAATTATCTTCTTCGATAAAGCTAGAAGAATTTTTGAAGAAAAAAATATGTTTTACCCCAAAACTCAATAAACCAGTATTAAGAATTGACAATACTAAACTATCTGCAAGAAAAGTTGCTAAAGAAATTAAAGAACATTTTGAGTTGTAAGACATTTTGAAGGAATTACTAAAAATATTTAAATATACAAAGATATACATAAAGATTAACAAAAAATGAGGTATATAATATGGCAACTGTAAAAATTTATTCTACACCAACATGTCCTTGGTGTAAAAAAGCAAAAGCATATTTTAAAGAAAACGATATTAAGTTTACTGATGTTGACGTTTCTTCAGATGAAGCTGCTCAAAAAGAAATGATTGATAAATCAGGACAGATGGGCGTTCCAGTAATTGAGATTAATGGAAAAATCCTAATTGGTTTTGATCAAGCTAAAGTTGAAGAAGCTTTGAAAAAATAAAATAAAGATTTTTTTATTTATATTTTTTTATATTTAAGCAGACGTTCTTGCTTCCAGAATCAAACTCTTTTTTAGCCTTCTTAATTATTCCCATTGCTTCAGTACAATTATTAACCAAAAAAAGATTATCGAGATCTTCTTTATTCAAGAGTTTATTCTTCAATGGTTGCTTCTTAATCCATTCAATTAGCCCTTTCCACATCGGCCCCAATAAGATTACTGGAACATTTTGACAAATATGTTTCACTTGCAATAATTGCCAAGTATAGAAAAATTCTAAGATGGTGCCAACACCACCTGGGGCGACAACAACAACGTTAGATAACTTCATGAATGCATCTAATCTTCCAGAGAATTTGTTAAAGTCCTTCTTAATATCTAAATGATAACCATCATGCTGTTCAAAGGGCAAATTAATTGTTAACCCAATAGAATGAGAATGATTGTTCTTATTCTTTTTCCTTCCAAGATGATGACCACGCGAAGCCGCATCCATTAACCCAGGACCACCACCAGTAACTAAATCCATTTCACTTTCAGCAACCATCTTTGCTAAAGTATGGACCACCTTGTAAGTTTTTTCTCCTTTCTTTGTTCTAGCAGAACCAAACATGGCTACTCTAAAATGTTTTTTATTAATTTTTGTTTTCATTTTTCTTATCCAAATGTAAAAGCATTAAATGTAAATCCTTCTTTTACAACTAATTTCAAAGTATACTTGCCATGATTGCCTTCAAAAACATTATACAACTGGGGTTGATCTACTACAACAAAAGATCGTAAACTATCAAACTGAACATCACTGCCCGCTTGCTCTTTAGAAACATACGAACCATCAATTAACACATCCATTTCGACCGGTTCTTGAAGGTTATCAGCTACAATATTAACAGAACTAGCTAAGAAATCTAAAACAATAAAACCATCGTCTTCTTTTGCTTCTAAATTATCTGCGTTACTGTGCCATTTCCCTTCCAAATAAATAACATCCCTATCAGTCTCTTCAGGTAAAACATAGTCAACGGTATCCTTAGAATTTAATCCTCCTGAATTTCCAACATTTTGACCTCGTGGTAAAGCAAAATCATAACCTGCATAAAGTTCTCGAGTGTTTGACAGTTTAGGAGTTTTATCAGGCATTTCTGATAATGCAACATCTTCAACCTTAATTCCTGCTTCATCCAATAAAAGTTGAATGACCTTTTCAGTCTGATCATAAGCCCCTTCTCCAATATGGTCAAAACGAACGTAACCTTCAGAATCAATCAAATATTTTCTTGGCCAAAATCTATTTTTAAAATTTCTCCAGGTTTCATAATTATTATCTTGCACGACAATATATTCAATCCCATATTTTTCCATTGCTGATTTAACGTTATCAATGTCTTTCTCAAACTCAAATTCCGGGGTATGAACACCAATAATCACTAAACCTTTATCCTTATATTTTTCATCCCAAGAAGTTAAATGTGGTAATGTCCGAATACAATTGATACATGAATATGTCCAAAAATCAATCAAAACAACTTTACCACGAAAATCAGAGATTTGGATACCTTCTTCAGTATTGATATAACCAACAATTCCTTTTAGTTCAGGAGATAAAGGATACATCCCATCCTTAATCATTGGTTGTTTAGGCATTTCTTTCTTTTGCTCACCATTAACTTTTTCTTCTGTTTCAAATTCTTCAACATCATCAACACCTTCAAATTCTGTTACTGGACCAGCAGGAGAAGCTTTTAATGATTCTAAATAATAAATACTTCCCACAACCAATAACAACACAACAACTAAAATTACTGTTTTAATTTTCATTTCTTTACCCCCACAGAAGCAAGGTATGATAAAAAGGCAGGAATCAAAGGTAAAACACAAGGACTTAAGAAAGAAACAAAACCTGCAAAGAAAGCAATCCCAATATTTAATCCGCCCATTCCTGAGCCAACAGTACCAATATTCAAACTAATTAACAAAGTAGTAACAAATTCAAGACTAGCAATTCTGTTTAATTGGTTAGTAAAAACAAGAACCCCAATTAAAATTAAAATTGCACCAAAAACATATTGAAAATATTTAATCCATTTCCCTGCTTTCATAATAATTTTCCGGGCCTGAGAAGTAAATAATCCCACTAATAAAAAAGGAATCCCTAACCCTAAAGAATATGCCATCATCAAAAAGAAAGCGGTTCCTGGCTGAATAACTGCTAAAGTGAGTATCGCTCCCAATACAGCACCAACACAAGGAGTCCAGCCTACAGCAAAAGCAGCTCCAAAAACAAATGAAGTTAAATACATAGAATTAAACTTTTTCTTAACTTGTAATTTATGTTCTTTCTCCAAAAAATTAATTTTTAATAATCCCAAAAGATAAAGACCAAAGGCAATTATAATTACTCCTCCAACTCTTCCTAACCAGATTTGGATAGAAGGTGCAGCTTCAGACAAAATACTTTGTAATAGAACTCCAACCAAAGAGAAAATTACTGCAAAACCTAAAACAAAAAAAACGCTTGCTAAAAATATCCGCCAATCTCTTTTTTCTTTTAATGATCCTTCTTGATTATTCTGATTATTCTTTTCAGCATCTTTTTTTCGTTTCATTTTACTTTGCCTCATACAATCCCGTCTCTGGATGAAAAGCGTACCATGCAAACCAGAAATCTCTTTCCTTAACAATTTTCTCACCAGTTTCAACATTAGTAATTATTACAATTCCCGCTTCATCTCTTTCAACTTTAATCTTAACTCCATTGACTTCATCTTCAATTTCTCCAAGAGTGATCAAATATTCTTCAGTGTATGCAATATACACTCCATCAACTTCAATACCAAAGACCACCGTTTTCGGATGAACAGTAGTATCTTCATTTTCTACAGGAAAGAACAGATTACTATTTTCATAATAACTCCCATAAGGATCTTTTCCATAATTACGGGAATGGCCAGTATCTTGACTTAGTACTTCTGAATCGGAATAAATCTCTTTCCAATCTCTCCAAACAACAGTATCAATAGAAATTTCTACCAATTCTTGTCCAGTAAGCTCACCAACAATTGCGTTTCCATCTATTTGTGTCCAATATGTTTGTGTTTCTCTATCGTACATTACTAAATTTGAATTGTATAACTTTCCTGAAGTGCCAAACTCAACTTCCTTTCTTTCTCCATTCAAATTAATCTTTCTTTCAAATGCAATTCCACTTCCACATAATGGACAATAAGTAATTAAGATCGGGTCTCCATTAATATTATCATTAACAATCTCGTGCCAAACCAATATTTGTAAAGGATAAACTCTTTTCATACCCTTATAATCTAAGGCTAGAACTAATTCATTATCTTCAATCCATTCGTCTGCTTCCTTAACTGAAACAAACTTAGGGTTGTCAATTGAAGGAATCCCATCCATTGGTGGACCACCAGAAAGTATTTTGTTTGGATGAACTAAATATCTAATCCCAGAATCAGTAACCATAACCCCTTCCATATTGTCTTCAGAAACTTCTTCCATTGGAATCTCTACATAAACTTCTTCAGTGATATCAGAATTGCTTAAATCTTCAATTGGATTTTCAGTTTGAATCTCAGAACAAGCAAACATAAATAATGATAAAGCAAGTATAATCACTAAAATTAATTTTTGTTTCATTCTTCCCACATCTCTTTTTTATAATCTAACCTTCCAGAACCCTTTTCATATGCTTTGTATTGGAGAGTTCTCTTTTGAGAATAATCTTGATGGTATTCTTCTGCTAAATAAAAGATATTAAATTCAATTACTTCTGTTACAATCGGTTTCTCAAATTTTCCAGAGTTTGCCAAGTCTTCTTTTGACTTTTCTGCCAATTCCTTTTGGTCATCATTATGATAAAATATTGCTGTTTTGTATTGTGGTCCTCGGTCAGAGAACTGTCCACCAGCATCAGTTGGATCTATCTGTCTCCAAAATATTTTAAGAATTTCCCCATAATTGATTTTCTTAGGATCATAAGTAATCTGAATTGCTTCTTTGTGACCAGTAGTTCCAGTTAAAACTTCTTCATAGCTTGGATTTACCTTCTCTCCACCAGAATAACCAGAAACAACATCAACAATTCCATCTAACCCTTCATAAGCAGCTTCCATACACCAAAAACACCCGCCTGCAAAAGTCGCTTTTAATAAATCGCCGCTGTCTTCATTAATATTACTATCAATTTTACCCACCATTTTTTCTTCCTCAATAATGTTAGTGCAACTAACTACAAAAACTAAAATTACAATTAATAGCCATTCTTTTTTCATCTTAACCAAATATTTTAAACACAAATATTAGATAATATAATGATACCACCAACATAATTATCCCTGCAATTAAATTAATTATTTTCTTCCTTTCAGTTAAGAATCCAATAATAGCTTTACTTTTGGCTGCTGAAATTAAAGCAAAGATAAGTAAGGGTAATCCCATACCAAAACCGAAAACAACAAAGTTTAGTAAATTAAAAACAAATTCCGCAACTGAAGTACTTATTGCAAACAATACGGCAAGAGAAGCTGGATTACAAGGAAGAACAATTGCTCCAAAGAACAGACCAAATATTAAACTAGTAAGATAGGGATTTTTCTTCACTGGGGCATTTAGTTTAGGAATAAACCTTCCCAAATCAAAATTGAATATTAAGAACAAACTGATTATTGCAAGAATCCCAAAAGCAATTGGAGAAATAATTCCAATCGATTTAGTTAAAGATTCTTGTAAAAAGAAAGTAAAAATTAAACCAAACAAAAACATAGAAAGAATTACCCCTGAAGTAATTATTACTCCAAACATAAAAATTTGTTTTTTATTCTCTTTATCAGTAACCTGAGAAGCAAGGTAAGATAAAAATCCAGGATATAAAGGAAGAACACAAACTGCCCCAAGGGGTGCAAATAGACCTGCTAAAAAAGAGATCCAAAGATTTGTTAAAGTATTTATCATTTTAACATGAGTTTATTGCTTCATTTAGTTCTTCTGCATTCTTAAATCCCCTATCAAGCAGTCTTGCAGATTGGTCTGGACAAATTAAAACTACTGGAGCACTAGGAGCATTAACAACACCAATTCCAAAATCTTCAATCAGTGCCTTAGTTACCTCTACAGGAGAAACTACAAAATACCAATCCAGCTCATTCTCAATTGCATGATTTTTAACCAAAGTTTCATCTTCATTAGGATCAGTATCTATAGAAATGTGTACCACACCTTCAACTTTTTTCATCTCTTTTTGTTGCTTAAGACAAGTTGGACACCACACTGCAAAACTTTCTAATAAAATAGTTTGGCCTGCAAAGTCTTCAATACTAAACTGTTCTCCCGAAATAACATCTGTAAGATTCTCACATTTCCAATCTGGACAAGCATCAACATTCAACATTTCAGATTCTATTTGTTCCTCAACTACTTCTGCTTTTTCTTCCATTTCTGCAGAACTCATGGTTTCTGAACTACATCCAACAACAAAAATTAGTAAAATCATCAATAAGGGTAAGAAAAATAATTTCATAATCGGCACCTCTTTTTGTAATATAGATTTTTTATAGTTAATAAATATTGTGTTCTACTGTAAAATGAATAAGAAATATTATTAAGCCACAAACCTTTAGGAGTTAAATGATTCCAGAAATAGTTGATACAATTATTAGAATAGCGCTTGGATTTCTTTTTATAATTAGTGGAGCATTAAAACTTCCGGATTTGAAAGGATTTTTTATAACTGTTGTTAAGTACAACATATTAAAAGGAAAACTTGCTAAAATTTCTGCTTATTCCCTACCTTTTATTGAAATATTAGTGGGGCTTGCTATGATTTTTAAAATTTATCTATTATATTCTTACTCATTAGCATTAGTTCTAGTTATTGTAAGTACGGGAGGAGTAATTTATGCATACATCAAAAATAATAGATTAGACAATTGTGGATGTTATGGCACAAAAATAAAAATCCCTATTGGCCCAAAGAAAATCATTGAGAATTTAGTAACAATTAGCTTATTAATTTATTTGTTAATTCTAATAACATAAACAGAAAAAGTTATTAAGCATTAAATTATCGTTCTAAGTATGGAGATAGAACAATACTTGCCATTAATCCTGGCAGCAATAATCTCAATGACTTATTATTATAGTAATAAGTATAACATAAAACACAAAGAATGGAACAAAAGAATCGTTTCTTTTTCTGCTGGAGTTTCTATAACTTACGTACTATTAGAGTTATTTCCAACATTTACAGAAGGTGCTTTAATATTAAACAAGTTGTTATTCCTGGCTCTTCCTGTTGGTTTTATTATCCATCACATTATTGAAAAAGAAATTTATAAACACAATAAAAGTCACGAATTAATTAAAATGCTTTCTTTAGAAGAACAAATATTTTCATTTGCATATCATATAATTATTGGTATTGTTTTAGTCACTTTTGTAAAAGCAGACATCTTAAGTGGAATTTTGTTCTTAATTCCAATGGTATCATATACGTTCTTGAGTAATTTGCCCACTGAGAAACATACTTCCAGCATTAAAGCAATTCTTCTTTCTGGATCAACAATTCTAGGGGTGGCAATTGGAGTATTGATGAATAATACCATTCCAATTTGGGTAAACTTTATGTTAATTGGATTAGTTACAGGAGTTTTACTTTATACAATCATTAGACACCATATCCCCTTTGGAGCAAAAGGCAAATTAGGTTACTTCACCTCCAGTTTTATTATCTATTCTATGATTATTGTAGCCAGTTGGTACATTTAATATGAAAACAAAAATTAAAGCTGTTGGCTTTGACTTTGATGGAACTTTAATTTCCTCTGAAGATAAAAAACCATTAGAAATGGCCAAAGTATTTAAAGAAAAGTTTGGCATTAAACGAGGAGTAAAATCCGCATATGAAAAGTTAATTGGCACAGGCAAGAATAGGCATGAAAAAGTTGAATCTTTGTTTCTTCAATTTATTAAAAGAAAACCTACAAAGATAGAATTACAAGAAGTTGAAGATCATTTCGGCAAACATTATGAAAAGAGTCTTAGTACTTGCCCACTATTTCAATGTACTAATGTCATTAAAGAATTAAAAGGACAAGTTAAGTTTATTTTCCTTCTTTCCTTAGAGAACAAGAAAGAAGTAAAGAATGTTTTAAAACATTGTGGACTAGCAAAATATTTTGATGAAATTATTGGAGGACCAGAAACTAAAGTCAATAATCTGAGTAATATAATTAAGAAACAAAAATTAAAACCAAGTGAGATCATTTACATAGGAGATTCCCATTCAGATGTTATTGTGAGTAAGAAGTTAGGGATAAAGGTGGTCTTATTAGGAAAGAAGCACACGTATTTAAAGTTAAAAGAAGACTTAGAAGCAGACTTTGTTTTTAGTAATCTTTGTGATTTGCCCCATAAAATAAACAATTTAAACTAGAAAGACCAACCTATTTCTTTACAAAATCAAGAATTATTCCTGCTGTTTCTGGATAAAGATCAGGATCTAAAACATTATTATGTAAATCGGAATTTAATGAATCAGTACACTTGCCTTCAATTATAATTTCTTCCACGCCCTTCAAGAAAGAACTATCTAAGGTTACGATTCCATCTCCTTCCTTACCACCATCCATCATACACCCTTTACTTCGAATGTTAAAGAAATCTATTTTAGTAGGTAAACTTTTTGAATTGATTCGATTCAAGAAAACACTTCCCTTGCTTAAATCTTCACATTCCTTTGAAGCCCCAATAATTGAACAATATTTCTTAACCTTACCATCAACCCCATGATGAGGAACATTAACAAAAATAACTTTTTCTAAAGAACTACTTCCAAAAAGATCAATATATTCCCTAGCCACTAATCCTCCCATGGAATGTGCAACTAATGTTATCTTATCACTTCCAGTACTTTCCCTAACCAAATTAATAATTTCTTTTAAACGTAGAGCATAATTCTCTATCCTTTCAGATTTCTGAGCAGTAACCTTATATTTCCCAACGTCAAAAGAGGGAATATTGTAATATGTTGCTCGCATACTCATTGCTGAAGCACATTTATCCAAATCAGAATAAAAGTTATCAAAACTAACATCTCCAACATTAACAAAATTTTCTTTTTCTAACTCTTCTTGGATTTTAGCAAATGCTGCCAGAGAAGATTCAGGGTCATTACCTTCATTAAATGAATGTCCATGAATAAATAAAAGAGGAGAGGTTTTTTCAGAATAATATTGATTACATTCATTGAAAACACAACATTGCCTAAATTGTTCTCCTAAAACAAATTCAACCTTCTCAAATTCTGGTTGAGAGACAACCACGGGTTGTAAAGTAAGGTTTGGGAACATGAATGTATTGTTGTTAGCTAAACAATTTTTATAGATGAACGTATCTAAATCAGAACTATCAACCGTAATATTATTATCTAAAATTGTTTTCTGAGCCAATTCTAAAGAATTACAGTCTTTAGACAACTTTAAGACTACAATTGGAGAATACTTTTTAGTTAAATTCCTCAAATCATTTTGATATTCTTTAGAGATTCTGAGGACAATCTCTTTGCTATACAAGATTCTCTGGTTTACTTCTGATTCAGAAAAAGTTCCAAAATTAATTAAATTGACAGAATTAATAATTGTATCAAGTTCCTGTTCCATAAGTGAAGAATGATAATAAGCAGAAGTAATGTTTTCACTTGCTAAATTAATTTCTTCAATTGCAGTTATGGTACTTTCTCTTAAAATAATAAGGTTATCAATTTCTTCTTGTAATTCTCCTAATAAAGTTAACTTGGCATCAAGATTAATACTTTTTACTAATGATAGTTCACTATTCTTCCAATTTTCAACATACAAATCCAGATCACCACTAAATTTAGCAAGATCTTCTTCCAGCTCATCTAATTTTAAAGATAAGGCATTCTCTTCAGTACTAAACTTAAAGAATGATGACAAACTATTCTGTAATAACGACAATTTTTCTTTAGCGGTTTGCAATTGTTCAGAATTCATCTCTAATTGTGATTTAAGTTGATTGGCTTGATTTCTTTCCTCGGCTGTAAATTCAGTTTCAACCATAAATAAAGCAGAGTTGTGTTTAACTTTTTCGTCAGTAGGACAAATTAAACTTTTAACGTTATTACATCTTACATTCAAGTTATATAAGTAAAGCTTGTTCCCAAGATTATTTGCTGGGATGACATGTGCCCCATGATAAATTTCTTTATTTTCCATATTAAAATGATCAGAATAAACCACCCTTTCTTCGTTTAGATCTAATAAATCAAACTCACAATAACTATTGCATTTAAAGAAGTTATTATTCCTGATCTCAAAATTTATTGTTGTGTCTTGATTTGAGGATACAGAATATAATGGTTGTTCTGGGTCAATTACTACTTGTAGTTCATCCCCAATTAGGAATCTAACTTTTAAACCAAAAACAAAGAAAGTTCCACCTAGAATAACTAGAATTGTAAACAAAGACATTAATGTCCTCCAAATCTTCCTTTTAACTTTAGGAGGAACTAAGTTCGGGAATTCTGGATGCTTTTTTCTTTTTCTCATTTTACATGGGTTAAATAATTAATTGCTGCTTTCTTATTAGCAGAATCTTTAATATATGATCCTGTGATCAAGATGTCTGGATTATACTTTTTAATTTTCTGAATTGTCCTATCTTTAACCCCACCATCAACAATGATTTTAATTTTAGGATTGATTTTCTTAATTTGTTTTATTTTTCTTAAATTTTTAGGTAAAAATGGACTACCATAATAACCAGGATGAACTGTTAAGACTAAAATGTAATCTACCTTATTTAAGTATGGTTTTAATTCCTTAATTTTAGTTTCTGGTTTAATTGCAAATGCAACCTTCTTTCTCTCTTTTCTCATCCATTTGATATACTCCACAACATCTTTTACTTCTTCAAACTGAGGAATAAACAACCATTTCTTCTTAATATTCTTCTTAATCCATTTTTCTGGATTTTTAATCATTAAGTGTATAGTGTAATTAAAGTTCTTACTCAATCTAAAATCAAACCACATTGCTTTACTATCGGCAAACTTACCATCAACAACATCTAGATGTAATGTTTTTACAACTCCTTTTAGCTCTTTCAAGTAAGAGTTAAGTTCCTTTTGATTCTTAGACATTACACTTGGCCAAATTTTCATTTTCAAATAAACCTCTTAATAATAAACCCAAAGATTAACAACAAGAATATTATTGCTAAGATGATATAAATTCCATTTTCAGTAAATAACTTTTGTGGATCCATTCTTATTTCCCTAATTTCTTGATTTTCTCCAATCTTCTAACATGCCTTTCATCTTTTGAAAAATCTGTTTCAATGAAAACTTCAATTAACTTAGTTGCCTTATGAAAATGATAATACCAACCCGATAAGCAAACAATATTGGCATCATTATGTTCTCTTGCTAATCTTGCTTCTTTAATCGAAAATGGAACTGCGGCCCTAACTCCTTTAACTTTATTAGCAGCTATACACATACCTTGTGCAGATCCACAAAAAAGAATTCCTAGCGTTTTTTCTTTAGCAACTCTTTTGGCAACTTTAATTGCATAATCTGGATAATCGTCATTTGGATTTAATACTTGATTTCCTAAATCCCCATAAGGTATTCCTTTACGTTCTAACCATCTTTTAACTTTTTCTTTCAAATCAAATCCAGCATGGTCTGCTCCAAGATAAATAGTTTTAATGGTCTTTTTAGTTTTCTTCTTAGTACCATTTGTTCCGGTTATACGTCTCATGCTTTTCTCACACTCCCTAATATTCTAATTCTATCCTCAACAACTTTAGTAATTAATTCCCTTGCCGGTGCCAGTATATGCCTTGGATCAAAGTCTTTTGGATTATTCTTTAATGTTTGGCGCACAGCAGCATCAAAAGCAATTCTTAAATCTGTATCAGTATTTGTTTTACAAATGCCATTCTTTACAGCTTTCCTTACTTGTTCATCAGGAACGCCCTTTACGCCCTTTAATTTCGCACCATACTTTTCTGCAAGTTTAACAATATCTTTAGGAACCTCAGAAGCACCATGAAGAACTAAAGGAATTTTAACAACTTTCTTAATTTCTTTAAGTAAATCTATTCTCAAATCAGCTTTTCCTTTAAACTTGTAAGCGCCATGAGAAGTCCCAATTGCAATAGCTAAGAAGTCACATCCAGTTCTTTCAACAAATTCCTTTGCTTTTTCAGGATCTGTGTAAATAATCCTTTTTGAAGAGACTAAATCTTCTGTTCCTCCAATAGTTCCTAACTCAGCTTCAACCGAAATTCCTTTTTTGTGAGCCAACTTAACAACTTTCTTAGTTATCTTAATATTCTTCTCAAAAGTCTCATGAGAAGCATCAATCATTACTGAAGAAAAACCAAGTTTGATTGCCTGTTTAATTATTTTAATATCTTGACCATGATCTAAATGTAATGCAATAGGAATTTTACTTAGTTCAGAAGCTGTTTTTGCCAAATCAAACAGAAAATTAATTCCCGCGTACTTAATTGCACCTTCTGAAGTTGCCAGAATCACAGGAGATTTAAGGTTCTCTGCTGCTTGAACAATTCCTTGAACAATCTCCATATTGTTAATGTTAAAGTGTCCAACAGCATACTTTCCTCTCCTTGCTTTTTCCAATAACTTCTTAGTATTAGCTAACATCTATTGCACCCTTACCTTTTTAATTCTCATTCTAAATTTCTTAATCATTTGATTAGCTTTCACTTCAGACAATAATCCACTCTTAGTTCCAATTCCCTGAATTACAGATAAAGAGTTAACTATTCCTAATTTTAAACTGTCTTCAAAAGATTTCTTTTTAACTAAGCCTGCTAAAACGCCAGAATTAAGCGCATCTCCGGCTCCAGCAGTATGTAGAACCTTAACATCTGGAGGGATTAAACTATAAATCTCATCTTGATGTAAAGCATAAACCATTCTACGTCCATCTGTAATAATAATTGTTTTTGGTCCAAGTTTAGATAACTCTAGAAGTAATTTCTTTTGGACTAATTTCTTTCCAGATAATGCTTGTGCTTCTTCTTTGTTTAAAATAAGAACAGTTGTTGCGTTTAAGATTGAATGGAATTGTTTTCCTTTTTTAGCCATGTATAAAGAAGGGTTAAACATAATATTGATTTTCTTTTTCTTTGCATACTCAACAATTTCTTTTCCTGTCTTTAATGAGCGGCCCATTAAACTTCCAAAATAAATCCACTTTGCCCTTAATTGCGATTTCTTAAAGTCAGTTGATTTTAAATCAGTAGAAGCTCCTTTGTAAGCATAAATAACTCTATCCCTTTCTCTATCTGAAGATATTAAGGTAGAAAAATTAGTACTCTTCTTACTCCGATGTAAACAGATGTTCTTAACCTTATACTCCTTCATCTCGTTTAAGATAAAGTCTGCTTCCTTATCCTGGCCCAACTTTGTTAGGATTTTAACTCTAAGACCCATCTTAGAAAGAGCTGCGGCAACGTTAGTAGCACCACCACCAGAATGTACTTCTAATTTGTTAACTAGAATTTTATCTCCTAAATGAATCTCTTTAAATTTTGGTCTAATCTCAAGAAAGTGATCTACTACAGCCGACCCAATACAAAGAACATCATCCCTTCTTAACATACTTACCTCTTTTATTATATATAAGAGAATATTTTATTATTTAAATTAGTTGCGGTTACTTAAGCAACTCTAAAATCTTCTTTCCGAACTCTTCAGCTGCCTGAGGCCCATTTGCTGTAATGACCTTACCATCAACAACTACAGGTTCATCAACAAATTCTGCTCCACTTTTAGTTAAGACTTCGGCTTGCTTTCCATCTTCATTCCAAACAGTAACTTTCTTTCCTTCTAAAACATCGGCATAAGCTAGAGTTAAAGGAGCAATACAAATTGCTGCAAGAACTTTTCCTCGATTAATAGCTTCTTGACAAGTTAAATGTGCTTCAACATCTTTATGAAACTGAGTCGCACCAGGACCACCAATGAAAACAATTGCATCATAATCAGAAACGTTAACCTCACTAATAGAAACCGTAGCTTCAGTAGTTGCTTCTCCCATGCTTTTGCAAAGTCCAACTTTCTTGGAAGCAGTAATTACTTCAATCCCTGCATCTTCTAAAATCTTCTTTGGAACTCCATATTCCTTTGGTTGATAACCATTTTGTGCCACAATAAATAACGCCTTTTTCATTTTTATTTTACCTCAACATTTTAAAATACAAAATAAGCCCGAAGATTATTAACACTAAAGCAATTGTTAGCGGCAATATAACTTTCCTGTATCTTCTGATTATTTCTTTCTGATTCACTCCAGAGTTCCCTACAAGTAATTTTGACCAATCCATTTTTATTCACTAATCAAACTTTCTTTTCATTAACTAACTTAGCAAAATGTTCGAAACTTCTATCAAATGTAGCTTCTCCTTTCTCATTGAAACAACATCCAGGCAGTTCCCGATTTGATAAATGATATCTAATACAATCACAACAAACTCCTTTCCTACTACAACCAGGATAAGTACAAGTACAATTCTCTAAGTTCTGCTCTTTCTTGCATTGCATTTAGATTATCAAAGAAAGAAAGAAAGCTTAAAAATATTTGGGTAGATTATTTAAAAACAGCAAAAGAATAAGTTATTATGACTTATTTCATAATTATCCGCGGACCACTAGGTGTTGGAAAATCAACAGTTGCAAAAGCTTTAGCTAAAGAACTTAATGCCAAGTATATTTCTATTGATGAAAAATTAGCTGAACATAAACTGGATTTCATACCTAAAGACGCAGATTGTATTTCAAAAGAAAATTTCATTAAAGTTAATCAATTAATCTTGCCTCTAGTTAAAAATAGTTTATCTGAGGACCTGCCAGTAATACTTGATGGCAACTTTTACCACCAAGAACAAATTGATGATTTAATAGAAAATCTGCATTTTCAAAACCACCTCTTTAATTTAAAAGCCCCCCTATCAACTTGCATTAAAAGAGATAATAACAGGGAGAAAACCTTAGGTAAAGATGCCACTACAGCAGTTTATAATTTAGTCAATAGATTCTCAATAGGTATTGATATTGAAACAGATGGGAAAAATGTTCCTGAAGTAGTTAGAGAGATCCTAGAAAAATTATGATGGGTTTTATTACCCCTTTAAAGGAAAGCTTTATTTACCTTAAAACTTTTGTATTTACTTAGAAAAGATGTGGACAGATATTATTACCTTAATCGTTGGAGTTATCGCAATCTTGATTCTAGCAGAGATTGCTGTTAAAAATTCTATCAGGTTAGCCCACCATTTTAAGTGGAGTGATACATTTATTGGTCTAACAATTCTTTCTATTGGAACAAGTATTCCAGAAATTATGGCGGCTGTTGTAGGAAGTATTGATATTGTTAAACACCCAGATTTAATGAACACAATTTCGGGATTGGTGGTAGGGACTAACGTTGGTTCAGACATCTTCCAACAAAGTTTTGTTCTTGCTTTAGTAGGATTGGTCGGAACTATTGTAGTTATAAGAAAAAACCTTCTTGATGAAGTTGGAGCATTAATTGCTGGTGCAGTATTAATGTGGATAATGACTATAGGTGGTTTTATTAATCGTTTTGAAGGAGCAATTATGTTTTTAGTTTATATTGGTTATTTAATCTACTTAGAAAGAATACAAAGAAGAAAAAGAAAAGAGAACGAAAGTATTAAGCAGATAATCTATAAAAAAGCTACGAAAAGAAGGTTACCAAAAAAGAAATTTGTTTTTGAAATGATTACAATTATAACTTCTTTTGCAATCATGGCTTATGCTGCAAATAAAGTGATAATTGCTTCAACTATTTTAGTCTCAGAACTTTCAATTAGTGCTTCATTTTTTGGTGTTCTTCTTCTAGGAATTGCTTCTGCACTTCCAGAGTTAACAACTGCATTAATAGCAGTAACTAAACATAAAAAAGGAATTTCTGCAGGAGTATTAATTGGAAGTAACGTTACAAACCCATTATTAGGACTAGGATTAGGGGCAATGATTTCTGGTTACGCAATTCCTAAAGTAACTATGTTTTATGACTTGCCGTTTAAGATTGGAATTGCAGGATTAATTTTCTGGTTCTTGTGGAGAAATGAGAAATTAAACAAATGGGAAGCATTTACTTTAATTGGAATCTTTATTGCTTATTTAGTAGCAAGAAACTTCTTATTCCCCGTAGACTTCTAATCTATTCAAACTTATCAATATCTATTTAAATACTAAAGTATAAACTTAAGAAATGGCAAAAAACAACTTCCTATTAGTAGACTTAAGTGAAAAGAAGACAAAGAAGCTAGCTGAAACCATTACTTCAGATACAAGTAGAAAAATTCTAAATTATTTAGTTGAGAAAGATGATTCAGAAGCCAACATTGCTAAAGAACTTAAAATTCCAATTTCTACAGTACACTACCACTTACAAAAATTACAGGAAGCAGGATTAGTAATGGTAGAAGAATTTCATTATTCTAAGAAAGGAAGAGAAATTAACCATTACAAATTAGCTAATAAATATATTATAATCGCACCAAAGAAGATTTCTGGTTTGAAAGAAAAATTAAAAGGAATCCTACCTGTAGCAGTTGTTTCTGTTGGAATTGCTGCTGTAATTAAGTTGTTTACTGGTTCTTTTGGAAGAATGGGTACTTTTGAAGCTAGTGCAAAAATGTCTGCTGAACCCATCATGGAGGCTGCTCCAATGTTAGCAGATACTGCAGTAGAATCTTATAAGGCAATGAACTGCCTTCCTCAATCTTCTCCAGACATTGGTCTTTGGTTCTTAGTAGGAAGTATGTCTGCAATTGTGATTTATCTAATTGTAATGTTGATTAAGGAATGGAGAAAAAAGAAATGAAGAAACTATCTTTAATTTTATTAATTTTAAGTATATCTTTAATCGTAGGATGTAGTTCTAATGAACCAAGCTCTACAATTGGTGGTTGTTGGGGCACTGGATGTAATGCAGATACTGTTGGCACCCAAGTTCCTGATGACTGTAATACCTGTACTTGCACAGAAATGCAAGACGGAACTTACGGTTGGGCCTGTACAGAAATTGGTTGTAATGCTTTTTCTTAAATATTTAAAATAAAGAAAAAAATAAGGAAAATTAGTTTCTTTTTCTAACTAACCTTACTCCAAACACAATTACTAATATTGCAATTGCCCAAGGAACCACAGAGAAGATTAGTTGTAACAGATTATTGAAACTGTTAACAATTCCCTTAACTAACTGTGAAAACTTTACTACAGCAATGTTAGCATAGCCAGAACGTTCTTCTTGTAATGTAATTGAAACTGTAGAATACTCTACTTGTGAATCTTTATTTTCCATTGCTTCTTCAAGATACTTAACCCTTCTCTCTTGGTCAAAGATTTTATCGCTAATCTCGATCTTGTCAGAAATCTCTTTAACTTCAGAATACATCTGTTTATATCTTAATAATCTAGCTTCTTCAGCTGCCAACTCTGTTTTAACATCATAATACTGTTCAGTTATGTCTCTTGCATTTTCATTAAAAGATTGTACTTCTCCAAGTAATTTTAACTGTTCAATAAAATCATTGTAAACAGAAGTAGGAACTTTAACAGTGTAATGCCCATAATAGTAAGCAGTTTTTCCTTGCCCATACAGATTTACATTTTCATTAGTTATAATTCCAGTAACAGAAGTAATTAATCCCTTAAGAGCCAGTTCGTTCTGCTTAAACTCGCCTCTTTCTACTTCTGTTGATAACCCTGCAGATTTAGTTATCTTTCTTTCTTCAATTTCTGGTGCAAACGATTCATCCATGTAAACTCCACCCTTACCAACCATCGCTGATTCGATCATCATGTCCGATGTTGCCATTATCCCTCTTGAGAATGATCCGGTACTTCCAGAAAATACTGAAACAAATAAAACTACTAAAATTATTAATGCTAAAATCCAATTTTCCTTAACTGTATTCAATTGATCTTTAAATGTCATTTTATGACCTCCGTTTAACTTAATAAGAAATAGTAAATTCTAGACATATATAAATGTAAAGATATGTTTGATTGGAGTTGAAGTTAAAAAAAGAAAAGAAATTATTTCAACTTAATATTAACTTCATTAAGCTGATCCTCAGACGCTTCTGAAGGTGCATCCAACATTAAGTCACGAGCATCTTTGTTTTTAGGAAATGCAATTACTTCCCGAATAGATTCTCTCTCTGCCATTAACATTGCCCATCGGTCTAAACCAAAAGCAATTCCACCATGTGGAGGTGCAAATCTTAATGCGTTTAATAAGAACCCAAACTTTTTCTGCTGTTCATCTTCATCAATTCCCAAAGCTTTGAATACATCTTGTTGTAAAGCTGAATCAAATATTCTTATTGATCCTCCACCTAACTCAGTTCCATTTAATACCAAATCATAAGCCCGAGACCTAACTTTTCCTTTCTCAGTATGTAAAAACTGAACGTCTTCTGGAATAGGAGAAGTGAACGGATGATGCATTGCTAAGAATCGATTTTCAGTTTCACTAAATTCAAACATTGGAAATTCTGTAACCCAAAGAAAACTAAATTTCTTGCCAGTTTCTTTTCGAGTATCTGGTTTATCAGACTTGTATTTCTCCATTGCTTCTGTATAAGGCATTCTTTGGAATGGAATTTCAAGATCTTCGTTCAAAACTTCTTTGAACACAAAATGCATCAATTTTTCCATAATACCATAAATATCTTCCTCATCAACAAAAGACATCTCCATGTCCAACTGAGTAAATTCTGGTTGCCTATCTGCTCTCAAATCTTCATCTCTAAAACAACGAACAACCTGAAAATACTTATCAAATCCAGACACCATCAATAGCTGTTTAAATGTTTGAGGGGATTGAGGCAAAGCATAAAACTGCTTTGGATTTACTCTTGAAGGAACTAAATAATCTCTCGCGCCTTCTGGAGTTGCCTTAGCCAACATAGGAGTTTCAATCTCTAAAAATCCTTCTTGGTCTAAGAACTTTCTAATAGCCATGGTTATTTTGTGTCTTAGAATAATGTTCTTCTGCATAACATCTCTTCTTAAGTCAATATAACGATACTTTAACCTTGTTTCTTCAGTAGATTCAATATCTTCACTTAAGTCAAGAGGCAAAGTAGGAACTTCTTTAATCATGGTAATTTCTTTTGCTTCAAGTTCAATTTCACCAGTTCCAGTTCCCTTAACCTGATTCTCAGGTCGAGCATTTACAATACCTTTAATTTGTAAAATATCTTCTTTGTTTGCATTTCTAAACTCATGAGCTAGATCTTTGTTAAGGAAAACTTGTGTTTTTCCATAACGATCTCTAATATCAAGAAAACCAATTTTTCCCGCTATTCTCAGTGAGTCAACCCAACCAGCCAAAATAACTTCCTGACCAGTATTCTCTTTTGATAATTGTCCGCATGTGTGTGTTCGTAACATAGATTAAGAGTAGAAAGTGCTAGTTTTTATGCTTTTTGGCATATTAAGGGAATATTTAAATAAAAATACCAATAATTTCAGCATATGCGAGACACACTCAAGAAATTAGGACTTACTCCAAATGAGGTAGAAGTTTATCTTACCTTACTAAGACATGGAGAAATGAGTGTATACAAACTCGCTTCTAAGTCTGGATTTCATAGACAAATTTGTTATGACGCATTAGAACGTTTATTAGAAAAGGGCTTTGCATCTTATGTAGTTAAAGATAATAAAAAGTATTTCAAACCTATAGAGCCAAAGAAGATTTACAACTATATCCAAGAAAAGAAAGAAGAATTTGATTTAGCATTACCAAAATTAGAAGAGATTTACAATTCTGTTGAAGAAGATACTAAAGTTGAAGTTATTAAAGGAAAGTTAGTACTGAGAATGATCTATAATGATATTATCAAAGTTATTACTAAAACAAAGAAAGGTCTTCTTGCCATGGGTGTTGATGAAGAAAAATTCCTAGAATTTGATAAGATTGCTATAAAACAATACATTAACAAAATTGGCAAATTAAAAATAAAAGAAAAACTTCTTTCAAAAGAAAGTTCTAAAACGTTCTTTGAAGGACCACAATCAGAATATCGTTTACTTCCAGATCATCTCTTCAATCCTAATCCTACTCACATTTATGGTGATAAAGTAGCAATAATTCTCTGGGGAGAACCAATGCACGGCATTATTATGGAAAGTAAGCAAGTTGCTGATGCTTATAGAAAATACTTTCAAATTCTTTGGGAAATGTCTAAGAAAAAGAAATAAGTTATACTTCCTTAAAAACTCTAAAAAAATCCCAAAAGTCATAAAGAGCAACCCCAGTGTATAACAATAATGAAAATACAGTCATTAGCCCCAATAATTTTGGATAAACAAAGTTAATACTAATAACTAATGCTTCTAAGAGAAGAGCAATTAACAACATAAAAATAAATGTTGATGCGTGGGATAGAGTTCTAATTCCAAAATTTCTAATGTTAGAATGTTCGTAAGAAAATGCAAAGTTTGCAAAACAAACAGTAACTAATAAAATACTAACAATTAAAAGAAAATCACCAATATTGTTACTATTCACCACCTTCAAACCCAAGAATATAGTTTTGTAAAAAAGAAAGGCCAAGAGAATAACTAAAAAGTTTTTAACCAAATTCTCTTTAAGTGTGGTTTCAAATAACCTTCTATTAATCATAATTCAGATATAATTAGAGCACTACTTTAACCTGTGCCAGAAAGATCTTTCTGACAGTAAAAAGAAAAAAAGAATTAAACTCTTCCACATAACTTCTCAGCCTCAAGAATCCTCTTAATAGCTAAGATGTAAGTGGCAGTTCTGAAGTCATACTCTTTTCCAGAATAAGCTTCCCAAATGCTTTCAAAGGCTACTATCATCTTCTCCTTCAAACGTTCTTTAACTTCATCAGCTTTCCAATATAATCCAGTATTGTTCTGAATCCATTCAAAGTATGAAACGGTAACGCCACCAGCATTTGCAAGGATATCAGGTAAAACTAACACACCTTTCTGATGCAATATTTCATCAGCTTCAGGGGTTGTTGGACCATTTGCCAATTCTAAAATAATTTTAGCTTTAATCTCCGCTGCATTCTCAGCAGTAATTACATTTTCTAAAGCAGAAGGAACTAATACAGAAACATCTAACTTAAGTAAATCTTCATTGCTAATTTTCTCAGCATCAGAATAGTTTACAACAGATTTAGTCGAAGACTTAACTTCAATTACTGAATTAATATCCAATCCAGAAGCATTGTAAATCCCACCTTTAGAATCTGAAACAGCAACAATTTTATAACCATGCTCAACAAGAAGTTTAGCAGCGTTCATTCCCGCATTACCAAATCCCTGGATAGCTACAGTCTTCTCAGTTAGATTAATCTTACCAATAGCCTCTTCTAGAACATAAACTCCACCTAAAGCAGTGGCAATATCTCTAACTAAAGAACCACCAACAGCTAAGGGTTTGCCAGTAATTACCCCTGGAGCACTTTCTCCAATTAAAGTTTCATACTCATCTTTCATCCAAGCCATGATCTGCGGAGTAGTGTAAACATCGGGAGCAGGGATATCTTTTGTTGGACCAATATGTTTGTAAAAAGAACGAACCCATTGTCTACTTAATTCCTGAATCTCATCTGAAGATAACTCTTTAGGATTAACTGTAATCCCTCCTTTTCCTCCACCAAGAGGAACATCTGCCACTGCTGTTTTCAAAGACATCCAGAAAGCAAGAGACTGAACTTCATCTAAATCAACACCTGGATGAAATCTAATCCCACCTTTGTAAGGCCCGCGAGAATTGTTGTGTTGTACCCTAAAAGCAGAATACTTTTTTCCATTAACATCTAACTCTGCTTGTAATATTTGGTTAGGTGTTTCTAGAATCTTTAGTTGGTTTTCATCCACTCCTGCAAGAGGAGCAATCTTTTCTAAGAATTGTTTTATTTTGTCGAATGTCATAAGAAATAAGGGAGAAAATATCTTTATAAAGATTTGGAAACTAGGCAAGTTAAGTTAGAATATATGCATTACTGTATCAACTAAACTTTCCTTCAGCCAACCGCAAAGATATCTCTTCTAACTTCTTCTTATACTCAACTAAATCAACCTTAACTCTAGCAACACCTGATTTCATTGCAGCTTCTGCCACAGAATAAGCAACTCGAGACAAAACTCGAGGATCAAAAGGCTTGGGAATAATGTATTCCGGACCAAAACTAAACTCAGAACCATATGCTTCAACAACTTCTTTAGGAACTTCTTCCTGAGCCAATTCTGCCAAAGCCCTTACTGCCGCCAATTTCATTTCTGCATTAATCGTGCTAGCCCTAACATCTAATGCACCACGAAAGATAAAAGGAAAGCCCAAAACATTATTTACTTGATTAGGATAATCACTTCTACCTGTTGCCATAATAACATCAGAACGTGTCTGTTTAGCAAGGTCATATTTAATCTCAGGATTAGGATTGGCCATAGCAAAAACAATTGGATCCGAAGCCATCCCTAACAACATTTCTTTTTCCAAAAGATCTGCCTTAGAAACACCAATAAAAACATCGGCACCAGATAAAGCGGAAGATAAACTTATATCAACTGGCTGAGCAAACTTAGCCTTATACTTATTAACATCCCTAGACTTTGTGATCAACCCCCTAGAATCAAACATAAATATATTCTCCAATTTAACACCAAGATCAACTATTAAATTAGCACAAGCAATCCCAGCTGCACCAGCGCCAACAAAAATAACTTTTACAGAAGAAATCTCTTTCTTTGCAATTTTTAAAGCGTTCAATAAACCAGCTGCAGTAATTACCGCAGTCCCATGTTGGTCATCATGAAAAACAGGAATATCCAACTTCTCAATCAACTTTTCTTCAATTGCAAAACATTCAGGAGCTTTAATATCTTCAAGGTTAATTCCCCCAAATGTTGGTTCTAAGGATGTAACGATCTCAATAAACTTATCAATATCCAATTCATTAATTTCTAAATCAAAAGCATCCACATTAGCAAAACGTTTGAACAAAACACTTTTTCCTTCCATAACTGGCTTGCTTGCTAAAGGTCCAATGTTTCCTAATCCTAAAACAGCCGTTCCATTTGTAATTACACCAACTAAATTACCCTTTGCAGTATAGTCATAAGCTTTTGAGGGATCTTCTTTAATTTCTAAACAGGGTTCTGCAACCCCAGGAGTATATGCTAAAGACAAATCTTTAGAGGTGGAAGATGGTTTTGTTGGTAAAATAGAAATTTTCCCAGGAACGTTTTTAGAATGATAATCCAATGCTTCTTGTTTGTAATTTTCCATAACATCCTTAGATCAAAGGTCTATTTAAAGATTATTATATTATAATGTAGAAAAAGAAAAATTAATTATCTGAATTATCTTGATTAATGGAATAATCTGCCAAAATTTCATCACCTTGCTCTGGAACGTAATCTACACCAACAAACCTTTCTTCGCCATTAATGTAAAGTTTATACTCCAAGTCTTTTAAACCAATTCGTTCATATAAGTGGTTTAAAGACATCCCCCTAGAGAAAAACTGAACTTTCTCAGTATCAAAGTTAATAAAAATGTCATCATAACTTAACAATAAAACTTCAGAACTGTCAATTACCTTAAAACTAAACTCCACAGACTCTTCAGAAAATGGATAATAGGGATTCTCATTACAATCATTCTGAGTACACATGTTTTGTGAACATAACACCCTCAAAGGATCATCCCCACAAATTAAGTAACAATCAGAATCTAATTGACAAATTCTTGGTTCAATAGCGTAAACTTGGTCTTCAAAATCTAACATTGGAATTGTAAATCCTGCAGCAATCATAATCATTAAAAGAATCAATAGAATCTTACTAAATAATTTCTTGTCTTTAGCCATAAAATAAAAGAAAAAGAAAAGAGAATAAAAAGCTTTTGGAAAAAAGGCCCAAAAAACAAAGTTTTTTCATGGCTTTCTATTCTACAATTAGTTCGCCAGTCATTCCACGCCAGTCTTCGCAGCTTGAACATTTAAACTCAAATGATCCTGCTTGATCTGCAGTAAACTCAACTGTAGTAGTTCCAGAAACTTCTTCACTAACTCCTAAACTAGAAATTGCAAACGTAAAGTCTAATCCAGTAGGAACAATTGTCATCTTAACTTGATCTCCAGCTGAAACCTTAACCTCTTCAGGAGTAAACAACCATTTCTTAGCATCTACTGTAACTTCAACTGTCGAACCAACTACTACTACTTCTGCAACTGGCTCTTCAACTACCTCTTCCACAACAGCTTCTTCTTCAGGAACTTCAATGATCAGTTCTTCTGCTTCTGGCTCTTCAGTTAAAACTTCAATCTCAACTTCTTCAGGTGTTTCTTCAACAACAACCATTTCTTCACTACCAGCGTCAAGAGCAGCTTCAATTTCCTGTACAAAAACTTCGTAAGGTTGTGCTCCACTAATCATCTTACCATTAATAAAGAATCCAGGCGTTCCAGAAACTCCATAACTTTGTCCTTCAAGTAAGTCTGCTAATACTTCTTCTTCCATTGCTCCAGAATCTAAGCACTCATTAAACTTATCTGTATCTAGTTTCAAATCTTTTGCATATCCTTTCAGATAACTAATTCCTAAGTAATCTTGGTTAGCGAATAAGTAATCATGCATTTCCCAATACATTCCTTGTTCACCAGCACATTCTGCAGCTTCTGCTGCTTTCTGAGCGTTAGCGTGGAAGTCTAAAGGAAAGTCTCTAAATACATAACGAACTTTTCCGGTTTCAATATATTCTTTAACAATTTGAGGATAAGTTTCCATTACATACTTTCCACAGAAAGGACATTCAAAATCACTAAACTCAATAATTGTTACAGGCGCATTTACGTCCCCTTTAATTGCATCATCATCAATTGAAACATCAAGATTAACATCTTCTATTGCTACAATCTCACCATTAAGATCAAATCCTTGTGGAAAGAATAAACTTCCATCTTTAGTAATGTATGACTCAACGTCTTGTCCAGCTACAGACAGCGTAACTTTGTATAACATACCAGCATCTTCAGAAGAAGAAACTTCTGCTACAAATGGTGCTTGTAACAAATTGGTGTTAACATAGTCTAACACTTTTTGTTCTGCTTCACTCATTGAAAGTTCCGCTCCAACAGCATTATCAGCTAATCCAAACCCATTAGTGTAAATTGATGCTACTAATAATACTAATAAAATACCTGCAATTAATTTCCAGGTTGAAGATCCTTTCTGAACGTCATCAGAATCATCTTCCCAAGGATCAACAATAGGAGTAGCTTCAACTTTCGGTTCTTCTTTAACTTCTTCCTTAACTTCTTCTTTCTTAGAAACGTGCTCAAACTTAACTTCTTCTTTATCTTCCTTAATTATCTCAACTTTTGGTTCCATTATAACTTCCTCAGCAGGAGCACTCTTCTTAGCTACAGTTTTAGCTTCCTTAACTTTTTTCACATTTGTCTTTTTCTTGGTTTTTTCTTGTTTAACAGGACTGATTTGCACTTCTTCCTCTATAAACTCGTCACCAAAGAATGAATCTTCCATATCATCTAATTGTTTTTGTTCCATTAAAAAACACCTCACCGTTTTTTTGGGAATTAAAATATTATCGTACTAAATAGTGTACCATACCCTCAGCAGTTATTTTGGTCAGAAGTATTTATAAATATTTAGCTAGTTAAGAAGATATTCTCGCCCATATAGTTAAGGCTTCAAAGATATATTTAAAAATACCAAGTCCTAGGTATAAAAACATGGCATTCAATATAGTAGGAAGCAACATAGACCAATTTGAAATTAATGGCCGACATTACAAAATAGAATACAGGGCTGGGATACAAAATCCATTAAGAAATGATCTAGAAAGTATCATCCGAGTTTTTTGTGAAACAGAAATTGCGGAGAAACTTCCAAGAATTACCTTTGTAATAGAAAGGAATAAGGTTAATGATGCTGCATTAGCATGGATAGATACTAAAGAAGCCAAAGGAGGACTAAAAGTTATACATTTAGATGCACCCTCCTTACAAGAGAGCCATGCAAAAGAAAGTAATACATCATTCACGAGATATATCGTTAAAGCATTAGCTCATGAAGCATCTCACCTCATTAGAGAGATGATATCAAGAGAAATAACAATTAAAGACCTCACACAAAAGAGATTAAGTGAACATTTGGCAAAGAGTAAAAAAGTAGATGACCATTCTCAATTTTCAGTTATTTTAGAGGTGACGAGATGGTGGCTTCATAGATTTATCAATGACCTCCACACAGAAGGTTTTGCAGAATTTAACACTGGCCAAATTGCAACTAGATTTGATTATAATGAAACATATCAAGACAGTTTGTACCGTATATCTAAAAGAAAACTCTTGGAAATAGAAGCCTTAAGAACTAGTCTTTTTTCTAAATTCGAGGAAATTCAAAATCCAGAAAAATATAAAGGAAGAGAATCAGATTATTTTGCTGATTTAGAATCCCTCGGAAAGTTAGTAACTAATTTTACTTTAAAAATTAGACATAATTCTTATGGTATTGGTGAATATATGTATTACTTAATTAACTATCACTCAAAAAAAGAAATTGATTTTGTTAAGATAAAGGTATTTAAGTTTATCAAAAAGTATGAGGAAATAGAAATATCTAAGAATAGAAAACCAATCATCTCTTTAAATAGTAAACAGGGTTATTTTGATTATAATCACACTTTAGCAGAATGGGCAGCCGCAGTCAAAGTAATGAGAAATAGAAAGAAAAAATAAAATCAGCTTTTAAACCCGTTTGTTTGGATTTTAAGAACCTCTCCATCCTTCAGATGTACAGTTTTCTGAGAATAACGAACCAAGTCAGTGTCGTGAGTAACTAAAATGATAGTTTTGTTCTCTCCAGTATGTAAACGAGCAAGCATTTCCATAACTTGTTTTCCCGACTTAGAATCTAAGTTTCCAGTGGGTTCATCAGCAAGAATAATTTCGGGATCATTAACTAAAGCTCTAGCAATCGCTACTCTTTGTTGTTGTCCACCAGAAAGCTCAGTTGGCTTGTGATGCATCCGGTCTCCCAAACCAACCATAGTAAGTAATTCTGTTGCTCTTTTTAAACGAATATCTTCAGGAACATTTTGAAAGATTGTTGGCAGGGTAACATTTTCTAAAGCACTAAGTGTTGGAATTAAATTAAATTGCTGAAATACAAAACCTATCGTTTTTCCTCTTAATTGAGCTAAATCAGATTCGCTAAGAGTAGAAATGTCTGTTCCTTTCAAGTAAATCTTACCTTTAGTAGGAGTATCCAAAACCCCAACCTGATTCATCATAGTTGACTTACCGGAACCAGAAGGACCAATAATAACTACAAACTCTCCCCTATTAATTTCTACATTCACTCCTTTAAGAACATCTAATGCAATATCCCCCATATAATATGTTTTCCAAACATTTTTGAGTTGGATTACTGTTTTTGTTCCCTTAACAGACTTTTTTTGTCTCATTTTTTCACTCTATTTGATTCCTTTATTAACATCATTTAATAACTTTACTCATATCTTAGACTATCAGAATGATAAATCATCCTGAGAGTTTCCTCACTCATTTTATTCGTATCGTAAACTATCAACCGGATTTTGTTTCGAAGCACTTCTTGCTGGCGCGATTCCAGATAAACAACCAATAATAAATGAAAATAATAATGTCCCACCAATTAATAACCAGTCAATCTTTATTGATAAAAACGCAGGACCAACAGCAACAACAAAAGCAAGTTCAGTAAGTTTGGCAAATCCAATACCCACCGTTACACCAATTATTCCTCCTCCGAGGCCATAAAGGCCAGATTCTACTAAGAATAAAGCCATTACTTGTGAGTTTCTTGCCCCCAATGCTTTAATTATCCCAATTTCCCGAGTTCTTTCAAGAACCGCAGTATACATAGTATTCATAATTCCAATCCCACCAACTAATAAAGAGATGGCAGCAATACCAATCAAAACGATTTGTACAATATCTAAAATAACACCAAAAGCTTCTGCAAACTGTTCAGGAGTTTGAATTTCAAAATCTTCATCCCCTGCCTTAAGATCGTGCTTCTTTCTCATTTCTTTTTCAATATCTTCAGCAACTAAAAGAGGGTCTTCAGCTAAGGAAGTTTGAGCAATAATAAAGTTTAAATCTTCCCCAGAATCAAACACTTCTGTGTACGCATCTAAAGGAATAATGGCTGCTTGATCATCAGGGGGAGAACCAATTTTATCCAAAAATCCAATTACCTTAAATTCTTGGTTATGAAGATTAATCTTATCTCCCAACTCTACCCTCTTTTCAAATAAATCTTCTTGAGAATGTTCATAGCCTAAAAGAGTTTTAAATTTGTCACCTTCTCTCAACAACCTACCTTCACTCAGCCCATAAGTCTGTGCATCCCATACCAACGCCCTTTCTTCAGGATCAGTAGAGATTCCAGAAATAAAACCATAACTAACTAAATCATTATATTCCATCTTAGCAAACGCTTGTGTCAATCCCGTAGCTATTTTTACACCAGAAACTCCCTGAATTAATTCTAAGTCATCTTCATTAAGTAATTCAGCCGCACCCATGCCAAAAAATCCCCCTTTAGGAAGAATAAACAATTTATCTTTTCCTAAAGCAGAAAACTGTTGCTCAATAGCATTTTCCAATCCTTGTCCCAGAGTAATCAAAGAAACAATAGCTGCAATACCAATAAAAATACCAATTAGAGTAAGCCAAGACCTCATCTTCTTTCGCTTAATTTCTTTCCAAGGTATTTGTATGTAATCTTTTATCATGCACAAAAAACCCCTGTTTTTGGTATGCTAAAAAACATAGTTTTATTTTTTATCATGTATTATTTCCTCAACGCATCCACTGGATGCAATTTTGCTGCTTGTCTTGCTGGGAACCAACCAGACATAGCACCAATAAAAAAACCAAACAATAACATCCCAATCATTAAAGAGGGATTAAAGTTTGCTTTGATTAAATAACTGCCGTAAACTTGAAATGCAATTAACTCTACAGTTTTACTTATTCCAAAACCAATACTAACACCAATGGCCCCACCAAACAATCCTAAGAAACCAGATTCAATCAAAAATAAAAGTAAAATTGATTCCCTTCTTGCTCCTAATGCTTTCATAATTCCAATTTCTCTTGTTCTTTGTATAACTGCGGTGTACATAGTATTCATAATTCCAATCCCACCAACTAATAAAGAGATGGCAGCAATTCCTACAAGAACTCCTTGAACAATCGCTAGAATAGTATTTAAAGTTGCTAAAAGACTTTCAGGAGTTTGAACAGTAAAATCCTCTTTACCTTCTTCAACATCTCGAGATTTTCTCAAATCTTTCTTAACATTCTCTGTTACAACAGCAACACTTTCCCCAGAATTAACTTTAGCAGGAATGATATCATAATCTTCCTCCACTCCCAAGACTTCTCTTAAAGCTGCTTCTGGAACAACTAAGGTACCATCCTGTTGAGGGTTGCCAGACTTTTTTAATATACCAATGATCTTAAATGATTGACCTTCAATTTCAATTTTATCTCTCAGTTGTAAACTAATGTCAAAGAAATCATCAGCAAAGTCTGCCCCAACCATAATCTTAAATTTATCTCCTTTCTTTAATAGTCTCCCTTGATCAATGTTATAATTATTAGCTTCAATAGCCAAATCAATTCCCTCATCTCCTTCAGGCATAGAAGCAGTGTAAGCATACTGAACTTCTTCTTTAAATTCTATTTGTACAGAACGCACGATCCTACCAAGTGCAATGTCGATCCCTTTGCTTTTCTCAATTACTTCAAGATCTTTTTTTGTTAGAGGGACCTCTGCCCCTGTACCTGGAGGACCAAAGCCAGATCCAACTGCTTGAACAATAATTTTATCTGAACCTAAACTTACAAACTGTTCACCAATTGCGTTTTGTAATCCTTGAGAAAGTGATATAAGAGCTACGACTGCAGCAATCCCAATAAAAATTCCTATCATAGTCAACCAAGAACGCAATCTACGATGACTTGCACTTTGGTAGGCTAACTTAAAATAATCTTTGAGCATCTTAATGTATACTTAAACGGCTAATAAAAAAGAAAAATTAAGCTTTCTTTTTCTTCTTGTAAAACTTTTTGTAATAAACATACCCACCAATTGCCAAAATGATTAAAACAAAGAACATCCAAGTATTACTACTTTCAACAACGCCATATTTTTTTAATTTAGATGAAGAGTAAAGTTCCATTTCCAAATCAACCGTTTGCTGAAATTCTTTATTATTAGCATCATAGTATTTAATTTGTATTGGCAGATTTAATTTATCTACCCCATTGTTAATAAAAATATTAATCTCTTCACTTTCGGTATCATCTGAATCTACGTCTCCCAAATAAAAGTAATCAGTGGTCGAAACTAGAGTGTAATCTTCTGAAGGTAATAAATAAAGTTCCATATATTTAACATTAGAACTACCGGCATTAGCCAATTCTATAGTTACTTTTCCCGCATTATTATCTTGTAAAACATCACTCTTTTTAATGTAAATTTTAACATCAGGAACTTCTCCAACAGTTATAGCTAAGATGTCTGAGACTGAATAAGCGTTACCTTTCTCATCATTATAGGTTATATTTAAAGGAACCTTATACAACCCCGGTGTTGCACTTGGATCAGCAATAATGTTAAATTCTAAAGAATTTTGATAGTTCGTTTTTAAATTAGCAACTCTTCTTTCTGAAGAAGATTGATATGGTGCGAGTGGAATATCAGCACCACTAAAGTCTAATTTGAACTTAATATCTTTCAACAAAGAATCAGCTAAATTTTTAACCATAATCTTAATTATTGCATTTTGCCCAGGAGCAATTTGTTTAGGTTCAGAAGTAATTGAAGTGATATCTAACACCGCATCTTGAGTTTGAATATCTATAGTAAGTTCACCATTTGTGTAAGCACGGCCAACGTCCCCCATAGAAACAATCAAATCAATACCCACTTCACCTTCAACTGCGTTTTCATCAACCTTCAGCTTAAACTCAACAATTTCTGAGTCTGCTCCAGTTGAACTTGCTCTTAACTTACCAATGTTCTTTTCAGCCTCATCACCATAAATGGTGAAAGGAAACTTTGGAACAATTTTAACAATTGTATCTTTAGTAGATTCTTGTCCGGAATTTTCAACCTTAAATTTTAAAACTACAGTCTGCCCAGGCTCAACAGGATCAGGGCTTTGTGATTGTAAGGTTACAGAAATTTGTTCTCCTGTTGCACTTACAAAATTAATAAGAAACAATGAGAGTAATAATGAGATTAATACAAAAATAGATGTCAATTTATTTTTCATTCTTTAATACCACCAGTTTAGATTACTATAAAATTATTTTAGTTATATAAAGTTATTGGTCTTTGGACATAATTCATTCCAAAACACATCCTGTTTTATCACTTAAGTAATCAAAATACTTGACTCCAGTTGTAACAGTCCCATCTTCAAATTTCCAAGTTGGCAAATATTTGATTTCTTCTTCAGCACATTTCTGCTGATTTATGGAACATTCAATATAATTTACAAATTTTATAGAATCTCCAAATATGGCCTTTTGATCCTGACAATGAGGACAATCTTTAGATCCATAAAGTTCTGCCCCCTTTTCAGTTAAACATTTGGCGAAATTATCATCAACAACAGGATTACTTTGTCCACATCCATAAAGGAATAAAGTTATAATAAGCGTAATAACTAAAAACCATTTTCTCATTTTTCTGCCTCATGCCAATCCGGTCCGATTTTATTCCCAGTTAAATATGAATATGTGCTTAATGCTGCCTTTGCTCCTTCACCAGCAGCAATAATTGCTTGTTTGTAAGGCATACTGGTAACGTCACCAGCTGCAAAAATCCCTTCGCAAGAAGTTTTTCCAAAACAATCTGCAACTATTTCTTTCTTTTCATTTAACTTAACTAAATCTCCAACTAAAGAACTATCCACAATATAACCAATTTCTAGAAATATTCCATCCACAGTTAATTCCTTTTTTTCTTTAGTTTGAACATTTTCTACAGTTACTCCTGTTAAGAATTTATCTGCCTGAAGTTCAACAACCGCAGAATCAAGAACAAGTTCCACCTTAGGGTTTTTCTTAACTTTCTCAATTGTAATCTCATCTCCACGAAATTCTTGCCTTCTGTGAACAAGATATACTTTCTTTACATGAGAAGATAGGTCTTCCACTGCTTCTAATGCTGAATTCCCACCACCAACAACAACAACAGTTTTATCTTTGAATAAAGGACCATCACAAGTAGCACATGTTGAAACTCCCCGTCCCAATAATTTATCTTCGTTAGGTAATCCTAGCATCCTAGGGACTTTTCCAAATGTTAAAATAACAGATTTGGTTTGATATTCATTTCCATCGCCCACTTTAATAGTAAAAGTTTTGTCATCGTTTCTAACTAATTCCTTAACTTTACCAAAAGAGAATTCAGCACCAAAACTTTCTACTTGTTTTCGAAATGTTTCCATTAATTCCATACCTTTTTGCGGTTCTACGCCAGGATAGTTTTCAATATGTGCAGTAAGACTAGCTTGTCCGCCAACATCTACAGTTATTATTAAAGTTTTTAGTTTTTTTCTGCCAGTATAAATTGCTGCTGCCAATCCCGCTGGACCAGCTCCTATTATTATTGTATCGTACATAACTTTAACCATGAATTAAGTTGTTTAAAAAGATTGCTATGTTTTGTTTGTCCTATGGCCAGGCATGCACTACTTACTCAAGAATAGTAAACAAAGCTTAATAAAGTAAAAACTATCCACTTATAATAAATGGAATTCCGAATACAAAAAAAAGAGAATGAAAATATTCATAGATATCCCACAGAAGATCTAAAACTAGCTCAAAAGTTTTCCACTTCCTTGAAGAAAGAACTAGGTGACTTTATGTTGGCATCAGTAGTGTTTGGCTCTTCAGTAAGAAGAGATTCCACTCCAAAAAGTGATATTGACGTTTTAATTGTTAGTGATGATGCTTCATTTGTAATAAATGATGCCTTAGTTGAAAGTTATAGAATTATTGTTGAAAAAGTTATTGGAGAAATTTCACCTAAATTACACATTACCTCCATGACTTATACTTCATTCTGGGAATATGTTAAAGCTGGTGATCCAGTTGCAGTTAATATTCTTAGAGATGGAGTTGCTTTAATTGATACAGGGTTTTTCGAACCATTACAAATGTTGTTAAAACAAGGTAGAATCCGTCCTTCAGAAGAATCAGTTTGGCGATATTTTGGCAGAGCACCAAGAACGTTAATAAATTCTAAATGGCATTTAATGCAGGCTACTCTTGATTTATATTGGGCAGTAATTGATTCTGCACACGCTGCTTTAATGAGAAAAAATGAGGTTCCCCCAACACCAGAACATGTTGCAGACATTCTTGAAAGAGTTTTTGTTAAACATAAATTGTTAGAATCAAAGTATGTTAATACTATGCGTAAATTCTATACTTTAAGTAAGAAAATCACACATAGAGAAATTAAAGAAATTAAAGGCCAAGATTATGAAAAGTTCTACTTAGAAGCAGAAGCCTTTGTTCGAAGAATGAAATCTCTGGTTGAAAAAGGCAAGTTTTAGAGTTAATCTTTAACGTCCCATTCTTCAAAGAATTGTTTTAGAAAACCTTCCATGTAAGAAGTTCTTTCTTCAGCCATCTTCTTTGCAGTTTCTGTGTTCATCAAATCTTTAAGAAGTAATAATTTCTCATAAAAATGGTTTACAGTGGTGTTCTTTCTTTCCCCTGTATATTGCTTTTTGTACTCTTCTTTTGTTGCTCCAGTTAAAGGCTTGATACTAGGATCATAAAGCATTTGACCAAACATCTGTCCAGATGCAAAAGCCCGAGCAATACCAATTGCCCCTAAAGCATCTAAGCGATCAGCATCTTGAACAACCATCCCTTCTTTGGCCTCCATTGCGGAAGAATGTCCTTCTCCCTTAAATGCCAATCCATTAATGATTCTAATAATTTGTTTACTTTCTTCCTCAGAAACATTCACCTTACTAAGCCAAGAATTAAGTTTATCTTCATTAGAATCATCTTTACCACCATTAAACTTCCAATCATCAACGTCATGAAGCAAAGCAGCCATTTGAACAATAAACAAGTCTGCATTTTCTTCTTTTGCTAACCTAAGAGCAATCTTCCAAACCCTTTCAGAATGAAACCAATCATGCCCAGTAGTTTCCCCTTCAAGTTCAGATTTAACAAAATCAATTGTTTTAGAAATCACTTCTTCGTTATTCATGGTTCCCGATATAAATAAGGTAGTTATTAATTTTTCTATAACAAATAGGATCAACAATCAAAACCTTTAATAATAACTTCTTCCTTACGAGCTTTGATGAAAGCGGTTATAGAGAAATATTGTTTGAAGAATGCTTATGATTTTGGTTCTGTTAATCCAAAAGTTGTTCTGGGATTAGTTCTAAGAGAGAATCCAGAATTTAAAAAAGATGTTCCTTCTGTTCTAAAACAAATTGAAGAAACGGTAAAAGAAATTTCTAAATTAAGTAAAGAAGAAATTAAAGCTAAACTGCCAAAAGAACTTTTACAAGAAAAGAAAAAAGAAGTTAAGAAAGGACCATTAAAAGAACTGCCAAATGCAGAAGATGGTAAGGTAATTGTTAGAATTGCTCCTTCTCCTAGTGGACCATTACATATTGGACACGCTTACGGTTACTCACTAAACTATGAATATGCAAGGATGTACAAAGGAAAATTTATTGTTCGTATAGAAGACACTAATCCAAGTAACATTTACGCTCCAGGCTATGAAATGATTGAAGAAGATTCAAGATGGTTAACAGATGATAATGTTGATAAAGTTGTTATCCAAAGTTCAAGATTAGGAATTTATTATGACCATGCTGAAAAGTTGGTTAAGATGGGCAAAGCATATGTTTGCGAATGTGATGCAGATAAGTTTAGAGAAATGAAAGCTAAAGGCAAAGCTTGTCTATGTAGAGATTTAGACAAAAAAGAACAAGCATTAAGATACGCAAAGATGTTTAGTGGATATGCAGAAGGCGAAGCTGTTCTTCGTCTAAAAACAGACATTAAACATAAAAACCCAGCAATGAGAGATTTTTCAATTATGAGGATTAATGAACATGTCCATCCTAAAACTGGAAAGGAACAAAGAGTTTGGCCGTTAATGGTTTTATCTGTTGCACTTGATGATCACCTTCTTGGAATTACACATGTTCTTAATGGAAAAGAGCATTTGGATAACATTTACAAAGAACAGATAATCCAAGACTATTTAGGTTGGAAACATCCTGAACATAAACATTGGGGTATGATTAATTTTACCGGATTCAAATTAAGTACATCAAAAACAAGAATTGCAATTGAACAAGGTGAGTATGAAGGTTGGGATGATATAAGATTGCCAACACTTCCTGCTTTAAGAAAAAGAGGATACCAACCAGAAGCGTTTAGAAAGTATGCAATTGAAATTGGTTTAAGCTTAAATGATAAAACCGTAGCTATGGATGAATTTTGGAAAAACATCAATTCTTTTAACAAAGAGATTGTTGAAACAAAGGCAAACAGATTTTTCTTTGTCGATAATCCAGTAGAGTTAAATGTGGAACATGCTCCTCCTGAAAAGGTAAGTTTAGATTTACATCCAGACTTTCCAGACAGAGGACAAAGAGAATTATTGGTTAAAGGAACAGTATTAATTTCACAAGATGATTTGAAAAAACTAGAAGAAGGAAAAATCCACAGATTAATGGATTACTGTAACTTTGAAAAGAAAGGTAATAAATTTGTTTTTATTTCAGAAAATTTGGAAGATTTTAGGGGAGCTAAGAATAAAGGAATAGTGATGCATTGGTTACCTTTTGAAAGTAAGTTAAAAGTTGAAGTACTACAAACAGATAATGAGTTTGTTAAAGGAATAGGAGAAGAAGCAATGTTAAATTTGGAAGAAGGAAACATTGTACAGTTAGAAAGAAGATACTTTGCAAGATTAGTAAAAAAAGAGGAAGGTAAGTTAACCTTCTGGTATTTACATAAATAAAAATCCAAAAAGGATTTTTAATCTTGCTTAACAGCAAGAAATAAAAAAAAATAAAAAAATTAACTAGGGGTGGTTAAAATAGCAAAAATTAGTAGAGATACGCCATTGGCGGAATTAACATTACGTAGATATGAAAAACCTACGATGAACGATAGAGATTTGGTAAGAAAGTTCTGTTTAAGTATTGGATTATTACAACCTGGAGATAGTAGAGATGTTGTTGTTGATGTTCTTCATGTGTTGATGAGAGCAAGACAGAGAAAAGAAGAATTACATTCTGAAGAAGTTAAGAATAATGTAATGGCCTTAAGAAAAAGTGTAAAATTACCGATGTTGGGAATTGCTTCATCTAACATCAGAAGACAATTGAAAAGATTAAAAGATTTACATTTAATTGAAACTAATTCAAACTTGTACAGAATTACCGAATGGAATAACCTTTCTGAAATCTTTGAAGAAAAGGTAGAAGGATTCTTATTAAAAACAGTAATGTCTCGAGTAAAAGATTATTTAGTAAAGATGGACGAAGAGTTTAAGCACGATGAAGAAGGAAATTGAAGTTAAGGCAAAGGTAGAGAACTTTGACGTTCTGTTGTCAAAGTTAAAAGAATTAGGTTGTGTACTTTCAGAACCATTAACTCAAAACGACAATATCCTCTTAAGCAAAGAATTAGAGTTTCCAGACATTATCCTAGGAACACCAGTATTAAGAATCAGAGAAAGTAAAGATACAAAATTTACCCTTAAGATTGCTTCTGGTAACGAATTAGTTTGCGAAGAACACGAAGTTATTGTAAGTAATGCTGAAAATACAAAACAATTGTTAGAAGCTCTGGGGTATCACACAGTTGTTAAAGTTAACAAAACTAGAAGAAAGTGTAAATACAATGATTATGAGATCTGTTTGGATGAAGTTGAAGAATTAGGAAGCTTTGTTGAAGTTGAAAAGTTTTCAGAAGACGATCCAAGCAAAATACAAGAAGAATTATTTCAATTCTTAGAATCTCTTGGAGTAAAGAAAGAAGATCAAGTATTTCAAGGATACGATACCTTGATGTTTAACAAAAACACTTAATGGTAAAAAACTAATTACTGGTTCCAGGATGATTTAATTCTTTTATTGCCAAATCAACTTTTAGTAAAGCGTCGTCTATAGAAGAAAATTTCCTTGCAAAATCAGATAATTCTTGTGCTGAACCAAAACAAATACCATGATAATCATGACGATTAAAAGTATATCCTTCCATTAATTCCCCATCTGAACCCTTCATCCCTACACTTAATGGATGAGGTACACGTTGTCTTGAAAGCATACGAGTATCATGAGCTTCTAAGTCTACAAGCGCCAATGCATTTCTATCTACCATAATGTCTTCCATACTCTTTCCAATATCATCAGCTTTTCCAGAAGGATAAGCTATAACATATCTTGCAATTTTCAGGTCTGGAGGTATTTGTTCATACATAACCCAACTATATTTGGTTCTAGTTATAAATGTTTTGTTTTTATTACTATTAAGTTACTAACTAATATAGAAGACAGATTTAAAAAGATAATAAGAATTCATCAAAAGTATGAAACTAGGAAAATATAAACATTTCAAAGGAACGATAGTAGAAGTAATTGGTGTTGCGTTACATTCTGAAACTCAAGAAAAAATGGTAATTTACAACCATCCTGATCCTGTAAAGGGATATGAAGGCCAAACTCTTTGGGCAAGACCAAAAGAAATGTTCTTAGAAAATGTAAAGAAAGAAAACTATGAAGGACCAAGATTTAGAAAAATAGAAAAAAATTAGTATATTTTCTCTTTCAATTCTCCCAAATGGTTAATAACTTTATCTTCTTCTAATCCCAATTCAGTAAAGTTTTCTTTCTTACTCTCACCAGTTAAAACAGCAATAAAACTAATCCCCACATCCCGCGCAGCCAAGAAATCATCAGGATGATCACCCACTGAGACAATTTCTGATTTTTGAATATCCTTGACATAAAGACACTGTAACGCAGGTTCTAATGATAAAGGACTTGGTTTACGTTGTTCCTTACTTTCAGGTTGACAAATAAACTCAAAATCACCATACCCCGCTTGATCTAATCTATGCCTAGCCATCAATACTCTATTAGTTACAATCCCCTGAGAAATTCCCAACTCAGTAAGTTCTTCAACTAACGAAGTTCCATTAAATGTTTCCAAATAAGATATTTCCTTAGCAGTTTCCCGATATCTAGAAAGAAGTACCTGCCATAAGGATTCTTCCTGTAAATAGGTTTCAGGATCTGGGAACAATTTAACAAAGATTTCTTCAAAAGGCAAGTTCATTTTCTGAACTTTCCTAATTTCTTCATCGGTTGGAATTGGAAAATAAATCTCTTGGTTAACCGCTTGTGCAGTTCTTCTCAGATGATTCATTACAAATCCGTCTGTATCAACTAAAGTATTATCCATGTCATAAATAACTGCTTTTATCTTAGAAGTAACCTTAGCCACATCAACTCTCTCCTTTAACTCTTCTACAAAAGAAACAACACTTTCTTGTTTAACTTCTAGATTCCATCTTCCGGGCATGACAATTGTTTGTTCTCTTTCTGGACCAACACCAATTAAACTAATTTCTACATTTCCTAATTCTTCAATTTTCTTTAAATAATTCTGAGCAGCTAAAGGAAGTTCTTCAAAGGTTTTACAACCAGTAATGTCTTCATCCCAACCATCCATCTCGATCCATTCATGAGGAGAACAAGACTCAAAAAGAGGACTATCAGCAGGGAAATCTTTGATGATTTTCCCAGGAAAATAAACTTCTCCATTAAAAACTCTTTTTGTTCCAGTATATTTGTAAGAATTACAAATTTTAATTTTCTTTAGTCCTGAAAGAATATCTAATTTACTAATTATTACTTTTTTTCCGTTAATTAAAGCCACGTGCCTAGTTAAAACTGCGTCGTGCCAACCACAACGGCGAGGCCTTCCAGTCGTTGAACCAAATTCTTGACCCTTATCCCTAAGATAATCTCCAGTTTCGTCAAATAATTCTGTAGGAAACGGACCACCACCAACCCTAGAGATGTATGCTTTAAGAATACTATAAACATCGTCGATTTTATGAATTCCCAATCCCGTTATTAAACCACCATAAGAAGAGTTTGAAGATGTTGTGTGTGGATAATTTCCATGATCAACATCTAGAATTAATCCTTGAGCTCCCTCTAATAGAATATTTTGGTTGTTCATAGAGGCAAGTTCTAACCTTTGTGTTGTATCAATTACACGAGGTTGAATTCTTTTTCCCACGGAAAGATACATTTCAGTAAACACTTCTGTTAAAAGTTTAAAATCAACTTTATTATTAAGAGCAATTACTTTCTCTCGATATTTGTCAAAGAATTTGTCCTCTGGAATGGTTCTTAACAAAATTTCTATAATTGTTTCATCATCATCTTCATGTAACTTCTTGAAAGATCCAAATTTATCCCAAATATGAGTGCTAATTTTCTCAGAAAGAACTTTTTTATCAAATAAATCATTAATTCTGATTCCAGAATAATAACATTTGTCAGCATAAGTTGGACTGATTCCCCTTCCAGTAGTCCCTAACTTCTTTTTTCCTCTTTTTCTTTCTTTGTAATGGTCAAGCATTTTATGATGTAAGAAAATCACATGTGCCCTTCCAGAAAGATACAAGTTATCAACAGTATAACCCCTTTGTTCTAAAGTATCAATTTCTTTCAACAAAATCAAAGGATCGATTACCATTCCATTACCAAGGAGACAATCAACGTTCTTCCAAGTTATTGCAGAAGGAATTAAATGAAAAATATGTTTTTCTTCTCCTATACAAATGGTATGTCCAGCATTGTTACCGCCAGTTGCCCTTGCAGAAACCTCAAAGTACTTAGCAGCCCAGTCAACAAATTTACCTTTACCTTCATCTCCCCACTGTCCACCTAGAATTGCAAATGTGTTAGCCATCTTATTTTCCCCCAAAAGAATTGATTAAGTCCGGTAGTTCAGACAAATCAATGATATTATACTCTGCTTTAGTTTTTCTTTCTGGATCATAATTTATACAAATCAACCCTTGATCCTTAGCTTGCTGGAAAAGTTCATTCATTCTTCCAATAAACAAAACACCTTTCTCCGAAACAAGTTCATCCAGAACTTCAATTTCCATTTGTTTTAATTTTTCTAGAATCTCAACAGTTTTTATCTCTGGATCCAAGAATACTTTCTTAACTGCTGGTAAGGGTTCTTCATACTCCTCTTTGAACTCTTGCCATTTTTTAATTGCCAATTCAGTTAACTCTTCACTTAACCCAGTGTAATTTTCTGGCCTCAAAGATTTAAGTTTTAACTTAGTTTCTTCTTTAATATCTAAATTATCGACAAAGTCATGTAATTCTTGAACAGTACAATGTTTTCCTCGAGAAAAGTCTTTCATTAGTTCATAAGGTTGAGAATAACCTTCTTTTCTTAATAAAGTCTGAACTGCTTCCGTAAGAATACTTCCAAAATCTTTCAGTTCAGAAGAAATCTTTTCTTGATTTACTTGTAATCTTTCCAATTCTTCTAAAACATGTAGCACAACCAGATAAGAATGTGCAAATCCCACTCCGATTGCTCTTTGTGCCTCATGATCAGATAAATCTCTTTGTAAACGAGAAACCTGTAATTTATTGATAAATCCAGTAAATTTAGCGTTTGCTTCCGCTACACTTCCTTCAGCCACTTCCATTCGCCAAGGATTAATCTTGTGTGGCATTGTTGAAGAACCAACCTCAGAAGATATTTTTTGCTGTTGTAAATATCCTAAAGAAATGTAAGTCCAAAAATCCATCGCTAAATCCTTTAGAATATTATTAATACTAATTAAAATGCTAAATAATTCCGTGAAACCATCATGAAACTCAATTTGTGTACTCATTAAGTTTGCTTCAAAACCCAGATCTGTAATAAACTTCTCAGTAAAGCTTATCCAATTAACTTCTCCAGCAGCAAAATGTTGAGCTGCATGATTCCCTACAGCACCATTACATTTTGCAGGAAGTTTAAATTGTTTAAGTTTAACCAACTGTTTTCTTAATCTATCGAGATAATTAGCCATCTCTTTACCAAAAGTTGTTGGCGTAGCTGGCTGTCCATGAGTTCTGCCAAGCATTGCAGTGTTTTTTTCACTTTCTGCAATTTCTTTTAATTGATCAATTAAAGAAACTAAATCTGGAATATAATGAAAATTTAAGGCCCCATCAATCATGCAATTATGAGCGATATTATTCATATCTTCCGATGTTAATCCGAAATGAACAAACTCAATAACGTCTTTTAGGGAACTTTCCTCAAGTTTCATTTTCAGAAAATACTCGGCCGACTTACAATCATGATTAGTTGGCTTCATCTCTTTGTAGCCAAACCGATCAATATCTTGGATGGTTTGTGCATCCTGTAAAACAAAGTTACGCGTAATTGCTCTTAAAAATTCTTTTTCTTCCAAGGTAAAATTTCTTACCGCAGCAAATTGTTCAGATTCAGATAAAGCAACCAAATACTCTACTTCCATATGGATTCGATATTTGAATAAAGCAAATTCTGAAAACCAATCTGCCAGTGGTTCAGTCATTAGTCTATGTCTTCCATCTATTGGAGAAATAGCTTTCAAAGAATGTAAATTTAGATCTTCTGATTTATAGTAAGCTCCCATTTAATTTGTTCCCCCTTGTTTTGTGGGGCGAGCTATATTTCAAAAATTCAGTTTTGTTTTTAAGAATCTTTTCTATAATTCTAACCACCCCAATGATTTAAGAATCAATTGTTGTTTTATATACATTATTATCTTTAGAAATATATACTAAAACTATTATAAACAATTAAGAAAAAAAATTAAAATTAAATAATGTCTTCTTCGGCAACAACAATAAAATCACCTGAAGCAATTACTGCAGAAAACGGAATCAAAATACTTCCTTCTTTAGTCTTCTCTAATTCCATCTTGTCAATGTAAGTTGTTGGATTTCTAAGTTGCATATGAATCAGTTCACCAGAACCAACTTCAAAAATTAAATCCCCAACTTCACCAAATTTCTTACCTGATTTAGAAAC